>WNGG01020850.1_pt1 | contig 12709 bp, 12 predicted proteins | sample 5400661 | NCBI WGS metagenome assembly WNGG01 (sample SAMN13153372, study PRJNA577476) | soil metagenome | isolation source: 100 cm soil or saprolite under Garry oak tree replicate 1 | place: USA:California | collected 2016-06-15 | reverse complement strand
GCAGCTCTGTCCTCCGTCTACCCCGGCTACCAGGAAGCCGAGTCGACGCAGGCGCAAACGGCCATGCGGCAGCTTCAGGCGCGCCAGCAACGCGACGCTATGGAGGGGCAGGCTCTTTTCGGCCGCATGTTCCAGCAGCTCTCTCAGGCAGAGATGCCGGGCGCCATGCCGCTTCCCCCACAGCCGGGGCAGCAGAGCATGCCCGCGCAGCCACAGGGAGGCATGCCCATGGGCATGCCTCCGCGTCCTTCCATGGGACCCGGCCAGATGCCTCCTGGGCCGGGTCCCATGGCGCCTCCTCCCGGCCAGCTACCCCCTGGGCCGGGAGGAGGCTTACGGCAACCAATGGATTGGCGGACATTGGCCGCCTTGGCATGGCAAGCCGATCCTAACGCCAAGCCTGAAGTTATTGCGGCTGCCGTGGCGCAATGGATGCCTTTGATGAACCAGCAGTCACAGCAGGAGTTTCGACAACTCCAGTTGATGCTGGCCGGGCAGCGTGCGGATATCGCATCAGAGCGCGCTAGTATTGCAGGTAGTGAGGCTGAACGCCGCACGCGGGAGGGCGAGGCAAAGATACAGCGGGGAGAGGAAGGGCTGGCTTTGCGCGGGCGCGGGCTCGACATTCGGGAACGCGAGCTCGCACGTAGGGGGGCCCGAGACGAGGTTTTGCGGGATCAGGGAGTACAGAGGCTCGACCAGCAGCGGCAAGCCTTGGAGCAGCGTATCGTTGCGTCGGGAGATCGCAATGCGTTGGGGCAGTGGCGTGCGATCGTGGATGCCCAACACAAGAAAGCCCAAGAGGTCGTCAGCACCTACGCGGCATCCTTGCCGAAGGACGTGCAGAAGGACCCAAGACAGAAGGGCGTGTGCCCCCCGCCAGTGGCGTTACCAACGCTCCCGGTAGCGATCCGGCTGCACCTCCCAGCCAAGCTCTGCAAGCAGCGTTGCCGCCTGACATCGTGTCCAAGCTCAAGGAAGGCTTCGAGACGCCGATGACGGATGGTTCGTGGTGGACAATTAAGAACGGTAAGCCTGAGAGAGTGCGGTGACATGGCCTCTCCGGTTTCCCTGGTTGAGGAGTTCTTGGGACTTTTATCGCCGAAAGGATTCAAGTCGGTATCAGGAACGCTCAAGCCTTTGAAAGAAGCAGCATCTCCTTTGTCCATAGCGGGTGAAGCGCAGCCCCTGCTTGGTGAGAAATTGTGGGATGCTCCAGCGCCAAAATACAAGGGATTCACTACCAAGGCATTTGCTACACCTGAATTAGAATTAACTAAAGAAAAGTCTTCTCCGGCAAAGGGTATAGAGCGTGCTGCTGCGCAGTTCATTGAACGCTCGCGCACCAAGCTTATGCCAAGTGAAAAAGTAAGAGCGGAGCGGGCAAAAGAGCAAGGCTATAACGTCGAAGCTTATCATAGCACGCCAACTGACGTGCCATTCGAGGAGTTCAGGCTTACTAATGAAGATATAGGAATGCATTTTGGGACTAAGCAAGCTTCTAGTGCGCGCTTGGAAGCAGTTTCTAGTAGAGGAGAGCGTCCGCGTACTTATCCTGTCAAGCTGCAAGCCAATAACCCACTTGAATTATGGGATATGGGAACGTGGGAGGCAGAGAAAATAGAAGGGGCTCTGAAGCACGCTTTGAAGTGGGATAGAGCGGAAGTGGAAGCTGCCGCAAAGAAAGGCATGCAAGGATTGCGTGATCTTATCAAAAGCAAGGGGTATGATAGTATTAAATATGTAAATGAGCATGAAGACCCAGGCTCTATTTCGTACATCACGCTTGATCCCTCGCAGGCTCGCTCGCAATTTGCCAAGTTTAATCCTCGCCAGAGTGGCAAAGCGCATCTGGCCGGTGCGCTTGCCGGAGGAGCCGCCGCCGGTGCTCTCGCCATGGGAGGTGACGAGGCGCAAGCTCTCCCTAAGATACCTACTATCAGTGGGAAGATGGCAGGAGTTGAGTTCAAGGTTACGGAAGCGCAGTATGAGCAATTGAAAGCTGCCCGCGCCGCAGGAGCCGGACGTGAAGGTATCTCACGAATGGTGGAGGAATTTCAAAGAGGAGTAGCGCCAAAAGGAACGCTTACGCCAGCTTCAGTAATGGACGTAGAAAGCAGGGTCCGTGAAGCTTACAGCACCTTGACCAGGGGGCAATACAATCAACCGGTTTATTTGAAAGATATAAGAGATTTATTGAAAGATGTACCTGAGCAGCAATTGAACAGGGCCCTACACAATATTCATCTACAGCCGGGAGCAACTTTATCCGGAATAAATAACCCACAAGCGATAACTCCGGCTATCAAAGCAGGAGGTACCGATTTTAAAGGTACCCCTATGTATGTGCTATGGATGCAGAAGCAAGCTCCCAAGGCAGCAGCAGGAGGCGCAGCCGCCGGCGCTCTCGCCATGGGAGGCGACGAGGCGCAAGCGGCTCCCTTGGCTATTGCCGGCGAGCCACAACCGTTGTCGGTAGCGGGAGAAGCGCAGCCGCTGGCCATTGCCGGCAAGCCGCAACCGTTGTCGATAGCAGGTGAAGCGCAGCCCTTGGGAGCACGTCCAGGCATCTCTGCAACAGATATTATTAAAGGTGCCGGAACCCTAGCGGCTGGGCCTTTGGCTCCTCTTGCGTTTATTGCACAATATGCAGAGCCCGGTCGTATCGGGAAAGCTCCCGGCAAGATTGCTGAAGTGGCCAGGGAAGGCTTGCACGAGCTTGGCGAGGCGCCGGGACGGTTTACCGAGCCGTTCAAGGGTCCATCGGCTACGCTCTCCGGGCTCGTCACTCGCAGGGAAGGCGAGCAATTCAAAACACCCCTTCAACGCATACGTGAAGGCGTGTCTGCCCCCGGGCTTGCGGCTAGTGATTTGCTTGTGGCGTTCAACGAAATAATCGGATCGCCGGTAAAAGGGACTTACCGCGCTACTGTGAGCGAGCCAGTTGAGGAAAAAACCGGCATCCCAAAAAAAATAACCGAGCTGCCTACGGATATCGTAGGTCCCACTCCTGGCTTGAAGCTGCTCGGTGGCGCCGCCAAATCGGTCAAGGAAGGACTGGCTGCTGCGCGAGAATATCGTGCCGGAACGGCTCCCAAAGAGCTTGTCCAGGCGACTGCCGACGATCTCCACCGCATTCGCCAATCGGCTGTAGCCGATAAAGCCGAGATTTTTGAGAACATCAGGAACGTTCCGCCTGAATTTAAGAATCCGCAGGTGCAGGAACGCATTTACCACGCAATGGAGGAAGGTAAAATTGGGGTTTCTACCGAACCTCCTCCTGTCAAGCCAGGTTTTGTCAGGTTTTATCACGGGGGATCCGATTACGCAGGAGGCAAGCGTTGGCTTAGTCCTGACCAGGCATATGCTGAAGGGTACGCTGTCAAGGGAGGGGGTAAAACGCAATATGTTGATATTCCTGAAAATAGCCCATATTTGAAAAAAAGCTTTGACGACACAGGAACGAGCATGAAGGCGCCGTATGTGGCTTTCGAAGCGCCTGAAAATGTTGTCAAAGGACTTAAGCCTGTAAAGAGCGAAGGTGTTTTGTCCTCTGCCGAAAAAGGGTTCTACGATAAATATGTAGCGCCCATGCGCTTAGAGATTGATAACATATACAACAAGCTCCGCGGCTATGGCTACAAGCCCGAAGACTTGCCGATCGATCCTAACTACGTGCATCGTATAGCCAAAGGTAAAGGTCCGGTAGCCGATCCGCGTGTCATGGAAGGGTCAGCGGCCGCTGATCCCATCATGGGCACGACTGGCAGGGGATTGCGGCAGTCCGATGCTCCGCTCCAGGAGCGCACCTATTTTGCCCTGGTCGATCCTGTCACTGGTCGCCGTGCGGTCATCTCTTCCAGCGAGGCGGGCACAGCTGTGTGGCATGGCAAGAAGGCGACACCTCTCCCTATTGCCGAGAAGTTGACACCGGGAAGCGAATTCACGCTTGGCAAGAAGACGTTCAAGGTCGAGCAGGCGACGACGAAAGAAATCGAAGCAGCCACCCCCACGCAGTACGTCAAGAATGCGTTTGGTAATACGGCCGATGCGCTGACTCGCATGCGTGCTGTTGAGCGCAATGTCGAGTATCTTGATGCGCTCAAGAAAAACCCGGACTTTTTGAAATTCTCCACAACCGACAGGAACGCTGCTTTTGCCAAGGGGTGGAAGGAATCCGAGCTTCCTCAGCTCAAGGGGCATTATCTCGATCCCAAGCTGCGCGCTGCGTTCGATGATTTCTACAAGGGTGGGTTCGGTGGCGACTCGCTCGACGGCTTGCGCAAGGTGAATCAGTTCGCGACCTCGTCCATTTTCTGGAACCCAACGCCGCATATGGAGAACGTTCTGGCCCACTGGGCAGTGGGACGAGGATGGGACTGGCTACGTCCTTCGGGCATGAAGAGCCTGTTCCAGGACGGTGCGCGCGCCATGCGGGCGGTAACCACGCAAAATTCAGATTATCGTCGGTTGCTCAAGGGAGGTTCTGCCCAGATATTTGGTGGCGTGCGCAACCGGGATTTTTTCAATGAGATGTTCAAGAAGATGGGCACGGAGATCGAGCGCAACCCGCGCCAATGGGAGCAGATCGCCCGCAACATGGGTTTGAAGGCGCCTGCTGAGCTCTCTCGCTTACTCTACGAAGGGTCGCGCCGGTCCCTGTGGTGGTTCTCCGACGCGCTCATGGCCCAACGGGTTTTTGAGCTGGAGCGTAAGGGGATGAGCCTGCAACACGCGATCAAGGAGGCGGAGAAGCACATCCCCAACTACCGCATACCCACCGAGATTATGGGCAAGCGGATGTTCTCGCAGGTCATGCAGGACCCTGCGTTCTCTATTTTTGGCCGCTATCACTATGGTATGTGGAAGTCGTACTCTAATATGGCTCGCGATGCGCTCAAGGGAACAGGCAAGGAGCGCTTCGAGGCTCTGGGCAACATGACTGCGTTGTTTGCGCTCACCATGGGGGTGTACCCACTGCTCAGCTCAGCGTTTCAGAAAATGACGGGTGATCCAAAGACCGAAAAGTTGCGTCGTGGCGCTGCCACCATTCCGCAAGGAATTTACGAGGTTGGCACAGGAGAAAAGCGACTATCCGACTTTATCGGCGGGATCATCACAGCAGCCCCGATATCCAAGGAGATCGGACAGCAATTGTTCGATCGTGACTTTTTCACCGGCAAGCCGATCTCCGAGCCGGCAGCGCCGTTCGGCCAGCAGGCGGCCCAAAGGGCAGGCCATCTTGCCGGAGAAATGGTATCGCCTTACAAGACCTTTGGGACAACCGGCGGCGAGGGGGGCAGAACTACTGCTGAGGTGCTACGCGACCAGGCGCTGGGCTTGAAGAATGTGTCCGAGCGTGCGGTGCGCGGCAAGGAGGTGGTGAAGAAAATACAGAAGAAACAGCTCAAGACTCGCGAGAAGCGCACACGTGATCCGATCGAGAAGCTGTATCAGGGGATCGTGGAGTGACAAGCGCGGAAAGGTCGCAGCCACACGCGAGGGTCGTCCACGACCTCAACGCTTCAATGAGGTCGCGCTTGCCACTGGAAGGACTCTAGCACATGCGCGTGCTCATTGTCGATCCCATGGGAGCAGGCTTAGACCTTGCAATTCGCGCGCAAGCGCACGGGCACGATGTAAAGTATTGTGTTTTTCAGGACGAAAAGCAAAGATTTATAGGGAGAGGATTTGTCCCCATCGTGGATGATCCTCGCCCGTGGCTGCGCTGGTCCGAGCTCACGATCGCCACTGACAACACGAAATATCTTCATTACCTCGAAGCTCATCGCAAAGAAGGCGGGCTCGTGCTCGCCGCAAGCCCGGAGATGGCGCAATGGGAGATCGATCGGGAGCTGGGGCAGAAGGTCTTGCGGGAGTCTGGTATTCCCGTTCCAGTCGGCCGGACTTTCACGGACTATGACACGGCTATCTCGTTCGTCAAAAAAACGATGGGAAGGTACGTCTCGAAGCCATCTGGCGATGGAACCGCCGACAAGGCGCTTTCCTATTGCTCGGCTGGTCCAGCAGACATGATTTTCATGTTGGAACGTTGGAAAAAATTGGGAAAGAATAAAGGACCTTTCATCCTCCAGGAGTTCATTCCGGGCGTCGAGATGGGTGTGTCCGCGTGGCACGGTCCGCACGGGTTCAACGAGGGATTCGAGGAAAATTTCGAGTTCAAGAAGCTCATGAACGACGACATGGGCGTGGCCACCGGTGAGCAGGGGACGGTGCTGCGTTACGTGCGGACCTCGAAGCTTGCCCGCAAGGTCTTGATTCCGTTGTCGGAAACGCTTAAGAAGATGAATTACGTAGGAGACGTAGACGTAAATTGCATCATCGACGAGAAGGGAACGCCCTGGCCGCTGGAGTTCACTACTCGCTTAGGCTGGCCGGCGTTCAACCTCCAGATCGAGCTACTTGACGGCAAGGACCCGATAGAATGGCTGCACGGGATCGCAACAGGGAAGGACACGAGGCCGTTTTCCTACGGCCGAATAGCGATCGGAGTCGTGCTATCCGTGCCCGACTATCCCTACTCGCACGCGACGAGGAAAGAGGTCGTAGGAATTCCGATTTACGGCATCAAGCCAAGCACGTGGAAGCACCTCCACCCGTGCGAAATGATGGTCGCCGAATGCCCGTGCGAGACGCCAAGCGGGATCGTGCAGCAACCCATGCCGGCAACAGCGGGGGACTACGTGCTGGTGATGACGGCGCAAGGGGAGACAGTGCAACAAGCTCGGGACCTCGTTTACCGTCGCTTGGAACGTTTGACGCTTCCCAACTCCCCGATGTATCGTACCGACATCGGGAACCGGCTGGCGAAGCAGTTGCCCTTGATCCAGCAGCACGGCTACGCGACCGGAATGGCATTTTCGACGCCGCCGGAGAGCTCGAAGAGCTGACCCGGCTCGTTCTTGCCGATGCCTACGACGTGGCGTCCATCCCGCTCCATCGGCGGCCTGAGCAGGAGACGCCCATGTGGCTGCGCGCCAAGCTTCGCGTGCTCGATCGTGTGCTTCTCACGCAAACCCGGGTGGACGAGAACCGGCTGAAAGCCCGCAAGCTCGACGTGTTGCCTAGGCTTCTGGAGGCGATTGCAGAGGCGAAGCGGGTGAATCCGCAGCTCGTAGCTCCATTATGAATTCAGCCAGCTTTTCTGATAGCTGGATTATCTGCGTGGCCGTAAATTCCGGTGCGTTATACAATAGGAACATCTCTATCCTGTGCTTAAGCTCCGCATAGGTCATGACTTTATGAAAGGTCATTTTTGTTTTCTCCTATAGAATTGGCGGTTCATTTAAGATAAACATGCTAAACCTGCGAGCACGATCGTGCTTAATCGTATAATTCCGCTTAAAACCTTCCATTAACAGCTTGACGTTCAATGCCCGGCCATCAACGATAAGCCTGAACCCTGGCCGGAATTTATCCTCGAACAGCACCGGGTCAATCGCCAACGGCCCGTTCTCCCACCCCTCGACATCGGCGGGATCGGGTCCATCGAGATACATGAAATCGATCGGCCAGGGGGGTTCTTTGTCGTAACGGTGGCACCTGATCCCTTTCCACTCCGTGGCGTATACAGGCGCGTGATGAAGCAATATTTGGAGTTGGCTTCGTAAGTGAACAGTCTTCCTTGCCCATTGGCGTGCAACGCCGCTGCCATGACGAGGGTAGAGCAGCCAGAGCCATACTCGACCACGTACTCGGGTCGCCAGTGACGAATGTGGCGATAGAGCCGATAAAGGTCCGGAGCCTGCGGCGGCAAGCCGGGCCAGTCCTTGAGGAGGCTGTCCAAGCCGGCGATACGCATTCCGGCTTGAGCTACAACTTCATCAATAGCACGCATGATCATCGCTTCCTCATGGGCAGTATATTCTGGTCGGCCACTACGGCCTCTTTGGCGATCCCCGACATAACCGACGACGAGGTGTCGATCTCGATGCACGGCACGGGAGCGCTAGACCATTTCGTGCCAAGCCCCAGGTTCATCGGCTTTTGCGCCGTCACGATGCCAGCCGTGCGCAAGCCGCCGACGAAGTAATGAACCGCCATGCCGTGCTTGACCAGCCATATGCGCAACGCCATGACATCGATGAGAACTCGCTGGCCGACCGTTTCGATGCGAGCTACCAGCCGGGAGCGTGGCTCGCGCAGCACGGATACCTGCTCGTTGCGGTTCCGTTGTGCTGGCCAAATGTTGCATACGATGGTCTCGGGGACGTGCTCGTTGAGGAACTGGCCGAGCAACGTCACATTGATGTCCATGTGTCCAGTAAGCTTAACATAGGCCCGCTCGGTCGCTCGTCTTTGGAGGTCGTTGCAGGCCCACTCGATGATACGCTGGGGGTCAAATGCGAGCAGGTCCAGTCTTCGAACCACGTGACTCGCAGCCGCGACAGCTCCCAAGGTTCGCACCCAAAATCGGTGTTCGCTAGAAAGTTTCGTGTTGTGCCATATTTCTTCAGTCCATTGCGGAATTGCTCGGCGCATAAATGACATAACTTCAGGGTTAACGAGATATCGTAAGTATGCGTCTCCGGCATGTCCTGCGCTCGCTTCGAGCGCTCGTTTGAGCTTGTCTCCGTGGACATGCTTGATCTCCTTTGGCAACGTTGCCTCGAATTCCAAAATGCGCAAGCCGGGCGCCTCGGTGTCCCCCTGGGCGTCGAGGGTGTCGACCAGGGAGCGATTGCAGGCTGCCACCAGGATTGTCTGCCAGGACGACTGCGTGTGGTGTATCTTTTGCCCACCCTGGTCGGCGCGCATCTTGTCGCGACCATTGGTGAACATAACCACGAACTCCCTTAGGAGGACGGGATCGTGGGCGTCGAGCTCGTCGAAGATGACGGGAAGATTGCCGAGAGCTCCGAGAGTGAGTCCCTTACTGACTTTAGTGTCAATATTGGTGAGGGCGAGCCCTCTATCTTCACCCCATATACTCGCGATAGCTGTAAGAGCAGTTGTCTTACCAGTTCCTGATCCTCGGGACACGAGCGATACGATGGCTCCTCCTTCGTGGGAGGAGTGAAATCGCATAAGGGGAGCCGCAAATCCACATAAGAGAGCGAAAGATTGCGGCTCGCATCCAGCCGCAAAGAGAGCACTGGCCGCTTGGCTCCAGTCGTCGAGCTTTCCCATTCGAGCCGGAACGAGCCACTGACTGCGTGTCTCGATCTCAGGAGACCCCGTAACGTCTCTAATGCCGCTCCCATCGTAGAGCCGCTTGCCATAGAGAAACTCCGTGCTGTTGTTTTTCCATCCGAACGAGTCGTAGCGTTCATCCATTTTCTGAGCCGTGTGGAACATGGTGGCGGACTCACGCGCGAACATCTGGAACAGCTTGGGATCGTGGACGATCACTCCCTTGCCGGCTAGCTCGGCCATGCCTCCTTAAGTGGATGGGGAATGATGTTACTCGAGTTTCCTCTATTTCTCCGTTTTTTGTCTCTGAAAGGTGGTGAAGCCCGTTTTCCTTGTTTTTGAAGTTGTCAAGCAAGGTTAGTTGTTGTGGGGTATCCACATCTGGTCGAGGTCGCTCCAATAGTGCGTTTCCGCCAACATGCGTGTTGTTTGTACGTCCAAGTTGGATGGGGCTTGAAATATGTTCCGCAAAGCTGCAACCCCTGCATCCTTGGGGATTGAGGCTTTGGAAGTGGGCGCAGGTGGTTGGGCCATGCTCGCGTTGACGATCGAGGCGGTGTCCCGTTTCAACTCGCGTGTACCTTTCGTACCCACTTGACCACTCGTGTCCGAGCTCATCTCCTCTCTCGCAGTGCGCGAGGACTCCGAGACAAGCGTACCAAAGCGGCTCAGGCAAGTTTCCGCGGCTTTCACGCAGCGCTCCAAGCTGTCGGCATTGATCTGCAACGCGGAGAGCATCGCTCGGCTCATCTCCAAAGATAGACGAAGCTGCCGCAGCGATTCTTCCCAATCGCGGAGCAACTGCTCGTGTTGATTCACCGTACCCCTCCTTAATATGCTCAAAAGCCGAAAGCGGATAAGGCCCTTCTAACGGCCCGCACTCGACTAATTGAGGCTCGCGCTTGTAGTTGCAGGTGCCGGGCGGACGTAGTATCGACGCAGCGTCAGTTGTGCGAGCCGGGTCGGCCTGAAGACCGAAAGAATGGGCTCGCCGCTTGAGACCGTGCGCGTAGCAAAGCCACGTGTCACGGCGCACTGCCACGTCCAACGTCCAATATAGATGCAGACCTCCACCCGAGCCCACAAAGGTCGGGGTAGGTAAACTGGCTTCGCAACAGAAAGCCAAGACGGCATGGCAGGCTTCCAACGGGCTCTCGTAAGGACTCTCATCGTGGGTCTCTCGTGTATCCACATCCATCCATAAGCTTTTTATAGAATGTACGTTGTCCGCCTTGCGTGATCTACTTGTCGTAAATGTCGAGCACGCATGATACACGTCTTGACCAGAGGAGGCCGCATGCACGAGGCGTTGGGCAAGGTCTTCCTGTGTTTGGGCAAAGAACTGGTGCATACCCCTCGTTGTCTTGATGCATCCGCAATACCAACCCTCATTTGGAAGGATGAGGCGTAGGAAGTCGAGCGTGTCCGGCATTCCCCTCGCCCCGTTTCAAGCTGCCTATTGCTTTTTTACGATCCGACCACGATAGCGTGGGCGAGAGAAGCATCTCAAGTTTCGACTGAAGAACGCGCCGGTTGATAAGCTCTTCAAGATTTTGGAGATCATGAAGAGCCTGGCGTCCGGACGGACCATGCGGCGTGCGGCCGTACGCGATCCAGGAACGAACCGTATGGTACGGCCGCTCGAACCAATTACGCAAGTCCGAGATGGTCAGGTCTCCGTCGCGCATGACGCGACGAAGACGCTTTTGGAAGGGGCTCATTGCTTGTTACCCGGAAGATAAGTGAACCCTTTGCACGTTATGCCTCGACAGCGAGGAGAATAGGTGCCGGGACACATGATCCCTTGCGTTAAAATCAAAATCCATTTCATCTCTTTGTGTCCAGGCTGAATGCCTCGTCGAGCGCGGCTTGCAGACCGGGGTCGGCAACGGGCTCGCCGCGCTCCATGCCGAATTGGGGACCGGTCTTGTTATCGGATTTTTCAACTTGGCTTTTTGCAAGAAACTCCTCTGGTGCCTGCGCAGGTTGCCGTCGAAGAAAAGGAGGAATCTCCCCTTGATTTCCCTCGAGCTGCGCGGCAGGCGCCTCCTTGGGCTTGTTGGGCACGCCCGGTGGGCGGCCAGCTCCTGGCCGCCGCCCGCCTCGCTTGGGCTCCTCCGCAGGCTGGGCAGGCAAAGCCGCCTGCTGTTGAGTAGGAAAGGGTGCGACCGGCTGCGCCGCAGGCTGGGCAGGTAAAGGGCGCGGAGCCTGGAGCTGCGGAGCAGCCTGCGGGGCCGGCAGCTCCCCCGTGCGCGGTATGTCGTCCTTGCCCACGAGCTTGTCGGTGACGCCGGAGTCCCACACGATGTCGATCGCAGCGCCGAGCTCGGGCGTGATGTAGCCCGTTGCCTTGAAGTCCATGATGCCGTTGACACCGTCAACGAACGAGATGGTGGTGAGCACGTCAGAGAGGTCGAGTTGCCGCTGCGTCCCCGGCGCCGGGTGCGAGCCCACCATATCCGAGTAGTTTTTCAAGTTTTTCAGCGTGGCGGGTGGAACTTGAAGCTGGTAGGGAATACCGGCGGTATCTCCAACCACGAGCACGGCGATCTTCTTGCGATCCGAGCAGGCCTTGACGCCCTTGCCGGTCATCTTGGACACGCTAGAGCCCCAGGCGTTCCACTGGCACTCGGCACACGTGCGCGCCTGCGGGCTTGCTGCATTGCGGGACGGCGCCACGCCGTTGTCGGCGAAGCAGTCTGGCGGCATGTCGTCGGCGTTGGGGTCGTAGGGGTTCGCGTAGTAGAGCTTGGACACCTGCGGGTTGGCGTCGATGATGACGACGGGGAGCGTCATCTGCGGCCATGGATAGCGGGTGCCGCCGGCATCGACCAAAGCAAAGCGGTTGCCCTTGATCGAGACGTGCGGAGGCAAGCCGGCAGAGCACTTGACCGACAGCGTCTCAGTCTTGAACACCGTGCCGGCCTCGCACGAGATGTGCTTGGTGGTAGGCCCGGAGGCTGCGATCATGAGCGCAGCAGCCCCTTCGAGAGCGGCTCTCGCTTTGCGGTATGGCTCCATGCGCTCGCTGAAAGCCTTGTCCTCCGCTTCCATATAATCTCGCAGCTCGAGATAGCGCGTGATGATCTGATCAGCCGTTGGCATGTTTCTTGTTTTCCACTGCTTTCACAATTCGAATAAGCAGCCCTACCTGGGCACCAACTAAGGCTAGTAAAGTCATCCAGCATACATCCAAGCTCAAAAACATGTTCATGTTACTCCCCTTCTTCCGTAGCTTTTGTTGCTTTATCGGCTTTTGTTTCATACCTCCAGCGCATCTGTAAAATCTTAACCCCTAGTGCAAAAAGCAAAAATGTACCTCCCGTCAAAAGTGCTCCGAAGGTTATTTGAATAAACATATCGAGCATTTCTACTCCCCCTCTCTCACGAGCTGTAAGACAATCCCTTGCAAGCTCTCATTGGCCGCCAGCCGGCGGAATATCTCGCGCTCGATCTTGTTCGAGGCTAGCTGGACAATCGTCTGTGATTGTCGTTGGCCCGGCCGTCGGATGCGCCGGTTGGCCTGAAGATAAGTCTCTGTCCTGTCCGTAGGACC
>WNGG01008541.1_pt1 | contig 12710 bp, 10 predicted proteins | sample 5400661 | NCBI WGS metagenome assembly WNGG01 (sample SAMN13153372, study PRJNA577476) | soil metagenome | isolation source: 100 cm soil or saprolite under Garry oak tree replicate 1 | place: USA:California | collected 2016-06-15 | reverse complement strand
ACCAGTTGGCGGTCCTTGGTGAAAGTCACATCGCATTCCTGGATGCCGGCGCCCATGCGCGCGCCCGCTTCATGGCTTTCCCTGGTGTGCTCCGGGAACTGCAACGTGCCGCCGCCCCGGTGACCGATCGAAAAGGCCGTCTTGCGGAACGGACCCTCGCTGCACTGTTCCAGCTTGCGCTTGAGCGGGCCGGGGCTCATCTTGCCGATCAAATAATAGGGACGCGGCCCGACCTGGACGGCGCGGTCCTTGTCGGCGTCGCGCGCGTCGTCGTTGGCGTAGGAAAAAACCGGTAGCAGGCAGCTCGTCAGAACGAACAGCACCGCGGCTTTCTTGCAGGTGAACATTTCGATCTCCGTTTCGGTGTAAAAAAACGCTCGGGATCCGCCCGCAGCCCGACTCCGGCCGCGGGCGGCGCTCTGCTGCCCCGCCATATTACCGGGGAAGTGAGTCAAGAGAATGAACGCGGCGAGACTGTTGCGCTGCACGCTTGGGCATGCGCAACGTCACCCATGACGACGGCCGGATCGCCGCTTATGCGTGCGGGACGATGGTCATACGCCGATCGAGGATCCACAAGACATCCGCGCGGCCGACCGTACCTGCCATACCCCGCACGACGGATACGACCCTGTTCGTTAGGCGGCAATCCTACGGCGAACATCTGCAATCGGCCTATTCTGTTTAAAAACTCCCTGAAGGCAATCTTCAACCGAACTTTGGGAGAAGGCAATCTTCAACCGAACTTTGGGAGTCCTCAATCCATCAACCAACCTGCGATCGTCGCTTGTAGGCCGTTCTGAGAGGTCAGCTTTTCAAAACTGTATCCCGCTTACTGCGCCGATTGAGTTTTTCAACAGAATAGGCCAGAAGCGGACGTTCGGTCGCAGCCTCCTGCCGGAGAGGTGGTCGATCTCTGGGACCCATGAGAATCCAACAGTCTTGGTCCGCGGCGACTAAAACTCCGCAACAGCAAAGTGGGGGCGGTGCTAGTAAGCCGTGGCGACTCCGTTTCCCGCCGATGCGGACGGATCGCCACTTGACGTTAGCGTGTTTCAAGCGTAGCTTCTCGCACCGGAAGTGATGAGGTGAATGCTGGAGCGGTCGCGCAGGAAATCTGCCCCACCGGTCAAGTGAGCACCAAATCCCTTTCAATTTAGTTCAGGCCGCAACCCTGCCTAACTGGTGAAAGGAATAGTATGAGTCCGACGACGTCCGTCGCGCACTCGCGCGACACGCTCCCCATGCAGGTCGCCAACATGACCTTTCTGGTCAACAAACTTGGCGAAGACTGCGCCCCGCTGCAGTACGTCCGTGAATTGACCCAGAACGGGCTGGAAGCGATTGCCCAGCTTGGTGGCGAGCCCGGCCAAATCATCTGGGACGTGGATTGGACAACTTACGATCTGCTCGACGGCGTTTACAAGCTTTCGTGCGTCGATACGGGAGCGGGGATGACTGGACCCGAGATGGTGAAGTACATCAACGAACTCTCTTCCTCCATCCGTGAACAGTCGGCGACTGGGAATTTTGGCGTCGGCGCAAAGATTTCTGCCGCACCCCATAACCCGCACGGGCTCGTCTACATGAGTTGGAAAAATGGGGTTGGCCATATGATCCATCTCTGGTACGACTCCGAAGAGAAGGTATATGGCCTCAAGCGGTGGCCGAAGAACAACGGTGAATTTTGGACGTTAGTTTCAAACGACTTAAAGCCCAAAGAGATCAAGGACCATGGCACGGTCGTCGTGCTGCTCGGGAAATCGGACGAAGACGATACGATGGAACCTCTATCCGGGACGCCGATGCGGTCGAGGTGGATTCTCCGTTACCTGAACACCCGGTACTTCCGGTTTCCTGAGGGCGTCGTTGTGAAGGCGCGAGAGGGGTGGGAACTTCCGCGCTCCGAAACACGACACAACTTCTTGCGCGTCGTGGAAGGCCAAGGAGCCTGGCTCGACAAGAACTGTGGGGCCTCTGGCGTTGTAAATCTCACCGGCGCCACGGCGCATTGGTGGATTATTAAACCCGAGATCGACAAAGACTCGGGGCACGTCGCGCCTGGCGGCCATATCGCAGCGCTGTACCAGAACGAGCTTTACGAACTGCAAACGGGCCGAGCCGGTATCGCCAAGCTTCAGGCATTCGGCGCGATCTTTGGCGCTGATCGTGTCGTTATTTACGTTGAGCCGGATACGAACCATCGGCCCGTCATCGCCAATACCGCGCGCACGCAGCTATTGGTCGAGGGCGAACCTCTTGATTGGGCAGGATGGGCCGCAGAGTTCCGCGATCGGATGCCCGACGACTTGGCGCAGCTCCAAGAAGAGATTGGGGCGAAGGCGGGCGAAAAGGACCACAAAAAAGCGATTCTTGAACGGTTGAAGCAGATCAAGGATCTGCTTCGATTCTCGCGCTTCCGACCCGCCAAGGAAGGCGCAGGTTCAATCGACCCGGAGTCGTTGACGCAGGGCGGCGCGCCATCCATCCGGGGAGGCCACAATGAGGGTGCCCGCGAGCCTGGGAAGAAAGGCGGGCGCGCTGGCGACCTCTATGCCCTATTTGCGGAGTCCGGTGCCCTGGGTGCTGAACCGGTGGACTCCTTTGGAGAGCCTCAGACGCAGTGGGTGAGCATCGAGGACGGTACGCGCATTTCCCCCGATCTCGAAGACCGCGCGGCGAAGTTCCTCCTGCAGCAAAACCTCCTACTCATCAACGCCGACTTCCGCGCCTTTACGGACATGGTTGACCGCTGGGCACGAGCGTATGCCCACGTCCCCGGCGCTCTGGCGACGGTCAAGGAGGTAGTGCATGAGTGGTTCGAGCAAACGCTAATCGAAACGGTGATGAGCGCGCAAGCGTTGAAGAGGACCGGCAAGTGGAGCTTGCAGGAGCTGGGCGCGCTCTGGACCGAGGAGGCGCTTACCGCCGCGGTGCTACCCCGGTGGCACATCGACCAAAGCATCAAACGCAATCTTGGGCACCGGCTGGGTAGTCTGAAAGCTGCTTAGGGGCAATAAGATGTTCGACCTCGTGGACGCGTTCCTCTCCCAAGTGCAATCGCATCCCGGCTCACCTGCCGTCGAGCACAACGGTGTATCCACGTCCTATGAGGAACTAAGTGCTCTCGCCGGGCGGATTGCGGGGTCGGTCCAGCAGGTTGCTTCTACGCCCAGCCCTCGTGTGCTCTTGGCGCTACCCTCTTCCACCTCCGCGTATGCGGGGATGATTGGCACTCTCATCGCGGGCGGGACATTCTGCCCTATCAACATCGAAGGTCCAGAAGACCGTAATGCAATCATCGCCAGGGCATTCTCTGCTGACGTCATCCTGTTCGATGGCACACCATCCTCTTTCCTCGACTCGCCTGTCACGACGCCGCGGATAGATGTTTCAAAGCTCGGAACTCATTCTCTCGACCGGCCTACTACCGAGCACAGCGACGTGGCTTACGTGGTGTTTACATCTGGTTCGACTGGAAACCCCAAGGGCGTCAAGATCGGACGACGGGGCTTCTCGTACTTCCTAGACGTTGCGCGGAGCTACTTCGACCTCAGGGCTGCGGAGCGGTGGGGGCAGCACTCCAATCTTGGACATGATCTCGGTGTCATGGATGTGTTCATGGCACTTACGCAGGGTGGGACATTGGTTCCACTGGGAAAGGCGGAGCGCCTGCGGCTAGGGGCCGCGATCAGAGACAGACGCATCTCGGTGTGGCAATCGGTGCCCAGCTTGATCGACCTCATGATCGAGGCTAAACAGCTGACCGCAGAACACCTCGCACCCTTGCGGGTGATGAGCTTTTGTGGCGCGCCACTGTACCCACACCAACTCGCCGCACTTTTTAAGGCGCGCCCTGATCTGCACGTGTTCAACACATACGGCGCGACCGAGACCACCGGATTCAATACGCTCAATCATCTGACGTTCAGCAACTACACCGAGTCGTGCGAGGCTGGAGCCATCGCGATCGGAGACGAGGTCCCCGGATGGAGCATTCACCTGCGCGGCGGGGATACACCCAACGAAGGTGAGATCGTGGTGGTCAGCGAGTTTTTGAGTTTGGGGTATTGGCGCGACGAGGATCGGACGCGAGCGGCTTTTCGGCAAGTGGAGTTCAGTGGCTTAGGACTGCAACGTGCCTACTTCACGGGCGACAAAGCCGAACGTAGGGGTTCTCGCGTGTTTTGCTTGGGTCGAATGGACCGCCAGGTGAAGATCCGCGGAGAGCGGATCGAGCTGGACGAGATAGACGGTCTGCTTCGCAATGCGGGCTTCGCTGCGGCCTATACCATTCTGAAGGACGACCAACTCTATTCGTTCGTGGAGTCCACCGAGGAAGTTGATCAGGAGCGCGTTCGCGCACTACTCGCAAAGTCGCTGCCATTCCATGCCGTCCCGAAAACGGTGCAGTCCTTACCGAGTCTTCCCAAAAACCCGAATGGAAAGGTCGATCGCGAAGCACTTGCCCGGAAGATTACCCCATGACCCCGTCAGATGTGCCCATGGATCCGTTCCGTGTCGTGGCGCAAGCATTACGCTGCCCTCGCGAGTCGCTTTCCATGGAGTCAGCGATGTACAGGGACCATGGTTGGGACAGTTTCGGCCACGTGAACGTTATCGTGGCGCTGGAGAAAGCGTACGGCATCAGCATTTCGAACGACGAGATGATGATTCTCACAACGATGAAGGCCATACAGCAGCTCCACGAGCAGATTCTACGAAAGGGGAGCTAGGGTGATAGCTGACGGCAGTGGGAATCACGTCGGTACGCGGATCCACGCGATTGTGATAACCCAGAATCGACCCGAAACATTGCGGCGCTGCATCGCCACGGCCCTGTCCTCGCTCGGACCTCAAGACACGCTCACGATCCTAGATGACTCATTTCCGACCGTCTCTCCGGCAAACGCTGCACTGATTACCGTGACGCCAAGCGTATCGGCACCGACGCGCGTTCACCTCTCGATGCCGCGCGCGCGCGAGGTCATTGCCCGATCGGTATCCACACGAGATCTCCTTTGGCTGGCGAAAACTGCGCCCAGGGATATCGCCCCGCAACGTAACCTCTCGCTCCTTTTAGCCGCCGCGGTTCCCGCGGAGACAATCGTACTCATTGACGACGACATCTACGGTTTCGATCTTGCTGCGACCCACCAAAGGACTAACGCACTTGCCCACGCCGGCCGAGGCGTGATCGTTGGTGCAGACATTGGCGGCACCAACGAAACAGACACAATAACAAGGCTTACTGACGCGATCGAGAAGCTCGAGGATATGCCCTCCAGCACGAAGGGCGAGTCCGTTTCAGACCTTTTTCAGGTGTCCGGTTCTTTCCGTTCTGCGTTTGGAAGCGTCTTCAGATACGTGAGCGCTGGTTACCTGGCGTTTCAGCTGCCACCTGATCAAGTGTTTGCCTTTCCTCCCGGCTACAACGAAGACTGGCTATGGTGTCTCCTTCATCGAGGAGATGCGAAAGTGCGAATCCTACGCTCAGGGACGACAGTGGTTCACGATCCCCCTTCGGTACGAAGGTCGACTCGAGAGGACTTTCTCTTCGAACTTGTCGGCGAACTCGTGTTCGATTGTCTCGAGGAACAAGTCGGTGGGATCTATCTTGATCCGGAAGCAGCACTTAGAGACCTTTCGGAGGGAGTCCCGAGCCCGACTTCGATGCCAGCCGCTCGCGCACTGGAGCTAATGGAGAAGGCTCGCTCCTCGGGCCAGAACGCAGGCTCGTTAGCTGTGCTTGAGGAATATGGACTCGCCGTCCTCGCAGACATGCTGCAGACGGGGGAGTTGGAGATAGACGGAAAGCAAGTGCTGACCGACTGGTGCGGCGACGCAATCGCGAAACAGAGGGCGGTCGCGGCGACGCTGCGGGACGAAGGCGCGATGCCTGCTCTACAGTCGCTAATACGAGAAGGGAGAATCTAGTGGAAACTCAACATCAATTCCGAAGCTATGATGGAACATTGTTGGAAGGTACGCTGGCAGCTGGCGAGGGCTCGCTGAATACCGTCGTTCTCCTCGTACACGGGATCACGTCTTCCCGAGACGAGTTCGGCTTGTTCAAGGGCTTCGCCGAGCACCTCGCGCGAGAGGGGGCGCCCTCCTTCCGCTTAGATTACCGGTGTCACGGGGTGAACAAGCAGCCCATGGAATCCCTGACGCTCTCGGGAATCGTGAACGACATAGAGGCTGCCGCGACGTGTGCGTTGGCGCAGACGCGTGCTTCAAGGGTCCACGTCGTCGGCATGAGTTTCGGGGGGGGAGTATCGGCTTTCTGGGCTGCTAGGACGAAAAACATTGTGTCTTCCGTTGTCTTGCTCGCACCGGTCATCGACTACGAGGAGGACGTCCTCGGACAGCATGGCTTGCTTTCTGGCAGCACCATTGACAAACGCTCTCAGCGTCTATTAGAGAAGCAAGGCTTTCTCAAGATAGACGGCATCCGCTACGGATCTGCCCTGCTGAATGAGCTCCGCTACATCTCCGGAATCGAGGGCATACCGCGCCTCAAATGTAACTCGCTTATCGTCCATGGTGACTCGGATACGGTCGTGCCCTATGCGTCTTCCGAGCGATTCGTGAAGCTACATCCCGGGTGCCGCCTCGTGAACATTCCAGGTACAGACCATGGCTTCGGCGTCGAAGACGACGAGGACCTTTCTTCGCCGGAGACGAAGGCGAAGCATCAGGAGGTCTTTCGTATCATTTCGGATTTCTTTCAAAAAGCCTCTAAGGGCATATGACCGTCACTTGCGACCACGGTGCATGGGTTCATCCCGAGATAGTTTTTGGCGGAACCGTGCATGTCGGATTCAGTAGCTGCGTCGGTCACGGGCCGCTGAGTGACGAACGGACCTACATCGGGGACGGGGTCCGCATCGGAGCATTTTGCATCATCGAACACGGAGTGCATATCGAAGACAATGTTGAGATCGATCACTACTGTCGGATTGCCCGTGGAGCGCGAATCGGCGCTAAGACTCGGATTCTCTATGGAGCCCAGGTATTCGACGACGTCCAGATCGGACGAAACTGCATCATCGGCGGCGATCTCGTCGATCGAACGGTTGTCGGGGACAACGTTAGGTTTCAGGGCAACACGGCGCATTCGCACACGGATGCGACCAGAGACTGGGACGAGACCGAGGAACCATCTCCGGTCATCAAGAGCGGGAGCGTCGTCGGTCTCCATGCGATCCTCATCGGTGGCATCACAATCGGGCCTCGCACCTTTGTCGCAGCCGGCGAAAGGGTCACGTGCGATGTCCCCGAGGGGATGCTCTTGCAAGGGGGCGAGTTGAAGCCACTGTCGTACTTCCGCGGGATGATCAAGGTGGGAGAGGCGTGAGCACGCTACCCTCGACAGTGCTCCTTGATGTCGTGGCCGCTTACGGCACAGATTGGGACGGGGACCGCGTGAATCGCTTTCGCAGCGGAGTGTCGGCGATTGTTGAGAGAGTTGAGCAAAGCATCCGGGCCGAACACCCGTGCGTTCAACTGCGACCGCGGTGCGTCTCTTCGGAGCAGGCCTCCGCCCTTGAGGGCGAGGGCATATCGTGTGCCGTCGGGGTCCTCGACGTCACCGATTGTGATATTCGGCTTGTCCTCTTCGCGGGGCGACTGCAAGGCGCTGGCGTACCCTGCATCATGCTGTGCCGGGCGGATTCGGAGGAGGCGGTTCGCCGGATGGGGCTGAGTAGCCCGAATCTTGTGAAGTATGAATCGATCGATCAACTGTTCCATGCGGATTCGGTGCTTCAGCGTGAGTTACTGCGTGCGGTGCCCCACGCGCGGATTCATGAGGAGTTGGTCTACCAGTTCTGGTTCCCGCGCGAGACGAGCACGATCTGGGTGGTGTGCCCGCAGATCCATGAGAAGAGTGAATTCGCCAATCGCTCGAGTCCCGATTACACCTATCTGGATAATCTGGGAGACACTGATGCGTTGCTCGAGATCATGGGGTTTCTCTCACAGTATTATCCAAACGCAACAATCGAGTGCTTCAGCTCAGAGGACTTGCCCGAGGGTCACACTAGTAGCAATCTCGTTGTGATTGGTGGGCCTGGTTCCGCTGAGATCAGCAATGAAATCTGTAGGGAGATGATGAGCGCGATGCGCTCTCACGTCGCGTACTCCTCGGATTGCGAGCAGATGACGGTGACCAGAGCGACTGGTGAGACAATCGAGCTTCGAACGGCGTACCCCACGGCCGGGCAGAGCGTTGGTCATCAGAGGCCGCTGGGCCTGCGGACAGATTGGGGGTACTTCGCTCGCTTCAAGAATCCGCTCAACGAGAATGCTACAGTTGTACTGACTAATGGGATCCACACGGCCGGTGTCCTAGGCGCGGCACGCGCGTTCAGCGAGCGTCGTGAGGCATTGCGCAACTTCCATGCTGCCCTGTCGTCAGGCGTCAGAACGAGCTTCGAGTGTTACTTCGAAGTGCCAGTGCTGAACGGGCAGGTGAAAGTGCCTGTGGTCGATCCACTTAACATCTTCACGCTGGGCCGGGCAGAGCCAGGCGCATCAGATGCGCCGGTGAGTGTTCCGCCGCGCACGCTAGTAGCCGAAGATCGGACCTCGGTAAGGGTCCTTTTCATCGCAGGGGACCGCGGTGGTTCCCAGAAAAATCAGCTCCAGATTCCCAACGAGTATCACGCAATTCAAGGAGCCTTGCGTGCTTGCGCAAACCGTGGAGTAATCGCGCTCGCGAATCCGATCCTGGGCGCAACTCGTGAGAGGCTCGCCGAGGCGTACCGCGAACGGCCCACGGTAGTACATTTTGCCGGTCACGGCAACGATCGGAGTCTCGCGATCATTGAAGACCATGGATTGCTCGCGAACGAAACCCGCCTGGACGCCGATCAGCTATGTGACATGCTGCAGACAATGCAGGAGCGTGTCCGATTGTGCGTGCTAAACGCCTGCGTGTCGGTGGCGCTGGCACAGCGGCTTGTGGATGCAAACGCAGCGGACTGTGCGATCGGTTGGCCCGCGAAGGTCTCGGATTCGGCTGCGATCGCGTTTAGCACTGCGTTGTATGGAGCACTCGGTGATGGGCGCAGCATTGGTGACGCGGTAACTCTTGCAAGACTTGCCTGTGGCACAGGGGATCAGCCGATACTCGTAGCGGCAGACAAAATGGATACCGATGTGCTCGTCATCGGAGCGGGAGTTAACCTATGAGCACGACGGCGGACTTGTTCGCACACCTGTCGGGGGACGCATGGCGCATTTCGCACCCTTTCAGTGATGACATACTGCAGGCGAATGCGCTTCTTCATAACACGGCAGCGACGGAGGAGGAGATGGCCGAGTGTTTGGCACTCTGGTGCCAACACCGACAGCCTTGTCAGTTTGGCGGAATTGCAGGCAAGCAAAGACGCATTCACTTCTGCTTTCTCAGGGAAGAGGCCGTATCTGAATGGAGCGATGACGAAATCGCCGAGAAGATCGGCGAGGAGAAGAAGCTCTGGAAACAACGCGCAGCGTGTGAACCCGAACGAGGTGCGCACAGCCTCGTCATCGTCGTTGCCTCTCCACGGGTAGCACTCGCCGCACCAGATCAGCACCTTCGGGCCTTTAGCGATCGCATTCTTGAGCTGATCAGTTGGGAGGCCAAGCGTCGTGGCGTACGTCGTAAAAATACGCTCACGAGCGATTTCCTATACCTGAGGAATCCGCATGACGACGGATTCTACGGGTTTCAGTTCAATGCCGATTTCTTCGCCTGTGCTGGCGACGGACGCTGGTGGCGTGATCATCGCTTCCCGGGCGGTATCGCGTTCACTGCAAACAGTACAGGTCACATGATGCGCTTTCGCGACTGGTACCAAGGCAAGGAACAAAATGAATCCTGGGGGCTGAAGCAGGCCATGCTTACAATTCAGAACGCAGCGCAAACCAGGGTGACAGACAGCAGCGACCCTTTTGAGCAAGGGCGTGCCACTTGGTTGCGCGCATTGGACGCGAAGGGTAAACCGCTCGTTGAGGATCTTCAATGCCCACTCGCTAGTATCCCAGGAGCGCTGCAGGGCAAGGACTGGACTCGTTACGAAGGCGTTCTCCACACCGACCATGCCATTCGCGAGGAGTTTTTTCTTGATCGGGAGGTCGCACCTACCGCTTCGAGACCCTACTTGATGGACTTCACCTACCTCTACGATGACAAACAGGAGGACTTCGAAGCCCTCACTCGTGGCAAGCGCTTTACCGACGAGGAGGTCTATGCCGAGATAGGTCGCCCTGCAGACTGGACGCATCGTGCCAGCGCAGCCGCGGGATTCCGGTCGAGCGATCAGGCCGCGAGCGTTGCAGAGCAGTTGCTAGTGTGTAGTGGCTGGGCGGCTTCATCATGGTACGGGATCGAGCGCAACGAGGAGATCTAAAACTGTCTACTCCCCACGCGGACAATTGCAGGCGGCGACCTAGTCGCGATCAGGGGGCGCAAGAGGGTCAAGTAAATCCGATCACCCGAAGTCTTGAAAACAAGCAGTCAATATGAGCAAAGGTCAAGTCTCGAAATTCATTGAACGGAACTACCTGCATTTTAATGCCGCCACACTTGTCGATGCAGCAAAAGCCTACGAACAGCACCTCAATGCTGGCGGCAAGATGATGATAACGCTCGCAGGAGCGATGAGTACAGCTGAACTGGGTATTTCGCTCGCTGAAATGATCCGTAAAGACAAGGTGCAAATCATTTCGTGTACGGGAGCCAACCTCGAAGAAGACATGTTCAACCTAGTTGCACATGGCGATTACAAACGGATTCCGAATTACCGGGATCTGAAGCCTCAAGATGAATGGGATTTGTTGCAGCATGGCTTTAGCAGAGTAACCGACACTTGTATTACAGAAAAAGCTATGTACAAGATTGAACACATACTTCTGAAGTACTGGAAGGAAGCGCAAGAACGCGGAAAGCGATATCTTCCGCATGAATATTTTTACCAACTCCTTTTGAGCGATGAGCTGAGGAAAAACTATCACATTGACGCTCACAACTCATGGCTCCTTGCTGCAGCGGAAAAGAATATTCCAATTGTTGTTCCGGGCTGGGAAGATTCGACGCTAGGAAATGCATTTGCATCATATTGCTTATCTGGGCAATTAATACCATCTACGATGAAGTCTGGAATTGAATATATGGTATTTCTCGCGGACTGGTATATCGAAAATTGCAAGGGGAAGGGAATAGGTTTATTCCAGATTGGCGGAGGCATATCTGGTCATACTTCTGCCAGATTTCTGATTCCACGACAAGTTACGGGTCATACTCCGGTGCCAGTCCAAATGAAAAAATCTCTTGGGGAAAAATTGCTGTCGACACCCCCCGATACATTGTCGAATCAGATGCAACTATAGTTGCACCGCTCGTATTTGCATGGGTTCTTGGCTGGTAGAAGTTTTACATCTTATGCCACCAGTCGCTACCTCAGGAAGCAAGGGGCATCACGTCATTATTGATCTCGAAGGATTGGAGAGGAACAAGTGCGTCGATTCCGGAATTTGGGAACAGGCATTTGCACTCCTAAGTGCCTTGATGAAGGCTACAGTGATTTCTAGACACATTCACGTATTTCAGCCCCCGTTCGCGCCAGGGCTAACTGCTTTTTTTCTTTTGGATGCCAGTCACCTGTCGGTGCATACCTATGCGGATGAAGGAAAGGCAGCGATAGATTTGTTCTCCTGCACAAATTTTGAGGATACGATGGTGGTGAAGGAGCTCCTTAAATCGCTGGAAATTGACCAGAAGAGTGTTTCGTTTCAGATTACCGTTCAAAGGTTTGGTCGGAGCGATATTCAGGCGGTGTAGATCTGAGCGGCAACGACCGCTTTGGGTCTATTCTGTTGAAAAACTCAATCGGCGCAGTAAGCGGGATACAGTTTTGAAAAGCTGACCTCTCAGAACGGCCTACAAGCGAAAACTCAATCGGCGCAGTAAGCGGGATACAGTTTTGAAAAGCTGACCTCTCAGAACGGCCTACAAGCGACGATCGCAGGTTGGTTGATGGATTGAGGACTCCCAAAGTTCGGTTGAAGATTGCCTTCAGGGAGTTTTTCAACAGAATAGGTCGCAAGCGGACAAAAAGATGGCGGACACGAATGTTCATACCCAGTGCCGTATAACTCCACGCTTGGACCGCCTCTGAGCCCGACTCACCCCTTCCCCCACCCCCTCGCCCTCTCCAACGCCCGCTTCCACTCCCCCATCCTTCTCTCCGCCTCTTCGCGCTTCATCTTCGGCTCGAAGCGCTTCGCGACTTTCCATTGTTTCGCGATTTCCTCGCGGCTCGCCCACACGCCGGTGGCCAATCCGGCGAGATAAGCCGCCCCCAGCGCCGTGGTCTCCAGCACGCGCGGACGCACCACGGGCACGCCGAGCAGGTCCGCCTGGAATTGCATGAGCAGGTCGTCCGCAGCGGCGCCGCCGTCGACGCGCAGCTCTTTCGATTTCACGCCCGAGTCCTGCTCCATCGCGTGCAGGAGCTCGGCCGATTGGAAGGCGATCGATTCCAGCGCCGCGCGCGCGATGTGGCCGGCGTTCGAGCCGCGCGTCAACCCCACGACGGTCCCGCGCGCGTACGGGTCCCAGTAGGGGGCGCCCAGGCCCGCGAAGGCCGGAACGAAGTACACGCCGCCCGAATCGCGCACGCTCGCCGCGAGCTTCTCCACGTCCACCGATTTCTTGATGA
>WNGG01006791.1_pt1 | contig 12714 bp, 12 predicted proteins | sample 5400661 | NCBI WGS metagenome assembly WNGG01 (sample SAMN13153372, study PRJNA577476) | soil metagenome | isolation source: 100 cm soil or saprolite under Garry oak tree replicate 1 | place: USA:California | collected 2016-06-15 | reverse complement strand
ATCCCGACGTCTACATCACCGCCTTCGGCCCCAACGCGCTCTTCCATAACAACGGCGACGGCACGTTCACCGACGTCACCCGGGCCGCCGGCGTCGGCGACCCGCGCTGGAGCACGAGCGCCACGTTCTTCGACTACGACGGCGACGGCGACCTCGACCTGTTCGTCGCGAACTACCTCGACTTCACGATCGCCGGGAACAAGACCTGCTTCGACAGCGTCGGCGCGCGCGACTTCTGCAGCCCGTCCCGCTACCGCCCCGTCCCCGGCCGCCTTTTCCGCAACGACGGCGGTGGGCGGTTCACCGACGTCACCGAGTCGTCCGGCATCGCGAAGGCGTTCGGTCCGGGGCTCGGCGTCGTGGCCGGCGACTTCGACGGCGACGGCCGGCTCGACCTCTACGTCGCCAACGACGGCGCCGCGAACCAGCTCTGGCTCAACCGCGGGAACGGCGCGTTCGAGGAGCAGGGCCTCCTCTCGGGCACCGCATTCAACGCCGAGGGCTTGCCGCAAGGCAGCATGGGCATCGCCGCGGGGGACTTCGACGGGGACGGAGACGAGGACATCTACGTGACCAACCTTCCCCGCGAAGGCAGCACGCTCTACGTCAACCAGGGCCAGGCCCGCTTCCAGGACCTGACCGACGCGTGGGGCCTGCGCGGGCCGAGCCTGCCCTTCACGGGGTTCGGCACGGGGTGGCTCGACTACGACAACGACGGCCGGCTGGACCTGTTCGTCGTCAACGGCGCGGTGAACGTCGTGGAAGCGCAACGTGGCCAGCCGTATCCGTTCCGGCAGCCGAAGCAGCTCTATCACGACGACGGGCGGCCACCGTTGCGGTTGGTGGCGCCCGAGGAGGCGGGGCCGGAGATCGCCCTGCCCGAGGTGAGCCGGGCGGCCGCGTTCGGCGACGTCGACGACGACGGCGGCGTCGACGTGCTCGTGACCAACAACAACGGCCCCGCGCGGCTGCTGCTCAACCAGTCCCCACGGGGCCATTGGCTCCAGGTGCGGCTGCGCGGCGTGCAGGACAACGCCGATGGCCTGGGCGCGTCGGTGCGCCTCGTCCGCCGCGGAGCGCCCACCCTCCGGCGCCGTGTCCACACCGACGGCAGCTATCTCGCCGCCAGCGACCCGCGCGTGCATTTCGGCCTCGGGTCTTCGACCGCCGACTACGGGCTGTTCGTCCAGTGGCCGAGCGGGCGCCGGGAGATGTGGACCGGCTCGGATACCGACCGCACGCTTACGCTCAAGCAGGGAACCGGGAAACCATGGACCGACAGGTAGGCACGTGACGGGCGGGACAAGTTGATTCCTTTCACCCCATTGCCAACCGGCCCGGGCCGTGCTGGAATCAATCAGCTCCAAACACATTTGCCCGTGCTCCGCGCCGGCGGGACGGGCGCAGAGGCGACCATGAGCGATCGAACGTTGCGACGGCGGCGGTTCCTCCAGGCCTCGGCCACGGCGGCGGCGGGCTTCGTCATCGTCAAGCCCGGCTCGGTCTTCGGCTCCCCGGCCAACGACGCGGTGACGCTGGGGATCATCGGCTGCGGCGGGCGCGGCAACTACGTCGGCAAGGAGATGGTCGGGGCGGGGGCGCGCGTGATCGCGCTGCACGACCTGTTCGACGACCGGTTGGCCGACACGCGCGCCAACTTCGACAAGCTGGCCGAGGAGAAGGGCCAGGGGAAGATCGCGGACGCCGCGCTCTTCAAGGGCCACGACGCTTACCACAAGCTGCTTTCCTCCGGCGTCGACGCGGTGCTGATCACGAGCCCCCCCTACTTCCACCCGGAGCATTTCGAGGCGGCGGTGGAGGCCAAGAAGCACTGCTACCTCGAGAAGCCGGTGGCGAGCGACGTGTTCGGCGCCCGCCGCGTGGAGAGCGCCGGCCGCAAGGGGACGGGCAAGGTCAGCATGGCGGTGGGCTTCCAGTCCCATTACGCCGAGCCGTACCAGGAGATGGTCAAGCGCATCCACACCGGCGCCATCGGCGACATCGCCTGCGCGCAGACCTACTACTACACCGACGATCTCAAGCGGAAGGCCACCCCGGGCATGCCGCCGCTCGAGGCGCGCGTGCGCAACTGGGTCTTCGACCGGGTCCTCTCCGGCGACATCCTCGTGGAGCAGAACATCCACGTCCTCGACATCGTCAACTGGGTGATGCGCGGCCGCCCGGTCTCGGCCATGGCCACGGGCGGAAAGAAGGCGCGGCTGGACGTGGACTGCTGGGACCACTACAACGTGCAGCTCAACTACCCCGGCAACGTCCACGTGAGCTTCAACTCGACGCAGTTCAAGAACAGCTACGACGCCAAGACCCAGCGCTTCCTGGGCACCAAGGGATATGCCGAGGCCAACTTCGGCAAGGGCGGCGTGCGCATCGTGGGCGAGGAGCCGTGGGAATCGCCCGCGGAGGAAGGGCTGGCCGGCTCGGTGACGCGCAAGGTCGCCGCGTTCGTGGACAGCATCCGCACGAAGAACCTGCAGGACGAGGTGGCGGGCGGCGTCGAGAGCACGCTCACCTCGATCCTCGGCCGCACCGCCGCCTACGACAGCGAGGAGCGCTCCTGGGACAAGGTGGCCGGCAGCAGCGCGCGCTGGAAGGAGAAGATCGACCTCGCCTCGCTCGCCGCCCCGCGGCGCGCATGAGGCCGACGGATCGCCGCGAGTTCCTGGAGGCGGCGGCGCTGACGGCCGCCGCCGCCTTCGCCCCCCGTCCGGCCGCGGCCGCCGGCTCGCCGAAGAAGGCCGTGCTCATCTCGATGCTGCCGAAGGAGCTGAGCTACGAGGAGCGCTTCAAGCTCGCGCGAGAGGCCGGCTTCGCCGGCATCGAGATGCGGACCGTCGCCGACAAGAAGGAGGCCGAGCAGATCCGCGACGCGTCGGTGAAGACCGGCCTGCGCGTCCATTCGGTCATGAACGCGGACCACTGGGCGTATCCCTTGTCGAGCGACGACCCCGCGGTGGTGGACAAGAGTGTCGCCGGAATGCAGACCTCGCTCGAGAACGCGAAGCTGTGGGGCGCCGACGCGGTGCTCCTGGTGCCGGCGGTCGTCAACCCACAGACGTCATACAAGGACGCGTGGACGCGCTCCCAGCAGGTGATCCGCGAGCGGATCGTGCCGCTGGCCAGGGAGCTGAAGATCGTCGTGGCGGTCGAGGAGGTCTGGAACAAGTTCCTGCTGAGCCCGCTCGAGTTCGCGCACTACGTGGACGAGTTCGCCTCTCCCTGGATCAAGGCGTACTTCGACGTCGGCAACATCGTCTTCTACGGCTACCCGCAGGACTGGGTCCGGACGCTGGGGCCGCGCATCGTCAAGGTGCACCTGAAGGATTTCCAACTCGACCGGCCCAACGGCCGCTTCAACTGGAAGAACATCGGCGAGGGCGACATCGACTGGGTCGAGGTGCGCAAGGCCTTCAGCGACGTCGGCTACGACGGCTGGATGACGACGGAGATCGAAGGCGGCGACGCCGCGTACCTGAAGGACGTGGTCGTTCGCTTCGACCGATTCCTGGCCGGCCAGAAGCCGCAAGCGACGCCGGGCGCGTGATCCGGCGCGCGGGTCTCGCCTTGCTCGCGGCTTCGCTCCTCGGCGCCGCTCCCGGCGGCGTCGGCGAGACGCAGATCACGAGATGGCCGCACGGAAGGCGGGCCGCCGTCTCGCTGACGTTCGACGACGGCAGCATCAACCAGTTCCGCCACGCCGCCCCGATCCTGAACGAGATGGGCTTCCCGGCCACATTTTTCGTGATCACGGGCGAGGTGCGCGGCTCCCGATACCACGGCGCGTTCGAGGGCCGTTCGCCGCAGGCGATCATCCAGGAGGCGGCCACGCTGCCGACGCGGAAGGAGAACCTCTTCGAGCGCGCCTCGGCGATCGGACATCTCGGGTTCGCGGGGGCGCTGGACTACCACACCCGGGCGGGCGAGCTCTACGAGCACGGCAAGCTCGAAGAGGCGTGCCGGACGATCGACGAGGGTTACGCCAAGGTGCGCGCGGGCGCGCTCGCGCCGCAGCGCGAGCGGAATGCTGAGGGGAACGACGGGGACGGGGTGAGTTGGGACCAGCTCCGCGAGCTGGCCCGGCAGGGACATGAAGTGGCCAGCCACACGGTCACGCATCCGCGGCTGGCCGTCCTCGACGAGCCCAACCTCGTGTACGAGCTGGAGAAGAGCCGCCAGGAGATCCTCGAACAGCTCGGGCCGAAGCACACGTTCTCGGTCGAGTGCCCTTACGGGACGGAGGACGAACGCGCGGTCGCCCACGCGCTCGCGCGCTACGCGGCCGCGCGCAACCGCATGCCGGAGCCGTTCCTGGAGGAGCTGAACCGCGGGAGCCAGGCGGATCCGGCCGCCTCCCGCAAGGAGTACGTGCAGTGGCAGCGGGGACCGCTGACGCGGACTCCCATGCCGCTCATGAAGTCGTGGATCGACCTGATCGCCGCCCGCGACAACATCTGGCTGGTGCTGGTCTTCCACGGTGTCGACGGCATCGGCTGGGAGCCGAAGACGAGCGGCGAGCTGAGGGAATACTTCGACTACATCAAGTCGTGGCAGGACCGGTTGTGGGTCGCGACGTTCCAGGACGTCACGAAGTACATGCGGGAGCACGCGCATGGCGTCGTCGAGGCCCGGCCGAACGGCGCCACCATCGAGGTTTCGCTGCGCCACGACCTGAGCCGGGAGCCGTACGACCTGCCGCTGACGCTGAGGACGCGCGTGCCACCAGGGTGGCCGGCCGTCCAGGCGCGCCAGGGGGCGTCGATCCAGCGCGTGGAGATCGAGCGGGAAGGCGAAAACGCCTGGGCGACGTACCAGGCGGTGCCGAACGCGGGAACGGTGACCCTCGCCGAAGCGGGACGGTAACGGACCTCACCCGTGGACTACGACGGGATCATTCTCGGCGCGGGGCCACACGCCCAGGTGCTGCCGGCCGACCTGGGGCTGGATGCACCGTGGGCGCCGCCGTCGGTGAAGGGAGGCTGGCCGGCCTGGCCTGGAGCCCGGCCCGGGAATCCACGTGGCGTGATGCCGGCCGCCGCAATTTGCGTGCGCCTACTCGAACAGCTCGTCGACGCTCATGCGCCAGCCGGGCACAGCCGGCTCGGCCTCCGCCTCCTGGCCGCGGCGGTACACCGTGGGCTCGGCCTGCCCGGCCCGGTGGACCCGCACCACGTCCTCGCCCAGCAGGTCCACGTCCCACACGACCAGCGTCCCCGCCGCGAAGTAGTCAGCCCGCTTCCGGGCCATCGCCTCCTCGGCCTTCGGCCCGTAGTCGCCCTCGCTGCGGACCTCGGCCGCGAGGACAGGGGCGCCCTCCACGAACCTCATCGTGCGCGTCGTGCTGCGGTGGAAGGCGGCATCGGGGCTGAAGGACCGCCGATTCGGGAGGTTCACGATGAAGGCCGCGTTGTTCGGGTAGGCGGTACCGCCGCCGACAGTGTGCTGGTGTCGCCGGAGGCTGGCGTAGATCGCTCCGCTCGCGAGACTCGGCAGCGCCCCCGTCGGGCTCATGAGCACAAGCTCGCCATTGACGATCTCCGCCTTCGCATCCTCGGGCACGCGGTAGAGGTCTTCGACGGTCGCCGGCGTGCGGGTCTTCATCGGTCCCACCCGAGGGGATTGTACCGCGGGCGAGAGGAGGCTACGCCGGCGCCCGGCCAGGCTGGGTCCAGGTCCCGAGCCGGTCCGCTCCCCAGCCGCGCTGGCCCTCGGCGTCGCCATGGCCTTGGCTGCTTCATCAGCATCCGTTCGCTGCGGATGGAGTACGGCACCTGCAGAAGCAAGGCCCGCCGCAGCTTGACCGGCTCACATTACCCTGGTAATGTCCACACATGGCACTGGCTCGCTCGAGGCTCACCTCTCAGGGACAGATTTCCGTACCGGCCGAGGTCCGGCGGAAGCTTGGCGTCGGCCCGGGGTCGGTCCTGGAGTGGGACGAAGATGGTTCCACGATCGTGGTTCGCCGGGCCACACGCTATACGTCCGAGGAGCTGCACCGGGCCCTGTTCGCGAAACCACCACGTGCCCGGACCCTGGCCGCGCTGAAGGAGGGAATCCAGAGACACATGAGACGGCGGCATGCGCGCCGTTGACACGAACGTACTCGTCCGCCTGGCGACGCGCGACAACGCCAGGCAGACGGCGGCGGCAGAGGCGTTCGTCGCCGGCGGCGCATGGGTGTCTCACGTCGTTCTCGTGGAGCTGGTCTGGGTCCTTTCGTCGCTCTACGGTCTCGGCGCCTCGGCCGTCGCCGCCGCGGTCGAGATCCTCCTCGCGCATCGCGATCTGACGCTCCAGGACTCCGAGGTCGTCGCTTCCGCGCTCGAGCGGTATCGGAGAAAGCCGTCCGTCGCCTTCACCGATTGCCTCGTCCTGGAGATCGCGCGCAAGGCCGGCCATCTTCCTCTCGGCACGTTCGATCGCGAACTCGGCAAGCTGCCCGGCGCCCAGCGGCTGTAGCTTCGGCCACGGCCTCACTCAGGCCAGCTCGGCGGTGATCGCGCGCAGCGCGCCGAGGGCGGCCGTTAGCTCGCCCTCGCGCACGCGTCGCACCTCGCACGCCTTCCACAGCTCCGGCATGCTGTGGCGCGCGGCCGACTCCAGCGCCGCGTCGAGGTAGCCGGGCAGCTCCAGCGCTCCGCCCCCCACCGCGACCACCGAAGGGTTGAAGATGTCGATGACCGTCGCGAGCCCGAGGCCGAGCGCCTCACCTCCCGCCCGCAGCGCCTTGAGCACGGCCGGGTCCTTCGCGGCCGCGCGCGACAGCACGCTGGCGGCGCCGCCGCCGAGCCGCTTGACGATCGCCGCGCCGGAGGCGAGATGGTCGAGCGTCGCCACCCCCTCGGGACCGACGAGGGGGATGCTGCCCAACTCACCGGCCCAGCCGCGGGCGCCGCGCAGCGGCCGGCCGTCCACCACGAACGCCGCCCCGATCCCGGTGCCGGCCATCACCACCGCCGCGGTGGCGTCGGCGGGAAGGCCGTGCAGGTCTTCGAGCGCGGCCGCCTCTGCGTCGTTCACGAGGCGGACCGGGCACAGCCGGCCCAGCGTCTCGCCCCGCCACCCTCCTAGCAGCGGCAGCACGTCGCACGCTTCCACCGAGCCGCCGCGGCCGACGAGCCCGGGCACGGCGATCCCCGCCCCCAGCGGAGCGGCCCCGAGCCCGCTGACGAAGCGGTCGATCTCCGCGTCCAGGTCGCGGCCGGTGAACGCCTGGCCGGTGGGGACACGATCCACGTCGCGGTGGTCCGGCCACTGCGCGACCAGCAGCAGCTTCGTGCCGCCGACGTCGATCCCGAGCAGGGGCCGGGTGGTCATCGACCCCCCACCCTGTCCCTCCCCACGTAGGGGGAGGGAAACGCCGTTTCCCGAGAATGGCCCCGCATCCGGGCAGCAGTATAGCCAGCCCGCTCTCGCATAGAATCCCGGCAAGCCAGAAAAGGAGGTCTCATGACCAGCCATCCTCGAGCCGCGAGGAACCGTCTCGCCGCAGGCGGGATCGCGCTCGCCGCGCTTCTCTCGATCACGGCCGGGGCCAGCTCCGTGGGGGCGGCCGGGGCCGACGGCAAGCTGCGCATCATCACCTTCGGCGCGCACCCGGACGACTGCGAGCTGGTCGCGGGCGGCGTGGCCGCCAAGTGGGCCGCCCTCGGCCACAAGTTCAAGTGCGTCTCCGTGACCAACGGAGACATCGGCCACTCGGTGATCGCGGGCGGACCGCTCGCCCTGCGCCGCCGGGCCGAGTCGCGGCGCGCCGCCCAGATCCTCGGGATCGAGACCGAGATGCTCGACAACCACGACGGCGAGGCGATGGTGACGCTGGAGAACCGGCGCAAGATCGCGCGCCTCATCCGCGAGTGGCAGGCGGACGTCGTGATCAGCCACCGGCCCAACGACTACCATCCCGACCACCGGTACACGGGCATGCTGGTGACGGATGCGGCCTACATGGTCCAAGTCCCCTTCTTCACCCCCGAGGTGCCTCCCCTCTCGCACAACCCGGTGTTCCTCTTCTCCGAGGACGGCTTCAAGAAGCCGAACCCCTTCAGCGGCGACATCGTGGTCGGCATCGACGACGTGGTGGACAAGAAGTTCGCGGTGGTGGACGCGATGGAGTCGCAGTTCTACGAGGGCGGCTGCTGCGACGTCCCCGCGGGCGGACTGCCGCAGGACGCGGCAGGCAAGGAGGCCCGGCGCAAGGAGGTCCACGACTTCTTCGCGGCGAACTTCGCGGCCACCGCGAACCGCTTCCGCTCGCGGCTGGCCGAGGAGTACGGCGCCGACCGCGCCGCGGGCATCAAGTACGCGGAGGCGTTCGAGATCTGCGAGTACGGCCGCCAGCCCACGCCGGAGGAGATCCGGCGCCTGTTCCCGTTCCTGCCCTCCCGCTGACGCCCTCTCGCTGCCGCGGTTGACTTCGAGGCTCCTCTGACACTAGGCTCCGATCCAAACACGCCCGCTCAGGAGGTCTCACCATGAACACGCGAAGGCTCTTCGTCGCGAGCTGCCTGGCGCTGCTCACGACCTCGATGGTGTTCTCGATCCGCGGGGACATCGTCGACGCCCTCACCATGGATTTCCACATCACCAAGGAGCAGATGGGCGCCATCCTCAGCCCCGCGTTCTGGGGGTTCACGCTGTCGATCATCATCGGCGGCTCGCTGGTGGACTGGCTGGGCATGCGCAACCTCCTCCTCACCTCGAGCCTGGGCTATATCGGCGCGGTGCTCGTGATTCTCTTCGCGCCCCGCCCCGCCGGCCCCGTCGACTCGATCTTCGGCAACACCGGCACCACGATCCTCTACGCGGGCATGCTCGCCCTCGGCCTGTGCCAGGGGCTGGTGGAGGCGGTGATCAACCCGCTGATCGCGACGATCTACTCCAACGACAAGACGAGCAAGCTCAACATGCTGCATGCCTGGTGGCCGGGCGGGCTTGTGGTCGGCGGGCTCGTCGCCTTCGCGCTCACCAAGGCCCTCGGCCTCGACGCGCCCGGGATCGCGCCGGAGGCGGCCACCCACGGCTGGCAGATCAAGCTCGCGGTCGTGGTCCTGCCTGCCATCGTGTTCGGGGTGATGATCCTCGGCCAGAAGTTCCCCGCCACCGAGCGCGTGGCGGCAGGGGTGTCCACGGGTGAGATGTTCCGCGAGATGTTCCGCCCGATGTTCATCCTGTGGTTCGTGTGCATGTGGCTCACCGCCTCCACCGAGCTCGGTCCCGACCAGTGGGTCAGCTCGGTCATGTCGCAGGTGGCGCACATGCAGGGGGTACTGATCCTGGCGTACACCGCGGGCATCATGTTCGTCCTGCGCTTCTTCGCAGGGCCGCTCGCCCACCGCCTTTCTCCGATGGGCCTGCTGACCCTGTGCGCGATCCTCTCCGCGATCGGCCTCTTCGCGCTCAGCGCCGCCACCTCGCCGGCTCTCGCCTTCCTGGCCGCGACGATCTTCGGCGTGGGCAAGAGCTACTTCTGGCCGACGATGCTGGGCGTGACCTCGGAGCGCTTCCCGCGCGGAGGGCCGCTGCTGCTCGCGATCATGGGCGGGGCGGGGATGCTGTCGGTGGCCTTCATCCTGCCGGTCATGGGGGGCTGGTACGACGCGCACGGCGCGGCGGCGGCGTTCCGCTACGTGGCGGTGTTGCCCGTGATCCTGACTTTCGTGTTCGGGGGCCTCTATCTCTACTACCGCGCGCGCGGCGGCTACAAGGCCGTGGCCATCAGCGCGCAGCCGACGGCTTGAAGGAGGGGCGATGGCGCTCACGCGGCGGCAGGCGATCCTCGGCACGGGCCTGGCGGGAGCGGGAAAGCTCCTGGCCCGCAGCCGGGCGGGGGCGGACGCTCCGCCCACCGGACGCGTCGTGACGAAGGGGCGGCTGAAGCAATCGGTCTCGCGCTGGTGCTACGAGAAGATCCCGCTGCCCGAGTTCGCGAAGGCGGTCAAGGAGATGGGCCTCACGGCCATCGACCTCCTCAAGGAGGAGGAATGGCCCGTCGTGCGCGACATGGGCCTCATCTGCTCGATGGGCTACGGCGGCGGCGGCACGATCCCGGACGGGCTCAACAACAAGGCCAACCACGACGCGATCGTGAAGGGCCTCGAGAGGAGCCTGCCCAAAGCCGCCCAGAACGGCGTGCCCAACGTCATCACGTTCTTCGGCAACCGTAAGGGCATGCCCGACCAGGAGGGCCTCGACAACTGCGTGATCGGCCTCAACCGCATCAAGCCGATCGCCGAGTCGACGGGGGTTACGGTGGCCCTCGAGGTGCTCAACAGCAAGGTCGACCACAAGGACTACCTCGGCGACCGGTCCGCCTACGGCTTCCAGGTGATCAAGGCAGTGGGATCGCCGAAGGTGAAGGTGCTGTTCGACATCTACCACATGCAGATCATGGAGGGCGACATCATCCGGACGATCAGCGGCTACCCGCGGCCGGCCGCGGAGCCGCACCACGAGCTGATCTGCCACTACCACACCGGCGGCGTCCCCGGCCGCCACGAGCTGGACGACACGCAGGAGCTACAGTGGCGCAGCGTGGCCAAGGCGATCGCCGACACCGGGTTCACCGGCTACATGGCCCACGAGTTCGTGCCGACGCGCGATCCCCTCACGTCCCTGCGCGAGGCGGTCGCCCTCTGCGACGTCTGACGTCGAAGGAAGGAGGAGCTGAAATGAGCCGCTCCACGATCCCGGCGGGAATCCTGATCTTATCGATGGGCACGGCTGCGGGGGCCCAGGCCCCGCCGGCCAAGCCCGTCGGCGGCGAGCCCGATTTCAAGGGGATGTTCAGGAAGACGGCCGCAGCATGGCAGACATTGGATCCGTCGAAGGCCGCCCCTTTCTACGCCAAGGACGCCACGCTCGCCTTCTTCGACCTCGCTCCGCTCAAGTACGCGGGATGGGACGACTACGCGGCGGGCGCCGCCAAGGTCTTCGGCGGCTTTTCGTCGATCAAGATCAGTCTCAACGACGACATGCGGGCGCAGCGTCGAGGGAACATGGCCTGGGCCACCTCCACTGCCCACATCGATCTCGTCAACAAGGACGGCTCGAAGACACCGCTGGACGTTCGCTGGACCATCATCTGGGAGAAGCGCGGCAACGATTGGCTCATCGTCCACGAGCACGCCTCGATTCCGCTGCCGGAGCCCGCCTCTCCGACCCCCACGCGGTGAGAGCGATGCGACCCTCGCTGCGATCGCTCGCCTGGCTCCTGGCCGGCCTCGCGGCTGGCCTCGCGGCCGGCCTGGCCGTCCCCGTCGTCCGCGGCCAGGGCGCGGCCAAGGCGCCGCTGACGAGCGCCCGCGTGACGTGGGCGGAGGCGCCCGCGACCAAGGCGGCGTGGGGCGAGCTGCGCGCTTCCTTCGAAGGCGAGACCTACGGCCTCGGCTACGCGCTGGGGGCGGTGGCCGTGCTCAAGCCCGGGCAGCAGATCCATCCGCCCCACCAGCATTCCGACGAGGAGTTCCTCTTCGTCACCGAGGGCTCCGGCCGCTGGCATCTGGACGGCAAGGAATTCCCCGCCAACAAGGGCGACGCGATCTACGCCGCTCCCTGGGTGGTGCACGGGATCACCAATACCGGGGACGCACCCCTCACGTTCGTGGTCTTCAAGTGGAACGGGAAGGGCGTGAAGCCGCCGGAGGCGCCGAAGCCGCGCTGAGGGTCAGCGGCCACCGGCGCCGGAGGACCGCATGAAGAAGGTTCTGATCATTCTCGCCATCGTGTTCGTGGTCATGGGTGTCATGGCGACGGCCGGACTCATCTACGTCGGGTACCGCGTGAAGAACCGGATCGAGAAGGAAGCGGCGTCGCTGCGGCACGATGCGAGCCGCACCTCGCCGGTCACCGTCGCGGCGGCGCCCGCGCCGGCCCGCCACGTCGATCCCTGCTCGCTGCTCACCAGGGACGAGGCGTCGCAGATCCTCGGGGTCGCGGTCGAGCGGACGGAAGCGAAGGAGTCCGGCGGCCAGTCGACCTGCCAGTACTTCGCCAAGGCCCGCTCGCAGCAGGAGAAGATGACGTCGGTGGCGAGCGCGTTCGGCGCGATCGCCAAGGGAGGAGCCACCCCGGAGCCGGACGTGAAGGCGAACGAGGCCTACAAGATCGGACAGCAGACCGGAATGAACGACCTGATGAAGGGGATCGGGGGCCTCGCGGCGGCGGAAGGCGCGCCGTACCTCACGGTGGCGGTGAGCTGGGAGAACGGGCGCCAGGCGATGTCGATGCTCAAGGGTGTCATCGCCGGCAACTCCGCGGGCGTGAAGACGACCGAGGACCTGGCCGGAATCGGCGACGACGCGCTCATGGGCCCGATGGACTCGTTCCTCGCGTTCACGAAGGGCCAGACCGAGGTTCAGATCGACCTGACCCAGATCGCCAAGGGCCGCGACAAGGGGATCGCCATCGCGCGCACCATTTCCCCCCGGCTTTGATACCGATGCGGCGCGCTCCGCTGCGCGCTCCGAACGCTGGCGCCGGAGGAGATCCTTCGACTCCGCTCGCATGAAAGACCTCACCAAGGGCCCGGTGGGCGGGCACGTCGTGTCGCTGGCGACGTTCATCGCCCTCACGATGGTCTTCCAGACGCTCTACTTCCTCGCCGACCTCTACTTCGTCGGTCGGCTCGGCAAGGAGGCCGTCGCCGGCGTCGGCCTCGCCGGCAACCTGATGTTCATCGTGCTCGCGCTCACCCAGTCG
>WNGG01023124.1_pt1 | contig 12715 bp, 10 predicted proteins | sample 5400661 | NCBI WGS metagenome assembly WNGG01 (sample SAMN13153372, study PRJNA577476) | soil metagenome | isolation source: 100 cm soil or saprolite under Garry oak tree replicate 1 | place: USA:California | collected 2016-06-15 | reverse complement strand
GGCCCAGCAAGTCGATGATGTTGTCCTGGGCTCCAGTCAGCCGTTGGTAGTCCTCGAAGGTCAACAGCACATGCGCTGGGGTGCCGCGATCAGTGATGAAGACCGGCCCATTGCGCGCCGCGATCTTGGCGCGACCCGTATCTTGATTGAAATCGCGACTCGACAGCGTGGTAATTGCCACGTCCACCACTCCCTTTGGTCTAGTAGCAATGTTACTACGTGCCACGGTCGCCGCTACCCGTCGACCCACCCCTTGTGGGCAGGCGGCGGTCCGCGGTCGTCGAGGGGTTGACCGGCCTGGGCGGTCGGGTGCTCTGGGAAGGCCGCGAGGGGCCGAGCAGTTGGGTGACCATGGCCGACCCGGAGGGCAACGAGTTCTGCGTGGCCTGAGGACTCCAGGCAAGGGTCGGCAAAGGGTGGACATCCGTTCGACGGTGCGCTGCGCTCTACAGCGACCAGTCCGCTGACCGCACCCCATAAGGAGTTCGATGACCCGGAAGGCACGCACCACCCGAATCGCAGCCGGTCTGATCGCCGCCACCGCCGGCACCACCATGGCGGCCGTGGCGGCGCTCGCCGCACCGGCACACGCAGCACACCCCGCAAAGGTTGCGCCGCGGCCGGCCGTCACCGGCCACGTCCAGGCCGTCTCGCGGGTCGCTCCGCTGTCGACCTCCGACTGCGTGGCCCAGATCGGCATCCACTGCTACTCACCGTTGCAGTACCGCAACGCGTACGACCTCAACCCCATGTACGCGAAGGGGATCACCGGCGCGGGCCGGACGATCGTCATCGTCGACTCGTTCGGCTCCCCGACGATCCAGCACGACCTGGAGGCGTTCGACGCCCAGTGGGGCCTCCCGGACACCATCGTGCAGATCGTCCAGGCGGGCACGATTCCCCCCTTCGACCCGACCGACGGCACCAGGGTCGGCTGGGCGCAGGAGACGACGGTGGACGTCGAGTACGCCCACGCGATCGCCCCCGGCGCGCACATCGTGCTCGTCGAGACGCCGGTCGCGGAGACCGAGGGCGTGACCGGGTTCCCGGAGATGATGAACGCCGAGAAGGACCTGATCGACCACGGTGTCGGCGACGTCATCACGCAGAGCTTCGGGGCCACCGAGAACACCTTCCCGGGCTTCGACAGCGGCGACTTCTCCAGCCTGCTCAAGCTGCGGTACGCCTTCAAGGACGCCGCGCTGCACGGTGTCACGGTGCTCGCGTCCTCCGGTGACGACGGCGCCACCAACGCGACGCTGGACGGCTCCGGCGTGTACCCGTTCCCGGTCAACTCCTGGCCGTCGTCGGATCCGCTGGTGACCTCGATCGGCGGTACCCAGCTGGTCCTCGACAACGCCGGCACCCGCACATCGCCCGACGTCGTCTGGAACGACGGCTTCGGCGCCGGTGGCGGCGGCCTGTCGCACGTCTTCTCCCGCCCGCTGTTCCAGACCGGGGTACGCGCGCTGGTGGGCGACCACCGGGGTACCCCGGACATCTCGATGAGCGCGGCGGTCGACGGTGGCTGCTGGGTGTACTACACCTTCGTCAACCCCACCTCGCCGTGGCACATCTTCGGCGGTACCAGCGAAGCCAGCCCGATCTTCTCGGGCATCGTGGCCATGGCCGACCAGGTGGCTCACCACCGCCTCGGCAACATCAACACGGCGTTGTACGTGCTGGGCTTCCTCAGCCGCCTGCCGCATTCACCGGTACCCACCGGCCTGGTCGACGTGACCTCCGGTGACAACTCCTTCGCCGGCGTGACCGGCTTCCCGGCCGGTCCGGGATACGACCTGAGCAGCGGATGGGGAACCATCGACGCCGCGACTTTCGTACCGGCGCTCGCGCATACGTAGGTGAGACGGTGGGCGTCCCGCCCGGCGTGACGGGGCGCCCACCGGCGCATTCAGTGGTTGGCGTTGTAGCTGGCCAGCCACTCCTCGACCGCGGCCGGGTCGGCGAGGTCGACGCCTTCGGCGACCAGTTGGGCGGTCGCGCGCACGGCCGGGCTCTGCCGCTCACCGGTGGCCGCGAGCCGGGCGAACTCGGGCCGCAGCGCGTCGATGCGGTCCAGCGTGGCGTCGACCGCGGGTTCGGGCAGGCCGACCCGGCGGCCCGCCCACGAGACCCAGGCGGCCAGCACGTCGGGCAGCGCCGCCGCGTCGCGGTCGTCCAGCACCGCACGCTGGTGTACCCAGTCCAGCAGGAACGCCTCGACCGCCCGGGGGCTCCAGCGCAGCGGATCCCCGCCCCGGGTGGCGGCGAAGTCGACGCACAGGCCCAGCGCGAAGCCCACCGCCTCGCCCTGCGCGCCGGATGCGCGGGCCAGACCGGACAGCCGGGCCTCCGGCGACTCCATGAACTGGCCGAGCAGTTCGTCGCGCTCGGGCGTACCCGCGTCCTCCGCACTCGCCGGTGGCGCCGGGATCATCGCCAGGCGGCGCCCGGCCAGCCACCGGTTGTCCACGAGCGACCCGGTGTCGGGCAGCTCCTCGGCGAGGTCGGTGGCGCGCAGGTAGGCGTCGGCCGCCACCCGTACCGCGCCCGGGTCCAGCGGCGCCGACCAGGTCATCTCGTCGGCGTCGGCGCTGAGCTGGTCGAGTACCGCCGACGCCGGGGCCACGATCACGATGTCCCGCACCAGGCCGAGGGTGTGGTCGACGACGAGTACCACGGCGTGTTCCGGGCCGCCCTGGTCGGCGTCCGGGTACGCGAACGTGACGACGTACCCGGTCTGGTCGCCGTACCGGTCGCCGTACGCGTACCCGCCGGTCGGCTCGACCTCGCCGGACTCGGTCAGCAGCGCGTGCATCCGGCGCGCGGGTTCGGTGTCCTGACCGGCGACCCGCTCGGCGAGTTGCCCGGCGAGCGCGTTGAGGGCCTCGGCGCGATCCGGTTGCGACCGCACGTACCAGCGCCCGAGCAGCGTCGACACCAGCAGCTCGGCGTCGAGCCTGGTCGGTAGCTGGTCGACGTCCCTGGCAGCCGCCAGGATCAGCTCGGACACGTCGGGCGACGCCCGGCGGGCGGCGGGGGATGGTCCAGCGGACCGGCGGCGCGCAGGCCTGGGCATCCTCTGAGGGTAGGCCCCGGGGCCCGGCTTCGGGCCGGCGCCCGGGCGCTTTTCGCCCGACGCCGGCCGGCGCCCGGTGCCGAGCGCTGGACAGCACCCGCGGCTCAGCCCCGGACGGCGGCCAGTGCCTCGCGCGCCTGGGCGTACCGGCCGAGCACCTGCTGTACCGGTTCGATCAGGTGCTCCCGGGTCTGTGCGCTGACGACCGAGCGCAGCTGGCGCTCGGCCCGCTGGCGTGCGGTCCGCGCCCGGGCCCTCACCAGCGGGCGGGACAGCACCTCGACCAGCGGCCAGATCGCCAGCCCGCCGATCGCGAGCAGCGTGGGCAGGGTCAATCCCGTGGTTTGCCCGCGCGCGAGCCGGACACCCAGCCAGGCGATCGCGCCCAGCGCACCGAGCAGCGCGATCCAGCGCAGGAGGCCGAGCAGCCGCCACGGTGCCGGATCACGCCGCTCGATCGGGGCGCCGCTGACACCGCGTCGCAACTGTTCGGCCAGCTCGGCCGAGCCGGTACGCACCGTCTCGCTCAGCTTCGCCGCCCAGGGCGCCGGCAAGCGGTCGACCAGCGGTTCGGTGAGGCCGCGTACCGCCGCCCGAAGCGCCGCCTCCTGCCCCGCCACCGGCTCGGCGGCCAGCACCTCGTCGACCGGGTCCCGGCGCGGTACCCCCCAGACCCGGCTCAGTGCCCAACGCGCCCGCTGCCGGTACCGGTCGGCGGCCGCGCCGGCCACGGCCGGTACCCCGGCAGCGGCGGCCACGGCGTCCGCGAGCAGGGCAGCCTGATCCCGGCCGATCGACTCGGGGCCCACCAGGTTACCGACGACGTCGGACAGGTCGGCGGCCACCTCGTCGAGGTCCGCGGACAACCGGTGCAGCGCCGCCCGGCGCGCGGCCACAGACTGCTCCAGCACGCTGCGCAGCTGTGCGCTACCCGGGTCGGACGCCACGGCGGACACCGCGAACACCGGTATCTCGGCCAGCCCGTCGGCCGCGAGCAGCCTGGCGAGGTCGCCGACGCATCGCGGTACGTCGCCGGGGTGGAGCCGGTCGGCCTGGTTGAGCACGACCACCGTGATGTCCCGGTGCTGCCGGAACGCCCGCAGGTACGCGTCGTGCAGCACCTGGTCGGCGTACTTCTGCGGGTCGGTCACCCAGACGACGAGGTCGACGAGTTCCAGTAGCCGATCGACCTCCACCCGGTGCTGGGTGGCGAGCGAGTCGAGGTCCGGCAGGTCGAGCAGGACCAGCCCGCGCAGCCCCACCTCGTCGTCGCCGTCCAGCGCGCTCTCCCGCGCGAACCGCCGCTCCGGCGCGACCTCCAGCCAGTCCAGCAACGGACCGGCACCGTCCGGCCCCCACACGCAGGCGAAGGCGTGCGCCGTGGTCGGCCGCCGTACCCCGACCGTCGACAGCTCCATCCGGGCCAGCGCGTTGAACAGGCTGGACTTGCCGCTCCCGGTCGTTCCGGCGAGCGCCACGACGGTGTGCTCGCCGGACAGGCGCAGCCGGTCGCCGGCCCGCTTGGCCAGCCCTCGTGGCCCGGTGAGCCGCGCCGCGGGCAGGACGCCGTCCGCCATGATGACGAAGCGGGTGAGCCCTTCGGCCCGCGCCGTCAGGGCCGCAGCATTGACCGTCAGTACCTCGCGCAGCTCGTCCAGGCTCACTGGGGCTCTCCTGTGCTCACGGCCGTGCGCAGCCGCTCGGCGGTGGTGGTGGCGGCATCGTCGGCGTCGGCCAGCAAGGTGGTGAAGGCAGCGGCGTCCGCGTCGAGGATCGTGCGGACCCGGGCCAGCAGGTCGGCCCGGCTGTCCTCGACGAGGGTAGGCACGGCGCCCTGCCCGAGTACGCCCCGCACCCGGGTCTGCTCGCGGGGTTCCAGTGGCAGTTCTCCGGCGAGTACCCGGAGCTCGATGAGCAGCGCGATCTGGTCCCCGCTGGCCGTCTCACGTACCCCGGACCGCCAGTCGCGCACCAGTGCCCGTACCTGGTCCACACGCGCCTCACCCGCCGCGACCCGGCCGGTCGGGGCCACCAAGGCGTGGGTACCACCGTGCGAGGCGGTCAGCAGCGCCGCCCCGGCGGGGTCGGCCGACCATGCGGTGCGGACCTGCTCGTCGGCCTCGGCGACGGCCTCAACGATCAGCGTGACCGCAGCGGCCTCCAGCGCCGCCAGGAGCTTGCCGCTCGCCGGCTCACTGCTCCCGAACCGCGCGCGGATCCGCTGTACCAACCCGCCCTCCTGCGCCTGAACTGCGGCGCGCACCCCGCCCTCGTCCACGAACTGGCGCCAGCGGGCCAGCGTCTCGCCCCGCAGGACGGTACCGTCGGCCAGTGCGCCGTCCACAGTGGACAGTGCGGCGGCGTACCCACGCCGGACGATCTCGCGCAGCGCGTTCACGGCGGCGTACTGTCCACGGCCTCGGCCAGGTCCTCCACTCCCCAGCGCAGGGCGGCGAGCGCACCGCCGAGAGTGTCGCCGACCACCCGGACCCGGGTCGACGGATCCCCGGCCAGCTCGGCGAGCCACGCCGAAACCGGAGCCACCAGATCTTCGGCGAGCAGCCCCTGCCCGTCCAGGACGACCTCGGGCAGCACGAACAGCTGGGTCCCGGACAGCCGCTCCGCGTCGAGCAGTTCGCCGAGATGCGCGACGATCTCGTCCTCCGCTCCGGGCGGTACCCGGTTGAGCAGCAGCGCCAGCCGGGTACCCCGGTCGCGCGCGGCGCGCAGGGAGGTCCAGGGCAACGCATCGGCGTACCGCGCGGCCGTCGTCACGCACAGCCAGAGATCAGCCGCCCGTTGTACCTCCTCGGCCAGCGCCCGGTTCGCCGCTACCACCGAGTCGAGGTCCGGTGCGTCGAGCAGGGCCAGCCCGCGGGGCAGCCCCGGCGCCGAGATCACCCGTAGCGCACCGGGCTCGGCGTGCAGGCCGGTCCGGCGGGTCAGGCCGGGCAGGAGGTACACGTCGGGGTCCTCGGCGCCGGTCGGGCCGGTTTCGGCGGGTCCGAGGAACCAGCGGGCGTCGCCGGGAGCGCTGACGAGTACCGGCGCGCGGGTGGTCGGCCGGAGTACCCCGGCCGGGCTGACCGGGGTCCGTACCAGGCTGTTGACGAGGGTCGACTTGCCCGCCCCGGTGGAGCCGCCGACAACGACCAGCAGGGGAGCGTCCAGCCGGGCCAGCCGGGGCAGCAGGTAGTCGTCGAGCTGGGCGGCCAGGTTGCGCGCGGATTCGGCGGCGGACCGGGCACCTGGCAGGGGGAGCGGGAACCGGATCCCGGCCAGCTCCGCCCGTACCCGCCGCAACGACCCGACGAGCCCCGACTCCCGATCGCCCGGCGCAGCCACCCGCCCGGCGTCCTCCACCGGCGTCTCAGCAGGCGTCTCGACCGGCGTCTCGACCGGCGTCTCGGCTGACTCCGCCTCGTCGGCGGTGTCCGCGTCGGCGGTGTCGTCCGTGACCGCCTCGGTCTGAGCGGCGGCCTCGGCCTCGTCGGTCTCCGCGGGTTCCTCGGCGGGCTCGCCAGCCTCGACCGGCTCCGCCTCGCCGGCGGGCTCGTCTGGCGCGTCGTCGGTCGCATCGCCGGCGGGATCGTCGGCGGGGTCGTCGGCGGGGTCGTCGGTCGCGTCGTCGGGCTCAGTGGCCGCGGCCGGCTCGTCGGGGGTAGGTTCGCTAGGCGTTTCCGCAGGCTGTCCGGCCTCGACCGGGGTATCCGTACGCGCGGCCGCGGCCGTACCCGACTCCGGGTCGGCGGGCTCCGGCGGCTCGGCCGCCTCGTCCGTGCGGCTACCGGAAGCCGCTCGCCTGGTCACAGTAACTCGCCTGGTCACAGTAAGAGGGTGCCCGATGGCCATCTATCCCGCTAGCCAACGCGCGAGTCGCCACTTGCGCCGTACCCGCTCAAGCCGCTTTGACAGTTGGCGGACGCGTGGCAATATTGAGCCGGGTCCGCTCAACCCGACCCACCTAACGAGCTTTGATCTAGCTAGGGGATGTGAACATGGCACGTGCGGTCGGCATCGACCTCGGGACGACCAACTCAGTGGTCAGCGTTCTCGAGGGTGGCGAGCCCACCGTCATCGCGAACGCCGAAGGGTCGCGGACGACGCCGTCGATCGTCGCGTTCGCCCGGAACGGCGAGGTGCTCGTCGGTGAGGTCGCCAAGCGCCAGGCGGTGACGAACCCGGACCGGACCATCCGCTCCGTCAAGCGGGAGATGGGTACCAACTGGTCCATCGACATCGACGGCAAGAAGTACACGCCGCAGGAGATCTCCGCGCGGGTACTGATGAAGCTCAAGCGGGACGCCGAGGCCTACCTGGGCGAGTCGATCGCCGACGCGGTGATCACCGTACCGGCGTACTTCAACGACGCCCAGCGCCAGGCGACCAAGGAGGCGGGCGAGATCGCCGGCTTCAACGTGCTGCGGATCGTCAACGAACCGACCGCCGCGGCTCTGGCGTATGGCCTGGACAAGGGCTCGAAGGAGCAGACCGTCCTGGTCTTCGACCTGGGCGGCGGCACGTTCGACGTCTCGCTGCTGGAGATCGGCGAGGGGGTCATCGAGGTCAAGGCGACCAGCGGTGACAACCACCTCGGCGGCGACGACTGGGACGAGCGGGTCATCGACCACCTGGTCAAGACGTTCCGCGGCCAGCACGGCGTCGACCTGTCCAAGGACAAGATGGCGATGCAGCGGCTGCGCGAGGCGGCCGAGAAGGCCAAGATCGAGCTGTCGGCCGCGACCACCACGAGCATCAACCTGCCCTACATCACCGGCGGCGGGGAGTCCGGCCCGCTGCACCTGGACATCCAGCTGTCCCGGTCGGAGTTCCAGCGGATGACGCAGGACCTGCTGGACCGCTGCAAGGGCCCGTTCGAGCAGGCGATCAAGGACGCCGGCGTCAAGCTGGCCAACGTCGACCACGTGATCCTGGTCGGCGGCTCGACCCGGATGCCGGCGGTGTCCGACCTGGTCAAGCAGTTGACCGGCAAGGAGCCGAACAAGGGCGTCAACCCCGACGAGGTCGTCGCGGTCGGCGCGGCGCTGCAGGCCGGCGTCCTCAAGGGCGAGGTCAAGGACGTCCTGCTGCTCGACGTGACGCCGCTGTCGCTGGGCATCGAGACCAAGGGCGGCATCTTCACCAAGCTCATCGAGCGCAACACCACCATCCCGACCAAGCGGTCGGAGATCTTCACGACGGCCGACGACAACCAGCCGTCCGTGCTGATCCAGGTGTTCCAGGGCGAGCGGGAGATCGCCGCATACAACAAGAAGCTCGGTACCTTCGAGCTGACCGGCCTCCCGCCGGCCCCGCGCGGGGTACCGCAGATCGAGGTCACCTTCGACATCGACGCCAACGGCATCGTGCACGTCAACGCGAAGGACCTGGGTACCGGCAAGGAGCAGTCGATGACCATCACCGGCGGCTCGGCCCTGCCCAAGGACGACATCGAGCGGATGATGCGCGACGCACAGGACCACGCCGACGAGGACAAGCGGCGCCGCGAGGACGCGGAGACCCGCAACCTGGCCGAGCAGCTCCAGTGGCAGACCGAGAAGTTCCTCGCCGAAAGCGGCGAGAAGCTGCCGGCCGAGGCCAAGGACGAGATCAACGAGGCGCTTGGCGAGCTGCGCAGCGCGCTCGGGGGTACCGACATCGAGAAGATCCGGGGCGCGCACGAGAAGCTGGCCACCGCCTCGCAGAAGGCCGGCTCGCTGCTGTACGCGCAGAACCCGCAGCCGGGTCCCGCGGGTGACCAGCCCGGCGCGGCCGGTGCCGGTGCCGGCGGTACCGGGGGGTCCGGTGGGGCGTCTGGTGGGGCGCCCGGTGGCGAGGACGTGGTGGATGCCGAGATCGTCGACGAGGGCGACAAGAAGTGACTGAACGGAGAGTTGACGGCACGGACCCGGCGGGCGTGGAGACCACGGTCTCGGCGCCCGCCGCGGACACCGGCGCCGGCCCCGGGACGACCACCGCCGCGGCAAAGGACGCCGGCCAGCGCGCGGAGGAGGACCGGCCGGGCGTCGTCGTCCGTGACAAGCGCAAGATCAAGGATCCCGGCAAGGCGGCGCCGAGCGAGCCGGTCGTCGAGGCTGCCGAGGTCGCCGAGCCTGCCGGGGAACCCGAGCCGGCCGGGGCGGCCGAGGCCGGGGACTCGCCGGGTCCGCTGGGTGCGGAGCTGGAGGCCCTGCGCAGCGACATCGACGAGCTGACCAGGGATCTCCAGCGGATCACCGCCGAGTACGCCAACTACCGAAAGCGGGTGGACCGCGACCGCGGCCTGGTCACCGAGCAGGCCATCGCCGCCGTCCTGGCCGCGCTCCTGCCGGTGCTCGACGACATCGACCGCGCCCGGGAGCACGGTGACCTGGTCGGCCCGTTCGGCTCGGTCGCCGAGCAGCTGGTCAACTCGCTGACGAAGTTCGGGCTCACCCCGTTCGGGGAGAAGGGCGACGCCTTCGACCCGACCCGGCACGAGGCCGTGGCGCACCAGACGTCCGGCGAGGTCACCGAGCCGACCTGCGTCGACATTCTCCGGCGCGGCTACCTGCTGGGTGACCGGCTGGTACGCCCCGCGCTGGTTGCCGTGGCCGACCCGGAGTGAATCCGGGCGGTGCGGCTCGAACTGGGTAGGGGGTGGGGACGCGATGAGTGAGCGTAGCGAGCGAACCTGCTGGCTCAGTGTTTCCGAGCCTCGTCGGGCCGCGGAGCGCAGCGAGGCGGCGCGATGAGTTCCAAGGACTGGTTGGAGAAGGACTTTTACGCCGTACTCGGTATCAGCAAGTCCGCCTCGGCTGACGAGGTCAAGAAGGCGTACCGGAAGCTCGCGCGGGAACTGCACCCTGACCACAATCCGGGCAATGCGCAGGCCGAGGACCGGTTCAAGGCGGTATCCGAGGCATACGACGTGCTGTCGGACGACAAGAAGCGCAAAGAGTACGACGAGATGCGCCAGCTCTTCGGGTCCGGCGCGTTCCGGCGTGGGGCCCGCGGCGGTGGCGGTACCTCGTTCGACCTCTCCGACCTGTTCGGCGACTCGAACGCGGGCCCCGGAGCCGGTGACCGCCGGTTCGGCGGCGCCGGCTTCTCCGACCTGTTCAGCTCGATCTTCTCCGGCGGCGGCCGGACGGCGACCCGGCGCGGCCCGAGCCGGGGCCGGGACGTCGAGGCCGAGGTACTGCTCGACTTCCGCGACGCGGTCAACGGCGCGACGCTGCCGCTGACCCTGCGCGCGCCGGGCGTCTGCGACACCTGCCACGGCAGCGGCGCCAAGCCCGGGTCGGTACCCCGTACCTGCCCGGTCTGCCAGGGCGTCGGGTTGACCACGATCAACCAGGGCTCGTTCAGCTTCTCCGAGCCCTGCCGCGAGTGCCAGGGCGTAGGCACGATCGTGGACGTGAAGTGCCCGGAGTGCCTGGGTACCGGCGGGGTCACCAAGGCCCGCACGCTCAACGTGCGGATCCCGGCCGGGGTGGCCGACGGCCAGAAGATCCGGCTGTCCGGCCGTGGCGAGCCGGGTGCCCGGGGCGGCCCGGCGGGCGACCTGTACGTACTGATCAAGGTGCGCGAGGACAGCCTGTTCGGCCGGTACGGCGACGACCTCACGCTCGCGGTACCGATCACGTTCCCGGAGGCGGTCAACGGCGTCGACCTGACCGTGCCGACGCTGGACGGTTCCGTGACGGTACGCGTGCCGCCCGGTACCCCGAGCGGGCGCACCCTGCGGGTCCGCGGCAAGGGCGTCCCGCGCCGCGACGGTGCCCCGGGCGACCTGCTGGTCACCGTCGACGTGGTGGTGCCCAAGGACCTCCCCGAAAGCGCCCGCCAGGCGCTGGAGGAGTACGCGCAGGCGGCGCCCCGGGCCCCGCGCGAGCACATCGAACGGCAGGTGCGGCATGGCTGACGAGTACTTCATCGCGATCGAGCACACCTCGGACGCCAAGGTACTGATGATCTCGGTGGCCGCCCGGCTGGCCGGCATGCACCCGCAGACGCTGCGCCAGTACGACCGGATCGGGCTCGTGCAGCCGGGCCGGGCGGCAGGTGGCGGGCGGCGGTACAGCGCGCGCGACGTCCGGATGCTGCGGGAGATCCAGCGGCTGAGCCAGGAGGACGGGGTCAACCTGGCCGGCATCAAGCGGATCATCGGCCTGGAGCAGTTGGTCGCCGACGTGCAGCACCGGGTGCTGCACGTGGAGGCCGAGCTGAGCGCGGCCCACCAGCGGGTCGCCGAGCTGGAGAGCCTGCTGGCGTACGGCCGGCGGGATCTGGTACCGACCAGGGACGCGAGCACCGCGCTCGTCGTCTGGAAGCCGCGCCGCCCCGGCGACGCCGGATAGTCCTGCCGGGCCGCGGAAAGCCCGGACCGGCGCCCCTCAGCCCAGCCGGCGGGGCTGGCGCACCAGGCCGCCCTCGCACCATTCGTGGTAGTCGAAAAGCTCCGGGCGGGCCAGCAGCATCCGGACGTTGTGCGCCCAGATCCGCATCATCTCGTCGCCCTCCTGCTCGGCCTGCTCGACCATCTTGCGCAACCGCCGCTTGGGGTGGGCCTTGAAGCTGGTGCGGATCCCGTCGGCCGCGTAGATGTACAGGCAGTGCAGCGCGAACCGGCGCGCCGGGCAGCTGCGGTCCATACGCCCATGCCCGTAGCTCGGTCGGGGTCGGGTCCACCGGGTTGCCGAAGCCGCGAAAGACCTGCTGCACGCTCATGCCTTGTACTCGTTCACGTTGGGCTCCCCGCTGAGTTGGCGACACCGTAGCTCGCGGGTAGCCGTGAGCGGAAGACTCCGCGCGGTCATTTGCGGCGGTTACCGGCGGGGCGGGACGACCGCCCCGCCCCGCACCCCCGACGGTCACCCCGTGAAGCCACCAAAGATGTTCGTGAACTGGTACTGCGACGGCGAGATCGAGCTGCACGTCGGGGACACCCGCCCGCCCGGGCAGCCGCCGTTGTCCCGGCCCGCCGACCAGAACGCGACCAGCCCGATGTGGTTGCTGTTGGCCCAGGTGACCAGCTTCTGCCCGTCGGCGATGCTGAAGATCGGCCCGCTGTCGTTCTTGCCGATCATCGGGGTGACGCCGAGCATCCGGTTGCGCGCCGCCGAGCTCTTCTCCGGCCAGATCTGCGCCATCTGGCCCAGCGTGGACTGCGCCGCCGCGATCACCGCGTCGCCCCACTCCTTCGACGAACCGAAGTCCATCGTCATCGGGTTGACGATGCCCACGTCGACGCCGTTGGCCTTGGCGTTCGTCAACAGATCGGTACCGAGTGCCGGGGTCAGCCCGAAGTCGTCGCCCTGCACCATCAGCGTGTAGCTGACCACGGTCCCCGAGCGCTCCCGCTGCACCTGCGCGATCGCCTTGTTCATCGTGTCGATCGGCACGCTGGCCTCGATGTCGAAGTCGATGTGCCGGACGTTGAAGGTGTCCATCACCTTCTCGATCGCGCCGACCTCCTGGGACTGGCTCGGGCAGGTCTGCTGGAGGTACGGGCCCTGCGCCCCGCCGAACGACACCGCCACGTCGCCGCCCAGCGCCCGCAGGTCGCTGATCTCCTTGGTGATCCGCGCGTCGGTCAGGTCGATCGTGCCGCCCCAGGCCGGTACGCAGCCGGCGCTGCTGCCCAGCACGAAC
>WNGG01006785.1_pt1 | contig 12717 bp, 9 predicted proteins | sample 5400661 | NCBI WGS metagenome assembly WNGG01 (sample SAMN13153372, study PRJNA577476) | soil metagenome | isolation source: 100 cm soil or saprolite under Garry oak tree replicate 1 | place: USA:California | collected 2016-06-15 | reverse complement strand
TCGACTAAGTCCTCCCCTTATCCCAGTGAGAATACCCTCCGGCTCAATGGTCATTTTGAAGCGTGGTCCTCTAATTGTCTTGGACTGTTAAGATGAGCGGCTATTCGCCTCGGGTGTTAATATTCTTGTGGTCTGAGGATCAACGGGACTGCTGGTTCTCGCAAGGGTTTACAAGCCTAGTTTCGTTCCGCAATTCTTGCAATATACTGCATGGTCCGGATTCTGGGTCTTACAGTTTTCGCAGAATCCTTTGAAGTTCGAAGGTCTAGGTATTGTAAATGTCTTTGTCGCGCCAGCATACAGGTTGAACTTATCGCCATTGTCGCATCGGAATCGAGAGACGCGGTACTTCTGGAAAGTCCACTCTCGTTCAGGCGGTGTGGATATGGGGCTTCCACATCTCGGACAATTCAGGACCGGTAATTCTCCTGGAATAAGGTTTCTAGAAAACGGATATTTAAGCTGGGTTGAAACCTCGAGTTTCATTCGTCGCGGTCTTGCGAAGCTGCCATCGCACTTCTTTGCTGCTGGTATCGATCCATATCAGGAAAGCCTGGCCCTTGATTGTTCCAGCGTTGTAAGAGTTCAAGTCTTTGAGAAGTTTAGGGTCAACTAGGGCCTCGGCTGAACCGCCTTCGCCCGTGTTCGGGTCCACTAGATCGAAACTGATCCTCGTGAGGTCTTCTTCAGGTATCGCTGAGTAATGAAGCACGTAGAATCCTCGACCATTGAGGCTCAATAACACTGGCCGCTCGTTAGCATTGATGGTCAACTTTGTCCTGTCGATCGGAGATAATGCAAGAATTTAGCAGTTCTTCAGTAGAGCATATCCTGTCGCTAGTTCAAAGCGTGTTGCTTCGGACAGGATGGCGCCGGGAGTGGGATTTGAACCCACGAGGGCCTAAGGCCCATCGGATTTCCGCACCTGGGTGGAGGTTTAGCAATCCGACGCCATACCTGGCTAGGCGATCCCGGCGTTCGATGAGCCTCGCGTTCAAGCCCGTAAATAACTATGTTACGAACTTGTGATGCTTTTCCGGGAGTTTTTACGAGCCCGGGGGGTCTCGGGTTAAGCATGCTTTCTCTAGAATTGGAAAACGTACTTTTTCCGTCTTGTCTGGACTTGTTTTGCCGTTTGTGGACACCGTCGAGATCTTCTTAGCGTATAGCATTACCGGTAATGCATAGACCTACATCCTCCGCGCTGACAACATGTTTACGTCGAGGAGCCTGTAGCGCCTGGTCTCCCATCTTACGCAGAGTCCAGCTCGAATGCTGCCATTATCAGGCCCATGTGACTGAAGGCCTGCGGGAAATTTCCCATAAACTCTAGAGTCTCGGGATTGATCTCCTTCATTGTTTTCTGCCACTCTGGCACGTCCTCTTCGCGCCGCGAGACCCTCGCGATGTCTACCGCTCTCTCCAGCCCGGCATAACACCATGCCTTCGTTTCTACATAGTGCTGTCTCTTGCCACGAATCTCCCAGATGCCGTTGCCGGGCTCGCGCCAGTGGTCGACAATAAACCCGGCGAGAGGCTTCACAAAACGATAGTACATATCTCGAGAAATAGACTCGCCGTGCCTCGTCGAGAAATAGAGCGCGTCCAGCATATACCCATACGCGTCCATCTGGAACTGCCGGGCAGCACCGTTACCAGAACACCGTATCCACATCGATAGACGCTTACGTTCAAGGAAGAGACCTGCGAGATCGAATCTACGGCTGGTCGGAAGAGCTACGCATGCTGCAAGACGAAGTGAGCGAGCTAGCGGTTGAACTCATCGCCCGATACCAGCCCGTAGCGTCAGACCTCAGATTCATCAAATCCTGTATGGAAGTGGCGTACGGTTTTTCAAGATTCGGAAGATACGCCCACGATATTTCTGATGTAATCGGAATCTTTGGAGATTTGTCAAGCTGTGATAGGCAGACAATTCAGGAGGCTGGATCTCAAGCCAAGGACATGATCCGAGTGAGCATCAAAGTGTTTACTGAACGAGACGTTGAACTGGCGGGTAGATTGAAGAAAATGGATGATGTTGTCGACAACATCTATCTCGACTTTGTCAAAAAATCCGCCCACGAACGCGAGGGGAATCTGAAATGCGTCGTGTCTGGGACGCTCATTCTCCGATACTTGGAGAGAATGGCGGATCACGCCACGTACGTTGGCGAAACAGTGCCCTACATCGTATCTGGAGAACGATCAGCGAGAAAGTAAGATAGGGATTACTATTGTGATCTGCATCCCGACATAGCTCGACCATACACTCAGTCGAGCATCCAGTTATTTTTCATTCCTGTCATCGAAGAGACCGGAACCGATGATTCGCGAGAAAGTCTCTCTAGGAATCGAGCAGGGAGCAGACAGCGAGCACTTCGTTGAAATCTCAGAAACTGCTGACGGTCGCAGTAGTCATGGTAGGTTGTTCCTGGAAATCGAGAGCCAAACCCTCCGGTTCGGCAGTCTCAGGGCTTTTGAAGCGTGAGGAGCTTGTGGATATGCTTTCTAACAGGCTGTGTCCAAGATGCGCCCGAACAGAACTCAACATCTACTTTTCCGGCAACACCGACGAGATCCTGGGAGCATGGTGTCAAAATTGCAATCTCAGAGCATACTTCGACGGGAACGAACTGGTCTCCATGAGACATTCTGAATAGGTCATCCAGTGAGGTGACGCCGACCATTATTGGATTGAGTCCATTGATCTACTTTGGAGTATTGGGTGCGCTCGTCATTCCCTTTGTCGTCCTAAGCCCTTACACATACAGGAAGGCTCGAGAAGACGAAGATGAATAGGGGAAAGCATAGGACTCCATACGATAGGGAGAATCCATTCCGAGAAATCTTTCAAAACAAGCCCAGATCAGCGATCCAGGAGGGGACTTCATATGATGCCCAGTTCACGCTTCCATGATCCCGTCGGTGCGCTAGTTGAAAAATGCTGATTCGGCTGTTCTCCGCGAGAAACCGGTAATCTCGCCAGGAAACGTTTCTGCCAGCGAATGGACCCCTTCTAGAATTTACAAAATAAAAAATTCCTGCGACACAAAACAGCTCTTTGGGAGGAATTCCCTCGCTGAAAGGATCTCCCTTGATTACAATCCTCTCCTTCTGCACACTGCTTGGTTTCAAAACGTAAACCGAAAGTTTGACCCTTCTATTGACTAGACATTCTCCGAATTACTGGGGTGCGTCCCTTTTTCGCAGTGAGGATGGTGTTAGGTTTATTAAACGGCCGATTACTTTCACTCGTCCAGCCTGGTAGGTCGGACTCCACCCGTCCATCCGCTGAGGTAGTAGCAAGTACTTGGTTAAGAAACAGATCAAAGAGAAGGAACCCTCTTACGACATATTCAAGCACGACCTTGTCCCTAAGCACGTTCTCCTCAAACCGAATGAAGCCAAGGAAGTCCTAGAGCGTTACCATATCAAACCCTTCCAGATACCCTACGTTAAGTCAACGGACCCAGCTGTACGAGCCATTGGCGCCAAGCCTGGAGACATTGTCAAGGTGATCAGGAAGAGCGCTACTGCAGGCGAGTCTGATTTTTACCGATATGTTGTAGAAGATTTTTGAAAAATAGTTTCTTGAAAGTGAAAATTTGGCAGTAACAACAACCCAGCTCTGGAACCTAACCAAAGAATTCATTCACGATAGCGGTCTAGTCCGGCAGCACATCGACTCCTACAACGACTTCGTCGAACGCGGACTCCAAGCAATTGTGGACGAAGTAGGAGAACTACCAATAGAGATAGGTGACTATCCGCTCAAGATCAAACTAGGCAAGGTCGAGATAGGCGCACCCCGAGTAATAGAAGTAGACGGAACAGAACGATCCATCTATCCTGCGGAAGCACGAATCCGCAACCTCACCTACGCCGCTCCATTACACATGGAGATGATTCCTGTTATCGGAGAACGTGAAGGACAGCCCGAAATGGTCTACGTTGGCGATCTGCCAGTCATGCTCAAATCACGAATCTGTCTCCTCTCCAAACTATCCAGCGACGATCTGATCGGCGTCGGCGAAGACCCGTTAGACCCCGGAGGATATTTCATAGTCAACGGATCCGAGCGAGTCATAGTTGCACTAGAAGATCTCGCGGCCAACAGAATCCTTGTAGATATCGAACACACTGGCGTGAACCCGACCTACAAGGCCAAGATCTTCTCGACAACCGTCGGTTTCAGAGCCCGCATCGAAGTCACTCTCAAGGCTGACGGCGGCACCTACGTCACGATGCCAGGGATTCCCAGCGACATACCGTTCATGATCGTCATGCGGGCTCTCGGGTTCGAGGAAGACGCAAAAGTCGCGGAACTGGTAAGTCTAGATCCAATCATCCAGAACGAACTAGAGGGATCATTCGAAAAATCCTTGGAGGCAACTAACCAGCGAGACGCACTTCTCTACCTCGGCAACAGACTCGCACCCGGGCAGGTCGACGAATACCGGCTCAGAAAAGCAGAATCAGTTCTCGACAGAAACTTCCTTCCTCATATGGGCCGCGTCGCCGCAGACAGGAGGGAAAAGGGGCTCTTCCTCACGGAAATCGCGACCCGAATAATCGAGGTAAAGCTTCAAAGGAGAAATCCCGACGACAAGGATCACTACGCGAACAAACGGCTCAAACTGGCCGGGTCCCTTCTCGCCGAGCTTTTCAGAATCTCATTCCGAAACCTCACTCGGGACCTAAAATACCAGCTAGAGAGAATAACCATTAGGCGTCACATCGAATTCTCCATCGCCAATGCGATCCGGCCTGGAATAATCACTGAGCGAGTCCAGCACGCTATCGCGACCGGTAACTGGGTTCGAGGAAGAATCGGTGTCACGCAGCTCCTCGACAGAACAAACTTCATCAGCACTCTAAGCCACCTTCGTCGCCTCCAATCGCCGCTGAGTAGGAGCCAGCCAAACTTGGAGGCCCGCGATCTTCATCCAACCCACTACGGAAGACTGTGCCCAGACGAGACACCTGAAGGGTCAAACTGCGGACTGGTCAAGAACCTCGCCCTTTCGAGCAGTATAAGTGTCGGCATCGATCCTCACGAGATGGTTGAGAAGCTCCGTCGAATGGGAGTCATACCCGTTGAAGAGTCCGACAAGAAACTCCGCGCGACTGGCGGGAAAGTAGTAGTCGACGGAATAATCGCCGGCTATTCGAAGGATCCAATGGCCCTCGCCGAAGAGCTGAGAGAATACAGACGACAGGGCAAGATAAGTTCCGAGGTCAACTTTGGATTTCATCCACCAGAGGTCGAAACAGGAAGAAAAGAACTCTACATCAACTGCGACCCAGGCAGAGTACGCCGCCCGCTAATCGTTGCCGAAGGAGGGAGACCCAGACTCACCGAAGAACACCTAGCATCAGTCGACGACGGACGCCTAAACTGGCAAGATCTTGTTCGAAGCGGAGTAGTAGAACTCCTTGACGCAGACGAGGAAGAAAACGCGCTTGTCGCCATGTATGAACACGAACTGCGAAAAGATCATTCCCATCTTGAAATCGCCCCCTACGTAATGCTCGGAATAGCTGCTAGCCTGATACCATTCCCGGAACACAACCAGTCTCCCAGAAACGCTTACGAGTCAGCAATGGCGAAGCAGGCACTGGGCGTTTTCTCTACAAACTTTTTCACCCGCGTCGACTCACGCTCCCATCTCCTCCACTACCCACAGACCCCGATAGTGCAGACGAAGCCCATGGAGGTCTTCAACTATCTAGAACGACCCTCAGGGCAGAATGTCGTAGTCGCGATCCTATCCTTCCAAGGGTACAACATGGAAGACGCCATCATCATCAACAGGTCATCCGTAGACCGGGGACTCTTCAGATCCACATTCTACAGAATCTACGAGGCAGAGAGCCGACAATACCTTGGAGGTCTAAGAGACAAGTTCGAGATTCCTGAGGCAGGCATTAGAGGCTACAGAGGAGACCGCTACTATCGTCTCCTCGAAGAGGACGGCATGATATCGCCCGAGGCAGAGACTACTGGAAACACAGTCCTAGTCGGTAGGACAAGTCCGCCGCGATTCCTAGAGGAGTATCGAGAGTTCGAGGTGAAGGGTCCAACTAAACGCGACTCGTCCGTGACCATGAGGCCTTCTGAGCAAGGCACGATAGACCAGATATTTGTCACAGAATCCATTGAAGGAAGCAAACTAGTCAAAGTGAAGGTCAGGGACTTGCGAGTCCCAGAGCTGGGAGACAAGTTCGCCTCACGCCATGGACAGAAGGGGGTCATCGGACTCCTTGTACCCCAGGAAGACATGCCCTTCACGGTCGACGGCGTTGTCCCGGACGTAATAATCAACCCCCACGCCATCCCATCCAGGATGACGATCGGCCAGTTCGTAGAGACGTTAGGGGGAAAGGCCGCGTCTCAGATGGGCGAAATAATGGATGGGACAGCTTTCGAGAACATCGGCCCTGAAGCCATCGGCGAGATCCTCACCAAGCTCGGATTCGAGAGTAGCGGCCGAGAAGCACTGTACAATGGAATCACGGGAGAAAAACTTGCAGCTGACCTGTTCATTGGCGTCGTATACTACCAGAAGCTGCACCACATGGTCTCGGACAAGATGCACGCCCGAGCCCGCGGCCAGGTACAAATGCTCACTCGACAGCCCACCGAGGGACGGGCTCGAGGCGGAGGTCTCAGATTCGGAGAGATGGAACGCGACTGCCTCATAGGACACGGAGCGAGCGCACTATTGCGAGACAGGCTTTTGGAGGAGTCTGACAAGTACATAGCCTACGTCTGCGAAGTCTGCGGAACCCTCGCATACCACGATATCAAACAGAACAAGTACATCTGCAGAATAGACGCAGAGAAAGCCCAGATCTCCCCTGTCGCAATATCCTACGCGTTCAAACTACTAGTACAGGAACTCATGGCGCTCGGGATCGCGCCTAGACTGAACCTCGAGGAGAGGGCTTAGCCATGGCCCTTGCAACCGTAGACGAGACAGCGAAGGTAATACAGAGCATACGCTTCACGCTATTATCTCCAACCGAGCTCCGAAAGCTATCAGCTGTAGAGGTACAGGCTGCAGACACTTACGACGAGGACGGAGTTCCCATCGTCTCAGGTCTAATGGATGGCCGACTCGGAACTCTAGAGCCACGGCAAAAGTGCAAGACATGTGGGAACACAGCCTCCGCGTGTCCCGGCCATTTTGGACACATCGAACTCTCTGAGCCCGTGATTCACGTCAGCTTTGCAAAGCTGACGCATCGACTTCTATCAATAACTTGTAGGAACTGTGGAAGAATTCTGCTCACTGAAGAAAAAATCGAGAAATACAGGGCCCGATATGCGGAACTGAAAGAGAGGCTCAACACCGTACCGGACGCGTTTCTAGACGAGATTATCAGAGACGCGAAGAAAACCCAACAGTGCCCACACTGCAGCCAAAAACAGTATCCTATCGAGCATGGAAAACCCACGACATTCCACGAGATTGTTGCGGAGGGCGGAGCAGTCCGGCTGACCCCTAGCACAATTAGAGAGCGGCTGGAAAGGATAGCCGACGATGACCTCATCCTCTTGGGCTTGGACCCGAAGGCCGCGCGGCCAGAATGGGCTGTCCTCCAAGTGATGCCTGTCCCACCTGTCTCAGTAAGACCCAGCATAACTCTTGAGTCAGGAATCCGATCAGAAGACGACTTGACGCACAAGCTCGTTGACATCATACGAATCAATCAGAAACTTCGTGAGGCACTCGAATCAGGCGTGCCCATCAATATCATCCAGGAACTTCACGAGTTGCTCCAGTACCATGTAACGACCTACTTTGACAATGAAGTCTCAGGCCTCCCTCCCGCTAGACACAGATCAGGCAGAGCGCTCAAGACTCTGGTTCAGAGGTTGAAAGGTAAAGAGGGAAGATTCAGAGGAAACCTGTCCGGAAAGAGAGTCGATTTCTCAGCCAGGACAGTCGTGTCCCCTGATCCTAACCTTGACATTAACGAAGTTGGGGTCCCTCTGGATGTTGCGAGCAGGCTGACAATTCCCGACAAAGTTACCGGTCACAATATCGAAGAGATGAAACGGCTCATCGATAACGGCCCGGACAATTATCCAGGAGCACTCTATATTGTGCGGCCGGATGGAAGACGAGTTCGTCTCGAATTCGTAACCGACAGAAAAGTGGTCGCAGAAGCCATCCAGCCCGGGTTCGTCGTCGAAAGACATCTTCGAGACGGAGACATCGTACTGTTCAACCGCCAGCCAAGCCTCCACCGGATGTCAATAATGGCACACCGAGTCCGCGTACTGCCCTACAAGACGTTCAGACTCAATCCGACGGTATGCACGCCATACAATGCCGACTTCGACGGTGACGAGATGAACCTACATGTTCCACAAGGAGAAGAGGCGCGCACTGAGGCCCGACTCCTCATGCAGGTACAGGACCAGATTCTCTCACCAAGATATGGTGGACCAATAATCGCCGCAATACGCGACTCCCTGACGGCCGCGTTTCTGCTGACGCAAAAGTCTACAATGCTAAACCGTCAGGATGTTTCCAAGCTCATCGCCGCCGCAAACTACGAGGGTCCGATGCCGGAACCGGTCACTGTAAAAGGCGAAGAGCGATGGAGTGGGAAGCAGATCTTCAGTATCGTTTTGCCGAAGGGCTTCAACTTCGTCTCAAAGTCGAATCTTTCAAGCTACTACAAATGCGCAGACTGTGACAAGGGTGTCATGCACGACTGCCCCTACGACGCGTTCGTAGTCATCAAAGACGGAATCCTCGAACAGGGAGTAATCGACAAAGCCTCTATCGGCGCGGAAAAATCTGAGAGTCTGTTCCATCGAATCGTCAAAGACTATGGGGCGGAGGAGGCAAGGAGGTTCCTTAACGCGGTCACGAGACTCTTGGACCGGTTCATGCTACTCCGCGGATTCACCTATGCCATGGACGAGCTCCAGCTAGCCCCAGCTACCAAGGAAAAGATCACAAAGGCGATTGCAAAGGCTGAGGAGAAGGTGGATGAGTACATTGAGAGTTATCGAAAGGGCACACTGGAGCGGCTTCCTGGACAATCTCTTGAAGAGTCGCTAGAAATCTACATCATGAACGAGCTCTCAAGAGCGCGCGACGTCGCGGGAGATTACGCAGACCAGTACTTCCAGATGGACAACAGCGGCGTCATAATGACGAGGGCGGGCGCCAGAGGCTCGTCGCTCAATATTGGACAGATGACTGCCAACGTGGGCCAGCAGTCTATCCGAGGAAAGAGAATCTTGAGGGGATACAGAGGAAGAGCCCTCAGCTTCTTCAAACCTGGAGACATGCGAGCTGCGCCGCGGGGCTTCGTCTATCACAGCTATAGGGACGGGCTGGATCCGATAGAGTTCTTCTTCCACGCAATGGGTGGAAGAGAGGGGCTTGTGGATACTGCGGTGAGGACTCAGCAGAGCGGATACATGCAGCGCCGTCTCATCAATGCCCTTGAGCATCTTAGAGTCGAGTATGACTCGACTGTGCGAGACTCTCGCGGCAACATAATCCAAGTACGATATGGTGAGGATGGAGTCGACGTCGCCAAGAGCGACCATGGCAAGTCAGTGAACATAGACAGGCTGGTAGAACGGGTCCGTCTCACCATGAAGAAGGGAACCGCGGCTGGCAAAGAGTATGTGGAGGAACAGGTCGACACATCAAAGGAAGTGCTCTCACCCCTAACTCTCAACAAGCTGAGACAGACACTGCTCAACGCGAAGCTCACCAAGACGGGAGTAGACGAAGCAGTAGCTGGAACAATCGAGAACTACAAGCAAGCGCTGGTGGAGCCGGGAGAGGCAGCGGGAATAGTCTCAGCCCAGTCTATCGGCGAGCCCGGTACACAGATGACGCTGCGAACCTTCCACTTCGCGGGCGTCAGAGAACAGAATGTGACTCTTGGACTGCCGAGATTGATAGAGATAGTGGACGCCCGGAAGATTCCCTCGACGCCCAACATGACTGTCTTCTTGGAGGCGAAGCATCGTACGAGCCGGGAGAAGGCTCAAGAGGTCGCGACACTCTTGACTCACACAACTCTCGGGGACATCGCCAGCACCTTCGAGACGGATGTGACACGGATGAGGATTGATGTGAAGCTGAATCCTCAAGCGATGAGGGAGAGAGAGGTGAGCGTTCAAGAAGTCCGGGAGGCACTAGTCCTAGCGAACGCGGATGTGAAGGTCGAGTCGTACTCGGTTGAGATCAAGACGAAGGATCTCGAGATTCCCCAGTTCAGACGCTTGGCGGGTAAACTGACGGTCGCCCATATCAAGGGTATTCCCGCCGTGAAGCGGGCGTTGGTGATTGAGGAGAAGGGCGAATGGATCGTCCGGACTGAAGGCTCAAGCCTCGCACTAGCCCTAGAAGTTCCCGGAGTAGATACTTCACGGACGGTCAGTAACAACATCAACGAAACCGCCCTAGTGCTCGGAATAGAAGCAGCCCGAAACGTCATCGTCAAAGAAGCGCTGGGTGTTCTAGAAGAGCAAGGGCTAGATGTTGATGTTAGGCATGTCATGCTTGTCGCTGACATGATGACCTCTTCGGGTGATGTGCTGCAGGTGGGACGTCACGGGGTTAGCGGTGAGAAGGCGAGCACTCTTGCGAAGGCGGCGTTCGAGATCACAATCCCGACGATTGTGGATGCTGCCGTCAAGGGTATTACTGATACTCTGCGGGGCGTTGCGGAGAATGTCATTGTTGGTCAGCAGATACCGATGGGCACTGGTCTGATAGAGGTGTCCATGATGATGCCGCGTAAGGGGGGAAAATAGGCGTTGGTCGACATCAACAAGCAGATACGGATGGCAGTGAAGACGGGTAAGGTCGGGTTTGGGAGCAAGGACGCGGTAGTGAGCACTGGCTTTGCTCGGGCGAAGATGATTATTCTCGCCAAGAACTGTCGTGAGGCTGAGCGGGACGATATTCTGCACAACGCTGAACAGTCAGAGATTCCAGTCTACGTCTTTCCCGGGTCCAGTCTAGATCTGGGCGCGGTCTGCGAGAAGCCTTTTCCCGTGTCCGCGATTGTTGTTAGAGAGCCCGGTGATTCTGAGGTCTTGAAATTGGTCGCTGAGAAAAAGTGATGCTCCAGCCCAAAATCAAGCTGACGAGCGAGGAGATGAAGTACATGGCCCTGTTCGAAAGTATCACAGGCGCCACAACCCAGGATTGTATTATTGACGAGAAGCTTGAGAGGATCATTTTCGTCGCGAAACCCGGCGATATGGGCCTCGCGATTGGTAAGGCCGGGAAGAACATCAACATGCTGCGACGGATGACGAGCCGCCAGATAGAAGTGGTCGAGTACGCTGAAACTCCAGAGGCGCTAATAAAGAACAGTCTCGCGCCCGCTCGGCTGAAGGAGATCCGGGTGACTGAGAGGCCGGACAAGAAGATTGTAGTGGTCGAGGTTGACCCGCGCGACAAGGCCATCGCCATAGGCAAGAACGGGCGAACCATCGACAAGACCCGAATGCTCGTGAAGCGATACTTCGACATAGACCACGTAGTAGTCTCCTAACTCTTCCAGACTCGCACTCTGTGTCGCGAGGACTAACGTTTTTGAGATTTCTGGAGAGGGGTTCCGCCAGTTGAAACTGTTCTGAGCGAATTTTGCAAATCTAGGCTTCGAATGGGTTGGTCAACCGTTCTGGACATGGTGAGTTATGCGCGGAGGTCAGCGTGAAAAAGTCGCGATCTCAAATCGCCTGCCCCGATTTCGGATCAGGGCATGTTCTGCGCTTGTCAGGTTTGAAATAGAAAGGTCTGGAATTTCCTTTCTTCTCCCGCTTCTCTTCGAAGAAGGATTACCTTTCTTTATTCCTTCAAGATCGCGAGTTTTGTGTCGCGGGAAAGAATTTTTTCCTAAATTCCAGGAGGGGGTTATTCGCTGGCTGAAACGTTTCCTGGCGAGATTATCGGTTTCTCGCGGAGAACAGCCGAATCAGCATTTTCCAAATCGCGCACCAACGGGATCATGGAAGCGTGAACTGGGCATCATACGGAATCCTCCTCCTAGAATCCGGATCAGGGTTGATTCTAGCCGATTCCTATGGGCTGTCCTCTCGATGTAGCGTCATGCTAAAAAGCAAGTCCGAGGCTCCGCTCTTTCCCAGTTCAAAGGATTCGAGCATGGTCAAGACCTCAAGCGGAATGTTCGCGGGCCGCAAACTGTGTAAGCGGCGTCAGAGCTTCAGGTGGGCCTATGCTCCTTACAAGCGACGGATGCTAGGTCTCGACTACAAGGCAGACCCACTAGAGGGATCGCCGCAGGCTCGGGCGATCGTCTTGGAGAAGGTGGGGGTTGAATGCCGCCAGCCCAACAGCGCAGTCAGAAAATGCGTACGCGCACAGATCATCAAAAATGGAAAGGTCATAACTGCATTCCTGCCCGGCGACGGCGCATTGAATTTTATCGACGAGCACGACGAGGTCCAGATTGAAGGTATCGGAGGAGCAGAGGGGAAAGCGTATGGTGATCTTCCTGGAACAAGATACCGAGTTTTCACCGTTAACGGTGTAAGCTTGGATGCGTTGCTAAAGGGTAAGAAAGAGAAGCCACGCCGATAAGCAATCATTACGAAAAATTGGGGCGTTTGCCTGTTACATGTCTTGTCAAGTCGAGGTTCGAGTATCCTTTTGAGTAAAAATAGTCCATACTTCTTTTCTAATCAGGGCTAATGGA
>WNGG01006783.1_pt1 | contig 12718 bp, 10 predicted proteins | sample 5400661 | NCBI WGS metagenome assembly WNGG01 (sample SAMN13153372, study PRJNA577476) | soil metagenome | isolation source: 100 cm soil or saprolite under Garry oak tree replicate 1 | place: USA:California | collected 2016-06-15 | reverse complement strand
AGAAAAAAATTGTGAAGATGCCAGCGGGAGCATGATCCGCTGATCTTACGATCGGGCCATGGAACGCTTTCGCAAATCGTCCGATGACCCGATGGCCACATTATCTTGCTCCGTTCGGATACACCAGAATCTTGCTGGCTTCGCCCGTCTTCAGCCGCTCCATCGCCCGCGAAAAATCCTTCATCGCAATTCGGTCAGTAATTGCGGGATGCAAATCCAGCTTCCCTGCTTTGAGCAGTGCCGTCATCTGATACCAGGTCTGGTACATCCGGCGGCCGTTGATTCCCTGGATGGTGAGGCCCTTGAAGATAATGTCTTCAGAGAAATTCAGTGAAATCGGCTTCGAAGTCAGACCCAGCAACGAAATTCGCCCACCGCGGCGCACCACGTCGAAAGCAGTGCGGATTGCCTGCGGATGCCCTGCCATCTCAAGCACCACATCAACTCCCAGGCCTCCGGTCCGCTCGAAAATAGCTGAACGCGCGTCCTGTGCCGACGGATCGAGTACCAGATCAGCCTTCATTTGGGCCGCAATCTTCCGGCGATGTGCGTTTACTTCCACCGCAAACACCTGGGCAGCCCCTACCGCTCGGGCCACTGCGATCGAGAAGAGTCCGATCGGTCCGCACCCCGTAATCGCAACTGTCTTCGCGGCAATCTCTCCCGCGAGCACTGAATGGACGGCATTGCCGAGCGGATCAAGGATGGAAGCGTACTCCTGCGGAATGGCCGGATCCAGCTTCCAAATATTCGACTCCGGAATTACCACGTACTCCGCGAACGCTCCGTTCGCATCCACACCGATGATCTTTACGTTTTGGCAGATGTGGGCTTCGCCGGTGCGGCATTGCAGGCACTTGCCGCAGGCCACGTGCATCTCGGCAGAAACGAAGTCACCTTCTTTCACGCTAGTGACTTCATTTCCGCAAGCAACTACTTCACCGCAGAACTCGTGCCCAGGAATCAGCGGAGGACGGATGCGTCCTTGCGCCCAGCGGTCCCATTCATAGATATGCAGATCAGTGCCGCAGATGGAAGCGACTTTGACCTTTACCAGGACGTCATTACGGCCGAACTCCGGGATCTTTACTTCGCGAATTTCCGCTCCCGGCGCGGGACTGGGTTTCACGACCGCCTGCATCGTCTTTGGCATCCGACTCCCTCCCGCAGAGCCAACAGATTCTAGCACTGCCGCGAAGGTTGCGTTCTCGCCCCTCTGCGTGTCAGCCTCGGGACAAAAGGCTTCACCTGCAAGGCACCGAGAGACCGCCGAACACCGGGTGCGCCTGAACTCTAAACCCTTCCCAACGCAAGAATTGTGTTGACAATGGCATTAATACACCGCAATATCTTGAGTCAGAGATGCTGCTGATACAAAATATCGGTAGTCATCTGCAGTAAATGGGCCCTGTGTAACGATGTTCAAGGGAAAATCGTCCAGGAGGAAATAAATGCCAGCAAAGAAAAAGGCAGCAAAAAAGAAGAAACACTAAATGCGAGAGTGATCTCGCGACAGAGTTTCAAGGCCTCTCGGAGAACATTTTTCGAGAGGTTTTTTGCTTTATGTCCACGAAAGGGTTGTGGAGCGTGCGAGATCGTGCTAGAAACGCCATGGGGTCATTTTACCCAGTAGCGCGCCCGTTTTTGGATTTTCCATGAGCACCGCCAAATTGAAATCTCGCCCCACACGGACAACTGAAGTCATTGTTCCCGACAAGCTCTACTTCCGGATCGGAGAAGTTTCGCGGCTATGCCGTCTTCCTGCCTACGTTCTTCGCTTCTGGGAAACTGAATTCCCTCAACTAAAGCCCACCAAGAGCGGAACCGGGCAGCGAATGTATCGGCGCAAGGATGTTGAAGCTGTGCTGCGAATCAAGAAACTGTTGTACGAAGAGGGCTTCACCATCGTCGGCGCCCGGCAGCAACTCCGCGCAGAGGTTAAGACTGAGAAAAGCCAGGCGCCACTGCCGTTCCCGGCGCACTCGGTCTCCGACTTGAAACGCATTCGCCACGGACTCCAGGAAATTCTTGGTATGCTTTCGGCCCGCCGCTGAGATTCATCACCACTGAAGTTTGATGGAGAGGCTAGCCGCGCAATTTCGTGATATTCGCTCCCAAGGTGCTTTCCTGGAACAAGCGTATCCCCGCAACGCCTTTGGCGCCGGCTTGAGTGCAAAGCCGAGCGTTCTCCGGCATGACGCCACCCAAAGCCAGGACTGGAATTCTGTGCCTACAAACAGCGCGCAAGAGTTCCAGGCCCGCAAGCGTTTCCGGACCGCCTCTCTTCGCAAACGTGGGACCGAATACGACGAAGTCGGCCCCGGCCTTTTCTGCAGCCACCACTTCCGCATCGCTATGACATGAGACCGCAACAATCGGATCCACTGAAGCATTCGCCGCGCTCCAGATTTGTCGGACATCCTTGGGAGATATGTCCTTTGATCGAAGGTGCACACCGTCAGCCCCCACCGCGAGAGCGACGTCGGCACGAGAATTGATCAACAATCGCGTCTTGCCTTTGCTGCCTCTGGATTCGCGAATCCTCATCATCGCCTCGTCCGCCAGCGACTCCAATTCTCGCGTAGAAAGGTCCTTCTCTCGCAACTGCACGAAATCGACACCACTATGGGCAGCTTCTTCAATCTTGCGTAGCACCCGTTCACGGCGCTCCGGCTCTACTCCGGGAAGCTGCATCCGGTCCGTAATGTAGTAGAGGAGCAATTTTGAGAAAACGAGATTGAATTGGAGGACATGACTTGCAGTCGTGCCGAAAGCGCGATCGAAACATTTTCGCGGCCCCCGGTCGAGACTTCTCCCTAACCTTTTAGGACGCGGTCACGGATTAGTCTTCGCAATCTCCGGTACAACTTCCACCACATGCCGCGGACGCTCCGTCCCGAGGTGGTATTGCGTCAGTCCCTCGCGCAGAAATTCAAACCCTTCCTCAGGACTGTCAACGATTCTGAAGAGATCCAAGTCCTCCGGGGAGACCGCTCCGGCGTCCACCATGGCTTGAAAATTGATCAGTCGGTTCCAGTACTCGCGACCGTAGATCACGACCAGAATTTTCTTCGCCAGCTTTTGGGTTTGTGCCAGGGTGAGAATCTCGAACAATTCATCCAGAGTTCCAAAACCGCCAGGGAAAATCACCAGCGCCTTGGCCAGATATGCGAACCAGAACTTTCGCATAAAAAAATAATGGAACTCGAAGTTCAACGAAGGCGTGATGTAGGGATTCGGGTACTGCTCGAAAGGCAGGCGGATATTCAAGCCGATAGTCTTTGAACCCGCCTCTTGCGCACCGCGGTTGGCCGCCTCCATAATTCCCGGTCCACCGCCAGTCGTTACTACAAAGCGCCGCCGCCGGGCCGGAATTTGCGCGGCCCACGTGCTCAACAGAAACGCCATTCGCCGGGCATCTTCATAATAGCGTGCCGTCTCAACTCCGGCCCGCACCCGCCTGCGCTCCACATCTTCGGAGGAGCTAGTCATGCTCTCCAACGCCTTGTTGGCATCGACAAGATTTGGAAAGCGCGCGGAACCAAAGAACACCACTGTGTCCTGGATCTGCTCGCGGCGGAATCGCGCTAGCGGCTCCACATATTCCGACATGATTCGCAGTACCCGGCCGTCGGGGCTATTCAGGAACTGCGGATTCTCGTACGCCAGCGGCGCAATCTTCCCGTGCGTCGAACTCATCTCGTCTTTTTTTTGCAAGTCGCCACCGTTCAGGACAAAGACAGCATGAAGAGGATACTAACTTGGACTTTCATGATAATGAATGGCTTCCCAGAAACCCAGCCACAGGTCCAGCGCGCCCAGACCGCTGGAAAGGCCTCGCACGAACCCGCTGGAAACAATGTCGCGCAACTGCGGAGAGGTCAGCAGCAGAGGATTGTCCGTCCATTTCGGCGTCCAAGGCAGGATTAGAAGAAGAACTCCGAAGGTCGCGCACACGGTAACCAACAACAAAGCCCGGAGTCGCCACAGCCAGACTTGCCAACTTCCTGGGCTCTTCTCGGGCGCGCGCACCGAACCGGCGCTGATAGGGTTCGCACTCAAAGCTGGAGACTCGGCCTCCCGCGGCGTAATAGTTGGAGCTGTTTTCGGATCGACGTTCATGCCGCGCTCCCGGGCTGACGTACCGGAGTACGGGCGGCTCGATTCAGTCCCATCGGACTATTTTACGGCCTCAGGGCTTTAATCCGCTCGGCAACGTCGCGGTAATCGATGTTGCTCCCGTACACCTGGAGAAAATTGTTCAGTGCCGCAGGATTATTTCCGGCATTTTCAAAGGAGGAAGCCAGCTCGTAATGCAGAGCGGTTCGCGTTTCCTGATCCAGACTTGGAAGCGTCAGCGCCTTCTCATACCAGCGAATTGCAGCTTCAGGCACTCCCTTATCCAGAAAGCACTGCGCCAGCCATGTGTAGGTCTGCATGATTTGCGGGAACGCGTGACCGTGTTCTATGGATTGGCAAACTTTCTGCAGCTCACCGATAGCTTCATCAAGCAAACCCATCTCGCGGAATGCGACCCCGAGGTTGTAGTGCGTTTCAGGATCTTCGTCCGCACTGGTTCCACCTTCTTCGAGTTCCTGCTTCAGCTCCCCGAACATATCGGAGAGATCAACTCCTGCCCCAGAATCGAACTTTTGCGAGGCAGAGGGCTGTACCACTGGCGTGCGAAGGCTCGCCGTGTCCACATGTGCGGACGGGCTCGCCGTGTCCATATGTGCGGAAGGGGCCGTCATCTCGCTGGTTGTCGCAGCGGCCGCCGCAGCGCGAGCGCCGTGAGCAGCGGGTGCGCCTTGCGAAGCACTTTCGGAAGTCTGTGGCGAGAAATCGCTCCCCAGCGAGGCCTCAAGGTCTGAAACAAATTCATCCAGAGTCCCGGCGCGAAATTCGGGTGCTTGTGCGCTGACGTTTTCCGCGACCTGCTCGGGCACCTGGGCAGGCTCTGGGTCGCCAAGGAACCCATCGCCCAACGAAGCTTCAAGTTCGGAAGCAATTTCTTTCAGCACCGGAGGCTGACTGGGCCAAGGTTGCCGGTTTTCCACCGCCGGCACCGGGTCTGCTTCTACCGCCGGGGACTCGACGACGGAAACTTCTGGCTCAGGTTCAGGAGAAGCAGCATGCTGTTTCGCAGATTCAATGGCATGCCGCAGAACCTCAAGAGCTGGGTCGCCCGGCGAGAGTGGTTCTATTCTCGCGAGCGCCTCCTCTGCCTGCTCTGTCATGCTCTGGCCCAGGTAGAACCGGATTTCTTCGATGGATTCGTCGAGATTCGGTGGTGCTGCCGCCGACGCTTCAACCTCGGCAGGATTCGGACCTTCTTCTACTGGACGCGCAACTTGCTCCGTCCGTCCTGGTGTCTCGACGGAAAGGTCTTGCTCCCACTCCGAAGAGAGATCAATTTCCGCAGCCTGCTCCTGGGTCGAAGAGATTGAAAGTTCCGGTGCAGCTTCCTCCGAAACCGGCGAAGACGGCGCTGCACCGTGAAAAAACAGTCCAGATGCAGCCGCAACTGGCCTGGTTACAGTTGCCGCCTCCGGGGTCGGTATTTCTTGAACGGGCTCTTCAGAAGGCTCTCCAGCAGCCGTTGAAACTTCGAATTCCTGCACCGCAGCCGCATGCCCCATTTCAGGAGCGAGGGCTTCCTGCAACGGAGCGCCGATCGAACTGCCGGCGCTACGTTCCTCGTATTTCGCAGCCAGATCTCCGTAACGTGAAGCCTCTTCCGCATGTCCGGCATCGTGATAAATGCTCTCCAGTGTGCGGCAGCAGACTCCGGCTTCGGTAAACCTTCCCGCCCGCGTGTGCAGAACTGCAAGCTTTTGATTCAGGCGCAGGTCCCGAGGTGCTTTGGGCAATGCCGAAACCAGCGGGCCAAGAGCCTTGGCTGGCATGTTGTAGGAGATGAAAAGCTCAGCGTCGGTCAGGGCGGCCCGCACCGCCAAAGCAACCTCATCCTCGTACCGCTGATCGATGAGTGGAGCGGTAGCTTCCAGTTCATCCACAAGGACTGCACCCTCCTCCGCCGTAATAAGACGCGGGGCATTGGGGGACCCTTGTTTTTCCAGGACCTGCTGATAGTTTTGCGCATGCATCTGGTTCGCGGGCTCTAGTTGCATGAGCTTTAAGTAGTACTCCCGCGCCTTCTCCAGATCGCCCGACTGAACGTATCCATGCGCCAGTAGCTCATAGATTTCCGTCAAGTGCGTGTTTTCACCGGTCTTCTGGAACAATCCAAGCACAGTCTCCAGCGCCTGTGGATCGTCTTGCACATGCCGGATCACCGACCGCAAACTTTCCAGAAATTTTCCTGAGTCCGCGCGCAGTAGCCGGTCAGAAAACTGCTCGTAGACCTGCAAAACATCGCGGTATTGTTCGGCTCCGAGCAAAGCGCCGGTGTACTCGTCTAATGCCGAAAGGTCGTCGTGAACATTGGCAAGCTTGGTTGCCAGAGTAAATGCATCATTAAAGCGCTTGGCGCGCAGGTAAGCCTGGAACAAGGCCCGGAGTCCGTCAGGATTGCTATCCAGGTCAGAAACTTTACTCAGTGACTCGATGGCAGCCGCAAAGTCGCCCGCTTCAAGCGCTGCGCGTCCGCGCAGTATCAGCGCGTAGCTGTTTCCCGGTTCCAGCTTTAACATGCGCTGCAGAATTTCTTCGGCCCCAGCAAGTTGTCCTTTGGCCCGGAGGGTTTCAGCGGCGGCGGTCAGGATCTTCCAGGCTTCAGGTTTTTTCCCCAGCCGAACATAAACCTCCGCTAGCCGCGTGCGCATGGGAACGTTGTCAGGATCCATCTCCAGCGTCTTCTGGAAAATCCTGACCGCCTGGTCAAGCTGTCCAGACTTAAGAAAATCTTCGGCCACTTGAAGGTATTGCGCCCGCGCATCGTTGAACAAACCCTGTTGCGTATAGAGCTCGGCCAAGCGCAGTACGCATTCCATCGATGCCTTGAGCTTGCTGAGCTTTTTGTACATCGCGATCGCCTTCACGGTGAATCCTTGCGTAGCATAGGCGTCGCCAACGCTCTTGAAGCACTCCCCAGCTTTATCGCTCTCTCCCAGGCGCGCGTGCAAGTCCCCGATCGTATTCAACACAGTCAGGTCTTTAGGATCGGCTTTGAGAACTTTTTCGTACTCAGAGATGGCGTTCTGGAGCTTGCCCTGCTGGACGCATTTCTCCGCAGCACTGAGGACTTTCTGTTTGTTGAAACCGAAACCAAACGCCATAAGATTGCGGACTCCGCTCCGTGCTTCTCCCGAAGTTGCCGGAAGAACGAATGACCATCCGGGCGGCAGCACCTGGTCAACCCTGGGACGGCCGTTCGGACATGGTCATTCTACGGCTGGCCAGTCAGAATCGTATGGTTACTAAGGGTTACCGGAAGGGAGTGTACGAGTGGGTAAGCTGTTCCCGCTGTCGCGCCCACGTACCCTCAAGCTCATCATGAGCCATTTTCCGTAATCGCAGTCAGGCACGCGCAGCCGGAACCAACATAAAAAGGAGAATTACCAGCAGCAAAGGCCTTGGCAGCCTTCGCAGAATTTTCCACGCCACGAAGCTCATCGACGATCCCTCCGCGCGGGGAGCCCGCGAATGAATCTGTCGGCCAGAGAAGAAGCTGGACTGAAAACCTGAGGTTTTCCTGAACGCCGGGATTTTAGGTGAAAGTTCAACCCGGGCTCAAGCGCTTACCGAAACCCCGTCGTTAGGTCACGATCCGTCAGGTGAAGCAGATCTTGACAGCGATCTTGCGACGATTTATAAATACATCCGTCACGGATATATATGGCGACTTCTGACATCAATGAGTCTTGGAATCCATCGCCTCTCACCCCAGCGGTCTTCCACATCCTGCTTGCGCTCGCCGACGGACAGAAGCACGGTTACGCGATCATGAAACAGGTAGACAAGGACGGCGGAGGTTCTCTGCGGATGGGCCCCGGGACTTTATACGGTTCACTGCAGCGAATGGCGGCCGCTGGCTTCGTAAGAGAGTTGGAAGAAGCTGATGACGATCGCCGCCGTTACTATTGCCTGACTGGCACCGGACAGCGGGCGCTCGACGGTGAACTTGCCCGTCTCCGTCAGGCATTGACCGCAGCCAGACAAAAAGGTCTATCAGCCGCGACTCGAGCAATCACCCGATGAGTATGTCCCGGCACATGCGCCGTTCGATTCTAACTGCATACGGTCTCGGACTACGTCTTTATCCAGCGGAATTTCAAGGACGCCATGCCGCGGAAATGCTGCATTGTGCCGACGCTATGCTTTCCGAGAGTAATTCGAATCACCGTACTGTGTTGTTGCTGGTCGAGGATTTTTTTCGATCGCTGCTAATGGAGACCTTCGTTATGACAATACCCAGAATTCCGCAGCTTGCCATCCTGCTAAGCTTGACCACCTTCATTGCAGGTACCGGTTACCTCATCTCACACCAAGTTTTGCGGATGTCAGCTAATGATCCTCAGATCCAGCTTGCCGAGGATGCTGCCAGTCGGATGACCGAAGGCGAGAACACCACCGACGTAGTACCCGAGCGTCGAGTAGATATCGCCTCCAGTCTCGCACCATTCGTTATCGTTTATGACGACTCTGGTCGCCCTATTGCATCGTCAGCATACCTTGACGGATCCATTCCGGCGCCACCACGTGGTGTCTTCGAGTTCGTGCGCTCGAATCATGAGGAGAGGGTAACTTGGCAGCCGCGGCCCGGTGTCCGCATTGCCTCAGTCATGACTCGGACGCCACGCGGGTTCGTGGTTGCCGGACGCAACATGCGCGAGGTCGAGATGCGCGAGGCGCTAGTGTTCAAACTTGCGGCCATGGGCTGGCTCGTAGCCAGCGTTGCGCTCACCGCGTTGTGGCTGCTCATGCCGCTGTTCGGTGGAAGCAAGACTCCTCAGCTGCGGGTAACGGTCTAAAGCAGGCTGCGGGGGCCTGCCGCTGGCCTAATGCTAGTTTGAGCAGTTAAATGAGTTACGCTTAGATTATGCGTGCCAGTGTCGCCGAGTATCTGTCTGATTTCGTGCGCCTCGGCAGCGAGCAGGCCTACGCCGATCGCAGCGGCTATCGCACGGTACGCTGGACCTATCGTGATGTCGCTGAAACTGCCTTCCGCTTCGGTCGCGAATTATCTGCCCGACATATTGGCAAAGGTGACCGCATTGTGCTTTGGGGGCCCAACTCCGCCGCCTGGGTGGCTGCCTTTTTCGGATGCACGCATCGCGGCGTAATTGCTGTGCCGATGGACAATGCCTCTCCACCAGAATTTGTAATTCGGGTTTTTCAGGAGGTAAGTGCACGATTGCTGGTTTGTTCCCGTAATCAGCCTCACGGGGTAACTCCCGCACTGTTCTTCGAAGACCTCCAAGAATCACTTAAACGCCAGTCTCCTGCGCCTTTAGGAGGCGCGAAAATCAGTCCCGAAGACGTCCTCGAAATTATCTTTACGTCAGGCACAACCGCCGAACCCAAAGGCGTGGTCATCACCAATGAGAACGTGCTGGCAAACGTCTCGCCGCTCGAAGCGCAGATCGGCCCTTACCTGAAATACGAGCGCTTCGTGCATCCTGTACGGTTCTTGAATCTTCTCCCGCTCAGCCACGTGTTCGGTCAGTTCCTCGGGATGTATCTACCGCCGCTCCTCCGCGGCACAGTCTTCTTCCAAGAGACCCTCAAGCCGGCGGAAGTCATCAACACGATCCGTCGCGAGCGGATTTCCGTCTTGGTTGCAGTTCCGCGAATGCTGCAATCGCTGAAAGAAAAGATCGAACGCGATCTGGAAGATTCCGGTCGAGTAGAGGAGTTCAGAAAACAATACCAGGCCGCGGATCGCAAACACTTCCTGCGCCGCTGGTGGATTTTCCGCAAGATTCATCGCCAGTTTGGATGGAAATTCTGGGCCTTCATCTCGGGAGGGGCCGCTCTTGACCGTGAAACCGAAGAATTCTGGCGACGGCTGGGTTTTGCGGTGATCCAAGGCTACGGGCTGACCGAAACCACTTCGCTCATTAGCGTGAATCATCCATTCAAGACTGGCAGAGGCTCGATCGGAAAAGTTCTCGCTGGGCGTGAAGTCAAGCTCGCGTCAGACGGCGAAATCCTGGTTAGAGGCAGCGGGGTTGCTTCCGGCTACTGGAGCGGGGGCGAGTTGCGTCCCGTTGTGAACCAGGAAGACGAAGGCTGGTATCGCACCGGCGACATCGGAGAGCTCGACTCCGAGGGCAATCTTTTTTTCAAAGGACGCAAGAAGGACGTCATCGTCACCCCAGCGGGAATGAATGTCTATCCCGAAGATCTGGAGAACGCGCTCCGCCAGCAACCGGAAGTGAAAGACTGTGTTGTCGTCCCGTTGGCTGTTGGCGGAAATGCTGAACCGTGTGCAGTCCTTCTCCTGAGGAATAAAGCCCTGGGGAACGAAGTAGAAACAGCTCGCATAGTGGACAACGCTAACCGGACTCTCGGGGAATACCAACGTATCCGCCAATGGATCGTTTGGCCTGAGCAGGATTTTCCGCGGACCTCCACCCAAAAACCACGCCGGGCTGAAATTGCCGAAGCCGCGAGCAGAATCATCAGCGCACGCGGAGAAGAATCTCCAGGCCGAAGCACACCTTTGTCAGAGTTGATCACCCGCATCACTAAGCGTCCCGCCACGAATCTACAGGAAGGCGCACGGCTCGACTCCGACCTGAACCTCAGCTCGCTTGATCGTGTGGAACTGCTCAGTGCGATTGAGGACCGCTACCAAGTCGACCTCAGTGAAACCCGATTCTCCGCAGCGAACACGGTCGGCGACCTGGACCGCATGCTAAAAGGCGAGCCTCCGCCGCGAGTCGTCTATCACTATCCTGCATGGGTCGAGCGCTGGCCCGTCACCTGGATTCGCTTCTTCGTCCACTACCTCTTATTACGTCCGGCAGTCTTCGTCCTCGGCTGGCCGCGCATTCAAGGTCGGGAAAACCTGCGGGATCTGCACGGACCCGTGTTGGTCATCTGCAACCATATAGGAGACGTTGACGTGGGTTTCGTCCTCACCGCACTTCCCGCGCGCATTCGCCACAAACTAGCCACTGCCGCAGGAGGAGAAGCTCTCGAAGCGCTGCGGACTCCGCCTCCTGAACGCAACCTCTTCGCCAGAATATTTGATCGGATCGAATGGGCTTTTGGAGTCTCCCTGCTCAATCTTTTTCCGCTCCCCCGCGACGCCGGGTTCCGCGACAGCTTTGCGTATGCCGGAGAGTCGGTCGACCGCGGCTACAGCGTCCTGGTGTTTCCCGAAGGCCGTCACACCACCGACGGCAACATCCGCCCATTCCGCTCCGGCGTCGGTCTGCTGGTGAAGAACCTAAACATTCCCGTAGTTCCTATGCGGATTGATGGCCTGTTCGCACTCAAGCAAGCCGGCAGAAAGACCGCTCGTCCGTTTCAGATCACTGTGAGGATCGGGCCTCCCATACGATTTGAACCGGGCATAGATCCCGAGCGAATCGCCGCCGATCTCCAAAACAAAGTTGCTCAGCTCTGAGGCAACCCGCAGCCAAGTTCCACAGTTTCAACACCTTATCCACAGTGCCGGGCCTAAAAACTACAGTCTTCACCGTATAGACCAGCGAGGATGAACGCCGAAAAACACCTGCCGCCGGTGCGAGACTTATCCGCGTTCGCCCTGAATTTCCTCCGGTTTCATGCCTGTATCGGCTGAAATCCCGCCAACTCAACCCACCAAAAGTCCCTGTCCGATCTCACATTCGGATCTTCTTAATAGCCCCTTCTCAGTCGTCTACTGATATCTGGTCGAGTCCCGCCTCGCACCCTAGCCTAACTTCTGAAGGAGCACGCCCCCATGCACACGAACCGGAAGCTGTCCGTGCTGTTGGTAGCCGTTGCCGTTTGTGTTCTATCTCTTCCTGGCCTCGGCCAGCAGTCCGCTAAGGGCAAAGCCGCCGAAACCGCGACCACGGCGCTCATACAGATGCACTCGGCCTATCAGCAGGCCAGCCCCGCACAAAAGACGCAGCTCCTGACTCAATTCCAAACGCTCGCCGCACAACGCCAGCAGTTGCTGAGCTCCTTGATCCGGACCAATCCCGGCGACGTTCTCGGCGTTGCAATCCCCGGCAGCATTAGTCAGAGGATGCCGTCCAGTGTGAAGGGCTACGTTGAGCAGGACACGGTCGCCCAAGGCACGTTGGAAGTAGCCGTGGAAATGAGTGGAAATGAACGGGACTCCCGACAAGACCACTGGCACAAAAATGCACTATGGCCTCACCGTGGCCCAAGGGAAACTAGGGCTTCACTTCGCCAGCAATCCGCCCCAGAATCTGTTGACCGGTTCGGTCGTGCGGGTTCATGGAGTGCAAGTCGGCAGCGATGTAGCGTTAGCTTCCGGAAGCACCAGTTCGACCAGCACCAGCAGCTTGCAAGTGGCCTCGGCAGCGTCAGCACCCGCTGCTTCTGGAGCCGTCAGCACGCTGGTCATCCTCATCAATTTCCAGGACAACCCAACCGTCCAGCCATGGACACCCTCAGCGGTCCAGAATATGGTGTTCACTCAGACCAGCAATTGGGACATGGAGAACTCCTTCCAGCAGACATCGCTGACGGGAGATGTGACAGGCTGGTTCACAATTCCTGTGAGCAGCACAAGCTGCAACACCAGCACAATTAAATCTGATGCTCTGGCAGCCGCCCAGTCTGCCGGTTA
>WNGG01006782.1_pt1 | contig 12719 bp, 9 predicted proteins | sample 5400661 | NCBI WGS metagenome assembly WNGG01 (sample SAMN13153372, study PRJNA577476) | soil metagenome | isolation source: 100 cm soil or saprolite under Garry oak tree replicate 1 | place: USA:California | collected 2016-06-15 | reverse complement strand
GCTCGAGGGCGTGCCGGGGACGGCGAAGACGCTGCTGGTGCGCACGCTCGCGCTGGCGCTCGACGTCAAGTTCCAGCGCATTCAGTTCACGCCCGACCTGATGCCCGCGGACATCACCGGCGTCACGCTGCTCACCGGGGGGGGGACGCGCGAGTTCACGTTCCGGCCCGGTCCGATCTTCGCCGACCTGGTCCTCGCGGACGAGATCAACCGCGCCCCCGCGAAGACGCAGGCCGCGCTGCTCGAGGCGATGCAGGAGCGCACGGTGACCGTGGACGGCGTCGGCCATCCCCTGTCGGCGGTGTTCACCGTGTTCGCCACGCAGAACCCGGTGGAGTTCGAGGGGACGTACCCGCTGCCGGAGGCCGAGCTCGATCGCTTCATGGCGAAGGTGCAGATCGGGTATCCGGACAGCGAGCACGAGCAGGCGATCCTCGCGCGCACCGTGGCGGGTTTCGAGGCGGACCGGCCCGGAACGTACGGCGTCGCGCCCGTGATGGACGCGGGCGGCCTGGAGGGGCTGCGCGGCGCGGTCGCAGCCGTGCGGGTGGAGCCGCAGATCTCGGCCTACATCACCGCGATCGTGCGCGGCACGCGCGAGGCGGCCTCACTCACGCTGGGAGCGAGCCCCCGGGCGAGCGTGTCGCTCCTCAAGGCGGCGCGCGCCACCGCGCTCCTCGACGAGCGCGATTACGTGATCCCCGACGACGTGAAGCAGCTCGCACCCGCCGTGCTGCGCCATCGCGTGAACGTCGCGCCGGAGCTCGAGCTCGAAGGGGTCACACCGGACGCGGCGCTGAAAGCGATCCTCGACAAGACGGACGTGCCGACGGCGTGATCCTCCTCACGCGGCGTGCGCTCTCGGTCGGCGCGGCGGTCGCCGCGCTCGGGCTCCTGGGCCACTGGGTGCCATGGGGCCTCGACGCGATGCTCGTGGCCGACGTCGCGCTGCTCGTCGCCGTCTGGATCGATGCCGCGCTGGCGGCGCGCCCCGGTCCGACGGGGCTCGCGGTGCGGCGCGAGGCGCCGCCCGCATTCTCGGTCGGGCACGGGGGCGAGGTCAGCTACCGCTGGCGCAACGGCGCGCGGCGCCGCGCGCGGCTGCGGGTGCGTGAGATCAGGCCCGATCTGCTGGGCGGCACCCAGCCCCCGCGGCGGCTCTCCATCCCGCCGCGCGGCGAGACTCGCGAGACCCTCGCCGTCGCGCCGCTGCGGCGCGGGCGGGAAACCCTGGGGTCGTTCGTGGTGGACTCGATCGGGCCGCTCGGGCTGGGACTGCGGCGCGGCGCGATCGCGCTACCGTGGGACGCCGCGGTGTATCCGCCGCTCGTGTCGGTGCGGCTGCGGGCGTCGGTCGCGCAGGCGCAGCGGCGCCGGGAGCAGGGGATCACGCCGCTGCGCCAGCTCGGCGAGGGCCGGCTGTTCGAAAGCCTGCGCGAGTGGGTGCCGGGCGACGATCTGCGGCACATCGACTGGAAGGCCACGGCCAAACGCGGCAAGGTCATCACCCGGCAGTACGAGGCCGAGCGACGCCAGCACGTGCTGCTGGTGCTCGACACGGGACGGCTCCTCACGGCAGACATCGCGGGAGTGTCGCGCCTCGACTACGTGGTGCAGGCGGCGCTCGAGCTGGCTTACGCCGCGGCGCAGCACGACGACAACGTGGGCGTGATGGCGTTTGCCGACGGTGTGCAGCACTTCGTCGCGCCGCAGCGCGGCCGGCTCGGCCTGAAGCGCGTGCTCGATGTGCTCGCCGTCGTCGAGCCGAAGCTCGTCGAGCCGGACTACCCGGGCGCGTTCCGCTATCTCGCCGCGCGCAACCGCAAGCGGGCGCTCACCGTGCTGTTCACGGACGTGATCGATCGGTTCGCGTCGGACGCGCTGGTCGCGAACGTCGCTTCGCTGCGCCCGCGGCACCTGCCGCTCGCGGTCACGCTCCGTAACCCCGAGCTGGATCACGTGGCGGCGCTGCGACCCGACGCCGCGCGCGACGCGTTCCGCAAGGCGGCGGCGGAGGAGCTGCTGCGCGCGCGCGAGGAGGCGCTGGGGTACATGCGGCGCGCCGGCGTGCTGGTGCTCGACGTGCCGCCCGCCCGCGCGGCGCAGGCGGTCGTGGCTAAGTACTTGGAACTGAAGCGCCGCGGGCGGCTGTAAGTGAGTTCGGTTATAGCCGCGCGATACCGCCCGTTATAGATTGACAGCCAACTCCGCCGGACTCGAGCGTATGCGACATCGTCGCGCCCTCGTCGCCCTGGCCCTGCTGTTCACCGCTGTCACCGCCGGCACGTGCCTCTACCCTACCGAGCGGGACGCGTCGGTGCACGTGAGCATCGCGCCGCTGAAGATTCTCATTCGCGGCAACGACACGGTCGCTGCGGCCACCGCGTGGCAGCTGCTCGGGTCCGGTGATTCACAGCCGATCCCCAACGTCTTGTTCGTGTGGTCGAGCAGCGCGCCGGCCGTGGCGACCGTGGACAACGCGGGCCGCATCGTCGGCGTCAACTCGGGGAGCGCCGTCATCCGGGCCGCCGCCGCGAACTTCGACAAGGGCGCGCGCCCCGGGCAGGCCGTCCTCCGCGTCTCCGCGCCGCTCGAGGTGGACAGCGTCCGGCCCCTGACGGTGAAGTACGGCCAGACGGCGACGGTGTACGGGGTCGGCGTGGACTCGATCTTCCAAATGAGCCTGGGCGCCGCGGTGCTGATCCCGTACGCGTTCTTCGTGCAGCCGCAGCGGGACGCGACGGGCTACGCCCAAGCGCGGTTCTGGGTGCCGCCACCCGCGCGCACCGACTCGCTCTTCTTCATCGGCAACGGGGTATTCGGCTTCACGCACGACACGGTTGGCGTCGTCCGGCGGGACCTGTTCGAGCCGAATGAAACGTCGCCATCCGTGATCGACCTCGAGACCTCGCGGCCGTTTCCGGGCACGGTGTGGAACTTCCTGCTGTTCCTCAACCCGGCGCTGGCGTTTGAGCTCCTCCCGCGCGACGTCGCCTTCGGCGCAGACTGGTATCGGCTGCAGCAGACGGCCTCCCGCGACCTCACGATCAGCGTGAATTCCGACGTGCCTGGGACCTTCCAGACGTTCCTGACGGACTCGCTCGGGTACCGGGCCTCCGACTCGACCTACTTCATCGGCCGGGACGCGTGGACGTTCGGGCCGTCGTCACACGCGTGTCACGGCGCCGCCTTTGCGCCAAAGGAGGCGCCGAGCGAGTCTACCGTGGTGGCCCTCAAGGGTTTCCCGGCGGGGAGCCTGGACGCGATTGCCGTGTACGCTCACTCGGGTCGCTACTCGCTGGCGGTATCCGAGGGGTACGCGCTGTCCGATCCCAGGATCCCGCGCGACGCGCACGAAGAGGACAATTACTGCACCGCGGTGGATTTGCGTGTCGACACGCTGTCGCCCCAGTTCCTTGATACACTGGCCATCGAGAATCCCCATGACGTGGACTGGTTCCGGTTTCACGTTCCTGGGACGGGCCTGGTGCCAGTGCGCTTCCGGACCGTGGCCCGACCCATTGCCGTGGCCGATTCGAGCGACATCGACCTGTATGTCCTCAACATCCCGGCGCCGGGCGACACGCTCATGACCGGCATCGGCTTCGCCAAGGCGGGTTCGACGGTCGACTCAACTCTGACGCTGACGGCGGGCAAGGACTATTACGCCGTGGTCGTCGACTTCGCCGGGGTCCCGACACGGTACACGATCTGCATGGCGCTCGTGGCGATCTTTCCCCCTAGCCCGAACTGCAACACGCTGCCGCCGGCGTCCGTTGCGGCGCCGAGTCCGGCCCAGGTTCAAGCCAGCGTGGCGCGGCGCGCTCGGCTCGACGCGGTTATCCGGAGGCGCGGCGCGCACGCCGTGCCCCTCCGTCCCGGCGGCTCGCTGCGATGACCAACGGCGCCGTCGAGTGCTACCGCTGCCACACGCCGATCCCGCAGCAGAGTCGGTACTGCCTCTCGTGCGGCGCGGACGTCTCGGGCGCCGAGGGGCCGCCCAACACCAGCAACATCGACGTGCTGCGGGAGCGGCTGCAGCGGCTGATCGAGGGCCAGTACCGGATCGAGCGGCTGCTCGGCAAGGGCGGGATGGCCGCGGTGTTCCTCGCGCACGACCTCACCCTCGAGCGTGAGGTCGCGATCAAGGTGCTCCCCCCCGACGTGGCCCAGGACGACCAGGTGGTGCGCCGCTTCCAGCAGGAGGCGAAGACCGCCGCCAAGCTCGACCACACCAACATCATCCCGATCTACCGCGTCGAGAGCGACGGCGGGCTGAACTACTTCGTGATGAAGTACGTCTCCGGGACCTCGCTCGAGGACCTGCTGGAGAAGCAAGAACCCCTGGCGGTGCCGGAGATCCAGCGGATCCTGTGGGAGGCCGCCTGCGCGCTGGGCCACGCGCACCAGCGCCACGTGGTGCACCGCGACGTGAAGCCCGCGAACATCATGTTCGACCACGACGGCCGCGCGATGCTCACCGACTTCGGGATCTCCAAGGCGCTGCAGGCGGCCACCGGCTTCACGGCGACCGGGATGATCATCGGCACGCCGCATTACATGGCGCCGGAGCAGGCCAAAGGGCACGTCGTGGACGGGCGCGCCGACCAGTACTCGCTCGGCGTGGTGGGCTACCGCATGATCACCGCGGAGCTGCCGTTCAGCGGCGACTCGGTGCACACCATCCTCTATAAGCACATCTTCGAGGAGCCACCGCTCGCGAGCACGAAGCGCGCCGACGTGCCCGGCTTTCTCTCGGCGGCGATCTCCCGCGCCATGTCCAAGGACCCCGACCTGCGCTTCCCCACGATGGAAGACTTCGCGACCGCCGTCTGGCCCGAGCAGCCGGTCGCGGCTCCCACGAAGGGCCGAGGCTCCGCCCGCCCCCGCCCCCCCCGCCCCCCCGCCCCCCCCGCGCGCCTGGCCACTGACTCGCCTACCGAGATCACGGGCGCGCCCACGACGCCCATTCCCACGGCCAAGCCGCGGCGCGCCTCCGGCCCCCCCGCCCCCCGCGCCCCCGCCAAGCGCAAATCGCGCGCCGGGGTTGCGATCGGCGTGCTGGTCGTCGCGGCGGCTGGTGTGGGCGGGTACCTTGCGCTGGGCCGGCGCAGCTCGTCTGAGTCCCAGACTGCCGCGGGGCCGCCCGCGCCGACGGTGGACACCGTGCGGATCCGGGACACGGTGCGGGTGTCGCAGCCGGCGCGCCGGCCGCCCCCCGCTCCCGTACAGGAGGCCCAGGGGTTCATCACCGTCAACGCCAACCCGTACGGCGAGGTCTACATCGACGACGTGGACGCCGGCCCGACCCCAATGGTCAAGTGGGCCGTGAAGCCCGGGCGGCACACGATCCGCGTCCAGCGCGAGGGCTACAGAACGATCAGTGAGGCCGTCCAAGTCGACGCTGGAAACACCATCCCCAAGGGCTACACGCTCGTCCCGGAGAGGTGAGACATGCGGCACAGCGGACTCCTCCTCGTGCTCGCGGCCGGCTTCGTGCCGGCCCCCTCCGCTCGGGCGCAGACGCCCCAGAACGCCGCCCTGCGCCAGGCGCTCCAGGCTTATGACAACGTCGATTTCACCCGCGCCATCGCGCTCGCGCGGCGCGCCCTCGCGGACCGCATGACCGGCTCGGACCAGACGCGCGCCTACGAGCTGTTGGGGTTCGCCTACAGCGCCACCGACTCGCAGTTGAAGGCGGTGGACGCCTTCAAGCAGACGATCCTGCTCGACCCCGACCGCGAGCTCGATCCGCGACGGATCTCCCCCAAGATCACGAGTCTCTTCTATTCGGCGCTGGGGCAGGTGCTGGTGGTGCGCCAGCTGCGGGTGGACAGCGTCCGCTTCGTGGGCGGGCAGGGGAGTGTGCCGATCCGCTTCACGGTCACGAGCGCGGCCCGCGTCCGCACCAGGGCGGTGAGCGGCGCCGCCACGCTGCTCGTGGACTCCACGGTGGTGACCGGCACGGTGAACCTGCGCTGGCCCGCGCGGCTGCCCAGCGGTGACCCCGTGCCCGCCGGCGACTGGCTCATCATCGTCGAGGCGACCGCTGGGCAGAACACCTTCTCGGCGTCGCAGCCGGTCCGGGTCACCCACGGGATCGTGGATACGCTGCCGCACCTCACCAGCCTGCCGGGCTACCAGGAGCTCCCCGAGACGGAGATCGCGCCCCAGAGCTGGCGGCCCGTGGGACTCGCTTTCCTTTATACAGGGGGTGCGCTCATCGGCACCCTCGGTCTCGAGAGCGCAAGCCTCGGTTCGAGCTCCAAGCGGGAGCTGGGAGTGGTGGGGGGGGCCGCGCTCGTCACCGGCTTCGTCATGATGCTGCGCAAGCCGGCGCGGCGTCCCGCGGAGGGCAACATCCTGTACAATCGGCTGCTGCGGGAGCAGATCGAGCGGCGCAACCAGGACATCGCGAAGGAGAACGTCGCGCGGCGTCAGCAGGTGCAGCTGATCGTCGTGCCGCTGCCCGCCCCCAAGGCGCCGGGGGGCCGATGAGCCGCGCGGCCACCGTGCTCGCGGCCCTCGCGCTCGCGGTGCAGCTGGCGCCGGCCCAGCAGCTGACGATCGGGCCCCAGTTCGTGCTCGCGAGCTACCGCGAGGTCAGCGCCGGGCTCCGGTATCAGGGCACGGGCTTCGGGGGCGCCGCGTCGGCCCGGTTGCACCGCTGCAGCGTGGCGGCGGCGGTGTCGCGAGTCACCTTCGATCCCATGGGCGGGAGCAGTGCGTCGCAGGGGTTCAGGGCGACGCAGGTGGACGCCTGGCTCGCCTACGACGTCGCGCCGTACGCGAGCATCGAGGCCGGCATCACCCACCGGAGCGCCGATCCCGAATTCGACGCGCAGTCGCTGGGCGCGGTGCGCGTCGGCGCACGGGCATTCAGTGAGATCGCCGCCGGGGCGACCGTTTCGTTCCGCGCCGATTACCTCGCGGCGCCGCAGTTCTCGGGCGGCGGTCATGCCCCGTTCTCGGTGGACCTGGGGCTGGAGGTGGACCTGCAGTTCGCCGGCCGGCTGCACGGCAGCGTGGCGTACGCGTTCCAGCGCGTCGGTCGCAAGACTGATCCGGGCGGGACGGGCGAGATCGACGCGCCGATCGAGCAGAGCCTGGCGCGGGTGGGCCTGGCGGTCGCCTTCTAGGGGGCCGTGCTCCCGTAGATGTTCTGGTCGATGCCCCCGTCGCGGGGGCACTGGTCGAGGCTCCAGGCGCCGGCGGCGGGATCAAACGTCCGGCACTGGCGCACGTCGGCGCCGTCCGCCGCCCCCGGCTCACGTGGATCGGTCCCGGCGATCGTGTTGCGCCAGTCGGTCCACGCGACGTAGGCGAACTTCCCTTGCGACGTCACCCAGATGTAGTCCCCCGCGAACGGCACCGTGCGGTTCCCGAACTGCTCGGGGTTGCCGTTGCTCGGTACGTCCGTGAGGCGCATCGCTTTGCTCCACGTCAGCCCGCCGTCTTTCGACTGCGCGGCGAACACGTCGAGCGACGGACCGGTGACCCCGCTCGCGTCATTGCCGATGGGGCGGCCGACCGAGTAGGCCGGGTCGCGCCGGCTATCCCACCAGACGGCGTGCAGCACGCCGCCGTCGGCCGAGATGTCGGGAAAGAACTGGTGCCCGATCGCCTGGTCGTCGAGCGCGATCAGGCTGGTCGTGGCGCCGGTGGCGCCATCCAGCCGGACGAAATACGTCCCCGTCTGGCAGGCCGTGCCCGGGCGGACCGTCCCGTACGTCGTCCCCGTGTTCACGGTCGTGCCCGCCTTGCACACGTCCACGACGAAGTAGACGAACTCGTGGGCCGCGTCGAATTCATCGGCGGTCGACCGGGGCGAGGTGACGCGCCGGAAGAACGTGTACCCCGCCTGGCAATGGGCGGCGAAGTCGCCGCAGTCCCGCGCCAGGCTGGCGAACGAGCGGCTGTCCAGCTGGAACAGCGGGTCGTCGAGCGAGCCGGACGGCTGGGGGATCGGCTGCGGTGCGGCGAGGTCCAGCGCCTCGTAGCGCGCTCCGGTCGCCGCCACCTGCGGCGGCGCGAAGCTGGCGCCGCAGTCGGTGGACTTGGCGTACACCATGGAGAGGCTCGTCCCGTCGCTGTTCGAGAAGGCGACGTATACGTGGCCGTTCCCGGTCACCGCCACTTCGGGGTCCTGGGTGTTGTTGAAGTTGCCGGAGATCTTCGCGGGGTTGGACCAGGTGGCGCCATGGTCGGTCGAGCGCACCACGTAGATCGCGACGTCTCCGGCGTTGCCGCTGTAGCGTACCCAGGCGAAGTACACGGTGCCGTCGCACACGCCGCCCGTGCGGTCGGCCTCGATTCCCGTCTTGTCGTTAAACTTGCCGAGCAGGTTCGGAGCGGACGAGCCCTTGCCCACGGTCTCGGTCCCGAGGTAGCGCTTGCCGTCGTGCAGCGTGTTGCCGAACTCGCCGTCCGGGTTGTCGTAGCGTGCGACCCACACGTCGCCGAACGTCTTGGGCGTGCCCGCGGGGTCGCCCGAGGACTCCGAGCCCATGAAGACGCGCCCGTGCGCGTCCCACGCGACCACCGGGTCGCCGGCGCTCGCGGTACGGATATGCGCCAGCGCGGCGAACGGCGACTGGTCGCCGGGATACCCCGGAACGAGCGAGCTCGTGAAGCTGGCTCCGCCATCCTCGGAGCGGTAATAGCCGAGCCAGATCGGTCCGTTGGGCACGAAATTGCCCGGGGTCGAGCCCGCGTACACCCCGCAGTAGTCGTTCGAGCTCCCGATCAGCACGCGGGTGTCCCGCGGATCGACCGCGACCGCGGGCTCGTTCTGACGGCCGAAGGTGATCGAGCACTCGTCCAGCACGACGTCGCCGTAGGGGGTGCCGGTGGCGAGCGTGTAGGCGCTCACGTAGCCCGAGCCCACACCGTCGTTCGAGAGGCGCACGTCCTGTGCAGCGGTCGCCATTGGGGCGGCGACGAGGATCGGCAGCAAAGCGACACGCATGGCAACCTCCGAACGACGCGAGAGGCAGCGAACCTAGCCTCGACGGCGAGACGTGTCCAGCGAGCGATTCAGAAGTGATCCTCGTCCACGCGCGGCGGCGTGCGGCGCGGCGCCTGCAGCGGGCGCTCCCATCTGCTCGTCTGCCAGTTGTCCGGGCGCTCGACATCTCGCAGCCACGGCGGCAACGCCACCGCCAGGTAGCGTGCCAGCTCGGCGACGTACGGCTCGTACATACGTCGCAGCTCCGCCAGCCGCTGCGCCCCGCTTGCGCCCGGCTCGTCGCGCAGGCGCATGCCGCCCTCCGCGAGGCGCGCCTGCAGCCGCGCCAACTCGGGGTCGGAGAGCCGCTCGTGCCGCGCCTCGCGGGGGGGCGTGTTGAAGACCTGTGCCAGGTCCACGACGGCGTGCCGGGCGATGGCGAACGTCAGGGCCGCCTGACGGGCGCACCAGCCTTCCAGGCTCACCATCACGATGGCGCTCGAGTCGAGGATCGTCGTCAGGGCCCCGAGCCACGACTGGTTGTAATGCTGGGACCGGAAGTACGCGAGCGGCGGATAGGAGAGGTGGCTCTCGAGCACGTCGGCGGCCCAGCGCTCCCAGTCCTGCAACAATTCCGCCAACGCGTCGCCGCTCTTATCCCAGCGATAGCGCCACAACAGCTCTCCCGCGGTGGGCGGCGAGCCGGCCCGCGCGTCGAGCAGCGAGATCGCCACCTCGCGGCGGGAGAAGGCCTGGTAGATGACCGGGAAATAGCCGATCACGGCCGCGAGGAATGCGAACCCCGTGCCGGCTTCGATCACGGTGAGCGCCTTGGCGAAGGCGGTCCGCGGCGCGACGTCGCCCAACCCCAGCGTGAAGAACGTGGTGCCGCTCATGTACACATCGGTCCAGAACCCGGGTGCGCCGCCCGCCATGACCAGGGCCGAGCCCGCGGCCCATTGCAGCATGCCGAAGGCGAGGACGATGCCGGTCGCCCACAGACCGAGGAGCAGGATCAGGGACAACGGGCCGTAGAAGCTGAGGAATGCGTCGCGCGGCCGCCGCGGCAACAGCCGGGCGGTGGCTCGCCAGGGGTGCCAGCTGGCACGGTAGAAGAGCTTCGTGAGCCGGATGCGGCCGCTCACCCGCCGCGGTAGGATGATGGTCTCGAAGGCGTCCCACAGCACGGTCGCGAGCAGGATCGCTCCGGCAACCCCGATGATCGATCGCATGGTGGTGGAAGCTACCGCGAGAGGGCGTCCGGTGGAGCGACGACTCCCGACTGAGGTCGCTCGCCGCGTAGCGCCCCGCAACAGGGGCCGCAATCCGTCCTGTTGCGCCGTCGCTATCTTGCCGCGTGAGATGACCGTTCATTCACGACAGGAGGTGGCCCCATGGTTGATGGAACCGAACAAGGCGTCGTCACGGTGCGCGGGAGCGGAGCGGGATTCGCGCAGGAGAGATCGCGCTGTATGCGCGACGGAAAGGGTGGCCGCTCACCGGCGTGACGGTTCGCCTCCACCACTCGAGGATCCACGCCGAGGACTGCGCCGACTGCGAGACGTCACAGAGGATGCTCGATCGGATCGAGCGGGAGATCACGGTCGCCGGCGAGTTTACGGAGGCGCGGCGTACCAAACTACTCGAGATCGCCAACAAGTGTCCGGTCCATCGGACGCTCACGTCGGAGATCAGCATTCGGACGACCCTTACTTGAGGAACGTGCGACGCGCCAGGCGGGATGCGAACCTACGACTGGCGGCCCTAGCCAAGCCCGGCCGCGAGTCCGCCCGCCGCGTACCGGCGGTAAAGGCCGTTGTGCTCCAGCAGGCGCCGGTGCGGGCCCCGTTCGACCACCCGGCCGTGGTCCAGCACCACGACCTCGTCCGCGTGCTCGATGGTGGACAGTCGGTGCGCGATGATCAAGGCTGTGCGGCTCCGTAACAGTTGGGTCAGCGCCTGTTTAATCAGTGCCTCGGATTCGGGGTCCAGAGCCGAGGTGGGCTCGTCGAGGATCAGGACGGGTGCGTTCTTGAGAAACGCGCGCGCGATCGCGAGGCGCTGCTTCTCGCCGCCGGACAGCCTCACGCCCCGCTCGCCGATCTCCGTCTCATAGCCGTCCGGGAGCCGGTCGATGAACTCGGTCGCGAGCGCCAGCCGTGCGGCCTCGCGCACCTCCGCGTCGGTCGCGTCGGGTCTCCCGTAGCGCAGGTTCTCGGCGATCGAGCCGCTCAAGAGCAGGGGCTCCTGCGCCACGATGCCGATGTTCCGTCGCAGGGATTTGAGGGTGAGGTCGCGAACGTCCGCTCCGTCGATCGTGATCCGGCCGGCGGTCGCGTCGTAGAATCGCGGCAGCAGCTTGACGAGCGTGGACTTGCCGGCGCCGCTCGGTCCCACCAACGCGGCCGTCGTACCCGCCGCGATCTGCAGACTAACGCGATCGAGGACCGGTGCCCCCCCGTCGTACTGGAACGAGACGCCTTCGAAGGCGAGCTCACCCCGCACCCGGCCCAGCTCGGTTGCGCCCGGTCGCTCGCGGACCTCCGGGTAGGTGTCGAACACCTCGAAGATCCGATCCATCGCCGCCCGGCTGTTCGACACGACCAGGTTCAGCTCGGCAAGCCGCTGGACGGGCTGGTAGAGCATGCCGAGATACCCGTAGAACGCCATGAGGGTGCCGACGCTCAGTCGCCCGGCGAGGACTTCATGCGCCCCGAACCACAGCACGAGGACGGGCCCGAGCGCCGTCAGGGAGCCGGTCACGCCGAGCGCCACAGACTGCAGGCGCACGCTCACCAACACGCTACGGAGATGGCGACGGCTGTGACGCTCGAACACGCGCGCCTCAGCCTCCTCCTGCGTGAACGACTGAATGGTGGCCATGGCCCCCATCTGCTCGTGCAGCTCGCCGGAGATCTCCTCCAGCTGATCGTGAATCGTCCGGCTCTGCCGGCGGATCAGCCGCGTCAGTCGGTAGCTGATCACGGCATAGCAGGGGAGGACCACCACCGCGACCAGCGCCAGCTTCCAGTGCGCGACCCACAGCACCACGATGATGGCGAAGATGGAGGCGAGATCCATCGCCGTGTTGACGAAGGCAGCGCCCACGAAATTCTGCGCCGACGCGATGTCGCTGGTCATCCGGGCGACGACGGCCCCGATCCGCTGACGGTCGAAGAACGACAGGCTCATGCGCTGGACGTGCTGGTACAGGTCGCGGCGCAGATCGAAGATCAGCCGGTGCCCGGCCAGGCCAGCGAGATAGGACCGCCAGTAGCTCACGACGCCGTACACGAGATACAGCGCCACGAGGGCGGCCATCAGGAGGTCGAGCGGGATCCGCGGCCGCGCTCGCGCCGCCCCGAGAAAATCGTCCACCAAGACCTTGACACTCCAGGGCAGGGCGAGCGGAATGAGGTAGCGGATCACGCCGAACGATGCCGCGAGCGCCACGAGCGGGCGGTACGGCCGTAAGTAGGTGAGGAATCGATGGAGGCTGTTTCCGGGACTACTCATGGCGCTGGGAAAGGTAGGCGAGCCCAGTTACGGCCGTCGAACGTCGATTTTGCCACGGGTGATGCGCGATCGGTGAGTTTCGACATAGGCTGTTTTTGCGGCACGATGGGGTGGGAATGCGACACGGTCCCGGATGCTCCGGGGCCTGTTTGTTGTCTGCGGTCCGCCGATGTCACACTCCGGCAGTCTGTCACAACGGATGAAAAGTCTTCACTCGCGCTTCGAGATCGGCCGGGTCCGTCTCGACCAGGTGTCC
>WNGG01010117.1_pt1 | contig 12720 bp, 11 predicted proteins | sample 5400661 | NCBI WGS metagenome assembly WNGG01 (sample SAMN13153372, study PRJNA577476) | soil metagenome | isolation source: 100 cm soil or saprolite under Garry oak tree replicate 1 | place: USA:California | collected 2016-06-15 | reverse complement strand
TTCGAGGTGGGGCCGCCGGAGCGCCTCGCGGCTGATCTCGAGGCGATGCGGGAGGAGATCCTGGTGGTCGGCAACGGTGGCCTGGTGTACCGTCGGCAGTTGCAGGAAGCCGGGAGTCACATCGAGATCGCGTCGCCGACGCTGGCGTTTCCGTTCGCTGGTGCGGTCGTCGAGCTGGCCATTCCGCGTTTCCAGCGGGAAGAGTTCGACCGCGTGTACGACCTGAAGCCCCTCTACATAAGGAAGTCGGATGCGGAGATCGCTTGGGATCGGCGGCGAACCGGCTGACCTGGAGATTCAGCGGATGCGCCGGCGGCATCTGAAAGGGATCATGGCCATCGAGCGGCAGGTCTATCCGAGGCCGTGGAGTCCCAACCTCTTCCTGTCGGAGATGTCCGATCTTCGGAGCCGCACCTACCTGGTCGCCAGGCTGGGCCGGGAGGTCGTGGGGTACGGCGGCATCATGTCGTATGGGGAAGAGGCGCACGTCACGACCATCGCGGTCGACCCGCAGTTTCACCGCCAGAAGATCGGGACCCGCCTGCTGTTCGAGCTGGTCCAGGAAGGATTGCGGCTGGGGGCCCACGCCATCTCGCTGGAGGTCCGGGTGTCGAATTGGGGGGCCCAGCGCCTGTACGCCCGGTTCGGGTTCCGTCCGGTCGGGGTCCGCAAGGGCTATTACCAGGAGACCGGGGAGGACGCTTTGGTCATGTGGGCCGATGACGTTCGCTCGCAGGATTACCGGGCGAAGCTCGACCGGATCATGGCCGGCGTCCCGGAGGAAGTGCGTCCGCCGGCCCCGTGAAGGTCCTGGGCATCGAGACATCATGTGACGAGACCGCGGTTGCCGTGGTCGAGGATGGCCGCACCATCCTGTCCAATCTGATCTCGAGCCAGGCCCGTCTGCACGAACGGTTCGGAGGGGTGGTGCCGGAGGTGGCGTCCCGGGCTCACCTCGAGACCATCAACCCGCTGCTCACCATGGCCCTGGCCGAGGCGGGTATCTGGTTCGGGGACGTGGATGGGGTGGCCGTGACCGTCGGCCCCGGCCTGGTCGGCGCGCTGTTGGTGGGACTGGCCGCGGCGAAGGCGGTGGTGGTGGCCCTCGACGTGCCGTTCGTCGGGGTCAATCACCTGGAGGGCCACATCTACGCGAACATGCTGGAGCACGGCCCGGTGACCGAGCCCTATGTGACGTTCCTGGTGTCGGGGGGACACACGATGCTCGTGCACGTGCCGGAGCCACACGTATACGAGCTCCTGGGCCAGACCCTGGACGACGCGGCGGGGGAGGCCTTCGACAAGGTGGCCCGGTTCCTGGGTCTCGGGTTCCCCGGCGGGCCGCTCCTGGATGCCCTGGCCCAGAAGGGCGACCGGGAGGCCATCCGATTCCCTCGGGCTCTCTCCGAGCAGGATTCCTACGACTTCTCGCTGTCCGGGCTGAAGACCGCGGTGGTTCGCTACGTCAAGGCGGAGCGGGCGGCGGGACGCAAGCCGCCCACCGAGGATGTGGCGGCGTCGTTCCAGGAGGCAGTGGTTGAGGTCCAGGTGGCCAAGACCATCGCCGCGGCGGCGGACAAGGGCGTTCGGAAGATCCTCCTCGGCGGCGGGGTAGGGGCGAATACCAGGCTGCGCGAGCTGATGGCCGAACGGGCGGGGGAGCGAGGGCTCGAGCTCCTGATCCCTCCGCCCGAGCTGTGCACCGACAACGCGGCGATGATCGCGTCCGCCGGGTTCTACCGGTTGCAGCGAGGGGAGCGGACGGACCTCGAGGTCGCCGCGTCACCCAGCCTGCCGCTGTCGTGGGCCCCGTCGATCGCAGGTTGAATCAGCGGCGCTTGATCGAACCGGCGGCTACAGGCGGTTCCAGACGTATTGGGGGGCTTTCTCCGTCTGGCGGATCCGCAGGGCCAGGCCGCGCAGCAGCTTCTTGCCGAGGAACGGGACCTCGTCGATCAGCCGGCTGAAGTCTCTGGCTTCGATCCGGTACAGGTCGACCGGGGTCCGGGCCACCACGCTTCCCACCCGAGGGCTTTGGTCCAGCAAGGCCATCTCGCCGAAGAAGTCGCCGGGGCCCAGCTCGGCCACGCTCCGTCCGCCGATCACCACTTCGGTGGTGCCGTCGATGATGACGAAGAAGTCCTTCCCGGGCTCGCCCTCCTTGGCGACGACGGCATCAGCGGGAACCGAGACGGGCTGGGTCACCGCGGCCACGTGTCGCAGCTCGCTCTGGGTCAAGGCGGAGAACATGGGGACCTGCTCGAGCAACTTGATCTTGCTGGCGCCGCGTCTCATGGTTTCTCCCTCCGGGCTCGGGCGGCGACATTCTATCCGGACGTTCGCTGCGGCCTGAGCTCCGCGACCTGCGGTCACCCGGTCAGCACCGAGGAGAAGGCTCCGCGTGGCAGTGAATCTGCGTAGTCCTACTCCCACGCGAAGTAGTGGAGGCTCCCTTGCCTTGGAGAAAGCCGCCGATTTTCGGTCTCCGAGGGCTCACCGGGGTCTTCGCCCTCGCCTTCGGCCTCGTGGGCTGGCTCGTCGCCACGCGGCGCTCGAGCAACCCGATCGGGTGGTTGCTCCTGGGCAGCGGCCTGACGTCGGGCTTTCAGCTCTTTGCAGGGGAGTACGCGACCTACTCATACGTCCATGATCACGGATCGCTGCCGCTCACCGGCTTCCTCGGTTGGGTCCAGGGCTTTGCGTGGATCATCGCGATCGCGCTGGTCCTGGTCCTTCTCCCGCTGCTTTTCCCGGATGGCCACCTGCCTTCGCCACGATGGCGTTTCATGCTGTTCCTCCTGCCCGTGGGCGTCGTCGGTTTCTCCGTCGCCCTGGCCACCAAGCCGGGCCAACTCCAATCGGTGCCGATGGGAATCAACAACCCGTATGCGATCTCGGCGAGAGCATCGGGCGCGCTGGTTGGAGCAGCCGCGCTCCTCTACTGGATCTCGGCAGTCTGCGCGCTGGTTGCGGTCGTGGGGCGGTTCCGCCGCTCGATTGGGGAAGAACGCGAGCAGATCAAGTGGATCGTGTCGGCCGTTGGCCTGGCCGGGGCGTCTCTGGTCGTGAACCTTGTGGTCGACATCGCCCAGGGGAGCGATCACGGTTCTGTCCTGGCAAAGATCACCGGGACGCTTGTTCTCTTGGCCGTGACCGCGATCCCTGTGATGGCCGCCATCGCCATCGTGACGAGGCGCCTGTACGACATCGACGTCGTCATCAACAAGACCCTGGTCTACGGGGCCCTGGCCGCGTTCATCACCGCCGTGTACGTGGGGATCGTCGTGGGGATCGGGGCGGCCATCGGCCAGGGCACGTCGAAACCGAACCTGGGGCTGTCGATCCTCGCTACCGCGGTGGTGGCGGTGGCCTTCCAGCCGGTCCGGGAGAGGATTCAGCGCTTCGCCAACCGGCTGGTGTACGGAAAGCGGGCCACCCCGTATGAGGTGCTGTCGGAGTTCGGCCACCGCATGGCCCAGAGCTACGCCGCCGATGACGTCCTGCCCCGGATGGCCCGGATCCTTGGCGAGGGGACCGGGGCCAAAGAGGCCCGGGTGTGGCTTTCGGTCTCAGGCGAGCTCCATCCCGCGGCAGCCTGGCCCGACACGGGCGGTGACGGCCACGCTCGGCGATCCGATACCAACCTGTCGGTTCCCGTGCTCCACCAGGGGGAGGAGCTGGGGGCCCTGTCCATCACCAAGGCTCCCGGGGAGCGACTGAGCCCGGCCGAGGAGAAGCTCACCACCGATTTGGCCTCCCAGGCCGGGCTGGTCTTACGAAACGTGAAGCTCATCGAGGACCTCAAAGCCTCCCGGGTCCGGTTGGTCCAGGCCCAGGACTACGAACGACGGCGGATCGAGCGCAACATCCACGACGGAGCCCAGCAGCAGCTGGTGGCCCTGAACGTGCAGCTCGGCCTGGCCAAGGGCTTGACCTCGGATGCGAAGAAGCTCGACGAGGTGCTGGCTCAGCTTCAGGAGGACACGAACCAGGCTCTGGCCGACCTCCGCGATCTGGCCCGGGGGATCTATCCGCCCCTGCTCCAGGACAAAGGGTTGGCCGTCGCCCTCGAGGCGCAGGCCCGGAGGTCTCCGCTCCCGGTGGCCGTGCGTGCAGATGGGATCGGTCGCTACCCCCAAGACGTCGAGGCCGCCGTCTACTTCTGCACCCTGGAGGCCTTGCAGAACGTGGCGAAGTACGCGGGTGCGAGCCAAGCCACAGTCACCATCACCGAGACCGCCGGCTCCCTCACCTTCGAAGTCACCGACGACGGGGTCGGGTTCGACACCGCCTCGACCTCATATGGCACGGGACTACAGGGGATGGCCGACCGGTTGGCTGCGCTGGGCGGAGACCTTGAATTGACATCGAGTTCCGGCGAACTGATCCGGGGGCGAGTTCCCGTAACCCGGCTGGATGCCTGAGGACGAGATCCCTACCGATTGGCTGGGTCGACCCCGCCCGTACGCGGATGTTTCGTGAGACACCCCCGGCCTGAGGCGGCAGTCGAACGAGGTGGCGCAGGGGTCGTGGCAGGACCGGGCCGCGTTCCACGCTCCACTGTCGTTGCCGGACCCAGGCGCGCAATAGGAGCCGGTCATCGAGTTTCCAGACAGCGTGCCCGCGTACTTCACGGCCACCGCGCCGACGGCCGCTTCGAACCGGATCTGCCGCGCGTTCACGCTGCCGGTGACCGCCGCGGTCTGGATGCACGTCGCTCCCTGCGCGTGGATCGTGCCGGACAGCCTCGATCCCGATTGACGGAGGTCGAGCAGGAAGCTTCCGGAGAGATCGGGCGACAGGGAGCTGTGTCAGGTTCCGCTCCAGTTCCCGGCCGCGCCGGAAGGGGCGGACGCGGGCCGTGCGCAGGTTGCCGCGCCGCCAGTATGACCAGCCCCGATTCCAAAAGCCTTTGCTCCGGAGCTCAAGCAGTCCGCGAGCTCGGCGTCGGACCGAACCTAGGCGAGTCGATCGAGGGCCTGCCGGTAGTAGTCGGCCAGGAACGACCCACGTGCTTGCGTCACCATGGACACGACCTGCTCGCCCACCTCGTTCGCGCCTACACGATCCCACACGAAGTGGATGAGACTTCCGCCATCCGCCGGTCGGATCTCGGTCGAAATACTGCTGCCCGCCCGGAAGAGGTTGCTCTCCTGCACCGTCCACTTCACGGCCCCCGGTGTGGACCAGTCGTACGTTTCGTGAGCCCACACGTCCACAGGCTCCTTGCTCCCTTCGCGGACGTCTGCGGATGAGCCGCTGACCCCGTACACCTCGAAGTAGCTCGGGTCCAACCCTGGCCACAGCGCCGGTCGGCGGTCGGAGAAATCGGTCAGAGCCGCGATGACCCGCTCCGGTGCCGCGCTTGTTTCGATTTCGAACTCAACACGTGCCATCTGGGCACCTCCGTAGCTTCCGGTGACGGTCGCCCGTCACATCTTCTCGGCGGACTTCCTTGCCTCGTGCCTCTCTCTCCAGTAGGCTGATGTTCGACCGATGCTCTGAAACAGAGCATCACGATACTCGGGATCAGAGGATTGTCAAGGGGAAGCATGCCGAAGCCGCTCACCTCGACGTCGCGGGCGCTGTTGGGACTCTTGGCCCTGCGGCCCTGGACCACCTACGAGCTGGCGAAGCAGATGGAGAGGAGCCTTCACCACTTCTGGCCTCGGGCCGAGAGCGAGCTGTACAAGGAGGCCAAGAACCTGGTGGCGCACGGGCTGGCCAGGTCTCGGACCGAGCACCGGGGACGGCGGCCCCGCACGGTCTACGCCATCACTCCCAAGGGCCGGCGGGACCTCGAGAAGTGGCTGGCCGAACCGGGCTCCGGGCCCACCGTAGAGTTCGAGGCGCTGGTCAAGGTCTTCTTCGCCGACCAGGCCACGAAGCAGGACCTGCTCGTCCAGCTCCGAGCCGTTCAGTCCCGGGCGGCCGACGGCTTGGTATGGCGGGCCGGGGTCATCCGGGAGTACCCGGAGACCGGCGGGCCGTTTCCGGAGCGACTGCACATCATCGCGTTGGTCACGCAGTTCCTGACCGATCAAGGCAAGATGATCCTGCAGTGGGCTCGGTGGGCTGAGTCCGAAGTCCTTTCGTGGCCCGACACGCGCCACGCCGAGGTCGATCCGGAGGTGTTCCGCCGCATGATCAAGGAGGGGAAGGATTCGCCGCATGTGGGAGGGAACTGAGTCGATCGAGATCGCGGCCCCGCCGGAGGTCGTGTGGGCGATCCTTGCCGACGTGACCCGGCATCCCGAGCTTGCGGGCAGTGGCGAGGTCAAAGCGATCCGAATGAGCGGGAGCGTGGGGGTTGGGGCGTCGTGGGAGTCCGATGAAGAGGTCGCCGGCATGACGTTCGTGGCCCGATCAGAGTGCGTGGCCTTCGACCCACCACGGGAGTTGTCCTGGAAGTCCTACCCCCCGCCGCTAGAGGAGGGAAGGCCCGACTCGGTTCCGGACGTCACCTGGTGGTTTCGCCTCTCGCCCTCTGAGGGTGGCACCCGAGTCGAGCATTCCTTTCGGGTCGTAGAGCCCACGGCAGGGGCGGACGCCATCCGGAGCTTCTACGAGCAGACCGATCGGGCCAACGTCATCGTCAGGGGAATGCTGGGGACGCTCTCCAACCTGAAGGCGGCGGCCGAGGCTCGATGAGGACCGCTGGCATTACGTGGTCGCCACGGCGCTCCTACACAGCAGCTCTGGAGGCAAAAGCCGAGGTAAGCTCAGCGCCGATCTCATCGTAGATCTCCTTGACTCGGTCGATGACCCCGGCCATGTAGAGGAATCCGTGGACCATGCCATCGTACCGGCGAATCTTGACCGGCACGCCCGCCGCTCCGAGCTTCTGGCCGTACGCCTCGCCGTCATCGCGCACGGGATCGCACTCTGCAGTCACGATGAAGGCTGCCGGCAACCCGGCATGGCTGCTCGCAAGCGACGGTGAAGCACGAAAGTCGTGCCTGTCGTCCTCGTCGTTCAAGTAGTGCCCGAGCATCCATTCCAAGCCCTTGACCGTCAGGAAATAGCCATCGGAATACTCGGCGTATGACGGCCCGTGGCTGACCATGTCGGTGACCGGATTGATGAGCAGTTGCAAGACCAGTCTCGGACCGCCGCGGTCGCGTGCCATCAGGCAGACGACGGCCGCCAGGTTTCCGCCGGCGCTGTCCCCACCAATTCCGAGCTTAGAGGCGTCGCCACCCAGTTCGGCGGCATGATCGGCGACCCACTTTGTGGCCGCGTAGCAGTCATCGGATGCCGCAGGGAACTTGTGCTCGGGGGCTTGCCGGTAGCCGACGGAAACGACAATGCAGTGAGCCGCGTTCACGAGGCCACGACATGGATTGTCGGCAAGGGCGATGTCGCCAAACACCCAGCCACCGCCCTCGATGAAGATCAGCAACGGGAACGGGCCCTCGCCAGCGGGGGAGTAGATACGAAGGGGAATCGGGGCGGCCGGGCCTGGTATTTCGCGGTCCTCCACCCTGCCGACGGGTAGCTCGGGCCCGCCCAAGTCCTTGAACCCTTGGATGATCTCGCGGGCCTGCGCGACGGTCATCCGCTCGAACGGCGGCAACCCTTGCGCATCTAGCTGATCAAGGAGCCCCTTGACCTGTGGATCGAGTGGCATGGTCCACCTCCTTCAGGTCCCTGCGCTCCCCGTGCCCGGGCGGGTCGTGTGCAGGAGCGCTCTGTGGACGCCAGGGTCGCAGGGCAACCTTGCGGTTTCATTGCGGCCGGATAATGCGGATGATGGGAGCCGAGTTCAGGCTGGAAATCCGTCTCCTGGGCCGCTTCTCGGTTCGACGCGGCGGACAGGAGATACCCCCGCCCGAGTTGGGGGGGCGACTCGGGCGCACGCTGATCCGGATCCTCGTAACCAGGCGGGGGAGCGTCGTCCCCGTTGACGTCCTGGCTGAGGCCCTGTGGCCGACTCGCCAGCCCGCGGACCCCGCCGCCAACGTAGCGGTCCTGCTCAGCCGGGTTCGGCGTGCGCTGGCAGATCCGCAATTGATCGAAGCCGCGAGCAGGGGATACGTGTTCGCAGGTGGCGGTTGCTGCCGGGTCGATGCCGAAGTCTTCCTGAGTTGTGCGGAAGTCGGCCACGCGCATCTCGGGTCAGGACGCCCAGAGGCAGCCCTGCGGGCGCTCCAGACTGCCCTCGCCTCCTGGGGCGGTGAGCCCCTCCCGGAGGACACCTACGCGGACTGGTCCTATGAATACAGAGAGCAGCTGCTGCGGGCGTATCTCCAGGTACTGGAGGAAGGAGCACAGGCGGCGCTCGCAGTTGGTGACCCGTTCTTGGCTGAGTCGCTCGCCGCTCGACTGGTGGCACGCGAACCACTGCGCGAGGACGGACACCTCCTGCTGATTCGTTCTCTCGCCGAGTCAGGGAACCAGGCCGCGGCCCTGTCGGCGTTCGAATCACTTAAGGCCACGCTGGCCGAGGAGCTCGACATCGAGCCTTCGCGTGAAGCGCTCGAACTCCGGCAGCAGGTGGAGCGGGGCGAGCTTGCCCGTCGCCCCCCCACGCGACGGCGATCGATCCGGAGGATCCCAGCAGAGCCCCTGGCCGCCGAGCTGGCTTTTGTCGATCGGGACGAGGAGCTTGGTTTGATCGATCGGGTGATCTCGGAACCCGGTCGTTCAGTGGCAATGGTCACCGGCCCCGGGGGCGCTGGAAAATCCCGCCTCCTGGCCGAAGCGACAGCTCGAGGCCACCGTAGAGTGCTGGCGGCGCGCGGATTCCTCGCCGACCGTGAGGAAGCCTGGAGCATAGCCCGAACGCTCATCAGCGAAGCTCTGTCCCTTCACCCTGATGCTGTCGAAACTATTCCCGGAGCGGCGGCGCGCGCCCTGACTGACCTGGCGCCGGAGATTGTCGATCTGCGTCCTGTCAGCGACCTCGCTATCGACCCGGAGAGCCGGCGCGCCCTTCTGCTCGAAGGGGGTGTCCGCCTTCTGTCGGCGGCAATTGACGGCGACGGGATCATCGCCATCGATGACCTGCAATGGGCCGACGCCAGCAGCCTTGACTTGATCGACCAGGTCATCCGCCGCACCGAAGGCGCGCATCTCGTGCTTGCCTACCGCCCAGAGGAGGTTCCAGAGGAAGGGGTCATGACGACGTTCTTCGCCAAACTTGAGGGTGTGGCCATGGTCCGCAGGATGGCGCTGGGGCCGTTACCGGTGGGGGCTATCGCTGAGCTGGTGGGCGACGAAGACCTGGCCCGAACAATCTCGGAGGAGACCGACTGCTCGCCGCTAGCGGTCTCAGAAGTACTCCTTCGCCTTGGTAGTGAGGGGATCATCGAGCCAGGGCGGCGAGGTGTTTGGCGCACGATCTTGTCGGGGACCAACGACCGAAGCAGGGCTGCAGCCCGGGCAGGACAACGGGAGGCAATAAGGAAGCGGGCCGACCGCCTGCCACCCCGTTGTCGCAAGATGCTCCGGCTGCTGGCACTCCTTGGCCGGGAAGCGCCGGCCAGACTGCTGGCCGGCGCTCTCCGCACTGGAGAGCGGCAGGTGCTCGACGCCCTTGACCTCCTCTCGCGTAGCGACCTGGTTCGTGTCGGGGAGGAGGGCTGGGCTGTGGGCCACGACGTTATTGCGGAGGCGGTGATCGAGAGGTTGAAACCGGTCGAGCAGGCACGGCTCCACGGCCTGTTGGCCGACGCCTTGTCCACGCAGGGCGGCGACCCCGCCGCGACGGCCCGTCACCTGCTTCTAGCCGGCGACCGCGAGCAGGCAGCGATTTCGTTCGCACGCGCGGCCCAGGAGAACCTCGAGCGGTTCGCCCACGTCGAAGCCGGGCGGCTGGCCGAGGAAGGCATGGCCATAGGTCCCGGTGACCAATCGCGAGGTGACCTGCTCGCGGTACGCGCCGAGGTTCGGATCCGCTCTGGCGATTTGCCGAGGGCCAAGGAAGACCTCCGAACTCTCGTGACCCTAAAAGATCCCGGCCCCCACCGCTCTAAGGTGATCAACCGCATGGCGATGCTGGTGTCTGGCTCCGATGACTTCCGGGAGGCATCGGACCTCATCGAGCTCGCTTTGGCGGAGGCTGGGGAAGATGCCCGCGCCAGGGCTGATGCACTCACCACTGGAGCGATCGTCGAGATGAATCTCAACCACTTGGAGCTGGCGGAGGCGCGTTTCGACGAGGCACTCGAACTCTTTCGGCGACTGGGCGATGCGAAGGGAGTGGCGGGCATTCTTGACGGTCGGGCGATGGCGATGTGGGCCGCCGGACAGATTCGCCAAGCCGCCCGGGCGATGGATTACGTTGCGAGGCTCTTCATGGACGCCGGTGAGTTGTTACGGGTGGGCTTCCCGCGAGCGTCCCGCGGGACGTTACTTCATTGGATGGTACGGCCGCAGGAGGGTCTGACCGACACCGAGCAAGCGCTGGAGTTGGAACGGACGCTTGGCAATGCTGACGGGGAGGCCTTTGCGTTGTGTAGCCGCAGCGGGACCCTCGTCGGCCTCGGGCGCCTGTCCGAGGCGCTCGCCGACGCCGAGGAAGCCCTGGCTACAGCCCGGAAATTGGGCCACCGTGAGTGGACCACCTTTTCTTATTGGAGCTTGGGGCAGGCCAAGCTCGCGATGGCGAATCTTGCCGGGGCGGAGGCGGCATTCGCCGATGGCCTGGAGACAGCCGAGAACATGCCCATGTGGGTGTCCTTCAGCTCGTCCGGTATGGCCATCGCCCTGTCCCGGCAGGGTGAACTCGACCGGGCCCAGCATCACGCCGACGTTGCTCTTTCCCGGGGCCTTCCCAACGCGCTGTACGACGCCCGGCTGGCTGCCGCCGAAGTCGCGATCGGGACCGGAGACCCAAGAGCAATTGAATTGATCCGTGATGCCATATCAAAGGCAGAGGAGGGTGGCCACCTCCTGAGTGTGCGGCGTCTGGCCGAACTATCAGAGCTTCTGTAGAGGGAGTTAGGCTCTCCAATCATCAACACGCCAGGGGAAGGTGGATCGAAATGAAAGAATTTCCTCGGGTGACGCACATCGCGATGACAGTCAAGGACTTGGCGGTCAGCGCGCCCTGGTATGAGCGGTTGTTCGGTTTGAGCCCCTTGTTCGACGAGGACGCAGGCGCTTTCCACCACAAGGGGTACTTGTTGCCCGGAGGGATCGTCTTCGCTCTACACCAACACCAGGGGTCGCAAGTGCGGGGCCGCTTTAGCGAGTTCAATCCCGGCCTCGACCACCTTGCATTTGCATGCGCTAACCGTGCTGACCTCGAAGCCTGGGCCGGGAGGCTCAGCGAGCTGGGCATTTCTCACAGCGAGATCGAGGAGCACTCCTATGGCACAGACATCTCGTTCCGAGACCCCGACAATATCGCTCTGGAGTTCTTCGCGCCGCCTCCTTAATGTCGGCCCAACCGGACTGGTCCATCCGGACCCGCCCGCCCCAGCCCGCCCGGCCGTGGATTGCTCGTCGTGGGTGTCCCGGTTTCGCGGCCGTCCCCGCCTGTTCCCTCTCTCCCTCCGCGACGCCGCGTTGACTCTTCGGCGGTCGGGACTCTAGACTGTTAGCACTCAGATAGGTCGAGTGCTAAGGCACCCACCGGAGGACCAAGGAGGAGCAGATGGCGAAGTCGTTCAGCTTGGAACCGCTGGAGGACCGTGTGGTCGTCAAGCCCAGCGAGGAAGAGGAGACCACCGCATCTGGTCTGGTCATCCCAGACACGGCGAAGGAGCGGCCCCAGGAGGGCGAGGTTGTGGCGGTCGGGCCAGGACGGTTCGAGGAGGGGCAGCGCATCCCCATGGACGTGAAGGCCGGGGACAAGGTCATCTACTCGAAGTACGGCGGGACCGAGGTGAAGATCGAGGGCGACGACTACCTGATCCTGTCCGCCCGCGACGTCCTCGCCATCGTCAAGAAGTAGTCCACCCACGAAAGGAATTCGATGCCAGCGAAAGAGCTGAAGTTCAACGAGGACGCCCGCCGGGCCCTCGAGGCGGGCGTGGACAAGCTGGCCGACGCGGTGGCCATCACGCTCGGTCCAAAGGGCCGCAACGTCGTCTTGGACAAGAAATGGGGAGCCCCGACCATCACGAACGACGGGGTGACCATCGCCAAGGAGGTCGAGCTCGAGGACCCCTACGAGAACATGGGGGCCCAGCTCGCCAAGGAAGTGGCCACGAAGACGAACGACGTGGCCGGAGACGGAACCACCACGGCCACGGTCCTGGCGCGCCGCATGGTCAAGCTTGGCATGAAGAACGTCGCCGCCGGGGCCAACCCCATGGCCCTCAAACGAGGGATCGAGCGAGGGGTGGCCGCGGTCGTCGACCACATCGGCAAGCAGGCTCGCGACGTCGAGGGCAAGGACGAGATCGCCCACGTGGCCACGATCTCCGCGGCCGAACGGGCCATCGGCGACACCATCGCCGAGGCGTTCGAGAAGGTCGGCAAGGACGGCGTCATCACCGTCGAGGAGTCCCAGACCTTCGGCATCGAGCTCGAGTTCGTCGAGGGGATGCAGTTCGACAAGGGCTATATCTCGCCGTACTTCATCACCGACCCCGACCGGATGGAGACCGTGTACGAGGATCCGTACATCCTTCTGGTCGGCAAGAAGATCTCCAGCGTGCAGGACCTCCTGCCGGTGCTGGAGAAGGTGGTCCAGGCCGGGAAGCCGCTCCTGATCATCGCGGAGGACGTCGAGGGCGAGGCCCTGGCGACACTGATCGTCAACAAGGT
>WNGG01018332.1_pt1 | contig 12723 bp, 7 predicted proteins | sample 5400661 | NCBI WGS metagenome assembly WNGG01 (sample SAMN13153372, study PRJNA577476) | soil metagenome | isolation source: 100 cm soil or saprolite under Garry oak tree replicate 1 | place: USA:California | collected 2016-06-15 | reverse complement strand
CCGCGCCCCCTCCAGGAGCACGCCGTCGAGGTCGAGGCGCCGTATCGACAGGCCGCGAGCGGCGCCGGCGTAGCGCCCCAGGACCTCGGTCCCGTCCGGGGAGACCACCGCCATGCCGATCCCCTCCCCCGTGAACGGGTCGTAGAATCCGGCAGCGTCTCCGACCAGAAGGACCGCATCGTCCACGCACCGGGCCGCACGGCAGGCCAGCGGACCGGTGGCCCACGGACCGGCCGCGATCTCAGGTGCGCGCGCCCACCCGTCACGCGTTCCAGATCGCCGCGATCGACCACGACACAGGCGTTGGCGAGACCTCCGGGGAGCGGGTTGATGCCGCAGTAGCCGTACGGCGTGACGATCATCTCGCCGTGATCGACAGGCACCCTCGCCCCGCGGACGTGGGCCATCACCGCCCACTTGCGATGCCGGGGCTCGGGGCGTCTCAATCCGAGCCGGCGGGCTACGAACGAGTTGCGGCCGTCCGCCCCGACCAGGATCCGGGCGCGCAGCACCTCGCCGGCGGTGCCCCTCCGCACGGTCACCTCGAACCCGCCCGCGGCCGGGCGCTGCAGCGATACGACGCGCGTCCCCTCGAGGACCACGGCGCCGCTCCGCCGCGCCCCCTCCAGGAGCACGCCGTCGAGGTCGAGGCGCCGTATCGACAGGCCGCGAGCGGCGCCGGCGTAGCGCCCCAGGACCTCGGTCCCGTCCGGGGAGACCACCGCCATGCCGACGGGACGGCGCGGGGCGAGGAGGAGGATCCCGTCCAGCACCCCGAGGCGCGCGAAGATCGGGAGGGCCGACGGCGGGACGTACTCGCCGCAGATCTTGTGGCGCGGGAAGCGTGCGGCGTCGCACAGCGCGACGGTGCGGCCGGCGCGCGTCAGGAGAGTCGCGAGGGTCGACCCGGCCGGTCCGCCGCCGGCGATCACGACGTCGAACGACTGGCGGCCGATCATGCATCGACCGCGCGCAGGACGATCGCCGAGTTTTTCGAGCCGAAGCCGATGCAGTTGCACAGGGCCAGGCGCGGGCGCGCCGCGCGCGCCCGGTTCGGCACGTAGTCGAGGTCGCACTCGGGATCGGGTGAATCGTAGTTGATCGTCGGCGGCAGGAAACCCTCCCGCATCCCGAGGATCGTCGCCACGACCCCCGCCGCCCCGCTGGCCCCCTGCGCATGGCCGATCATCGACTTCGTCGCCGAGGCCGGGACCTCGCTCGCCCGCCCTCCGAGGAGGCTCTTCACGGCCATCGTCTCGACGCGATCGTTCTGCCGGGTCGAGGTGCCGTGCAGGTTGATGTAGTCCACTTCCTCCGCCGGCGCCCCGGCGTACAGCAGCGCCAGCTCCATGGCGCGCGTCGATTCGGCGCCGTCCCCGCTCATGTGAACCCGGTGGTGCGCGTCGCAGGTCGAGCCGTACCCGGCCACCTCGGCGTAGACGCGCGCCCCGCGGCGGCGCGCGTGCCCGTCGTCCTCGAGGACCAGCATGAAGGCCCCTTCCCCGAGGACGAAACCGCTCCGGTCGCGGCTGAAGGGGCGCGAGGCCTTCCCGGGACGATCGTTCCAGCCGGTCGCGGCGGCGCGCATCCGGCAGAACCCCTCCATCATTCCGAGGGTGATGCAGGCCTCCGCCCCGCCGGTCAGCACGATCGGCTGATCGCCCCGGCGCACGGCGTGCAGGGCGTAGCCGATCGCGTCGGTGCTGCTGGTGCAGCCGTTGCTGAGGACGTGCGACGGGCCGGCGAACCCGAAGCGGATGCTCAGCTCGCTGCTCACCATCCCGATGACGGAGGACGAGATGGCGAATGGATTGACGCGTCTGATCCCGTGTCGGTAGTAGCTTTCGTACTGGCGCTCGGCGAAATCGGCGGCGCCCGCGCCGGTGCCGATCACGACGCCGACGTCGCCGCGGGTGCCTTCGGGCGGGTCCACCGGCAGCCCGGCGTCGCGCAGCGCCTCCCGCGCGGCCACGATCGACAGCGGCACGATCCGGCCGACGCGCGGCAGGTCCTCCGCGTCGAGGTGCGCTGACGGATCGAATCCCGGGACCTCGGCCGCCACCTGGCAGGGCAGGTCGTCCGGATCGAAGAGGGTGATCCGCCGGGTGGCGCTCGATCCCTCGCGCAGGCCGCGCAGGTACGCATCCACTCCGAGGCCGAAGGGGGAGACGACGCCGAGACCGGTGACGACGGCGGCCATGGCGATCGAGTCTATCACCCGGCCCGGGAGTCGGCGACGCGCGCCGCGGACTCCTCCCGGGCGCGGAGCGCTTCCCGCAGGCAGTCGGCTCCCAGAAGGACATAGAACGGCGCGTACTCCACCACGCGAATCCACGGGTACGGCTCCAGGGCACGGCCCGCAGCCCCCAGGTTGACGTACGCCAGCGACACGAGGCCGGTGAGGAGCAGGAAGGGGCGCGACGGGAACAGGCAGAGCCACGGGAGCACCCACAGGAAGTACCAGGGGTGTGCGGTCGGAGACAGAAGCAGGGCCGCGGCGGTCAGGAGAAAGCAGCCGCGCAGCGGGTCGGCGCGCCGCAGCCAGAGCCCTACGGCGAACACCAGCAGGGCAAGAGCGCAGAGGCCCTTCGCGAGATCGACGGGGTAGACGTAGGCGTACAGACGGTCGAGTCCCCCCGTGTGCGGGATGCATCGCCGCGTCCAGGCAATGGCGCTCTTGAGTCGCGGCGTCGGATCGAGTGCGTCGATCGCGGCATAGACCAGCGCGAACAGCGACTCGTTCGCCAGCCAGCGATCGGAGTAGGCTCGCAGCCCGGCGAAGAGGCGCCGCCCGGCGGCGTGGAACGGCCAGTACGCCGCGACCAGCAGGGTCGGGACGAGCAGCAGAGAGCGGGCCCGGACCGAACGCAGAAGCGGCGCCATCAGGACGAGCGGGAACAGCTTCACGAGACCGCCTATCGTGAGGGCCAGGGTCGCGCGGTGTTCCCTTTTCTGTATAATCGCGCGGGCCGCCAGGAGAACGAACAGGATGGCGGCCGGCTCGAGGTGGCCGCTCCAGGCCGTCTCCGTCACCGCCAGCGGATTCCAAGCATAGATCAGCGAGAGCACCGGCGGCTGCCCCCGCGCCCGGAGAAGAGCCCGCAGGGCGACGATCACGAGCAGGTCCGCGACGATCACGAGGAGCTTGATGCCGTAGACACCGGCCTGGAGCGCCGCCCCCGCCGCGAACAGCGCCTGCGCCGCCGGCGGATAGATCGTCGGGATCTCCGCGTGCTCGATGCGCGCGATCTCCTTATCGTCCGGGGACGCCGCGACACGCGAGGCGGGCGTTTCGAGAAACGGATTCCCGCCGGACAGCGTGACGCGGCCGTCCCACAGATAGCGGTCCAGATCATGACTGAGGGCCGGGGGAGCGGCGAGAAATGTCAGCCGGAACAGGCACGCGAGTCCGAGGACGAGAGGACCCGCCCCCTCGCTCTTCCCCCGGAGCGTGTCACGGACCGCGAGGAGGTAGAGGAGGAACACGACGAAGTACAGGACGAGGAAGAAAGAGGTGCGGCCGGGAGCGGGTTTCGCCGCGAGCAGGAGGACGAAGCCGCTCTCCATCGCCAGTCCGAAGACGAACAGACGGGAAAGGGACCGCTGCAAGGTCCGCGCATCGTAACAGAGGCCCCGGCGACCCACAAGTGAGGTGCCCCGCGTGACCGTCGTCCTTGGCACGATCGTCGCGGCCTACTACGCGACGCTGCTCCTGCTCTCGATCTACGGCGCGCACCGTTATTCCCTTCTGCGTCTTTATCACAGGTACAAACCGTCCGACACGCGCCCCCCGGCGCCGCTCGACCCGCTGCCCGTGGTGACGGTGCAGCTTCCCGTGTACAACGAGCGCTACGTCGTCGAGCGCCTCATCCGCGCCGCCTGCGCCCTCGACTACCCTGCCGATCGCCTGGAGATCCAGGTGCTGGACGACTCGGCGGATGACACGCAGCGCCTCGCGGCGGACACCGTTGAAACGATGCGCCGGCTCGGGCACGACGTCGTGCACCTGCGCCGCGGGGGCCGCGAGGGGTTCAAGGCCGGGGCGCTGGCGTACGGTCTGGCGCGCGCGAAGGGAGACCTGATCGCGGTGTTCGACGCCGATTTCGTGCCGCCCCCGTCGTTCCTCCTCGACCTCGTGCACCACTTCGGCGACCCGCGCGTCGGAATGGTGCAGGCGCGCTGGGGGCACCTCAATCGCGAGTACTCGGTCCTGACCCGCATCCAGTCGATCTACCTGGACGGGCACTTCGTCATCGAGCACGCCGCGCGGCACCGCGCCGGCTGCTTCTTCAATTTCAACGGCACCGCCGGGGTCTGGAGACGCGCCTGCATCGAGTCGGCCGGCGGCTGGCAGTCCGACACCCTCACCGAGGACCTCGACCTGTCGTACCGCGCGCAGCTCAAGGGATGGGAGTTCGTGTTCCTGCCGGACGTCACGGCCCCCGCCGAGCTGCCGGCCGACAACGACGCCTTCAAGACGCAGCAGCACCGCTGGACCCTGGGTTCCATCCAGTCGGGCCGGAAGATCCTGCCGCGGCTCCTGCGGGCGCGCCTTCCTTTCAAGGTGAAGGTGGAGGCGTTCTTCCACCTCACCAACAACAGCGCCTACGCCCTCATGCTGCTCCTGGCGATCCTCATCGTGCCGGCCGTGCTCGCCCGCCGCGCGCTGGGCCTCGACGGGCTGGTCTACATCGACCTGCCGCTCTTCCTCCTGTCGACCCTCTCGATCTCCATCTTCTACGTGTGCGCGGAGCGCGAGGTGCACGAGGACTGGCTGACGAGCCTGGCCTACCTGCCGTTCCTGATGTCCCTGGGAATCGGGCTCAGCCTCAACAATGCGCGCGCGGTCTGGAGCGGCTGTTCCGGGAGACGCGTCGAGTTCCTGCGCACCCCGAAGCACAGTCTGCAGGGGACGGACGGGGACTGGAGCCGTTCGTCCTACCGCGGGCTCCGCCGACGCGGCTGGACGGCCGCGGAAATGCTCCTGGGTATTTATTTCACCGCCGCAAGCGCCTGCGCCATCATCACGGGGAATGCGTCCGTCCTTCCCTTCTTCCTCCTGTTCCAGATGGGGTACCTCTACACCTCGTTCCTGTCGCTCGCCCAGGCACTGCGCCGGCGTCTCGAGTCGGCGGCCCTTCTCCGAGCCTTGCGAGAAGCGGAGAAAAAACGCCTTGACGCCGACCCCGGTGCGGCGTAGATGAGTGCGCGACACACATCACTCGAACCCGTCATTCGCTGATCGGCCATCGCCGCCCCCCGGTCTGAGCCGGTTGCAGCCCAGGGAGGGACTGTGCTGCCGCTGCGGACGATCGTCGCTCCTGGTATCCTGGCCTGCCTCTTCATCTGTCCCGCCGGTGCTTTCGCCGTGCCGCTCGTTTCCGGCCCGGCCGGCTGCGCCCTGGAGCTGAGGGCGCGCGACGCCTCCGGCAACACGATCCTGATGACGGTCGCCTTCGCGCTCGATAGTCCCGGTCTGGTCCTGGCCCCTCTGTCTGCCGCGGCGCGCCTGCGGACTCAATGGCAGCGCCTGCAGACGGTGCCCGATCCCGGACCGGCGGGGCCGGGGGATGGCCCCGCCCCGATCGAGGTGACCGAAGTCCTTCTCCAGGACCCGAGCCGGGATCTGGTGCTCCTGCGCGCCCCGGGGCTCGCGGCGTGCGGTGGAGAAGGGGACGGTGCCGAGGACGAACAAGCCGCCCCGGCGCCCGTCCCGGCAGAAGGGGACACGCTCGTCGGCCTGCGGGACCGCGACGGTTACCGGCCGCGCGTCTTCCAGGCGCGTCTCGACAAGATGATCGCCCTGGGGGCCGGCCCCGGGCTCCTGCGCGTCCGCATCCCCGACGGGGGCGGCGCGGGATCGGGTTTCCTGTTCGACCGTCACCACCGTCTGTTCGGCTCCATCCTGCCGCCTCCCCCCGGCGGCGATCGATTGTTCGCCTGTGCCGTGCCGATCGATCGCCGCGAGATCGACGTCGCCGCGTCCGGCCCCGGTCTTCCGGTGCCGGACGCGCTGGCGCGCCCCGCGGACGACTTCTCGCGCAGCGCCGCGGGGCTCTGGGCGCAGGCGCTCCTCCTGACGCGCGACGACCAGGCGGATCGGGCTCTGCACCTCCTGGACGACGTGGCGCGTATTTCGGGAGATTCCGATGTCCTGATGCTGGAGCGCGGCGGCCGCCTGTTCCGCATCGGCAGGACCGATGCCGCCATCGCGGACTTCGAGCGCGCCGCTCGGCTCAGCCCGCGCCTGCACCTCGCCCGGTTCAATCTCGGCGTGGCCTACGGCACGGCCGGCCGCTACGAGGACGCGATCGACTCGTTCACGCACGCCCTCGAGATCGAGCCGCTCCACGCGCAGACCCACTTTCAGCTCGCGCTGGCGCTGATGGCGGCGCACCGCGCCGAGGGCGCACGACGCGAATGCGACAGCCTCGAGACGATCGATCCGGCGCTGGCGCGCGATCTGCGCGCCGCCCTGTCCTTCTGAGCCGGCCGCCCCGCCTCCCGATCACAACTCCGTAATACCGCTCCGACAATCCTCGTACGTCCCTTGCGTTCGCCCGCACGGGCCTTATATTGCGATTGCGTGATTCCCGAGGCCCGTCGATGGCCCGGTGAATCGGAGCACGCGCCGTGCGTCGGCGACGACGTCGCGTGGCGGCGTCGATTGACGGAGTCGGAGGGAGAAGATGACAAGGACAGCCTTCTCGTGGGCGGCGCTGCTTCTGCTCGTCCTGGCCACGGTGACGCCCGCACTGGCCCAGGAGCTGACGACCGGCACCATCTCGGGCAAAGTCAGCGATCCCACCGGCCGCGGCATACCAGGGGCGGTGATCATCGCGACCTCCCAGTTCGGGACACGGACCGCGGAGACCGACGCGAACGGCGCGTACATCCTGCCGTTCCTGCGCCCGGGGACCTACACGGTCCGGGCGGAGGCTCCCGGCGGCTTCACCACGGTGATCCGCAATGACGTCGGAGTCGGTCTGAACCAGAAGACGAGCCTCGACTTCACCCTCGAGCCGGGCAAGACGGAGACGGTCACCGTGAGCGGCCAGGCGCCGCTCGTCGACGTCACCTCGACCTCGACCAGCACCAACATCAAGTACGGCGACTTCGCCAACTCGGTCCCGCTCGGCCGCGCGTTCACCGACACCTACGCCGTGGCGGCGGGCGTCGTGAGCGGTCTCGGGACCGGCGAAGGGAACTACTCGATCAGCGGCGCCTCCGGCCTGGAGAACCAGTACCTGATCGACGGCGTCAACATCACGAACACGGGCTACGGCGGAATCGGCGCCTACAACATCAATTACGGATCCCTCGGCACCGGCGTCACGAGCGAGTTCCTCGACGAGGTGCAGATCAAGACCGGCGGGTTCGAGGCGGAGTACGGTCAGGCCCTCGGCGGGATCATCAATTCATCAAGGACAAGCTCTTTTACTTCTTCGCCTATAATCCGGTCCTCACGACGCACAGCGTGACCGCCCAGCCCCTGTCCGACCCCGCCTTCATCGCCGCGAGCGCGGGCGTTTCGGTGTTCGACGAGAGTTCCGCGACCGGCTTCAACGCCCCCAACGCCGTGGCCTTCCCGTCGGCGGGTCGCGAGTTCGACCGGAAGCGGACCGCCAACAACTACGCGGGGAAGATCAACTGGCAGGCGTCCCCCAAGCACCAGGTCGAGTTCTCGTTCTTCGGCGACCCCGCCACGGGCGCGGACGGCCCGCAGCGCGGCAGTGCCGTGCAGTACGGCGACTTCGCCACCGGCGGCGGCGAGAGCGAGATCAAGTTCGGCTCGAACAACCAGACCCTGAAGTGGAGCGCCGTGTTCACGCCGCGCTTCTTCATGGAGGCGCAGATCGGCCACCACTCCGGGACGTTCCGCGAAACGTCGGCGCTCGATCAGTACTCCTACACCGACCTCAGGAACACGCTCGAGTTCTTCCGCGGCGCCGACAGCTACGACCCCGGCGGCGGCCCCGTGCCGCTCACCCTGTCGCCCGTGGCCGAGCGCCGCGGCGGCGTCGGCTTCATCTCGAACCAGGACGACAAGGACACGGCGTATTCGGTGAAGGTCACCGAGGTCTTCGGCAAGCCCAACCGTTTCCGCGTCACCCGGGCGCGCCTGGGACCCGAGCTGCCGCCCACCAAGGCGAACGAGATCGGCGGGTTCGTGCAGGACACCTGGCAGGTCCTGCCGCGCGTCACGGTCAAGGCCGGCGTGCGCCTGTCGACCGAGTCGGTCGAAGGGGCCGGCTCGTTCACCCTGCCGTTCGGGACGCAGAACATCACCCTGGGGGGCGTGACCAACCGGATCTTCACTCCAGGAACCTCGAGCTACACCCCCGACTCGTACGTCTTCGCCGGCAACCTGGCGCCGCGCCTCGGCGTCACCTGGGATGTCCTCGGTAACGGCAAGAGCCGCGCCTACATGAACTGGGGCCGGTATTTCGAGAGGATTCCCAACCGACGGTGTGGGCGGCTCGACCACCTGCCAGCCGCTGGCGGGCGGCGTGTTCACCCAGGGGGTCGACAAGACCAACGTCGTCCCCGGCACCAAGCTGCCGTACGAGGACGAGCTGTCGGCCGGCTTCGCCTTCGAGGTGACTCCCAACTCCTCCTTCGAGGTCCGCACCATCTACAGGACCCAGGGGCGCGCCCTCGAGGACGTGCAGGTCAACGCCATCGAGCAGATCCAGAATTTCTACTACGGCTACTCGTACGGCTACCCGTACGACCCGTTCGGCGGCAGTTCGGGGACGCCCCAGAGCACGACGTTCCCGGCGACCACCTTCGGCTCGTACGAGCTCGCCAACCCCGGCACGAAGACCGTGCCGAAGGGCGGGCTGTTCAATTTCCCCAAGCCGCAGCGCCGCTACAAGGCGCTGGAATTCATCTACACGAAGCGGTTCTCCGACAACTGGTCGGTGTACGCCAACTATCGTTTCGCGCGCCTGATCGGGAACTACGAGGGCCTGTTCCGGAACGACAACGGCCAGAGCGACCCGAACATCACGTCGCTCTACGACTTCCCGAATTCGCCCCTGATGTCGGGACAGTTCAACTCCGGGCCGCTGCCGTCCGACGTGTCGAACGTCCTGCACGTCTACCCGTCGTACCAGTTCGCGAACAAGCTGCGTCTCGGAGCCAACTTCTCCTGGGCGTCGGGCGTGCCGCGCACCTCGATGCTCGCGCACCCGATCTACCAGAACTCGGGCGAGATCCCCGGGATCAACCCGACCTACGCCTACTGGGCCGATCCGGGCCTGACCAACAATCCGGCCAACTTCGTCCTGCGCAAGACCAAGAGCCTCGGCACGGCGCTCGCCGACCCGGAGCTGCGTCCGTTCGGCGGACCGTTCCTGTTCTCGTACGACCCGGTCAAGAGAGGCAACCTCGGGCGGACACCGGATCTCGTGACGCTCGACCTGCACGGCGACTACCCGATCCAGTTCGGGAAGTCGAAGATGACCGTGATGCTCGACGTGTTCAACATCTTCCAGAGCCAGGAGGCGACGCTCTACGACGACAACGTCGAGCTCACGGCGGGCGTCACCGACCCGGACTTCCTCAAGCCGATCCAGTACCAGGCTCCGCGACAGTGGCGCCTGGCGGCCCGCTGGGATTTCTAGAAGCTCGCCGCACCTCGGTACCTCCTGATTCGGACGGCCCCCGCGAGGGGGCCGTTGTACTGTCCGGCGCTCGTCGCGCGGACTCCGTCTCCTCTATACTCGAAGCGTGACCGCCGCGCGTAACACCACGACCCCGGCGCAACCCACCGGTTCGTACTCCCGAAGACGGGCGTTCCCGCGCCGCGCCCTCCTGGCCGCGCTCGCGGCCGTCGCCGCATTCCTCGGCGCCGCCTCCATCCTGCGCGTGCCCGAGGGGATGCTGGGGATGACCGGCGGCAGGCTGCACGGGGCGGGCTTCGGCTTCAGGCGGCCGTTCGCGTGCGTCCTGCTGTTCCCCCTCTCCGGTCGCCTCGACGGAGTGGATATCGACAGGCGGACCGAGGAAGGGGCCGCGGTCCGCGTCCGTCTGTCGTTCGCCTACCGGATCGATCCCGGAGCGCTCGCGGGACGTGCGGCGGAGATCGAGTCGTCCGGACTGCGCGGCCTGGCGGCGTCCCGCGCCGGGACGGCGCTCGATCCGATGCCGCTGGCGGCGCTCTTGCCCGCCGACCCGACGCAGGGGAGCGCTCCCCTGCCGCGATCGGCGAGTGTTGCGATCGACCGGTCGCTGCGCGCCGCGGGGATCGAGCCCCACGACCTGGTCGCGCGGATCGGTCCGCCGGGCTCGTTCGCCGAGGCGGCGTCGGCGCCTAGGGCGGAGCCGACCGGTCTGCGCGTGCTTCTCATCGGTCTCGACGGCGCCGACTGGGACACGATCGATCCGCTGATGCGGGCCGGCCGGCTGCCCAACCTGGCGCGTCTCGCGAACGGCGGGGCGCACGGTCCGCTGCGCTCGTACGATCCGATGATCTCACCCCTGTTGTGGACGACGATGGTCACCGGGGTCGGTCCGGACGTCCATGGAGTCGCCGATTTCCAGGCGATCGACGACGCGACCGGCCGCCGCGTGCCGATCACCAGCCGCTTTCGCAAGGTCAAGGCTCTGTGGAACATCCTGGGCGACGCCGGCAAGTCCAGCGCCTTCGTCGCCTGGTGGGCGTCGTACCCGGCGGAGAAGGTGGACGGCGTCCAGGTCTCGAACCTGGTCGTGTTCCAGACCCTGCGGCCCCGGCCGCCCGGTGCCACGGCACCCGCCGGCCTCACGTATCCGCCCGGCTACTTCGACGAAGTCCTGCCTGCTCTGCACACCGCCGCGGACCTGACGTACGAGGAGGTCGCTTCGATCCTGCACATCGACCGCGCCGAGTACGAGGCGGCGCTCCACGAAGTTCTGCAGCCCGCCGCCACCGACGACGAGAAGGAGACTCGGAAGCTGGCGCAGCGGCCGGTCCCGCTGGCCATCTCGATCCTCGCCGGATCGAAGAACTACGCGGCCATAGCCTCGAACCTCGTCGCGCGGAGGATGGACCTCACGGCGGTGTACTTCGAGGGGATCGACATGATGGGCCACCGCTTCCAGCACTGCATGGCGCCGCGCCTGGTGATCTGCCCCGAGGAGGACTACCGCCGCTACCGGGACGCCGTCACCGGTTTCTATGTCAAGCAGGACGAGCTGATCGGCCGCATCGTGGAGGCGGCCGGTCCCGGGACGACGATCATGGTGGTGTCGGATCACGGCTTCAAGACCGGCGCCGGCAGGCCTCAAAATGTCTTGCCGTACACCACCGAGCAGCCGGTCGAGTGGCACCGCGAGAACGGCATCTTCATCCTGAGCGGACCCGGGGCGCGTCCCGGTCCCCTGGCGCCGCGCGCCACACTGTTCGACATCGCGCCGACGCTCCTGTACCTGGTCGGCCTCCCCGCTTCGGAGGAGATGCCCGGTCGCGTCCTGCTGGAGGCGATCGATCCGGCCTTCGTGGCGGCCCACCCGGCGCGCACGATCCCCTCCTACGAGCGCATCGGGGCGCCGCGCGAAACGACCGTCGTCGCCTCGGGCCAGGGCACGCGCGAGGCGGAGGAGGAGCTCCTCGCCAATCTGCGCGCCCTCGGCTACATCTCCGGCGACCCGGCCGGCGGGGCGCACGCGACCGGTCCCGAGCCGGAGGAGGCCGCGACCGGCCCGGGTGGAAAGGACGTGCCGGCTTCGGCCGGTGTCGGCGGCTCTCCCGGCGGCGGGCCGCCCACAGCAGGCGCTTCGGGCGGCCCCGGCGCCACGACGCAGGTGTTCTATCACCGCAACCTCGCGACCTATTTCATGAAGCGGCGCGACTACACGCAGGCGGCGGAGCAGCTGCGCCTCGCCAACGAGCGCCAGAAGCTGCCGAAGAACTACCAGCTGCTGTCCGAGGCGTACCTCGGACTGGGCCAGCACGACCTGGCTCTCGGCGCCCTCGAAGAGGGGCTGCGCACGATGGAGTCGATGGATCCCGAATCCGTGCTGTGGATGGTTCAGCTGGCTCTGTCGCGCCCGGGGGGCCGCGACATCGCAGCCGACATCGCCCGGCGCTGGGCGGCGCGCACCGCGAAGCGCCCCGGCCTGGACGACGCGATCGCCGGCCTCCTCGCCGAGGACAGGGGCGGGAGGGAGGCCGCCATGGCGCTCTACGCCAAGTCGCTCCAGGCCGACCCGGCCCGGGTGGTCGCCGCGCAGCACCTGTTCGCCCTGCTGCCACCTGGAAAACGCGGGATGCTCGAGCCGATCCTGAGGCGCGCGCTTCTGCGCGACCCGCGCATCGACGAGTTCCACAATCTCCTCGGAATCCTCCTGGCGGGCTCGCGCCGGGCCCCCGAGGCGCTCGAGGAGTTCCGGCGCGCCGAGGAGCTCGACCCCGAGAACCCCCGCTTCCTCGCGAACCTGGCCGGGGCCTTCGCCCAGCTGCAGCGCTGGGACGAGGCCGCCGCGGCGTACGAGCGCGCCTGCGCGGCCTCGCCGTCGTCGGCCCTCTATCTCAAGCTGGGATCGGTGTACAGAAGGCTGGCTCAGCCCGAGCGGGCGCTCACCGCGTTCCGGCGGGCGCGCGACCTGGGCGACGACGGGAGCGCGCCGTTTCTGGGAATGGCGCTGGCCAAGGCCGAGATGAACCGGGTGGATGAAGCGATCGATCTGGCGCGGCAGGGACTGGGGCGGCATCCCGAGGACGCGGCCCTGCGCTCG
>WNGG01010354.1_pt1 | contig 12725 bp, 4 predicted proteins | sample 5400661 | NCBI WGS metagenome assembly WNGG01 (sample SAMN13153372, study PRJNA577476) | soil metagenome | isolation source: 100 cm soil or saprolite under Garry oak tree replicate 1 | place: USA:California | collected 2016-06-15 | reverse complement strand
AACATCCTCCCGCATGGAATGTTGGCCTGCGGGTTGGGCTCAGTGCGCGGCCGCCGCCTGATGCTACGGCCGGTCCTGTTGGACGGTTTCCGTGCGGCGCTGTCGCATAAGGACTCCGTGGCCGCAAACTTCAGGCTGATTTCGCAGCTGGTGTTCCGCTGCTGGCGCCAACGCAGGCCACAGTTGTTGGAGACGTCCTCCGACACGGCCGGCGCCGGCAATGCGTTGGGGAACTGCGCCGCGCACGGCGTGTTCGACACCGGTGGACCGGAGCTCAGCTTCATCGCGCTGTGCCGGATCCTCGCAAGACCCGATGGGCGTCACGCCTACGCGCTGAGGCTGCTCGCGCCCTCGTTGCACGTGGTGCTGCAGCGCGTACGCTCGGCGGAAAATGCTTCGGTGCAGGCGGTCGCGGCGCCACGCTTGCGGCTCAGCGCGCGCGAGCTGGAAGTGCTGCGCTGGCTGCGGCGAGGCAAGAGCACCTGGGAGGTGGCGCAAATCGTGGCCCGCAGCGAGCACACCGTCAAAAACCAGATGCGCAGCATCTACGGCAAGCTCGGCGCCGCCAACAGGGCTCAGGCGCTCTTCCGGGCCTCCCAAATTGCGATTCCCGACTGACCGGGATATAGCACGAACGTGTCATATGAAGACCGGCTCCATTCGGGTAGTCTGAAAGGCGTTGTCAGGCGATGTTATACGCAAGCAGGGTTGAAGGTGCCATCTTTCTTGTCGGCTCTAACAGAAAATTGAGAAGTTGAGACCGCATCTCATGTTGACGGGGTTATTTTGGATAGTGAGGCTACCTAGCATTCGGCGCGAGCTGGGGCGAAACTTGAAGGTATGGCGCTACGATCCACCAGTTGACATCGACAACGACGGCGTGCCCGAGCGGCTGGTGACGTGGCAAGGATTGGGTGCTGGAAACTCGGATGCTCGATGGGCTAGGCGCGAGCGGTGGGTACAAAGAAGGACTAGCGAATAACCTAATAGACTGGATTTCTAGAGCTGAGGTGAAAGATGAAATTCTTCGGAAATGAATCGTTTCTGACTCGCCGTGTAGCGAAAGGCCAAGAATCAAAATGCCCGTGGATGTATGTGGTAGTAGTTTTAACGATTTTGAATGTGCCTGCTAACGGAGCAGAAAAGGGGTCAGCGATCTGTACCGAACTGCGAAACGTCCTAGATAAACAGAGACCGAAAAATCCAGAAATTCTTTCGATCGACTCCCGTTTTCCTGGCGGAGGAGACACCGAATACCTTGATCTCGATATTGATGGTGACGGTATTGCTGACAATGTATTGCAGAGTTGCGGAAGTCGCGATATGCCCTGCTCGCTATTCATAACACTCTCAGGGGGTAAGAAGCTCGAACTACTAGACGAAGATCGTTTTTTCCTCGGCAAGTATAAGTCGAAAATATACGTCATCGTCGGTGACAGCTTAAGCGTCGAGCCCCGTGTTAAACGAAATAAGCGGAAAATTTACGAAGTCACGGCCACGCAGATAAAACTCGTTTGTTCCAAGGTATAGGGGGATGTCATGCTGACTTATAAAACGTTAACGCAACAGCAATATATCGATGAGCTCATACAGATTATCAGTATTGAAGAAGGGCCCGATGCTACGGTCAGAGTAGGCGCTGACAATCACGCGACGATAGGCTTTGGCTACACTCTTGATACAAGGAACAACAACGTTGCGATTTGGCAGGCTGCAGGAATTACGTTGTCATCCGCAGATCTAAGCGTCCTACAACAAATCGATGCGGCCACCACTCAAGCACTTAGACTGTCAATCGCTCGGCAGTTCACGCGTTCCTTAAGCATTTCTGAAGCCACAGCCCTGCTGCGGCAGACTTATCAGCAATACGAAGGGCCTGCGAACGCTCTAGGGATGCCGCCGTCATACGAGCGCGCCGCTTTTGTTGCGCTTACCTATAACCGAGGGGTTGGAAATGTAACCAATCGGATGGGGGACTTCTTTTCGGCGATTAGCATTGGAGACCGCGCCGAAGCGTGGTTTCAGATGCGCTATAACGCAAACCCTCTTGGGTTGGCCTCTATTAATGGGACGGCAAATCAGAATCAGCAGAACCAAATTCAGCAAGGGGAAGATCGCGGAATTGCCAAGCGTCGCTTTGCGGAATCTCAGATATTTGGTCTATACAACGACCCTTCCAATGTTCAGCTCGATGAAGCGAAGCAAGCCTATCGAATGCTTCAGTTTCATCGGTCGAGTATTCAAGCGTATGAAGACAAATATGGTGGCCAAGTAGGAAACGCAAACGTTGACTACGGTCTTGCCGGGACTTCGAATGAAGTTTTGAGTTTGGTCAACAGCCTTCTCCCGGCTGAAGCGGCACTCTTCGCAGATCTGCGGAATACCTATTCGAGTCTCTCGACTCTCGATCCTAACGATTACACCTCAACAAATATTTATCTCGATCCTGGGCGAGATTCGACCGATCCTGTAGGCACGTTGCGTGCTGACCATCGTGCCAGGCTCGACGCGCGGCAATTCACAATTCCTGATCCGATTACGGGGAGCACGGAGCTTGCGTTCAACGATATTTTGATTGGTGAAGGGGGAGACGACACACTGATCGGCGGTGACGGAGAAGACACCTACATGATTCGAAGCGGCGACGGTAACGATCGTATCATTGACAGCGACGGCAAGGGCAAGATCACCTTTGAGGACGCTGCTGGCAACAGTTATACGGCGAGTCTTGCGGCTTACTCCGTTACTGGTCAAGCCAACACGTGGACAGCGTTTGTGCCGGGGGGCGGAACGATCACCTTCACGCGCAACTCGCCGTTGACGATCACGGATTCGCTGACTGGGGACCAGATTGTCATCGATAACTACAACGACGGCGATTTCGATATCAATCTGCTTAACCAACCCGGCTCCGACGAGGTGCCGACCAACATTATCAACGGCACCGTTGACAATGACGGTTTGTTCCAAGGCGACCAGATCTTTGGTGCCGCGTTGGTGGGCGATCCAGATGGTGTGGCGACCGCAGACGAGATCCACGGTTTTGCCGGCAACGATGTGATCGAGGGGCGCGGCGGCGAAGACCGGCTCTTCGGGGACGAGGGCCAGGACGTGCTCTTAGGCGAACTCGGCAACGACACCCTCTACGGCGGTCCGGATTCCGACATCCTTTTCGGGCAGGACGGCGACGATCTCATCTACGGCGATAGCGCGATTTCTTTGCCTGATGCCATCGCCGCGGGCGAAGGTCCGGCGGGCACGGTGCGCGAGTTCCTGGGCGGCGGGGGCGGAAACGACATCCTGATCTCCGGCAGCGGCAACGACGCGCTCTTAGGCGGCGAGGGGATCGACACCATCGTCGCGGGGGCGGGTGACGATGTCATCTGGGGCGACTCGGAACTGGTGGCGGACGACTTTGACTGGGACCTGAACACCAATCCTTTCTTCCATGTGGAGGGATTCATCGCGCCCGCGGGGGTGGGGGGGGCCGACACCATCTATGCCGGGGCGGGAAATGACTTCGTGGCCGCCGAGGCGGGCGATGACTACGTGGACGGGGGCTCTGGCAACGACGAGATCATCGGCCACGACGGCAACGACACGCTCTTTGGGGGCTCGGGCGATGACCTGATCGCTGGAGACACGCTGCAGGGGGACATCGCTCACCCGATCGATCCGAGTCTTCACGGCGACGACTACCTCGACGGCGGGGACGGCAACGACGAGCTGGTGGGCAACGGCGGCTCGGACATCCTCTTCGGCGGGGCGGGTAACGACCGGCTCTTTGGCGATGATGACACCGTCCCGGTCGCCTACCAGGGCGACGATTACCTCGACGCCGGTGACGGCGACGACTATCTGGAAGGCTTTGGCGGAAACGACGAGCTTTTGGGGGGCGCGGGTAACGACACCTTGCTCGGTGAGGACGGCAACGACACGCTGTTCGGCGGCGCGGGCGCCGACTCAATGTTTGGCGGAGCTGGCGACGACTATCTCGACGGTGAAGCAGACAACGATCAAATCTCGGCAGGCGCCGGCAACGACACAGTCTTCGGGGGAGCAGGCAACGACACTATTACCGGCGAAGCGGGCGACGACAGCATCGACGGCGAAGATGGAGATGATGTCATTACCGGCGGCAGCGGCAGCGACACGCTTTCGGGCGGCGCCGGTGCCGATCAGATCCAGGGCGGATCGGGCGATGATGTACTGGACGGTGGCGAGGGCGATGATTTGCTCTTTGGCGATGCCGATGACGCGGGAGCGGGCACGCAGGGCAACGACACCATCGACGGCGGTGCCGGGAACGACCAGATCGTGGGCGGCGGCGGCGCGGACACCATCGACGGGGGCGACGGCGACGACCAGATTTTCGGCGATGGGGACAACATCGCGGTCAGCGATCAGGGCGCCGATTTCATTTCGGGCGGCCTCGGCAACGACATCATTCGCGGCTACGGCGGGGACGACCAGCTCTTCGGCGACGAGGGAAGCGACACCATATACGGCGAAGCCGGGGCCGACACGATCGACGGTGGCAGCGGTGATGATTTCTTATTCGGAGACTCGGATACAACTGCGATCGCCGATCAGGGCAATGACACACTGTTCGGTGGCGACGGCAACGACCAGCTGGTCGGGTACGGCGGAAACGACACGCTCGACGGCGGCAGCGGTAACGACGTGCTCTTCGGTGATGCAGGCGACGACGTGCTTCTGGGCGGGGACGGCGACGACGAACTGCAGGGCTCGACCGGTGCGGACACTCTTTCAGGCGGCACAGGATCCGATACGCTTTTTGGCGATGCTGGCAACGACATTTATCTCTTCAATCTGGGCGACGGGAGAGATCTCATCGTCGAGGACAGCGCCATCGACACCGAGGTGCTGCGCTTCGGTCCAGGGATTGTTCTTAGCGACTTGACGTTCTCGCGCACGGCCGGCGACCTCGTCATCAGCCACGCGAACGGCGCCGACCAAGTAACGATCTTGAATTGGTATGCAGGTACCGGTTTTCAGATGACGCAATTCGAGTTCGCCGATGGCAGCCAGTTCACCGGCACCCAAGCGGGCAATCTCGGTCTCCAGTTGCAGCGAGGGACAGCCGGGAACGACACCATAGTGGGCTCCTCGCTCAACGACACGCTTTACGGTCTGGGCGGGAACGACAGCATTTTCGGCAATGCCGGAGATGACACCCTGATCGGGGGAACCGGCAACGACTTCCTCAGCGGCGGCGACGGGGCGAACACCTATCGCTTCGAACTCGGCGACGGCCAGGACCATATCCAGGAGAGCGGGTTCGTCAACGACACGCTGATATTCGGTCCGGGGATCGCGAGCTCGGACATCTCGTATCGCAGGGTCGGCAACGACCTCGTGATGTCGCACCTGAACGGCACCGACAAGGTGACCGTCAACGGCTGGTATACGCCGAACACCTTCTCCTTCCAGCTCAAGACCGTGAAATTCGAATCCGACGGTACGGTACTTACCACGGGAACACTGAGCAATCTTGGCATGTTCATCGATGATCAATACACCTTCAATGCTAGCGACGGCGCCAAGCTGATCGAGGATTGGGGCGGCAACGACACGCTCACCTTCGGTGCGGGCATCGCCAAGTTGAACATCACGCCTTCGCGCGTGGGCGCCGATCTGGTCCTGACGCGTACCGCGGTTCCGACCGACAAGGTCACGGTGAAGGACTGGTTCAACGACGCGACCAAGCAGATCGAGGTCGTGAATTTTTCCGGCACCGGCGAATCCTTCTCCCACTCGGAGCTCACCGATCCGTTCCTGACGTTCACCGGAACTGCAGGCGTGGACGTTTTCTTCGGCGGCAACGCCTACGGCGAGACGATCCAGGGGCTCGCGGGCAACGACGAGCTCCACGGCGGCGGGGGCGACGACCAGATCACAGGCGGTCTCGGCAACGATTTACTTTTCGGCGACGCAGGCTTTGACCATTTCTTCTTCAAGGCGGGCGACGGCCAGGACACGGTGGACGACAGCGACGGCTCCGGCGTCGTCCAGTTCGGGCCTAACCTCGTCGACAAGGTCAACATCAGCCTTGTCTCGTCCGGCCGGCTCGTGACCTTTACCGGCAGCACCGACAGCGTGCTCATCAAGGACCCGACGTCCGGGTTCTCCAAAGTGGAAGTCAAGTTCGAGCAGAATGGCACGAACAATGCCGATACGATCACCGGCAGTACTTTCGGCGACGTGATCCAGGGATTGGGCGGCAACGACGTCATTCATGGCGCCGACGGGAACGACGAGATCTTCGGCGGGGACGGAAACGACACGCTCGAAGGCGGCAACGGAGCCGACGTGCTCGACGGTGGAGCGGGCGACGATATCCTCGACGGTGCGTTTCTGACGGACACTGGCGGCGGAGGTTTCATCGACCGGTATATCGGCGGACTGGGCAACGACACGCTCAACGGCAACTCCGGCACCGACATCTACGTGTTCAATCTGGGCGACGGGCAGGACGCCATCACCGATTCGCCGTTTTTCTCTGGATCGCAAGTGTTTTGGAGCATCGACGATAAGATTGTCTTCGGGCCGGGGATCACTGCGGACACACTCTCGGGGAGTCATACCACGACCGACCTGATTGTCCAGGTGTCCTCGACGGACCGTATCACGATCAAGAATCAGATGAGCGATTCTTTGTACCAAATAGAACAATTTGTTTTCAGCGACGGCAGCACGCTCAATCTGGCTGGAATCCAGCAGCTCGCGTTCATCCAGCGCGGCACCGCGGGGAACGACACCCTGACTGGAGCCGATGGAAGCAACGACTCGCTCTTCGGGTTCGGCGGCAACGATACGCTGTCCGGGCTTTCCGGAGACGACACGCTCGACGGCGGCACGGGGAACGATGTGCTCATCGGGGGGGCGGGCAACGACAGTTACATCTTCAATGCGGGTTACGGGCAGGACCAGATCGTCGATTCGGGCGGAAGCGACACGGTTCAATTCGGCCCCGGGCTGACCGCGTCGAACATTACGCTGAGCCGCAGCGTGAACAGCCTGGTCCTTTCCGTCAACGGCACGGCGGACAGCGTGACGATCACGAACTACTTCTCGGGGGACGGCTCCGAGGTCGAGAATTTTACGTTCGCCGACGGCAGCCAGTTGCCGAGCGAGTCAGCGATTTTCGACCAGTTTCTCAATATCCGCGGCACGGCCGGCGACGATGTGCTCATGGGCACGCCGGGCGTCGACGTCATGTTCGGCTTCGAGGGTAACGATACCCTGGACGGCGGCGCAGACAATGACTCGATGTTGGGCGGCCCGGGTAACGATATCTATATTGTCGACAGTACCTTGGATGTGGTTACCGAGCTGGCCGGCGAGGGCACCGACACGGTGCGAAGCTCGGCCACCTATACCTTGAGCGCGAATGTAGAGAACCTGACGCTGACGGGAACGTCGGCGGTCAATGGCACAGGCAACTCACTCGACAACGTGTTGCTCGGCAATAGCGCCAACAACACCCTGAGCGGAGGCGCCGGAAACGACACCCTGGACGGGGGCGCAGGGGCCGACATGCTGGCGGGCGGTCTAGGGGACGACACCTATTTAGTCGATAACACGGGCGACGTCGTCACCGAAAATGCGGGCGAAGGCGCCGACACCGTACTAACGACCGTCACTTATACCCTGGGCTCGAACGTCGAGAATCTGACGTTAACGGGAACGGCCGCAATCAACGGGACCGGCAATACGCTCGATAACGTCATCATCGGCAACAGCGCGAACAACACTTTGAGCGGCGGTGCTGGCAATGACACGCTGGATGGTGGGGCCGGGGCGGATTCTCTGAGCGGCGGTGCGGGCAACGATACCTATGTGGTCGATAACGCAGGAGACATCGTCACCGAGAGCAACAATCAAGGGACCGATAGCGTTCAAAGTTATATCAGCTACACGCTCGGCACCGCCGTTGAAAACCTCACCTTATTGGGAACGTCGGCAATCAACGGCACCGGCAATAGCTCGGACAACGTCATGACGGGAAATTCGGCCGATAACGTATTGAACGGCGGCGCGGGCAACGATTCCATGTCCGGTGGGACGGGGAATGACATCTATGTTGTCGACAGCCTCTCGGATATCGTGACCGAGAATGCCAATGAAGGAACCGACACCGTACAGAGTTCGATCACCTACACTCTTGGCGCCAACCTCGAGAACCTGACCTTGACGGGAACCAGCAAGATCAATGGTACGGGAAACTCCCTGGACAATGTGTTGACGGGAAACAGCGCCATCAACACTTTGACCGGCGGGGCGGGGAACGACACGCTGGATGGCGGTGCGGGAGCCGACACCATGGTCGGCGGAACGGGCAACGACACTTACATCGTCGATAGCACGTCGGACGTCGTCACCGAGAATCTCAACGAAGGCATCGACACGGTCAATAGTTCTGTCACCTATACGCTCTCGGCCAACGTTGAGAACCTGACCCTGACGGGAACGGCTGCGATCAACGGCACGGGCAACGCGCTCGACAACATCCTCACCGGAAACAGCGCGGCGAACGTGCTGACCGGCGGCGCGGGCAACGACACCTACGTGGTCGGTACGGGAGATAGCGTGGTCGAGAGCGCTAACGCGGGCACCGACACGGTGCAGAGCTCGGTGACCTTCACGCTCGGGACGAACCTTGAAAACCTGATCCTCGCCGGGACCACCGCGCTCAACGGCACGGGCAACACCGTTGCCAACCTTGTGCGCGGCAACTCTGCCAGCAATACCCTGACCGGAGCAGCCGGAGTAGATGTGCTGGAGGGTGGAGCAGGAGATGACACGCTGTCGGACTCGGCCGGAACCGACAACGGCTACTTTAACGGCGGGGCGGGTATCGATACCTTGACGGGCGGCTCGGGTCGCGATTTCTACCTGGTCGGGGCGGGCAACGACACCCTCAACACCGGGACCGGCGCGGACGTCATCGCCTACAACAGGGGCGACGGGCAGGACATCGTGAATGCGAGCACCGGCCAGGACAACGTGGTCTCGCTCGGTGGCGGCATCGCGTACAGCGACCTCGTCTTCCGCGTGATGGGGAGCGACCTCGTGCTCGACACCGGCGCCAGCGAAAGCCTCACCTTCAAGAGCTGGTACACGGGCACCACCAACAAGAGCGTGCTCACGCTGCAGGTGGTGGCCGAAGCGATGGCCGGATTCAACCCGACTGGAGGCGATCCACTCCTTGATAACAAGATCGAGACGTTCAACTTCCAGGGGCTGGTGAATGCTTTCGATGCGGCGCGCGCAGCCGATCCTGGATTGACCTCTTGGGCATTGACCAACGGCTTGGCGCAGTTCCACCTCAGCGGGAGCGACACCGACGCGCTGGGCGGCGATCTTGCCTATCAGTACGGCGAGAACGGCACGCTTGCCGGGGTGGGATTCAACAAAGCGCAGGACGTGCTGACCGGTGCGGGCTTCGGCACTCAGGCGCAGACCCTCAGGCCGCTTGCGACGCTGCAGGACGGGTTCGTCCCGCTGAGCTAGGGAAATGACAATGATCGAAACGGTCGTAACATCTCGTCCGCTTGGCAATGCTGCCTCGGCAATGGCTGCGGCGGCCCGCTTCGCCGAGCGCTAAGGCCGGCGCGCGAGGCATCACGGACCCGCAATCGCTCGCGCAGATGACGGTGATCGAAGAGGAAAAGGCCAAACCGCGATGAGAGGCAACTGGCAGAATTTGGCAAGCAGCCTGAGAACTCCCTCTTAAGCTCAGGATTGGTACACAGAAGAGAAAGGTCAACATGGCAGAAGCACCGAAGAAGGACACTCAGGACAAGGAAGCCGCCGGAAGCGCCAAGCCGGCCGCGAAACAAGCGGGTACCGAGAGCAAATCGCTCGGCATCCGGCTGGTGCCGGTGGAGAACTCCGACCAGCCCGTTGTTGCCAACTATTGTTCGATCAACATCTCGCCCGGGATCGCGTTTATCGACTTCGGATTCCTCGAGCCGGGCATGCTCGCCGCGCTGCCGCGCGTGGCGCGTTCGGGCGGCAAGCTTCCCGAGCGGCTGAGCGGCAAGCTCGCCGTGCGCGTGGCAATGGGCTATGACGCTCTCGCCAATCTGCATCAGCAGCTTGGGCAAGTGCTCGCGGGTTTAACTGCGGCGGCGGGAAAGAAGAAAGCGGAGTGAGACTAGGAGTAAATATGAGTGAGCAAGTGGAGGTTCTAATATGAGGCAACGCATTTCGATACGTCGTGCAGTCGCATATGCGCTCTTTATCCTGATTGGGCTCACCGCAGCGGCTCTCGCGAGCGATCTCGACCGCTATCGCTACGTCCTCGAGCAAAACAAGGACGACAAGGTCTGCCATCACATGGAGAAGGTGTACAACAAGTACATCAGGTATCCGTGGAAACGGCCTTCTCTGACTACTTTAAGCGATGATCCAGCGTACGGCCCGAATGGCCGCTATGCCTTTCCGAAACTACCGGGAGTGACTCACGATAACCGCATGACCTCGGATATGGGCTATTCCAGACTTCCCACCAGCCCGGAATTCGAAGCAATCAAGTGGCACGATGGTCGATATCGCTTCGCGTCACGTCCGGATCACGATCGCCCGATGCTCGTGGCGGAATTCGACATTGACAACGATGGACAGACAGACATCGTCATCAAATCGCAGTTCATGTTGGGTTTTGAGCCATCACACGGAAGCGCACCCGGCGGCGAAGATACCCTTTTTGTCTTCGAGAAGAGCGCGATCGATTTAAACCACTCTCTGACCTACGAAATGTTCGTTAAGGGTCGAGTCGACAAGAAGAAGAAACCAGCGATGATTCCGGGAGCTTACTCGCGTCGTCTTATTCGGCCGTTTCTTTTAAACGGCGTTGTATACCTAAGTACTTATGAACAGGTGTGGGAAGGTGGAGAATTCCGGGATCTCGGAACGCGATTTACGCGGCTTGAATCGGAGTATATGAATGTGCTTCGCTATTACGGCGGCGGTGAGAATCTCGGGCCGGGCAACTGGTCCCCACTGCAACTAGATCACGTCTGCCGATTTCGGATGAGGGTAGTGAAAGACCACTGAAGGGGAGCGAACATGGCAATCAATCTGCATACGATCTACAGTCTGGATCCCAATGACTCGACTTACGGAGGCGAGCGTAACTTCCTGCTCAAAGTGGCGGAGAACAACCCTCTTCGTCTCAGTCCTACTGATCCTGCCCGACTGCGAATCACGCTCGACACCAAAGGTCGGCTGGTGATCGGATACGGGTACGATCTTTTCGCAAATCAAGGCACCGCGGCGAGTGAGCTTGCGGCTGTTGGTGTCGCTCTGACCCCGGAACAAAAAGCTGCAATTTTAAACCTGACGAGCGCCCCGCTGTCTGCTGTACCGACTGCGCTCGCAGGACTGGCCTTGCCCAGTGAGACGGCAGCCACGAATTTGCTCAACTTGACTGCGGATCGGCGTGAGGATCAACTTGATGCGTTCTTGGGCGCAAACAACTTCTCACTCCTGCAATCGCGAGAGCGGGCGGTGCTCCTGTCCATGTGGTATCAAACCCCCGCTTATTTCCGCATAAGTGGAAATAACAGCAAGCCGACTAACATGAGTCGGGCTCTCTTTATCGGTGATCGCGCCGAAGTGTGGTATGAGATTCGATACGGTTCCAGCAACAACGGCAAAGATGGTGACGGGGTAGTTGTACGCCGCTTCGCTGAAGCCCAGGTTTTTGGTCTTTACAACGATCCTGATTCAGTCGGGCCAGAGGAAGCAAAGCAGGTTTATAGAATGCTTCAGTTCCACCGGACGCGCATCGACGACTATGAGCAGCAATTCGGTGGGTTGGTTGGCGCCGCTAACATTGACTATGGGTTTGGAACCTCGAATCAGGTTTTGGGCTTGGTGAACGGTCTGATTCCGGCCGAAGTGGCGCTCTTTGCGGATTTGCGGACTCAATACGCGAGCCTTTCGGCTCTCGATCCTAACGATTACACCTCAACCAACATTTATCTCGATCCTGGGCGAGATTCGACCGATCCTGTAGGCACGTTGCGTGCTGACCATCGTGCCAGGCTCGACGCGCGGCAATTCACAATTCCTGATCCGATTACAGGGAGCACTGAGCTTGCGTTCAACGACATTTTGATTGGTGAAGGGGGAGACGACACACTGATTGGTGGCAAGGGCGACGACATTCTCATTGGAGGCGACGGAGAAGACACCTACGTCATTCGAAGCGGCGATGGCAACGATCGCATCGTTGATAGCGACGGCAAGGGCAAGATCACATTTGAGGATGCCAGCGGCAATAGTTATACAGCGAGTCTTTCAGCTTACGCGGTCTCTGGTCAAGCGAACACGTGGACCGCGTTTGCGCCGGGAGGCGGGACGATCACTTTCACTCGAAACTCGCCTCTTACTATCACTTTTTCTGATGGCACGAGTGCTGTCATTGATAACTACAACGACGGCGACTTCGATATCAATCTATTGGCCCAACCCGGCTCGGACACCGTCCCGACCAATGTAGTCGCCGGCACCGACTTCAACGACAACGGCACGGAGCAGGGCGGCCAGACGTACGCGTCGCTGACCGGGACCGCGGACGCGGACCTGATCCACGGCTTTCTCGGCGACGACTCGATGAACGGCGGTGACGGCGAGGATCTTCTCTTCGGCGACGAGGGCCGGGACTCGATGGCCGGCGCGGTCGGGGACGA
>WNGG01023211.1_pt1 | contig 12727 bp, 9 predicted proteins | sample 5400661 | NCBI WGS metagenome assembly WNGG01 (sample SAMN13153372, study PRJNA577476) | soil metagenome | isolation source: 100 cm soil or saprolite under Garry oak tree replicate 1 | place: USA:California | collected 2016-06-15 | reverse complement strand
TTATAGCGCGGCGGATCGACTACAGCATCGAGAAAACCTTCCGCAATGTAAAAACGCTGCACCAGATGCGCGCCCTCTTGCATGTCGGCGGCCACGAAGGGCAACCTTTTCTCAAGGCGCGAATATCGCTCGCGGGTCGGCCCCACCATGTACTCGAAAAGTTTGTCCGCCAGCTCGCGCGTGTTTCCGTCAAAAACCACCGTCTGCAGCATGAACCGCGGGCCTTCGGTGATGTCCAGACGCAACCGATCCGACGATTCAATGATGTAGTGCACGTTCACTTTCGCGTAGCCGTGCTTTCGATAAAAAACTTCAAGGAAAAATGCGAGGTCGTCCGCCCGAGCAGGACTTAATCCAAAATCTTCGATTGTGGTGATCTCTTCTTTGAGCGCCGAGCGTAAGTCTTTCTCATTGAAAGCCTGTTCACCGCGAAATTCGATGATGCTCGCCTGCTTGGCGCGTTTTTCCTGCACCTTTTCAACCGCGCGCCGCTCCTTCTGGCGTTGCTCCGGTCGAGCTACATCGACTGCGCTTTGCCCTGCGACTTCAAATGCCAGGGCCACGCTTCCAACGCAGAAAAGGAGCCCGTATCGCATCTCAGCGAAAATGAATCAAATATTTCACTTTCCCTCGGAAATCCCCATGAACGCCGACGTCGCCGGTAAGCACAAGATTATCGTTGATTTAAACGTAAACGCGCACTGTGTAATCGCGGATAACCGACGTGCCTTGCAGATCGACGCGCGGATTCATTGAGTCGTCCGGAGTGAACGTGAGCGAGCCGCGCGAAACGTCGAGTCGACTGAAAGGTAACGTAGCTTCGACGCCTTCCATCTGCACCATGCCTTGTAAGCCGGGACGAAATCCAGTCCCTGTTAATTTCAAATCAGTCGTCGCCTCGCCAGTCGCCAGACTGCCGCGAATGAGCACCGGATCTTTTGTTTTGATTGCGACATCAAATTTGCAGTCACGGAATGGCGGAGCCGGCAGGGAAAAAAATTCAGGGCGCTCCGATGAAGGTTGCGGTGCGGGTCTGCCCGGCAGCCCGATAGGGATCAAATCGATGTTCTTGAGGAAGCGGCTGTTTGTCAGTGCGACATTGCCGGCGATGGTCGCGGCCGCGAACGGCCCAGTGATCCGCACATCCGCGTCCGCCCGGACGGTGAGTGTGTCGTTTCGTGCAACCAACATGCTCTGGGCCCTGAATTGTAAATCGAGTGTCGGTTGGATCAGCTTGGGAAAGGTGACTCGGCCACTCATGGTGAATGGCCCACCAGCGATATCGCCTCCGAAGCGATCGAGGGTGAGCGCGTTGTCCCTGAAAGTCAGCCGCGCACCAAAGCCTCTCACTGCAGGGATAGTTACATTTGTAAAACGCATCACATTAACCGTCATGTCCCCTGCCCCGCTCAAAATCGGATGACCGATCGTGCCGCTCACATCGACATCCATTCCCAACTCGCCATCGAGTTGCTCAAGCTCCGGAACAAATTGCCGAATAAAATTTACGGACGTGCGCGGAATGTGAGCTTTCGCCGTAATCGGCGTGTCGTCGGGAAATTTTCTGGCCGCCGCAATTTTTGGAATGTCGAGCGGCATGCTTGCGCTGATTTCAACAGGCTGAAGCCGCGTCTGTTCCAGCTTCCCTGAAACTGCCAGTCGATCGTGCACAGCTTGCGCATTCAACGAGAATGTCGCCGGCTCCATTTTCGGCCAATATTCACTTCGCAGATCTTGAATCTGAAGGTCCAATCGGGCGTTCAAATCGGCAATCGTTCCATCCGCATCGAGTTTCGCGTTTACGATGCCTGAGGTCTTCGCGTTCAGTCCGAGATCATCGAAAAGTTTTTTTAAGTCGAGATTCTCAGATTGAATTGTTGCCGATACTTTGCCAGATGACGGAATGACCGGCGCGTTGGTCCCGAGATTTCTCCACACAAACGGGATGGAGACGTAACCGTATGCGTAATTTGTGCGGGTCTGTGGCGCCAAAGCCTCCACGCGCGCACCGCTGCGGCGAGCCGCTTTCGGTTGGGCGCTTGCAACCTGGTTAAGCTCGATCTTATCGATTTCGAGTTTGTCACCTTTCGCGCGAGCCATAGCCTGAAAATCCATGTTACTGGTGGCGAAAAAGATGATCGGCACATCCAGGCCCTCTGGCGAGTAGGACGCGTCGACATTGGACCGCAACGACTGCAAATTTCCATAGCGGCCCTTGTCCAACGCCAGGTTCAGTTTGCCTGAATTTTTAACCGTCTGGGCGTCGCCGCTTCCTTGCCACTCGAGCCTGACTGCGCCTGCCAAATCATTCTGATTGCCAGAAGCCCGAAGCAGCGGCTGAAGCGTCGATAAGTTCGCTACGTTTGCGGAAATCTTGCCGCTGTAACGATGAGGTCGCCGCAAGTTTAGCGTCCCAGTCGCGTTAACGAAATCCGTATTGTTTAGCAACGCGCTCACATCATTTAGATAAATCACGTTGTTCGAAATCGAACATTGAGCGCTGACTTGACGGAAGACCAAGTCTCGCAGTTTGAGATTTGCTCCGGTGAGCCACATTTGTCCGCTGGCAATCTCTTGTTTCCATTGAATCTGTGCTCCGAGCTGCAACGGGCCGCTGAGTCTATCTGGCGAATTAGCAACCCAAAAGTCTGCCGCTTCGGGCGCGTTCAGCGACACATCCACATCTGCGGGCTGCGAAGAAAATTTGCCAACCTCTGCCGGAAGCAAATAACGGCCATGAACATTCAGTTCATTTTGCTTTCGCCGCACATTCAACCGATCAAGTCCGAGAACGTCGTCGCTTGAGTTGAGCGATCCTTCTGCTGAATCAACGATGTAATCGCGATAGCGTATGCCCGTTAAATCGAAATTCATTGCCGTGCGGAGGTCCGCGAACCACGGTCTCTTATTATCGCTACGCACCACGCGCTTGGACGCGCGCAGCGTACAATTCAGCTTCTCAATTATTCCATCTTGAAACCCAACCGCCTCTGCGCTCACGCCGAGGTCTGCCTGTACAGTTGCATTGATAACGTCAATCCTGCCGGTGAACTCGGCCGAGCCGGTCAAGCCCACAGGGGTACCGGCTGTTAGCCGTTGCAGATCAGGTGCGGTGCCTGAAATTTCCAGATTCATTGGTGTTCGGCCGAAGTCTTCGATTATGGCGGGCAACTCCATTCCTCCACGAAGATGAAATTCGTTCTTGTCCTGAACGATGTCGGCCGAGAACGACGGCGCTACCAAGATTGAGTTCCGGACGACGCACATCGCTCATCCGCAGCGACAGCGTTCCGCTCCAAGTGCGCGGCTGATCGATTATGCCCGAGCCATCCAAGGCGAGGCGCTCAATTTCGCCGGAAAGATAACTCTCCGGAAAGACAAGGAATTTGTTTAGCGATTGCCAGGAGACGTTCTCCGCCGCCACATTCAATTTTGCGTTTAGTGAAGATTGCGTTTCGCTTAACGTCGCAGATGCCGATAATTGGCCGCCGACCGTGCAGTTGAGCCCGATTCCGAGAATGCTCGCGTCAATCCGCGAGGCATCGATATTTAAGAGGTGAACCTGCTCTTGTTCGTCGAGCAGAACATCACGAATGATTAAATTCTTGTTTGTATATGATGTTTGACCGGAAACTGCGGCCCAATTATCGCCGGACTGAAGTTGCAGCGTTGCGATTCGCAGCTCGCCAGGACGACGCGGGTCCAACTCAACATCGACACGTTCGGCAACAAAATCGTAGGGCTGATTTCTGACGATCACCGTCGTGTCGGTCGCGCGGAATCGTTCCGGGAAAAATCTCGGCAGTTTCAGGTGCGGTTTTGGCGCGCGTGTTCTTAATGGCGCTTTGGACGGATTGAACACAATCCGCGCCGACCGCGCCTCCACATTATCGAACAGATGGGAGATACCGTGCCGCACGTAACCAATTAGATTGTAATCAACATGCAGTTGGTCGATGTCGATCGACTCAATCGCCGACGGTCCAGTTGGGAACGCATGGACATTTCGCGCCGTAAGACGGGCAAAGGGATTGCCTTCGAGGCGGAAATCGATCTTCAAGTTTTCTCTGCTGGCGTATCGGAGCGCAATCTGCCGCCCTACTGCCAGCAGAATTGGCCGGTGCAAAATCAGCAGGAGCACTATGCCGACACCCAGCCCGGCCATCACACGACGCCAAATCCGCCCGTGACGACACGCGTCTGCCTGATCGTCTTTGGCCACAGAGCGACTCTATTGCCGCCCTGCCAGAGAGCAAAGAGCAAATCCGTAGTCAAGATTTCCCAGCAACTGCGCGGGCAAACGCCGATGAGCCGCCAATCGATTGCTGACCGGCTAGGAATAGGGAGCGCCAACTATGTTTCAAATTTGGTCGGCAGTATCGATAGCAAGCTCTGACCCCTATATGACCCCCGATTGCTTCTGACGCCGGTGAAGGTGGAAGTCTGGCGACGCGATCGCGGTCAGTGCGTGCAATGCGGTTCGACGAGAATCTTCACTTCGATCACGACATTCCGTTTTCGAGAGGTGGAAGCGGTCTTACCGCTGCGAATGTTCGACTGCTTTGCGCGAAGCATAATCTAGAGAAGTCGGACAAAATTCTGTCGCTCGCGCCGTGGATTTTCGCTAGCGCTGCCACGGTGCCGCACATTCAGAAAGTGTCCGGCTGAGTCGCTGGCGAGCAGCTGTCGATCTTCGGTGGTTGTCGATCTTGAAAAGGTAGTTTTGACCCGTTTCAGCCGTTAAGGCTGTATTCGCGACCCAGGCCGGAAACAAAAGAGGCAAATTGAGAAAACGTAATTTGATGAATCGCTTCGATATCAGGGCTGCTGAATCCTTCGATAAAAAAACTTTCCGGTGTTGGATATTCGATGTGGACGTCGGGGCAACAAATTTTGAATAGAGATGCCGCGACCGCCTGCATTTTACTCCCCGTCGGAGCGACTATCATACGGTGCGTGTAACAGTGATTTTTGTAGATGTTACTTAATAGTGTGAACGTTTCTTCATAGTCTAGCGTGCTGCAGCGTCGCTTTAGCTGGCCATCCTCCAACTCGTTATCATAAGCGTACTCTTCAATAACTCGGCGGTGAATTTCTTGTGCCGCAATTGCTCGCCACCTGAGCCGAGGCGGAACGCTATTCACCAAAAAAAAGCGAGCAGGACTAATGTTGGACAACAGCGCACGGATTAGTTGCTCGTTGAAGGACGTGAATGCGACCACGAGACTTGGGTGACGCTGCATGATCGCGCTCGAAAGAGCTGGCGTTCGAACTACTTGATGGACACCATACGATGGCAGCGTCAGAGCGCCTTCTAAATTATCCTTGTGCTTGAGGTAATCCTGCTCGCTCGGAGCGTAACTGACGGGTTCGCTATAAATTACGTTGAGGGTCCCTCCAAAATCTCTAAGCGCATACAGAAGCATCATGATCATGAGCTTTGACATAACCGAGATATCAACAATCACCTCACTGACACCGCGCAGAAGATCTCTGAGCTCAACGGCCAGTTGGAGCTCTGAGCGTGCAGGCTCAAATCGGTGGAAATCAACAACGCGAATTTTCTGTGTGCAGCGCGGCTGCAATTCTCCCAAAAGCTCTTCTAATCGCGATTTCTTTTCCGGCACATAGCGGAACACGACTCCTTCGCGAAAAACTGTATCTTGGGGCAGTTCTTTGGGCCAAGCAATCGTTCGATCCTCAAAACCTTCGGCCGCAAAGAAGATTCGGGAGACGGCGCCTTCTCTAAATTCTAAACGATAAGGGGCACGTTTCGGGAGCATGGATTATAACGGCAGTGTGTCTTGGGTGGAGGTTCCCGTCTCCTTTATGCCATTCGATTTATCGGGACGCCTTTCGGATCCGCCGTTGTCAATCCAGTTCTTGGCGTAAGCTTGCGGATCTCGCAGAAAGGCGCAAAAACCGTCCCAGCTCATCGTAACATGATCACGGAGTGAAAACGTGAGGGTGAAGAACGGGACCAAAAGGCCACGGAGAACTAAACGCGGCACAGCCTTTCCACGAACACTCTTCCCGCGATAATCGCGAATAAACACGCCGTATCTAATCATACCCCTATAGAAGTCAGCCACTTCCTCGGGTAGTGGGTTGTCGACGTTTGTGATTTCGATTTTACGCGCTTGTTTAGGCGGTTCTGTTTTCTGATTCGGCGAAAGCTTGTGTAATAATTCGTAGTTCGCGATCTCTTGAAATCCCTGAGCGATCTTGACTAAATGTTCTCCGAAGGAGCGATCACTCGCCGATACTTCATAGAGCCGATTGCTTGGATTTGTTGCTGAAGTGAGAAGAGCTAGGAATTTGCCGCCGGCCTCCCGTAACACCTTGTCTTGGTTTTTCGGCTGAACTAACCCGACTTTAGGTTTTGGTTTTCCCGTGAGTTGCCCTTCATCTTCGAGAGCAACCATCTCTGCAAAGAGACCAATTACTTCGCGTACATTGCTAGACCACATACGACAAAACACCATCTTGCCGTGGTATTTTACTTCCGTGCGCGATTTGCGGTCTCGTCCCGAACGAAGTGAGTGTGCAAGGTCTACATTGCTGTAAGGGCTGGTGCCGAGAATATCTTGTAAGCTTAGGTTGCGATTCCTAAAAAGTTGTTCCCGTTCGATTCGCGGAGTCAGTATTGCAGTGATTATCCTCGCATTTTCGATGTTGTTACGAAGCAAAGCTTCTGTGCCGGAATCGATAAGCTGAAAGTCATCGCCTTCTTCGAGAGTCTTGTTGTTGAGCCCTATTGTTTCGATGCTTTCAACACTTTCAGTCGCGACCTTGAAAATCGCGCAAGCAGATCGACGAAAGATTACGGCGTTAAGAATGCGTTGCGTAGTGGTGTTGACTAAAGGTAGCGAGTAGTCATCGAGAAATAAATAGAAGGGCCGGCCTTGTACCCATGGGAGGTGCTTCGACACCTTCGTTATGAACTTTTCAAGAAATGCTATGTCTGCGAGCTCGTTTAGCTCTGGCCTGTACTGAGTTCTAAGGCGAATTCTTTCGAGCTCAGAATTAAAAAATGATATCAAATGGTTAATAGCGCCGTGCTCGCCCTTAGTAAGCAGTAACCGATCGCCGTAAATTTCTTTAAAGAATTCCACCAGCCACGAAAGTGCGATCGATTCTTTGCGCGTTTTTTCCCGAATCCACTCGAGTACTTCGAGCACCCAAGAGACGTGGAAGTAGTTGATGACTTGGGGACGCGCCGTGCTCAACGCAGAGTCGGGCAACCACGGAAAGGCTTCGGCGATAGTTCGTGCGTTGAGATAGAATCCTAAAAAACTGTCGCCACCAGGTAGAGATGTTGGACCCAGGAAGTGGTCATATAAAGCGGTCAGCCTTCGAAAGATCATTGTCTTTCCGCAGCCGCGGAGGCCCGTAAGAACAGTGATATTACGATCAAGAAGTACGTTTGAACCAACAAACTCCGGGACGAATAAAGCTTTCCACTCGTCAAAACGATCACCGAGGATCTCCGCTGCTAAATAATCGCCTATTCTCTTCGTTTGATGCGTAACGGTTTGCTCGTGCTCAGCAATAAGCGTGTCCAGTTTGATCAGGAGCTTCGAAGGGTTGCGGAAGTAATCGCCTTCAGTCGCGTCGCACTCGGTCAGGTAACGCGAAAAATGTTTTTTTAATACAGTGAAGACTGTCTTGTCTCGTCCATCCAATTGATGAAAATCGATAGTGGTGAGGCATTCGTGGATAATTCGATTTAGGCCAAGGTAGTCATCGAGAATTTCTTTGCCGAGAGATGCGGTGTAATATCCGAAATCCGTAATCCATATTCGCCGTTCGTCAGCGTTTACGTTTAGGGGATTTGGATTTTCGACAATGAGGTTTCCAGAGTGAAGATCGGCGTGTTGGGTCCCGATGGCCTCACACGCATGAAGAACCCGTAAAACGCGTTGAACAACGTCCCACAGGATTGGGATTGTTACTTTACCCTGAGACAACAGTCGCCTGAGACTGATTCCTTCAATGAAGTCCCATGCGATCCACAGATAATCCTTATGTTCGACTTGGATAAAATTATGATCAATGTATTTGACGACCCCTTCAGTGCTTCCCAGTTGAATTACTTTTTTGATTTCGTTAGGCCATTCGGGACGACACCGATCCTTCGCGACAAACTTGATTGCCCTTTTTTGTGGGAACTCATCACACCGCTCGAATAAATAAACTTGCCCCATTCCGCCCTCATCAACCTTCCGAGTCACCTCGAATTCGCGAATCCGAATGCCGATAAATGGATCGCCCATTTGCTAGATTTTCTGGAACACCAAAATCTTCTCTCGTTTAACACCCCTGCAATCCCGCCGCGCGCGACGGATATCCGGGATTCGATCCTCGAACGTTTGAACCAATCGAAGCGCCGGAAATTGCAGACGTGCCATCGTTTCGACGACCTGTGCCGGACGCGCTCTAGCGTTAGACACACGATCGCCAACTACCAATACACAATAACCCTTTGTCTTGAGTCCGGCTTCGACGCGCGCTAACAGCGCGCGCATGATCCGGTGGAAACCCACATCCTCCGATCCCTGAGAGTTGTTGCGCAATAACTTCGAGTCGGGCCGCAAAAACCATAGACGCAATCGATTATCACGAATGTAATCCAGAGCATTCATGTAGGGTGGACTAGTGATCACTGCATCAAATCGACGCGGAAATACAGCGCGTTCGATGGCGACCTTCTGAAAAGCCCAACGACTTCTTGGTAGATCCGCTGGTGTTCGTTTTAGCGCTCGGCTGATTTTTGCCTTTAGTCGCGGCTCGAGCGGGCGGTAGCGATATAACGTCGGAAACTCCGATCGCGGGAAATTGCGGTTTCTGAGATAAGGCACAAGATGGCTACTAGGATATGAGAGAAACCCAGGTCGCTGGTGATGTAGGATTCCAAGCAAACAGGACATCAGAAAGTGGTCTTGGCCGCGACAGAATTGAGCAAATGCAACTGCTTCCTTGAGTGTCTGAGGGTGAAAAAAACGTCGAATCCAAAACGGGATTTTGTTCAAGTGTGGCGGTCTTATAACCCGAGCCTTGTCTATTGCTTTGGCCGCGAGATCCAAACCCTCTTCCAACGATAGCGGCGCGGAGAGCTTTCCCGTCGTGAGCGTCTGTGAGTATTGGCTCTTGTCAGACGCGAATATCCGTCGGCCTGCAGCGACCGCCTCGAGAGGAATAGTTCCGGCTCCCGAAAATGGATCGACGACAAGGTCTCCAGGTCTTGAAAAATTTTCGACAAGCCATCGCGCGGACGAGCTTTTCAGTTTGCCGATGTACGGCGAAAGCTGATGAAGTGTGTACTCGGTGTGAACGCACGAAGTCGCACGGTGTGGAATTCTAGACACCGTGACATGCTGGCGGAATGGCGCGCGTATCATATACCTAGAACAAAGCGTGGCGCCTACAACTTTACAACTGCGTGCGGTCACTCAGTAGACGCGACGGTTTTTCGCTCCTGGCACGATGAAATCGCTCAAACGCCTTTTCTCCGCGGCTCCGGAGGGAACGGCCGCGCTGTTCTTCATTCAGATCTTCTCGACGCTCGGCTTCGCCGTTCTTTACTCGACGCTGGTCCTCTACGCGACGAAGCATCTGCAGCTCCCGGTGAAAGCGGCCACTACGTTGATGGGCGTGTTCGGCGCCTTCAACTACGGCCTGCACCTCTTCGGCGGCTACCTGGGTGGCCGCTTCCTCTCGAACCGGAATCTCTTCGTCGGGGGCATGGCGCTACAGGTCATCGGTTGCGGGTGCATTGCGGGCGGGAGTTACTACATTAGCAGAAGTTTGTGGAGCATTGTCTTAAAGACCTTTGCCAATCACGAGTTAGCCCACGCAAGCGCGGGGACGGATTCACTCACCGACCGGGAACTGCAAGTTTTCACTCTGACCGGCCGGGGCGCTGGGGCTATGGAAATGGCGCAGAACTTGGGAGTGAGCGTGAAGACCGTCGAAACGCATCAAATGCGTATCAAGCAAAAACTGAATCTGTCCAGCGCCGTCGAACTGAGAAAATATGCAATGCGCCGCATGTCCGATTGGCGCGCCTGAACCTACAAAGTCCTGAGGCACACGCGGGAGTTTTTGCTTGATTCGCCAGCCAGGCACCGCTCAGTCAGTAAACAATTGCGTGCAAAGAGCTCTGGCGTGACGCTTTCTTGAACGTTACTGATGAATCCGGACAAGCTTTTTGATTATCTCGAAGGAAGGCTGCCCGCGCCGGAACGCGCTGCTTTGGAAGAGCGATTGATGTCAGATAAACAATTGCAGCGCGAGCTGGCGGTGGCGCGACAAATTCGGGCCGGAATGCGCGGGGACTCGCGCGAAGTTGTGTTGCCAGCCCGGCCGGATGTAACTGAGCAAGGCCGCAAAATGGCGCTTCGCGTAGGCGTAGCGTTCATCATTCTCATGGCTGTTAATGTCGGATTCGGTCTCTGGTTAATCGTGAGACACGAAAGTCGGAACCCAAATCGCGCGTTGCTTGAAACGCAAATGCGATCACCTCTCGCTTTGGCGGTTCCGCTACAAAAGGGCTTCAAGACAACGGCCGAATCAATGTCCTCGTGGATGTTCCATCCAATCGCGAACAAGAATTTCGCGCGGCGCTTGAGTCCATTGCTGGAAAAATACCGGGGTCATCCGCCTTCGCCGAGGCTACGGCGGACAGGCCGGCCCCGGCTACAATAGCGCCCCCGGCTACAACAACGATCTCGGCGACGGTGGAGAAGAAGAGCTTCGTCGTGCAGATCGTCGAGAAAACATCAAGGTAGATTTACCCCGTGAGATAATATTCGATGGACAATTTGGCAGCACGGCGATCTATCTCACGGGGTAAATGATTGGCGTCACGTTTGCTTTGCCTACGGAAAGCTCGGAATTTTTGAGCCGGCTGAGGAATAAATCTCGTGCTGATCGTAATGGCATCACGACAATTCGCGGCAAAATCGGTGACCGCGAAGTTGACGTTCTTCATACTGGCGTCGGAGAAAAGGTTTGCCGGCAACGGCTCGGCAAATTTCTCGAGAATCAGCAATTCGATTTCTTGATCAGTACCGGGTTTGCAGGCGCCCTCAATGATGAACTGCAAGTCGGCGATCTCTTGCTGGCGAGAAATTTTTCTACGCTTGATCTCAACGAGAAGCGCTCATTCTTTTCAAGCTTGCCGATTCACATGGCGGATCTGTTAACCGCGCCAGCGTTGGTCGATTCTAATGCTGAGCGAACTGAAATTGCGCGCAACTCGGGCGCGGCTGCGGTGGATATGGAGACAGAATTCATTGCGCGCGCGTGTGCTGAACATGGAATTCCGCTGCTCTCGTTGCGTGTCATTACCGACACGCCGCGCGAACCATTCCCTGCTCCAGTCCACGTTCTGTTCGACATCGCCAAACAAAGAACCGATCTCCCGAAATTGGCGGCATTCTTTCTTGCGCACCCGACTCGGGTCCCACGCCTGATTCAGTTCGCGAGGAGGATTACGAATGCGCGAAAGACATTGGCGAACGCGCTCGTTACTCTTCTGCGCGAACTGTAGCTGGGGTGGCTGAGCCCGACATCGGCGCCGGTTCGATGTGCACCAGCACGTCCGCGACGCGCGAGTCGCTTTGCTGGATCGCGCTTTTCACGCGATGCGCAATTTCGTGGCCTTCGTGCACCGACATGTTGCCATCCACTCCAACGTGAAGATCGACGTAGAAGTCGAGGCCCATTTTGCGGGCCCGACATTTCTCAACCTCAACGACGCCCGGAACTGATGTGGCAGCCTGGCAAATCGACCTGACGAATTTTGCGCGCGGAGCGGTGTCCATGATCTCGTAAAACGCGGGGCGCAAAAGCCTGACGCCATTTGCCGCGATCACCGCGCACGCGAAAAGCGCTGCCCAATCATCCGCACTTTGCCAGCGCTTGCCGCCAATCAACGCTACAGAAATGCCAATAAACGCGGCAGCCGACGTAAGCGCGTCGCTGCGGTGATGCCAGGCATCGGTTTGCACGGCCGTGCTCTCCACGTCGCGGCCGATCCGGTTGACGTAACGGAACAAAAATTCCTTTACCACGATTACCACTATCAATATCCCGAGCGTGTAAGGAGCCGGACCATGGTGCGGCAGAAAAATTTCGCGCACACTTTGAATTGCAAGACCAACTGCGGCGGCCAATACCCCAATTGCAACAATGACGGCCGCAATCGGCTCGGCTTTGCCATGGCCGTAGGGATGAGTTGCGTCAGGCGGGCGCGAAGCAACCTTCAGTCCTCCCCAGATGACAAACGAGCCACCGACGTCGAGTGCAGACTCGATGCCGTCAGCAATCAGGACATAGGCGTGGCCGAAGAACCCGCCGAGAATCTTTGCCATTGCGAAAATCAAGTTGACGATCATTCCGAAGAGGGCGACGCGCGCGCCAATTTGCCAGACGGATCGACTCGTCCCAGCCCGCGCCAAGCGGGTTTGCAGAGTGCCTGGGGAAGCGTGAGGATGCTGGGACGGCGCCATCGATGAGCAAAAATATACTCGCAGCAGTTTACGAAAGACACGGAAATCCGGCAGACGTATTGCATGTCGAGTCGCGGTCATCGCCGACGCCAGCCGCAGGCGAAGCCGTTGTGAAAATGCGCGCCGCTCCAATCAATCCTGCCGACTTAAACCAGATCGAAGGCAAATATCCAGTGCGAGCAGAGTTGCCGGCGACGCCTGGATTCGAAGGC
>WNGG01016989.1_pt1 | contig 12728 bp, 10 predicted proteins | sample 5400661 | NCBI WGS metagenome assembly WNGG01 (sample SAMN13153372, study PRJNA577476) | soil metagenome | isolation source: 100 cm soil or saprolite under Garry oak tree replicate 1 | place: USA:California | collected 2016-06-15 | reverse complement strand
TTACACTTCATCTATGCGCAAACGTGCCGTGAAAAACGATGCAATGAATGCCTCATCGGAAAGCTGGAAGTGTGAATATGGTACAAGAACAAAATTCCGGAGAACGACTCTCCCGCTTTCTAGCACATTCTGGCATAGCTTCACGACGTCATGCTGAAGAACTGATTGCTGCCGGTCGCGTGCAGGTGAATGGTGTCACCGTGGCGATGCAGGGAACGCGCATAAATCCTGAAACTGACATAGTGTTGGTGGACAACAAACCTGTGCATACTGCTTCCAAACGCGTATATCTGATGCTGCACAAACCCATTGGATATGTTTCTACTGCGGATGACCCCCAAGGTCGACTTACGGTGCTAGACCTGCTTCCTGCTGAATTACGCGCTTTGCGTGTGTATCCTGTTGGGCGCCTGGATATCGACACCGGTGGTTTGCTCTTGCTGACAAACGATGGAGACTTCGCCCTGCATTTAACCCATCCTCGCTACTCAATACAAAAGCACTATCAAGCGTTGGTACAGGGATGTCCATCTGAAAGCTCACTAATAGCGTTACGTAGTGGTGTAACGATCACTGAAGATAAAGGGCGAAGCCATAAAACTGCACCTGCACAGGTAAGTCTTTTATGGAAAGCAGGGACTGATTGCTGGCTTTCACTCATCATTCACGAGGGCCGCAAGCGCCAGGTACGGCGTATGCTGGCAGCGGTCGGCCATCCTGTTCTAGAACTGTCACGTGTAGGTATTGGGCCTTTATCATTAGGAGACGTACCGGCAGGGAAATGGCGCCATCTCACTAACGAGGAAGTAAAATCGTTACAAGACTATACCCATACTTCGCAGACAGTATGATATAATCCTTCTCAGTATCGTCACCCATTGACGCATGGCATGGAGGGATTATGCAGCGGCCAAGGCATATCGCTATCGACGGACCTGCAGGATCAGGCAAAAGCACGGTAGGCGAACAATTAGCGCAGCGCTTAGGATATCTCTACATAGATACCGGAGCCATGTATCGAGCGGTCGCTTGGCTCGCGCTCCAAAGGGGTGTAGACGACGCCGATGGGCCTGCCCTGGCCAGTTTGGCGCAGCATGCTGGGATCATCATCACTCATCCCCAAATTGACGATGGTCGCCAATATACTGTAATGGTGCATGGACAAGATGTTACCTGGGATATTCGCAACACAGAGGTCACGCGAGTTGTTTCAACTGTATCAGCACATACAGAGGTACGCGCCATTTTGATTGCTCAACAGCGTGAAATGGCGCAACAACATGATGGAACAGTCATGGTTGGCCGTGATATAGGTGCTGTAGTCTTGCCCGATGCTGATTTAAAAATCTATTTGACAGCGAGTTTGCAAGAACGCGCTCGCCGTCGTTATTCCGAGCTAGTTGAACGTCTGGGCGAACACAATCCAACGCTTCCCAAGATGGAAGAAGTGCTGGCAGATATTCAACGTAGAGACGAGATCGACCATGATAACATGCGGCCAGCGGAAGATGCCATTGTAATTGTCACCGACAACCTGAGCGTCCCACAGGTGCTCGAGGTCATATGCAGCTATCTGGAGGAGCCTGTATGACGCAAAATACCAACACCACCTCACCTTCGGATAATTCAGAGCAACCACCACAAGCGATACAAGTTGAGAAGCCCGCGAAGCTGGCAAAAACAAAACCTCAGAAAAATCTGTATGAGCCATACAGGATACCAATGATCCTCTGGCGATTGATACGTGGAGTTGTCCGCCTCATCGTTGCGATCATTTTAGATGTACACCTGGTTGGGTGCCAGAATGTACCAGAAACAGGTCCATTGATTATCGCATCTAACCATCTTTCCTGGGCTGATATCCCGCTCATTCCGGCATTTCTCAAGCGCAAAGTGGTATACATGGCAAAGGAGGAGACGTTCCAGGGCAAGATGGGTTGGCTTGTACGTTTCTTAGGCGCTTTTCCCGTTAAACGCGGTGAGGCCGACCGGCAGTCGCTCAGAACTGCTGAGGAACAACTAAAAGCTGGCCGTATACTGGGCATCTTTCCAGAAGGAACTCGTAGTAAGATACACAAATTGGGAAAGGCCCATTCAGGTATGGGAATGATTGCTCTGCGTTCAGGCGCACCGGTCTTACCCGTAGCGATCTACGGTAGTGAAAAAGCGTTTAAGAAGTTCCGTCCTCGCATCATTATTACCTTTGGCGAGCCAATGATTCTGAAGCCCAAAGGTAAGAAAATCACCCGCGAAGATATTGACCAGTCCACAGAGCAAGTCATGCTACGCATTGCCTCCATGTTACCCCCTGAATATCGAGGGGTATACGCAGAGAAGTTACCAGCGCCGGAAGCTGTAAAGGAAATATAAAACATTTGACAATGCTCACAACAACCGACAACATATTCCATCTACGGGATGGGCGAGTACTGGGTTATGCGGAATATGGCGATCCTACCGGTACACCGATCTTCTTTTTCCATGGCTTGCCTGGTTCTCGACGACAACGCCACCCTGACGACTCGATTGCCATCGAGCTTGGTGCGCATATCATTACCATTGATCGACCCGGGTATGGCTTCTCCGACTTTCAGCCAGGTCGCACGTTGCTAGATTGGCCTGATGATGTGGCTCAACTTGCCGATGCGCTGAATATTCAGCGATTTGCGGCCATCGGTCTATCAGGAGGTGGTCCTTATCTTCTATCTTGTGCCTACAAGATGCCTGAACGCATCACCTCGGCAACTGTAATAAGTGGTATGGGTCCAGTTGATAGCCCAGAGGGAATGAAAGGCATGATGCAATCCATGCGCCTGGGACTTAGCCTGGCACGAAGAGTGCCGTGGGTATTTGTACGACCTGCGCTTGAGCCAACAGCGAGGTTGGTAAGACGAAATCCAACAGCAGCTAAAAAGCTGGTACCTATGTCTGCACCTCAAGTCGACAAAGAGGCTTTTGCCCGACCTGAAATACAAGCAATAGACCATGAAGATCTGCTCGAAGCCTATCGCAACGGTGCACAAGGTGTTTACTGGGAAGTAGTAATACTTGCGAATCCCTGGTGTTTCCGCCTCGAAGACATTCACAAAAAGATCTATCTCTGGCATGGCGAGGAGGATACAACTGTACCCCTCACTATGGGAAGATACGTGGCACGAAGCCTTTCAAATTGCGAGCCGAGATATTATCCTGGTCAGGGTCACACCCTGATCTACCATTACTGGCGGGAGATACTGACGGTAGCTATGGCTTGAACAAAATGAAAACCATTACTCTTGATTACGCCGGGCATATCAGGAAGAATGGACAGCCTGGACACTTAACCACGTCTGGTTTTGGTGGAAACTCATTTCTCTCCATGCCCAAAATCGCTTGCTCTAGCTCGTTGTAAAGACTTTGTTCTTTCTTATCAGTCAACGTAAGTGGGTAGGTTTCGCCTGTACTCATATTGTGCACTTGCAACTCAATGGTGCGTCCTGGGTGGTGCTGGCGCGAGGCATGGACATACAACATTTCGCGTGCCGTTGCAGTAGGTTTTTCCTTGCGTTTGCCGAAACGTGTTCGCACAAACTTGATTGGCTCACCATTCTGCGCAGGAGCTTCGACACGATCGACTGCAACCTCGATGGATTTACCGGCAATATCCACTGTGAAGTTCTGATGTAGTTGCCAGTTTGTATTCCCACTTGTGAGCAACTTACGCCGGATCAATTCGCTAACCTCGTGCCCATGTCGTTCATATAAAGTAGCGAAAGGTAATGTATCCCCCTTCTCTTGTTGCCAACGTTGTAAATACAGTTCCTCGGTCTCCTTTGCTGTTAGCAACTCCCCATCCCAGTTCTCTATGACCTTATTTTCTTCGAGCTTTTGCTTTAACGCTTCCACTGTATCATGTGTCACCCTATAGAATGCAACGTATGCCGATTTTTCGCCATGAAAGCCATAGATCGTACTGTACATGTACTGACGAGGACAGCGTTGGTATGTTTCAAGAGCCGATAGCGTCAGCTTTTCTGGTTTCGTTGCTTCGATAAAGTCATCACTCGGCTGCGATGAAAAGGGAGCTAGCCAGGTTGGTTCATTTGTGGTATGCTCATCAACGGCGGATTCAGTTCCAGCAGTGATCGGGCCAGCGGAATCGTTCCTGGCAAGGGGTGACCGGGCGGGGTTAAACCGCGTCCAAACATTTTCGTCGGGTTCAACACCAGTTTCATTATCCTGCCATACAACGTGTCTAATGCGTTCCTCGGGTAGACCCATTAACAAAGCATCAATGTATGCTGAGCGTTTGTAATTTTTCTTGCCGTAGCGTTCGGCATAGCTCAGCACAAGGTGGTCACGAGCGCGTGTTGCACCGACGTAGAAGAGACAGGCTTCGCCTGTTTCGTGTGCAGCGTCACCTTCACTTCCGGCTGGTAACATGCCAATGGGAGGCTCGACAGGTTTAATACGTCTCTGGATGGGGAAACGCTGTTTCACAATGCCTGGCAGGTAGACAATGGGGAATTCCAGTCCCTTACTGGCATGAACAGTCATGACGCGAATGACGTTGGGAGTTTCTTCGTCGTTGCCCTCTGTATTTTCATGACGATGCCCCCCATCATAGCGCAGGGTTAAGAGCACACTCAGGTAAGCCAGGAAACCTCTGGCTTGCTCTTGAATACCAGGTGATTTTATTGGCTCTATGGCCTCGCCCAGGACTGTTGTTTCCTGTGCCTGCTGATCACGCAGCATTTGCTGCTGCCAATCATATTTGTGGGCAAGTTGTAAAATTCCAGCGTAATCGTCGAGAATAGCTTGTGTTTGCGCATTTCCAGCAGAAGTCAGCAGGCCCCATACTAGCGAAGTCTCGATGAAGAGGTAATCAGCCAGTAGTGACCAGATGTTCTGTACGTTCTGGGGGAGATTCAGGTTTCTGAGGATGTTTGAAAGCCGTGTGAGCGAGCGACATCCATCTCCACTGATCGTGATTGGAGCCTCATTGTGCTGGATCAACGAAATGGGAAGGACCCCTTGCTCTCGCGCTGCTTGGAGTAGCGCCTCGATGTCATGCTGAGTAAGTGCATGGTCTGGTTGTCGCGCCGCCCGCAAAAGTCCCATACCACTTGAGTTGGCCAGCAATATGACAATCGAGAGCAGGTTTTTGATGTGTTCTTGCTCTAACATACCTCCGCGCTCGATTACAGGGAGATTCGCGCTAACGAGCGCCTGTGAGATTTTACGTGCTTGCGCTCGTGTCCGGCAAAGTATAACGATATCGCGAAAATTATAGCCCTCGGCCAGTTTGCGCCGGATATCGCTTATCAAGCCGTTCAATTCGCTGGTTTCGTCAGAGGCAACCGCAAGGGTGACATACGAATCTTTTGAAGTAGAACGAGCTGTCTGAAGTATGTCCAGTATATTGTTGGAATCCAGTTGTTGACTGCGAAATGCATCAGCAAAGCTTACAATATCGGGTCGAGAGCGATAGTTGCGACTGAGCGGTAGCACGACTGCACCTACATAGTCGTTGCGGAAGTTGGCGATGTTTGCCGGTGAAGCGCCCCTAAAGCCGTAGATAGCCTGATTCGCGTCTCCCACTACCCAGACATGGCGTGTATCTCCAGCAAGTTCGCGTAACAGTACACCACTGGCCCGATTCATATCTTGAAACTCGTCTACAAGAATATGCTGGTACTTCTGCTGTAGCTGCTGGCGTACCTCCGGATGTTCTTGCAACAGTTGGACAGTTAGCATGATCAGGCCACCAAAATCGGTATTTTTCTGTCGCTCCAGGGCTGCTTGATAAAGCGCGTAGATGTTAGCTATTTCCAGAGCCTTTTCTGCTCGTTCGATCTCTTCATCACTTGAAGCCTGCTGCAACATGCGCTGAGCCAGCCATTTATATTCCAGCGGTGATACCAGCTCATCTTTGGCGCGTGAGATTCCCTTCAAGATGGCAGGAAAGTGATAGGTTGGCGTGTTCAAATTCTGATAATGACGTAACGGCAGTTCGTTGGCTAAGCGCAGTAGGAGAAAATAGCCCTCCGCGTCATCCACAAAGGTGAAATCCTGGCCCAAACCAACGAGGTTCCCATAGCTACGCAACTGTTCAGCACAAAAGGCATGAAAAGTGCTGACCGTAGGAAAGGCGACCTGGTCATCTAGCACATTTTGCAGGCGTTCCTGCATCTCCTCTGCTGCCTTGCGCGAAAAGGTCAATGCAAGTATATTTTCGGGCGCTATGCCCTGTGTGTGTAGCAGGTATTCGATACGACCAATGAGTGTGCTTGTTTTGCCACTGCCAGGTCCTGCTACGATTAATGCGGGAGTAGGAGCTTCGATAGCGACTTGTTGGAACTCGTCGTATTGTTTATCGGGTGAGAGAATGGTTTCAGTGGACGAGTGAGTATTGTCAGAGCTATCACCCGTGTGGCCATCGACTTCAGGATGGATACCTTCATCCCACGAGCGACCATGAAGGTCACCCGTACGATTTACATTGGCCTCGCTGGGTGTAAGGAGTACTGAAAGGCGGTTAAGCAGGGCGGATTTGGAAACGCCGAATATACAAGCTAGTTCGTTGGCAGGAGCTTCTGCAGTCAAATAGAGGGCGCGCACTCTTTCTAGGGGCATTAGTAGCTCAGCCGCAAAGAAATTCGCAGTCAATTCGCGCTGGCTGCGAGGATCATAGGATATGCCAATTCCAAGTAGTTCTTCTGCTTGATCCTGGAAGACCAGATCTGTCACATCTTCACGTACTTCATGCTCCTTGCATGGGTCTTCATACAATGCTCCCTGATCAAGTACAGCTACTGATTGGGCTAGACGAAACGAAATGTGCTGATGGCCTAGCTGACGATGTAGTACCGCATGTCCTATTTCATGGGCCAGAGTGAAGCGGTGTATTCCTTCGGGAAGATAACGACGGAGCCATACCAGGTTTTCTCCTGCGTCCAGAAAGCCGTAGGTACCCTCTGGATGGTCGTCTGGATGAAATGTCGTGATCTTCAGGTCAAGCCAGGCTGCCAGGTCATCCAGGGGTGTTCTGTCATCAATCCACCATGGATGGCTTTCTCTGAAGCGCTGTAGCAGTTGATGTGCTGTTTCGGCTGCCAGCGCTTTTATTTTATTTTCCATAAGAATTCCTGTGAAATAGAGATGTATTTGTGGTTTCATAATTAGTATACAGCAGTCTGCCAAATGATGAAAACCTCTCAGCCACAACCGCCAGCACCCACACCACACTCTTGAGTGGAGAAAATCTGATATAATTTGGTAAGCTGAAAATGTGCTACTGTGCAGAAACGGAGAAAGTGCCATGGAAGCTACCGAAATTCTTGAAAAGGCCAGGGCTGGTGGCGAACTTCCCAATGGCTGGGTTGTCCTGCCGCTTTTGCGCAATAAGGTAAGATTAGCTATTCTTGGATGGATTGCTGGTGCCATTGTGGGATTTGGATTTTTCGCATTGATGATCCCCATCATGATCCCTCACAATTATCTTTATGGTTTCATCCCCGCTTTTATTTCAACCGTGATCTTAGGCGTGGTGCTTTTTATTGGTGTGGGGAGTATCTGGCAAATTATTGTTGATACACGCCGTTTATTAGAGGCCGACAGGCACATTATCGTCATCACCCCAGATGAATTTGTAATGCAAGATGGGGAAGATATAAGACATGTGCCAGTAGTCAGCAATATGCCACATGTAGGCGAGAATCTTTCCGGGCTTATGTTTGGGCGCGGCCTCATTCCGACTGTGTCGAAATGGCGTGCGCGCCGAAGAGCCAAACACACTCCTTCAACGCTTGCCTTCATCGATAGCCGTACTGATACCGAGGTGATAATCAAGGACTACAACTTGTATGGTGATCCTTCTACAATTGCTACCCTGATGAAGGAATATGCCTCCAGTGTACAGCGAATCTCTTGATGCAAAGGTCATTGCTCATGCTGCTTGCAATCGATATTAGTAATACCAACATCAAAATTGGCCTGTATAATAGCGAAACCATGAGCCATCACTGGGTCGTCTCTACCTCGCGCCAGCGTACGGCAGACGAGTATGCAATGGTACTACATGATCTGCTTCGTTATGCGGATCATCGATTTGCGGATATCGATGCTATCATTCTATCGAGTGTTGTTCCACCTCTCACACCAGTCTTTCAAGAATTGGCGCTGCGCTACTGCAACAAAGAGGCCATTGTGTTAGATTATACCCTGGACATGGGGCTACAGTTCCTGGTTGACAACCCGTGGGAGATAGGCGCTGACCGTATCGCATCGGCGCTAGCTGCATTCCATTTCTACGGCGGACCAGCTATCATCATAGCCTTTAGTACTGCTACTACCTTCGACGTTATTTCATCGGAGGGAGATTTTCTAGGCGGAGCAATAGCGCCCGGCCTGGTGATCTCCGCCGAGGCATTGAGCAGCGCCGCTTCCCGCCTTTACCGCGTAGATTTAACACCTCCTAGCCATGCCCTGGGCAAAAACACGATTGAGAACATGCAATCGGGCATCATTTTCGGGCATGTCGGACTCGTACAGGGTTTGATAGAGCGACTGAACAAAGAGATCCCAGGAATAAACGAGCAGACGAGGGTCAAGGTTATCGCCCACGGTGGTCTGGCGCCATTGATGGCTCCGATCATACCTGAGATTCAGTACGTTAACCAGTATTTACCGTTGGAGGGCTTGAGGTTAGCTTATACGCGGCTGCGGGGAGAGAAATATCCCACCTAATAAAGTACGTTTTCTAGATCACAACTCGTGTTGCTTGAATTACCCCGTATTTGCTCTTCTTGCCTTCAGCGAATATCACCGTCCCTTCCTGCAACTCTTGAATCAACAGGGGAGAAACATGCTCGCCTGAATGCCTGAGGATAGTCACACTTTCGTCAACACATAAAGCAACAGGTGTGGTATCACCTGTCATCCGATGAGGGACCGTCCCTGCAATAATATACGTATGTTGTTTCTGCGGCTGAGAAGCAACTCCTCTCACAGTTACTTGATGTCCATTGGCCAAAAGAGTTGCGATCAGTTCCCGAGATTCGTGCTGCACCTCCTCAACAGATCTATGATTCTGCTGAACAGCACCTGCATCTTTCTGCTCGTATAAAGTGACTTGTGACTTCTCTTTTGCTGTGACTTTTTCAAATAATGCACCGTCATATGTGCTGGGAATTGCCACCTGTACGGTGTGTGGCATAGCATCAAAACGATAGGTGACCATCACTTGCTCTGCACTTCCAGCACTTTCGAGAGCTTCACGATCCGTCTTGTTCAGGTAGTCTTTAAGGCTTGCCGGGCTTCCATCCAGTTGCAAGTCAATGGAAGCTGGGATGCTGATGGTTATGCTGGCTCCATGAAAGGTTTCGGTTGTTACGTGATCAGGCCTGCGACGGAACAAAAGCGAGGCTATCTGTTCCAAAGTCGTCAGGGTATTGCCTGCTGTAAGGACACACACTTCAAGGAGTCCACTATCGAGATAGGCGTTTGGCGTCATCTGTACGACCTTGGCGTAGCGGCGCGTATTGCCTACAATCACTTGCCAGGCTTCGCCTTTCCAAATTTTTTCGTCTTCGTATTTAGTTCCTTCTACCCGTATCTCTACATGGAAAGGATGTTGCCTGGTAAATTCTTTGGCTGCCGAGAGACCAACAGCCAGAGGGCCAACCCGGTACTTCAGGTCCTTGGAGACATGCTCCATAATGGCGGCATCGATGCCCAGGCCAGCCCACAACAAGAAGTGATGCATGGCTCTGGTTGTTTCCTTTGTCTCCTTGCCTTTCTTGGGCGCAATAAATTGCGCCCCTACATGATCATCCTGGATTGTACCAGGAAATGAGAGCCCTAGCACCTCGATATGTCCGATATCAATCTTGTGAGCCTGGCTGTTGCAAAGGGTTAGAGCTGCTTGCACAGGGTCATCAGGCACACCAATTTCAGCCGCCCAGACATTGGTAGTACCACCAGGAATGACGCCAATGATGCTCGAATGCTTTTTGGCTGTCATTAGTCCATTGAGGACTTGATGCAGCGTTCCATCGCCTCCATAGGCTATGACCAGGTCGTAGTTTGCTTTCGCTGCCCTGGCTGCCAATTCCATGCTGTGCCCGCCATACTCTTTAATAGCAATCTCGGTACTCCAACCAGCCGCCGCTAGCACGGCGATCAGATCAGCAATTTTTGTCACATTATGCCCCGCGTGTGGATTAATCACCACACAAGCTTTTTTAAGCTTCATAGTATTTCTCCTGATCGATAGACAACATTAATGGAGATTGACAAAATCATCGGATAATGGATGTAGGGGCGCAATTCATTGCGTCCGCATGGGAAGGCAATCCTCGTCGCAGGGCGCAATGAATTGCGCCTCTACAAAATTGACGATTATATCCTGATATGCATCGTTCATACGCGCAATATCCTCCCTCAACTACCAGGAACATCGTCAGCGACGACCCTACTCACTCCAAGCAGCGGCAACCCCAAGTCACGCACCTTCACCAACACGCCGTGCAGCGCAGCCTGATCGACATTGATCCCGCAGAGAATGGCCTCACCTTGATCGACATTCGTGATGGTAAAACCATCAAACCATTCATTCCATTGCTGGCCGAGATGCCCCTTAACGCGAATAAGGTATTGTTCTTGTGCCATGAGCATGTTATCCTTTTCATTATTCACACTGCTTTTTCGTAGGCATGGATCGGTTTATGAGTCCGGTAACACCACGTGCTTCGCCTTAATAACGCCGCGTTTACCTTTCTTGCCATGCACGATAACCACTGCTCCATCCTGTACCTTCCCTATATGAACATGAGAAAGACGCTCACCAGAATACGAGAGGACAAGCGTGTTCTCATCGATGCGCACAGCAACGGGCCTCGATTCACCTGTACGTTGATTGACCATACTGCCCGCAAAAATACTCGTTTGTCTCTTATCCTGCATTGTTGCAACGCCAGTTAGTTTAACCTTGTATCCATGCTCAATTAGCATGTTGACAAGATTAGTGTATTCGCTCTGTAATTTCTCATGCGGCTTGTCGTCTTGATCAACAGTTCCCTTCTCCATTCGCTGTTGAGTCTCGGTATAGCTCTCTTCTTGCCGGCCCGCATGCTCAAACAGAGTATTGTCATAGGTACGTGGAATCGCTGTTCGCAGTGCGTGTGGAATAGCATCAAAGCGATAGGTTATCATAACATGTTCCCTGTGTTGCTCCTGGCGGAGCGCTTCACGGTCTGACTTGTTCAGGTAGTCTTCCAGTTGGACAGAGCTTCCATCGAGATGTATATGGATAGAGGCAGGCAGAGTAATCAAGTAGTGCGTAGCAAGAAAGTGTTTGGCAGTGACTGTATCAGTCTTATGTTTGAACAACAGCGAGGTAATTTGTTGAAGTGTCGTAATGGTGTTACCCGTCGTTATTACACAGAGTTCTAGTTTGCCGTCATCGAGATAGACGTCAGGTGTAAGTTCTATGGCATTTGCGTAGCGACGAGTATTGCCCAGGATTACCTGGTAAGCTTCTCCACTCCATACTATGGGTTGATCCTGCCCATCTTCAACGATCGTTACCTCGATGGGAAAAGAATGTTGCTCCGGTAAAGATTCAGCAACGGCAATATCAAATGCGAGGGGACCAACCCGTTGTTTCAGGGCTTTAGAAGTGTGGTTGATGACTGAGGCGTCAATACCCAGGCCAGCCGTGAGTAAAAAGTAGTTTTCGCGACTTGATGGTTGTTTTGCTTTGCTTTTCTGTACCTTCTGTCCATTTCGCTGCTGATTCTCCTGGGTCTGATTAGGAAACAATATTTCTTGAACCTGGAGTCGACCAAGATCTACTGTATGAACGTTGCTCTCGATCAGAGCAAGTGTTGCCTTGACAGGATTAACGGGCACGTTCGTCTCAGACGCCCATTGATTAGCGGTTCCTCCAGGGATGACACCAATGGCTTTCCGTCGTCCTTTCCCTTTGGCAGCCATAACTCCATTGACCACATGATTTATCGTTCCATCCCCGCCGTAAGCGATGATCAGGTCATAATCTTGTTCGGCCGCCATGGTTGCCAATTCAATTGCATGACCAACATAGTGTTTCACAGCGATGTCAGTTTTCCAACCCGCCGCTGATAGTATAGCGAGCACATCAGAGATTCTTGTAAAGTTGTGCCCAGCTCGCGGATTGATGATCAAATAAGCCTTTTTACAACGTAACGGGCTTCCAGTTGAATACTTTCCTGCGGATTTGTCTGAGAATTGCTCCTGCAATTCCTGTTCGCGTACAAAGGCAGGATTGGAACGCCCATCATCGTGCTCAACTGGTTGAAAGGAGAGTGTAGGCTCTAAGGTTTGATGCGGTAGAGCAGCCTGTTCGGCCGAATCTGCCGCAACTTGAGTGAGTGGAGAGTCTGTTCTGGCTTTGCTCAGGTCGTGTGTATCTGACTCTTTTACAGATTCGGATACAGTATTCCCATCAGGATCAGTTACAGGCCGCATTTGTTGCAGGAATGTAGTTATCAGCCGGTTGAGCCTGTGCAGGGTAGGATGGGAGGATGTAGCAAGCATATTTATTGCCTTTCTATAGAGACCTTACCTATAATCATCCTTACTGGCCTGCGTAATAAGATCATTCTGGGGGACACGTATGCCTTCGGCAAAGAAAGCGTTGATCTCAGCGCCAAATAAGAGAATAAGTGTGAAGAGGTAGAAGTAAAGTAACATAATGAGTATGAAAC
>WNGG01006778.1_pt1 | contig 12729 bp, 12 predicted proteins | sample 5400661 | NCBI WGS metagenome assembly WNGG01 (sample SAMN13153372, study PRJNA577476) | soil metagenome | isolation source: 100 cm soil or saprolite under Garry oak tree replicate 1 | place: USA:California | collected 2016-06-15 | reverse complement strand
CCGATGTCGGTGAAACGGAGGAGCGCGCGACCGGCCTTCACGTCCTTCAATGATTCGCGAACGCTGTCCGTCCCGCTCGCCGCGGTGAGGATACGCAGCACGAGGTCGGCGTCATCGTTCCCGGATCCATCCGTCTTGGCTCGCGCCTTCGCCTCTTCGAGCGCCGCGGAGAGCTCTTCCTTTGTCACGTCAGGCGAGCTTCAGATCGCTGCGCGCCGCGACAGGGATCTCGGTCCCGCGATGCCGCAGCACGAAGAACGCGGCCGCACCGATCATCGCGCCGTTGTCCGTGCAGAGGCCCGGCCGCGGCACGCGGAGCGGATGGCCGATGCGCCGCACGATCGCTTCGCGGAGCGCGATGTTCGCGGCGACGCCGCCGCCGAGGAGGACGGTTTCGACGGCATGCTCGGCCGCGGCGCGCGCTGTCTTCTCGGCGAGCATCTCGGTGATCGCCTTCTGGAACGAAGCGGCGACGTCGGCCACCGGAATGTCGCCTTTCTTCTCGAGGTCGCGCACAAGTCGCAGCACCGCTGTCTTCAGGCCGCTGAACGAGAAGTCGAACCGATCCGCGGGGAGCGCGCGCGGTAGAGGGAACGCGTTCGGGTTCCCCTCCTTCGCGATGCGCTCGATCGCCGGCCCGCCTGGAAAGCCGAGGTGGAGAAGGCGCGCGACCTTGTCGAACGCCTCGCCCGCCGCATCGTCGATCGTGCGCCCGAGCGGTCGGAAACGCCGATGGGCCTCCATGAGCACGAGATCGCTGTGCGCCCCGCTCACGACGAGCACGACCGCGGGGAGCTCGGGCTCCGGCGGCACTTCGTGCCCAGGGGCCCCTGCCCCTGTGTCCTCGGTCTCGTACAGCCAGTTCGCGTACACGTGCCCCTCGAGATGATTCACGCCGACGAAAGGCAGGCCCGACGCGAGCGCGAGCCCTCGCGCGTAGTTCGCGCCGACGAGGAGGCAACCGATGAGACCGGGTCCGACCGTCGCGGCGACCGCGTCGATCTCGGAGAGCTGCCGGCCTGCGTCGCGCAACGCTTTCTCGGTGATGACGTCGAGCGTGCGGAGGTGCTCCCGCGCCGCGACCTCAGGGACGATGCCGCCGGTGTCCTGGTGGACGAGCTGCGACGCGACGATGTTCGAACGGATCCGACGCCCGTCCTCGACGATCGCGACGCCGGTCTCATCGCACGACGTCTCGATCGCGAGGATCCTCAACCCGTCTCCTGCAGCTCTGCCTTGAGCTTCGCGAGGCGCTCGCGGACGGGCCGCTCACGGAGCCGCTCCGTCCACATGATCAGCGCGTCCTCGTTGTTGTCCGAGTAGTAGCGGCGGCGCACGCCCGCGCGCCGGAACCCGTACTTCTCGTAGAGCTTCTGCGCCGCAAGATTCGACGCGCGCACCTCGAGCGTCAGCCACTCGGCGTTCAGCGCCGCCGCCAGCTCGAAGACGCGCACGAGGAGCCGCTCGCCGATCCGCTGACGGCGGTTATCGGGGTGAACAGCGAACGTCGTGATGTGCGCCTCGTCGACCATGAGCCAGAGTCCGGCGTAGCCGACGATGCGGCCGCCCTCGCGCGCGACGAGATAGCGCGCGTTCTTGTTCTGCGTGAGCTCGTGGCGGAACGCGTTCGCCGGCCACGGGACCGGGAACGAGGCGCGCTCCACCTCTTGCACCCCGTCGATGTCGTCGGGGGTCATGTCCTCGATGACGATCGGAAATGTGGCGACCATGCCTCTTGAAACTAGTGCATCCCGGCGCAGCCGGGTGCAGCAGGACGGTCACACGGAGCAAGCGACGCGTGACCACCATCAGGCGCGCTTGGGGAGGCCGAGCGCGCGCTCGTCCGACGGCGGCGCCGCGAAAGGCTGCTCGAAGGACCCGCGGATGGACGGCTGCCGCACGTAGAGAGGCTCGATCTCGTTGATCTTCACCTGCGTGCGCGTCTCGAGCTCGCGCCAGCCGAGCTCGGCGAGGTAGCCGGCCCGGCGCACGCGTGACGCCGGCGACGCGAAGAGCGCTTTCGGGCCGAGCAGGTCACGCAGCGCCGCCTCGGTCTCGGCGTCGATCTCGCCGACGAACAGCGTGTGCGTGCCGATCTGCCTGCAGATCTCGTCGAGCGTCGCGACGAGGAACGGCGAACGGCGCATCCACTTGCGGTTCCGCTCCTGGTAGAAGGCGGCGTAGAAGGTGTCGCGGCCCGCGCGCAGCAATGGACACGTGCGCTGCTTCGAGGGCGCGTGCGGATACGCGAGCACGTCGAGCGTCGAGATGCCAACGAGCGCGGCGCCGTTGCCGCGCGCGATGCCCTGTCCCGCCGCGATCGCCACACGCAGGCCGGTGAACGATCCGGGCCCGACCGCGACGGCGACGCGATCGACCGACGAGAGAGCGGTCCGGGTCGAAAGAAGCGCGCGCTCGATCGCCGGGAAGAGCTCGTCGCCCTGCCGCCGCTGCGCGTGCCACGTCTCCTCCGCGAGGACGTCGCGGCCGTCGAAGAGCGCGACCGACGCCCAGTCGGTCGACGTGTCAAGCGCTAATAACACTCGCCCGCAGCTCCTCGACGAACTCGGCGGAACGCGTCCCGGTCGCGGCGACGACGATGCGGCGCTTGGTGTCCGCGATGTGCTCGAGCCTCACCTCGAGGCGATCGTCGGGCAGCAGCGGCCCGGCGCGGTCGGGCCATTCGATCACGGTGACTCCGCCGGCGTCCAGAGACTCTTCCCAGCCGGTGTTGGCGAGATCGACGCCCTCGAGGCGGTAGAGGTCGATGTGAAAGAACGGCAGCCGGCCGCCGCCGTGCTCGCGCATGATGATGAAGGTCGGGCTCGAGATGTCCGCCGGGTCGATCCCGAGGCCGATCGCGACACCGCGCGCGAGGACGGTCTTTCCGGTCCCGAGCTCACCGGACAGGGCGAAGACGTCGTTCGGCCGCGCCGCGCGCCCGAGGCGCTCGCCGAGCCGTTCGGTGTGCAGAGAGGAGTGGCTCACCAGATCGACCGAAGCCACTTCCTTTTTTCGATCAGCCACTGGGGACTTCGCGTTGGAATTTGCGCCGTTCGAGGAAGAGCCGGAGGTTGATGCCGAGATACGACCCGAAGACGGCGGCGAAGATCGCGAACCACCACTCCTGCGGCACCGCGCAGACCGGCGCGATGCCGACGCCGCAACCGAGTGTGCCGAGAAGCGGTATGAAGGCGAGCGCGCCAATGAACCTGCGGCGCCGTCGAAGCGAAAGCTGGTCCGCCTCGAACGCTTCGCGGCGCTTTTCGTCGGAGCGCTTTTCGCGCTTCTCGGGCTTCGCCGGACGATGCTCGGCGTCACCTCGCCGATCGCGGCGCCTTCTCCGTCTTGCCACGAGTGGAGGCTAGCGCTCGGCGGGGCCCCGCCCGGTCAGGGGCCCCTACCCCTGGGGCTGCGGTCGCTCGCGCTCGGGGTGAGCTCTTCGTCGCTCTGCGCCGGCTCCTCGTGCTCGGTCTCGCTCTCGTCGTAAGCATCCGCGCGGTCCACCGGCGGGGTGGCCACGGGACGGTCATCGGTCAACGCGACATCGGGCGACGGCGTCTCGGCCCGACCGATGTTCGCGGTGCTGAACACGAAGAGTCGCGCCGACACCGTATGGATCGCCGCGCGCGCGCCGGCGAGTGCGGCGAAAGGCTCAAATACGGCACGCGGCAGGGCTCCCGACCCGAAGCCCATCAGGCAGAGAACGGTCGGCCGGTCGCCGCGGCTCGGCGACCCTGCCGCGGTCACCGCGTCGCCATAGACGACACGGAGACCGGCTGGCGGGACGCCGCCCGCCACAAGTCCAGCGACGCCGCACGCGTGTGCGCGCGTGATGACCTCCGCCGAGACCCGCCCGCCGCCGACGATGATGCGGCCGCCGAGGCGCACGTCGATACGACTCGGGGCGAGGTCCACGTCCGGTCCGTCAACGCCGAGCGTGAGCTCGCCGATGGCGTCGGGCCCAAACGCGGCGGCACCTTGAAGGCACCACGCCTCGCCTTCGACCTCCACGACCGCGTCGTCTGACCGCGCGACGACGCCGTCGAGAGTCGCGCGCACCGTCCAACGATCGACGATGGGGGCGATGTAGAGGTCACCATCGACCGTGACATGCAACAGGCGTCCCTCGATCGGCGCCGTGACGCTGCGCGCGAAGCGGCGCCCGACGCGTGCGAGCACCGCTCCGGCCACCACGTCGCTGCCGACACGGACCCGCAGCTCACGATCGAAATCGGCAGGCGAAAGGCCGAGACGGCGCGCGCCGGGTACGCGCAGGGCGACGGCGAGGGTGGCGCCTGCGGCGATGATGTCGCCGGCCCGCACGAGCTCGCCGACCTGCGCACGCTTGGTGACCCCGATGGGGAGCGAGTGATCGGCGCTCCAGCGCTCGCGACGCCACGTCATGTCGGGGCCGTGTTCTCGGAGATCGCCTGCAGCGCGGCGTGCCATCGCGTCACGGCTGGGATGCGCTCGGCGTCCCGCTCGGGAAGCGAGAGCGGTCGGCCACGCGCATCAATGAGCACACCGAGCTCGCCCGACCGTCCGTGACCTCGCACGCCCGCGCCATTCACCGCGACCTCCACGTCGGCCCCCATCGGCACGAGACCGAACGAGCCAGGAGCCACCTGTGCCACGTTTCGGCCGGACGCGCGAACGATCCGGATCTTCGCAGACCGGCGAGTCACCACCGAAACCACCATGCCGATGCGCTCGGCGCGTCCCTCGTCGGGCTCGCGGTAGACCGTCGACACCGCATTCGGCAGGAGGCCATCGACCAGCACGAGAAGGCTCTGCCCGGCCTTTGGGAGCGACGCCGCCTGACCGGTGATGAGGATGGATGGCGCGGACCGCATCGCTGCGACGTCGAGCCCGGCGTCAGCCGCGTCACGCAGCGCGTGCGCGATCGCCTCGCGCGCCAGCGCCATCTCCAGCAGGACGGTGGCCTCGGTCGTCGCGCCACCTCCGACCGGCTGGCGCGTGCGATTGAAGACGCGCTCGAGCAGCGCCGGTGCATCGATCGGCCAGGGCAGCCAGCGGCGCACGTTGTCGAGGCTGGCACGTACGACGACGTGATCGGCGCCCATACCCAATCCGAGAGGGACGAGGTGCGCGGCTTCAATTTGACCGTCCGGGCGCGCTAGGACGAGTGACGTCGAACGCTCCGTCACGTCGACAGCAAGCGCGGTGGTCGCGTTCGTCGCCGCAAGAGCCCGCGCGCCGTCCTCGATGAGCGCGTCACGCAACACGACATCCCCGTTCCCGGCGCGGCGCAGATGGCGGAGGCTCTCGACCATCTCGGACGCCGCCGCGAAGCGCTCGAACTCGAACGGGCTGGCCCGCATCCGAAGGGCATGAGCGACGCGCATGTCCACGAGGGCAAAAACGCGCGGCATCGGGCGCTGCGCACCACAACCGAGACGCAGGGCCTCAAGAAGCTCGGAGAGCGCGCCCTCGTCTTTGGGTCCACCCTGTATCACGACGACATCGGGTTTCGCGTCGCGCAGAGCTTGCGCGGCCTCGACGAATGATCGCGGGTCGGTCGCGGGAACGCGCGCGACGATTTCGGCGCCCGACGCGAGCGCAAGATGAGCGACCGCGCGACGTGACGCCTCTTCGCGCCCGTGAACGAGCGCGATGCGAAGCGCGCGGCGGAGCGCGACACGCGTCTCCTCGACGGGGACCCCTACCCCGTCAGGGGCCCCTACCCCTGGGGCACGGGTCCCGGTCGAGACCGTCATCGCGACGCCGTCGTGGTGCGCGCCGCCTCCTGGACGAAGGCGTCGAAGATCCGGCGTGCCTCTGGCGAGACCTCGCTGGTCCGCTCGGGATGCCACTGGATGCCCACCACCCACCGCCGATCGTCGAGCTCGAAGGCCTCGATGAGATCGTCGACGACGGCGGTCGCGACCAGGCCCCGTCCGAGCGTGTCCTTTGTCACAGCCTGGTGATGCCGCGAGTTCACCGTGAGCGGCGCTCCGCCCGTGGCCTTCGCGAGGCGCGAGCCGGGCCGCACGATCACGTCGCGGTGCTCGACGAGACCCTCGCGCTCCAGATGCCGGTGTCCTGGAACGTCCTGAACGAGGCTGCCGTCGCGCACCACGTTGAGGATCTGGAAGCCGCGGCAGATGCCAAGGACGGGAATGTCGCGCTCGATCGCGACTTTCGCGATCTCGATCTCGAGCGCGTCGCGGTCGGTATCGACGTCCGAGCACGCCACGTCTGCCTCGCCGTACCGGGCCGACTCGATATCACCGCCACCCGAAAGGCAGAGTCCGTCGAGGTCGCTCGGCACCGCGTCGCCGGGGTGCAGCACGACGAGGTCCGCGCCGGCGCTCTCGAGCGCATCCCGGTACCGCTGATGTGATGCGCCGTGGAACGCGGACGGCCGTGCGAGCGTGAGCGCGATACGTGGACGCACGTTGGTCATGGTATGGAATCACGAAGGCTCGCGCGGTCGATGAGCTCGATGAGGACCCCGCCGGATGCGCGCGGGTGGATGAACGCGACCATGCCCTCGGCCCCTCGCCGCGGCGCGCGGTCGATCAGCTCGACCCCGTCGCCCGCGAGGCTCTCGAGCACGACCGCAAGGTCGTCGACGAGGTAGCACACGTGATGGAGTGTCGGCCTCGCGCGCTCGGCGACGAACTTCGCCACTCCGGACTCGCTGTCGGTCGGCTGGATCAGCTCGATCCGGCCCTTTGCGTCGCCGAGGAATACCACGCGAACGTGCTGGTCCGGAAGCTCGCGGATGCGATCGGCGGCAAGGCCGAGGGTGTCGCGGAAGAACGGGAGCGCCTCTTCTATGCGCGGGACCGCGATCGCGACGTGATGCAGCGGGCCGAGCTTCACAGACGTGGCGGAACGTACGTGCCGAATACCTCGCGCAGGTCGGCGCAGATCTCGCCAAGCGTCACGTCGGACTCTACCGCCGCGACGATCAACGGCACCAGGTTCGTCGAACCGCGCGCCGCGGTGACGAGGTCGGCGCGGGCCTTCTTCGCACGGGGAGTGTCGCGTCGTGCGCGCAGCTCCGCGAGGCGCGCGCGCTGGCGCTCGAGCACGGCCGGTGTTACCAGCGTGATCGGGATCTCGGGTCTGTCGCCTTCGTCGCGGTACGCGTTGACGCCGACGATGACCTTCTCCTTGCTCTCGATCGCACGCTGCTGCTTGTAGGCGGAGTCCTCGATGGCGCGCTGCTGGTACCCGCGCTCGATGCCGGCGAGCGCGCCGCCCAGGCCGTCGATCTTCTTGATCTCGGCGAGCGTGCGGCGCTCGATGTCGGTCGTGAGCGCCTCGATGGTGTGGGCTCCCCCGAGCGGGTCGATGGTCTCGGCGACGCCTGATTCCTCCGCGATGATCTGCTGCGTCCGAAGCGCGACGCGCACGGACTCTTCGGTCGGAAGCCCGAGGGCCTCGTCGTACGCGTTGGTGTGAAGCGACTGGGTTCCTCCGAGAACCGCGGCGAGCGCCTCGATCGCGGTGCGGACGATGTTGTTCCGCGGCTGCTGCGCGGTGAGGGTCGAGCCCATGGTCTGCGTGTGGAACCGGAGCGCGAGCGATGCCGGCGCCTTCGCGCCGTAGCGGTCGCGCATGATCGCGGCCCACACCCGACGCGCCGCGCGGAACTTCGCGACCTCCTCGAGGAGGGTCGAGTGCGCCGCGAAAAAGAAGGAGAGCTGCGGCGCGAATCGGTCGACGTCGAGCCCGCGCTCCACCACGGCGTCCACGTACGCGATGGCGTCCGCAAACGTGAACGCGAGCTCCTGCACCGCGTCCGCGCCGGCCTCGCGGATGTGATAGCCGCTGATCGAGATCGCATTCCACCGCGGGTGCCGCTCGGAGCAGTACGCGATGAGGTCGGTCGCGAGCCGCATCGACGGCCGCGGAGGAAAGATGTACGTCCCGCGAGCGATGTACTCCTTGAGGATGTCGTTCTGCGTCGTGCCGGCGACGCGGTCCGCCGCGACGCCCTGACGCTTCGCGATGGCGGCGTACATGGCAAGGAGAATCGCCGCCGTGGCGTTGATCGTCATGGACGTCGTCACGTCGCCCATCGGAATGCCTTCAAAGAGCCGAGCGAAATCTTCGAGCGAGCTGATCGAGACGCCGACCTTCCCCACCTCGCCCGCGACGCGCGGATCGTCGGCGTCGTACCCCATCTGGGTCGGCAGGTCGAACGCGACGGAGAGACCCGTCTGTCCGTGCTCGAGCAGGTAACGGTACCGCGCATTCGACTCTTCGGCCGTGCCAAAGCCGGCGTACTGCCGCATCGTCCAGAGGCGTCCGCGGTACATCGTCGGCTGGACGCCGCGGGTGTACGGCGGCTCGCCCGGGAGTCCCGGATCGGCGCGGTCGGGGTCGAAGATAGGCGGCATCGGCGCGCCGTAGGTCGTCTCGAATTTCGCGCGCTCGGGAACGCGTTTGGTCGCTTCCGCGTACTTCGTTCGCTCCCATTCGGCGCGGTCGCGGCTCTTCTTCGGCACGAGCCGATGGTACCGACCTATCGCGGCCTGAACACAAGCATTCCGTCGATGCGCCCGAGGCGATCCCTGGAGAAACGCATCGGCTTGTAGTCGCCGGAGTTCCAGAGCGGCGCCTGATCTCCCCAGTACTTCGATCCCGGCTGACCGGATTCGCCCTCCGGCGTGACCGAGAGCGAGTTATCGAGATCGGCAAGGTCGGCGATCATTCGCTCGGACGCGTTCGTCGTCTGTTTGTACGGCGTCGCCGGATCGTACGCGCCGTTGTTCACGGAGAAGCCGTCGCCGGCGCGCGGGAATGGCCCCATGTTCAGAAGAAGGCCAAGCGGCCCGATCGCGAGTGGGTGCGCGAACGTGATCGTGTGCAGGTCGCCCCAGCGCCACTTCGCTGTGTCGGCGCCGAGCCGCGCCACGAGCTCACGCGTCGCGTCCTCGAGCGCGACGGTTGACACGCCATCGCGCCCGCGCACCGACGGGTCGCCCGCGTCGCTGAACCACGGATCGTTGGGGTGCGCGAGGAGCTCATACAACGCGAATACAGGGCGCCCGTGACCGAGGTAATCCGCGTAGAGCACGTCCCCGAGCTTGTCGTGGAACGTCCGCGCGACCATCCGGATGAGCCACGCCTCGGTCACGGCCGCGCCGCCCGACTGCGCGGAAAGCGTGCCGTCCCAGTCGCGCACCAGCGCTTGCGCGCGACGCTGCAGGTCGGTCTTCGGACTGGCCGCGAGGATGACCTCGCGCCACCGGCCCACCGGCGTCGACGTGTAATCGGTCTGGATCGCGCGCATCGCGGGCACGTCCGCCTTCGGCAGACCCGCGAGGCGCTGCGCGATGTATGTCGCTCGGAACCCCGGGTCCCACTCGCCGACGTACCCCGTGCTGTGAGGATCCTGTGTCGGCCGGTCGTTCGCGTTGACGATCACACCGGTCGACGGATCGAGGAGCGTGGGATTCGCGTCCGCGGGCAGCACGCCGGTCCAGTCGTACTCGCCGGTCCACCCCGGCACCGGCATCTGCCCGTCGCCCTTGCGCGCGGGCAGCTGGCCGATGAGCTGATAACCGATGTGCCCGTCGACATCCGCGTAGCAGGCGGAGACCGCCGCGCCGTTGAAGTCCGCGGCCGCCGCGCGGAAGTCCTGCCAGGTTCGGGCTCGCGCGAGCGCGAACACAAAGTCGACGAGCCGTCCTGGATCGAGCGCGGTCCAGCGAAGCGCGAGCGGCGCGGTCTGGCCTTTCAGGACCGGCGTGACGATCGGTCCGTGACGCGTGATCGCGACGTCGACGATCACTGGATCGGCACGGCCCTTCACGTTGATCGTCTCGCGCACGAACGTGGCGGTCTCGAACTGTCCCCTGTACTCGTAGCGGCGCGGATCGGTGGGATCCTGGCGCTCGACGAACAGATCCTGCGTATCCGTGTACGCGTACGTGAGGCTCCACGCGATGCGGTCGTTGTGGCCGATGACGATCCCGGGTATTCCCGCGAAAGAAAAGCCGACGAGCTTGTAGCCCACGCCTTCGAGGCCGATCTCGTACCAGATCGATGGGTTGCGAACCGCGAGGTGCGGGTCGCCGGCGAGGATCGGCTTGCCGGTCGCCGTCCTCGATCCGGCCAGAGCCCAGCAGTTCGATCCGGTGCCGTCACCCGCGCCGGGCAGGAGCGAGGAGAGCGCGACCGCGCCCGGCAGCGATGACGAGCCGGCCCGCAGATACGGCGCGACAGCCGCCCACGCGCGCTCGTCGACCGCGGCCGCGTGGCCGGACGGGTCGGGCATCAGCGTCGCGAGAACACCGGTCCCGAAGCGAGAGGCGAGTCCCGCTCGGAGGAGCTCCTGGTCAAGGTTGCTCGCAGCGTCGTACGCTTGGAGCTTCGCGACCACGAGCGAGTCGAGCATCGACCAACGGTCGGGGCGGTACCCGAGGATCACGAACTCGAGCGGCAGCGAATCGCCGTGCCCCTCGAGGAATTTGTTCACGCCGTCGGCGTACGCGCTCAGGTTCTTCTGCGTGTCGTCGCGAAGAAGCGGAAGCTCCCGCGCCGCGACGCGCGCGAGTCCGAACGTGCGGAACTGCTTGTCCGAATCGAGCGCCGGCTCCCCGAGCACCTCGGCCAGCCGACCCGCGCCGGCTCGCCGATAGAGGTCCATCTGGAAGAGCCGGTCTTGCGCGGTGACGTAGCCCTGGAGATAGAAGAGGTCGTGCGCGGTCTGCGCGTAGATGTGCGGGACGCCGTAGCTATCGCGTAGGACCTCTGCGCGCGCGTCAATCCCGAGCAGGCGGAACTCGCCGTCGATGGTGGCGAGCGGCCGATACACGAGGATGAGCCCAGTCACCACGATGCTCGCGACGACCAGGAGCGCGATGGTGCCTGCGACTATGCCGGCCGTGCGACGGCGGCTAGTCAATCGCGATCACGATAAGAACGGCGCCGGCCTCAACCTTCGCGCCCGCGGTCGCACGCACCTTCGCGATTCGCCCGGCGGAGGGCGCCAGCAGCTCGTTCTCCATCTTCATCGCTTCGAGCGTGGCGAGCGGAGCATCGGCGTCGACGCGGTCGCCCTCTTTCACATGCACGGCCTTGAGGAGGCCGGGCATCGGCGCACGCAGCTCGACCCGCCCCGTCCGCAGTCCGACGGCACCGCGGTTCGCGCGGAGGGCGCGCTCGTCGACGACGATGGCGCGGACATCGTGCCCATCGAGGTCGAGACGGAGCGGGTCGTGCGTCACCACGGTGATCTCGTGACTGGAGCCCTCGAGCGTGATGGACCACTGCCGTCCGCGTGCGGTCTCGCGGACATCGGCCGCGACGACGCGGTCGTCGACCGCGAAACGCCCGTCCTCGCCGAGCTCGACGCGGACGCGACGATCCTCGAGCGTGACCTCGTAACGCATCAGCGGAGCGCGTCCTCGCGCGCTGCGCGAGTCCAGGCCGGATCGGCGACGGCCACCGCGCGCCGTTCGCCGCGTGAGCGCGTTGCCAGGACGGCGGCTAGCGCACCGGCCGCGGCGGCCCTGTCGGTGAGCTCGGGGACCTTCTTCGGATCCCATCGCGCGACGAAATCCGTGTCGTAGCGTCCCGCGATGAAATCCTGCTCGAAGAGCGCGGCACGGTGGAACGGCAGCGAGGTCGGGATGCCTGCAACGCGCATCTCCTCGAGCGCTCGGCGCATCCGGGCCATCGCCTCCTCGCGATCGCGCCCGTGCGCGATGACCTTCGCCAGCAGCGAGTCGTACTCGCTCGGCACGGTCATCCCTGAGAAAAGCGCCGAATCGACGCGGATCCCCGGACCGGCCGGCTCACGCACAAGCGCGACGCGTCCGCTCGCCGGCACGAAGCCCGCGAATGGGTCCTCGGCGGTGATGCGGCACTCGATCGCCGCACCGTGTGTGGTGATCTCGTCCTGGGTGAGACGCAACGGCTCGCCCCCGGCGATCCGGAGCTGCAGCGTGACGAGGTCCAGGCCGGTGACCATCTCCGTGACCGGATGCTCGACTTGCAGGCGCGTGTTCACTTCGAGGAAATTGAATTCCCCGGTCCACTCGACGAGGAACTCGACCGTGCCGGCGTTCACGTACCCCGCGCGTTCGGCGATGCGAACGGCGGCCGCGCCGAGCTTGGCGCGCAGGCCCTCGGTAACGCTCGGTCCCGGTGACTCCTCGATCAGCTTTTGGTGGCGGCGCTGGATGGAGCAGTCGCGTTCGCCGAGCCAGACGACCTTCCCCTGCCCGTCCGCCAGGATCTGCATCTCGATGTGGCGCGCGTTCCTGATCTGCCGCTCGAGATAGAGGGCCGGCGCTCCGAAGGCCGCGGTCGCCTCGCCGGTCGCGCCCCGCCAGGCGGCCTCGAAGTCCTCATCGCGGCCGACTAGGCGCATCCCCTTGCCGCCGCCTCCACCCGCCGGCTTGAGGACGACCGGATAGCCGATCTTGTTCGCGGCCACGCGCGCCGCGGCGGCGTCGCGCAGCGGCTCAGTGCCTTCGGCGACCGGGACGTCGACCTCGCGCGCGAGGCGGCGCGCCGCGGTCTTCTCGCCGAGGAGCCGCTGCACCTTCGCGGGCGGGCCGACGAAGACGAGGCCCGCCTCGGCGGCGGCCTGCGCGAAGTCCGCGTTCTCGGAGGGAAAGCCGTATCCGGGATGGATCGCGTCGCATCCCGAGCGTTTCGCGACCTCGATGATCCGCTTGGCGTTAAGGTAGCTCTCGCGAGGCGCCGCGGAGCCGATCGGATAGGCGGCGTCCGCGG
>WNGG01018043.1_pt1 | contig 12731 bp, 10 predicted proteins | sample 5400661 | NCBI WGS metagenome assembly WNGG01 (sample SAMN13153372, study PRJNA577476) | soil metagenome | isolation source: 100 cm soil or saprolite under Garry oak tree replicate 1 | place: USA:California | collected 2016-06-15 | reverse complement strand
TATACATGCAAACGGAAGTTGCCGAACTTTCCGAACCACCCTCTGCTGGCCGCGGCGGTTCATCCACCATGCCTCACAAGCAGAATCCCGTGGCTGTGGCGGCAATCCTGGCTTCCACGATGCGTGTGCCCGCACTCGTCAGCACGGTGTTCTCCGGACTCTCCGGAGAATACCAACGTAGCCTCGGCGCCTGGCAGTCAGAATGGGAAGTCGTTCCTGAAATCGTGCGGCTCACAGCAGGCGCATCGCATCAACTCGCATCTTGGTTGCCGCGACTCACGGTAAATGCCGAGAGAATGCGCTCAAACCTCGACCTCAGCCACGGCCTGATCTACGCTGAAGCGATTTCGCTTGCCCTCAGTGAAAAACTCAATCGCGCTTCAGCCCACAAGCTGGTGGAATCCGCCTGCCGCCGCGCAAAATCAGAGAAGCGTCATTTGCGGCTCATTCTTGCCGAAGATCCCGATGTAACGAATATTCTGAACCCCGAAAGTCTTGCAAGCCTCTTCGAACCAGCCAATTATCTCGGCTCTGCTGATACATTCATCGAAACAGTACTCAGTGCAGCGCGTTCTCAATTCAACCAAAAGCAGGCCGCTAGAGGATAAATCGCATGCCTTTCGCCGAGCTACCCAATGCACGCATTCATTACGCGCTTTCCGGCGATAGCTCCCTGCCAGCGCTCGTGCTTTCCAATTCGCTTGGCACAAATCTCTCCATGTGGGACTTGCAAGCGCCATCATTCGAAAAAAGTTTTCGCCTCCTTCGCTACGACATGCGTGGCCACGGCCAGTCCTCCGTCCCATCGCCTCCCTATTCTGTTCCGGAGCTTGCCGCCGACGTCTTAGCGCTCGTGGATTCTCTCAGAATCGACCGGTTTCATTTCTGCGGGCTTTCGGTTGGCGGGATGATTGGGATGTCTCTCGCCCTCGAGGCTCCCGAGCGGCTGAAAAAACTCGTTCTCTGCAGCACAGCCCCAAAAATCGGCACGCTCGAATCTTGGAACACACGCATCGAGACCGTTCGAACGCAAGGCATGAAAGAGATCGCCCGGACGACGCCCGCGCGTTGGTTCACATCCTCTTTTCAGGCAAACTTTCCAGAAGCCGTCTCCGCGATCCTCAACGCCGTTGAGTCCATGAACCCGGAGGGTTACATCGGCGGCTGCTGTGCTGTCAGGGACTTTGACGCGCGTGCCATCGTCTCCAACATTCGAATTCCGACGCTGGTAATTTCCGGAACTCACGACCCGGCCACGCCGCCTTCCGATGGCCATTTTCTCGCCGATCATATTCCCGACGCTCGCTATGCCGAGTTGCATGCCGCTCACATTTCGAACATCGAAGATTCCGCCCGCTTCACGAGCGAAGTTCTTTCGTTCCTTAAAAATGGAAACGCGATCGCCGGAGGTTCACATGGACGAACGTAAACGCTACGAAGAAGGAATGAAAGCCCGTCGAGCGGTTCTCGGTGACGCCCATGTCGAACGTGCGCAGAAAAATCGAACGGCGTTCAACGAGCCATTTCAAGATCTGATCACGCGATACGCCTGGGGAGAAATCTGGAGCCGTCCCGGCTTGCCACGCAAAACGCGCAGCCTTCTGACTCTCTCCATGCTGGTTGCCCTGAACCGCGACCAGGAACTCCGCATGCATCTGAAAGCAGCGCTCTCGATCGGCGTCACGCGCGAAGAGATTCAGGAAGTTTTTCTGCAGGCTGCAATTTATTGTGGTGTGCCGGCCGCCAACTCCGCATTCCACGCCGCCGAAGAAGTGTTCGAACGCCTCGACTCAAAAAAGGCCAAGTAGCGCGCGGCGCGAGGGTTTCCCTTTTCCGAAGCCACTGCGTTAAGCTATATAGCGCAAAAAAGGAACTCGCCCAGCTGCTCAATCGCATGCTCGGGCAGGTTGCAATTTGCCCGTAGAGGAAGTTATTGACGCCGCATGTCCGCCAAAGTTCACTCTATTCCGGCCTACCAGCGTATCCAGTCTTCCATCCGGAAGCGCATCGACGCTGGCCAACTTCGACCCGGCGACGCCGTAAGCTCTGAGCGTGATCTTGCAAAACTGCACGAAGTAAGCCTCATGACGGCGCGTCATGCTCTCGCGACACTCGAACGTGAAGGCATCGTTGAGCGTCGCCGCGGAGTTGGCACTTTTGTCGCCGCGCCCAAAATTCAATTCAACAAACTCATGAGCTACACGGAGCAAATGGCTGCTCGAAGTCTTACCGCCGGGTCCAAAATTCTTTTCGCCAAAGTGGTTGACAATGAACCGGATGCAGCAGCACGTCTGTCGGTCTCTCCGTCCGAACAACTCATCAAGCTGGAACGATTGCGCCACGCGTCCGAGGAACCGTTCGCTCTCGAGACCTGCTATCTCTCGGCTGCCGAATTCCCCGGCCTTCTCTCTACCGCACTCCAAGGCGATTCGCTCTTTGCAATTCTTGAACGCGAGTACGACGTGAAATTAGGTTATGCCGACGAAGTAATCGATGCGACCGCCGCTGACCCACGCACTGCGGAGCTCCTCAACGTGCCTCGCCGCGAACCGCTCCTGCGCATCCGCCAGCTGATTTACTCTGCCAATGAAAAGCCTTTGATTTACGTCCTCGGAATCTATCGCTCCGATCGTCACAATCTTGTCATCCGGCGGTTCCGCTGATTCTTCCAGTTCGCCATAATCCCTTCGCGGAAAGGCATTGAGATGCTGGTCGTCATAAAAAAAGACTACGAAGAAGTCAGTCGCGAAGCCGCGCACATTGTCGCCGGAGCCGTCCGCGCAAAGCCAGCGATTATCCTCGGACTCGCCACAGGCAGTACTCCGCTCGGTCTTTACCAGGAATTAATTGCCCTTCATCGCGCTGGCACTCTCGATTTCTCCCTGGCCACCAGCTTCAATCTCGACGAATATCTCGGCCTTTCACCTTCTCATCCGCAGAGCTTCCATTACTTCATGGACCAGAAATTTTTCTCGCAGGTAAATCTGGCTCACGAACGGATTCATATTCCCGACGGCACCATCAGCGGCGACTACGATTCATATTGTAACGGCTATGAGCAGTGCATCAGATCTGCTGGCGGAATCGACCTTCAAATCCTCGGCATTGGTCGCAATGGCCACGTCGGCTTCAACGAACCAACTTCCTTCCTCTGTCAGCGCTTCAGCCCTCCAGTTGCATGTCGACGTAACATTCATAATCGACGAAGAAGCGGCATATTCCTTGACGCAGCGCGACTACTATCGACACGTGCTCGAAATGACGAAAATTTTTACGCCTGAACGTCTTTCCTAGAAATAAAATATCGTGAACTATGCTCATCGCAGGAGACATCGGCGGAACCAAATCGCACCTCGTCGCGTACGACGAAAGCGGCGGCAAACTTCGCGTCGTTGCCCGCAAGCGATATGCTACGCGCGATTTTTCCAGTTTCGAAAAGCTCGTAGAAGAGTTTGCACACCACGCTGCCGGCTCATCCGCGCCGAATGCAATCATCGGCGCAGGCTTTGGCGTTCCCGGAACCGTAGTCGATGGCAGGCTCCACGCCGCTCATGTTCCCTGGGTACTTGACTCTGCTTCGCTCGCTGCCAGTCTAAGATTGCCTCGTGAACATATCGTTCTGATGAACGATCTGGTCGCGACGGCCCGCGGCTTGCAAAAACTTGAGCCAAAAGATCTTCTCTATCTCAATCGCGGCGTCGATCATCCTGAAGAAAATGTCGCAGTCATCGCGGCCGGAACAGGGCTCGGCGAAGCCGTCCTCTATTGGGATGGCCATGGCCACCGCGCTGCGCCTTCTGAAGGCGGCTCCGCCGACTTCGCTCCGCGCACCGACCGCGAAATCGCGTTCCTCACCTACCTCAGGAAGCGCTTAACGCGCGTTTCCTGCGAGGAACTTTTCTCCGGTCGCGGTTTTCGCCCCATTCACGAATTCCTCGCGCCCGATCTTCGCCACGATTCCTTCGACAAACCTGCCGGCGAATCCGCACAGGAAATCACTCAGAATGCGCTCGCTGGTTTTTGCGCGACCTGTGTCGAGACTCTCGACTTCTGGACCGACGCTTTCGGCGCGGAGTCAGGCAATCTCGCGCTCCGCGTGCTCGCCTACGGCGGTGTGTACCTCGCCGGGGGCATCGCCGTAAAAATTCTTCCGCTACTAAAAAAGAGCACGTTCTGTCAGGCCTTCGCGGACAAAGGTCCCCTTGCTCCGCTACTTGCAAATATTCCGATTGCCGTTGTTCTCAACGAAGACGCGCCGTTGCTCGGCGCGGCGCATTCCGCACTCACGGTGCTAAGCGGCGGCAAACTCACCTAGCCCTAAGATCAACTGTCGTTTGCCCAGGGGCACGATATGTCGTGCCCTGCCCCTTGGCAGATCAGCCCGCTTCTTCTTCCTTCATGGTGAGCTGGTTTACTTTTCGCAATTGCGGAAACATCCATGCCCATAGCCCCGTCACAATGATCGCGCCCACGCCGCCAAGAATCACTGCGGGCACAACTCCAAACCAATGTGCGGTGACGCCTGATTCAAATTGTCCCAACTCGTTCGAGGCGCCAATAAAAATCATGTCCACTGCATTCACTCTTCCACGCATTTCGTCCGGCGTCGCCACCTGTATGAGCGTCGCGCGCACAATTACGCTCACCATATCCGTCGCGCCCACCAGAAAGAGCGCCAGCAATGAAATCGCAAAGCTCCGCGACACGCCAAAGATAACCGTGCACAGACCAAAGCCTGCCACGCACCACAACATCGTTGCGCCTGCGCGGTTCTTCAATGGACGGTGCGCGATCGCAATCGCCATGATTCCCGCGCCAACTCCTGGCGCGCTCCGCAAAATTCCCAATCCCCATGGACCAGTCTGCAGAATCTCCCTCGCGTATACCGGCAGCAACGCCACTGCCCCTCCCAGCAACACCGCAAACAAGTCCAACGAAATCGCTCCGAAAATCAACTTTTCCCGCCAAATATAGCGAAAACCATCGAACACGGTGGAAAGATTAGCCGCCGGTCTTGCGCGCGCTTTTTCTTGGGAGGGGAGTTCGAGGGTCAACACAATTGCCACTGTAGAAGCGACAAGCGCCCCTGAGTAGACTGCGATCGGTCCGCGGGCAAACGCGTAAATTAGCCCGCCAAGAATCGGCCCGAGAATCGTCGCCGCCTGAAAAATACTTGATGCCCAGGCGACGGAACCCGCAAAATGTTCCGGCGGAACCAGGTGTGGCAACATCGCCCGGCTCACCGGCCCATTAAAAGATCGCACCACGCCAAGCAGCACCAGCACCGCAAACACGGAAATGATCGACACTCCGCCGCGCAAGGTGATCGCAAGCAACATCGCAAAACAAATCGCAAACCCGACATCACACAGGATCAGCAGATTTCTTCGATTGAATCGATCCGCCACGTGCCCGGAAACCAGAAAGAGGACGATGCCAGGAAGGAACTGCGCCAGCCCAACCAATCCGAGATCGAGTGGCCGTTTCGTTATTTCGTACACCTGCCAACCCACGGCGACCGCCTGCATCTCGGTCGCAACCACGATGCAGAACCTCGCCAGCTGAAAGCGTAAAAACGCCGGATAGCGGAATGCCGCGCGAGCATCCGCAGCCGTTTCCGTCTCCCTGCCTTGCCCGCCGCTCACCGGTACGTCGCTCGCAGACCGATCACTCCCCGTAGGGTACCCAAATATTTTTCACCTGATATGCATGCTGCAAGTAGGTGCGGCCTTCACCTTGATCCGCGCTGAATAGATCGATCGCGCGGCCTTCATTTGTCCACACTTGTTTCAAATTTCCCGCCGAAAGCGCTTTGGCCGCCGCGCACATTGCATCGTCTCCGTAGCACCACAGCGCATCGAGATCGTCATGCTCCGCAAGCACCTTCAATAGCTCCGACGATCTTCCTGTCACTAGATTCACCACGCCGCCCGGCAAGTCACTGGTCTCGAATACTTGATACAAGTCGCCTGCAATCAGCGGATAGCGCTCCGATGGAATTGCAACCACCGTATTGCCCACTGAAATCAATGGCAGCACCATCGAGAAAAATCCCAGCAGTGGCGTGCTCGCGGGACAAATCACGCCAACTGTCCCGATCGGCTCATTCATGGCAATCGATATGTTCCGGAACGGCGGGTTATGCACCGCTCCATCAAATTTATCTGTCCACGCTGCGTAGGAAAACAGCCGCTCGATACTCAACCGCACTTCGTCAGCCGCCTGCCTCTCTCCCACTGCCACTGCGAGACGCTTGCGAATTTCTTCTCCGCGTTGCGAAAGGTTCTCCGCGATGTAGAACAGCACTTGCGCTCGATTGTGTGCCGTCGTTTTTCCCCAGCCTTCGGCCTTGCGCGCGGCCTCCACCGCGTTGCGTACGTCTTTTCGATTGCCAAGCGGCGCTTCGCCCAACAATGCACCCGCATTTCCATACACCGGTATGCTGTATCCCGAATCCGGCCTCGCCTGTTTTCCGCCAATGTAAAGCTTCACGGTGCGGTCGATTCCGCTCGACGGGTTCGCCACCTCCGGCGCTCCATTTTCTGTCGTCGAAGGTGCAACAATTACAGGCGCATTTCTGAACCACGCCGGCTCCAAATATTCGAGCAATCCTTCTCTACCGCCTTCGCGCCCGAAACCGCTTTCGCGATAGCCCCCAAATCCACACGCCGCATCAAACAGATTCGTGCTGTTCACCCACACCACGCCGGCTTTAATTTGTGCCGCCGCTTGTAAGGCCACGTTCACGCTTTCACTCCACACGCTCGCTGCCAACCCGTACACCGTGTTGTTCGCCAGCTCCACCGCCTCGCGCGGCGTTCGAAATGTCATCGAAGCCAGTACCGGCCCGAAGATCTCTTGCTGCGCGACAATCGAAGTCGGATGGACGTTGCTCAGCAACGTCGGCTTATAAAACAAGCCTCGCGACGGCAAAACAATTTCTGGCTGCCAGCACGTTGCGCCTTCCGCAATGCCTTGCTTCACCAGTCCGTCGATTCGTTCCAGCTGTACCCGCGCGATAATCGCGCCAATATCGATCGCTTTATCGAGCGGCGCGCCGACGCGCAGCGTGCCCATCCGCGTCTGCAATTTTTTCGTCAGTTTCTCGGCGACGCTCTCCTGCACCAGTAACCGCGATCCCGCGCAACACACTTGCCCCTGGTTGAACCAGATCCCGTCCACCAGTCCTTCGACGGCGGAATCGAGATCAGCATCTTCAAAAACGATAAAAGGTGATTTTCCACCCAACTCCAGCGACAGCTTCTTGTGAGACTGCGCGGTCGCGCGGCGAATCGCCCGCCCCACTTCTGTCGAACCTGTGAACGCAATCTTGTCTACGTCCGCGTGCTTCACGAGCGCTTCGCCCGTGGCGCCATCTCCCGTGACGATGTTCACCACACCTGCCGGCAGTCCAACTTCATTGCACAATTCCGCAAACGCCAATGCCGTCAGCGGCGTATATTCCGCTGGCTTCAATACAACGGTGTTACCGGAGGCAAGCGCCGGAGCAATTTTCCATGCCAGCATCAATAACGGAAAATTCCACGGAATGATCTGCCCAACCACGCCGCACGCCAAGTACCCCGGAAATTCCTGGTCCAGCAATTGCGCCCAGCCCGCGTGGTGATAAAAGTGCCGCGCTACCAGTGGAATATCAATGTCGCGGCTCTCGCGAATCGGCTTGCCGTTGTCCAGCGTTTCCAACACGGCGAGCCGCCGGGAATGTTTCTGCACCTGCCGCGCCAACGCGTACAAAAATTTCGCACGCTGATGGCAAGAAAGCTTCTGCCAGCCCGCCAACGCAGCCCGCGCAGCTTTCACCCCAGCGTCTACATCCGCTGCGCTTCCTTGCGCCATATCCGCAAGTTTTTCTCCGGTCGAGGGATCGGCCGTCTCAAAATATTTTCCTTCTACCGGAGCTCGCCATTCGCCGCCAATAAAATGTCCAAATCGGCGTTGTCGGCTATCCAGCCACGCCAGCGATTCCTTCGGATCTTCCGGTGCAGGACCGTATTCCATCGATCTGAATTTTTCGACGACGCTCATCTGCCTCTTCTCATTCAAAACGGGACTTTGCCCCTGCGGATCACGCTCCGAAACATCGCGCGTTCAACTATTGCTTGTCATCCCGAGATTTCGACGGTCTTCCGTCGAAATCGAACGATCTCAACCGGTGCGTCCGTACAATTGCACAAGGGCCCAGCTCGGCTCCCTCAAGCCATCGCGTGCCGGTGATCCGCCGAATACCGTCCCGTCACATGGAATTCCAACTGCCGCTCGACATCCGCCAGCATTCCACTCGCGCCAAACCGAAACAGGTGCGGCGCCAGCCACGCATCTCCCAATTCCTCTTTCATGAGCGCCAGCCATTCCAGCGACTGCTTCGCCGTTCGGATTCCGCCCGCCGGTTTGAATCCCACCGCCATTCCCGTTTCTTCCGCGTATTCGCGGATCGCGCGCGTCATCACCAGTCCAACCGGCAGCGTGGCGTTCACCGTTTCCTTTCCGGTAGAGGTTTTGATGAAGTCTGCTCCCGCCATCATCGCCACCAGGCTCGCTTTCGCAACATTCCGCAGCGTCAATAAATCTCCCGTTCCCAGAATCACTTTCAAATGCGCTGGCCCGCACCCATCCTTGAACGCCAGAATTTCGTCATATAACCTCTGCCACTGTCCGCCAAAAACATGCGCGCGCGTAATCACCACGTCGATTTCCTGCGCCCCCGCTTCCACCGACTTGCGAATCTCCGCAATCCGTTCTGCAAGCGGCGAAAGTCCAGCCGGAAATCCCGTCGACACGGCCGCCACCGGAATTCCGCTGCCTTCCAGCGCGCGCCGCGCCGTCTCGACAAATAAATGATAGACACACACCGCACCGACTTTAATGTTCAGCTCGCCAATCCCCAATTTCTCGACTAGTTCTTGCTGCACTGGCCGGCGCGCCTTTGCGCAGAGGCGCCTTACACGCTCGTCCGTGTCGTCGCCCGACAACGTCGTCAAATCCATGCACGTGATTGCGCGAAGCAGCCATGCAATCTGCCAATCCTTCTTCACCGTTCGTCGGGTCACGAGTGTCGCGGCACGCCGCTCGACAGCGCTGGTATTCACTCGCACCTGGTCGATCCAATCCAGATTCAGCGAGGTCCCGCGGTTGGCTCCCAGCGGCTTTCCGCCAAGGGCCGCGATGGCACTTGCAGCGCCCGCATGCAGCGACCATTGAGACGATTGAATTGTTCCCTTTCCGGGTTCAAACGTCAGTTTGGAAGGATTTTGTGAAGGCATAGGGTGACTCTCGGCACCACACCGTCCGCGGTGAACGAAAAGAATAACATTGCCGTTCTCGATGTGCGAGCGCGCCGTGGAAGAGCGCCCAGTAGAAGGGTACCGGTCGAGAAATCGAGTCACGGTCCTAGATCGGCACGAATCCGGATTTTGCTGCTTGTTCCCGAGACTTCGAGAAGGCACCTCCAATATTGTTATTGTGGCTCCATTTTTGGATCGAAACAGCTTCAGGAACCCGCGTAGAGAAGGAAGGGCGCCCAGTAGAATGGCTTGCGGTAATTGCCGGACGAATGTACCAGCGTGAGTTTCGCATTGCGCAACGCCGTCGCCGGATCCTCTCCAGCATGAATTCCTTTGTACAGCTCATCCATCAACTGCGGAGTCGATGCGTTGCTCACTTCCCACAGTCCCGCAATCACGTTGTGCGCTCCCGCCCGCAGAAACGCCCACGAGAGTCCCACCAGTCCCTCCCCTGCGTAGGACTTCGTTCCCGCGCCATTGCACGCGGAAATCGTCACCAGATATGCGTTCAGCGGATGCTTCACCACATCTCGAGCGTACAACTTGAACGAATCCTCTTCCGGCGAAAGAATCACCGCCGACTCCAACGGACGTGTCCTGCTCGCCGTGCCGTGTGTCGCGAAATGCAGATATGAGAACTTTTCCGGCTCGCTCGACAAAAAACGCGTCGCCGTTGCGTTCGCGCCGGTCAACTCCAGTCTCTGCGATGAACTAAAATAGTTTTCGAGCAGTCCGACTTCTTTGCCCGCTTGCGGAAGTGGCGGAAAATCCGGACTCGCCGCCAGCGCATCGCCAACCACCAATAGTCGGCCTGGATTCGGCGGTCCACTCATCGAACTGCGCGCCAGCAGCGCCAGTGAATTGGCGGTGGTGATGGTTACATCCTCAATCCAGTAGTGCGGCTTATCTTCATGCTTGGAGCCGGAAACAATCAGGGTTTCAAAATTGAGCGAGTTCAAATTGCCATCAGGAAGCACCACTACTCGCGAATTTTTTTGAATCAGCTTTTCGGCTGGTGCAATCAGCACAGTGTAAAGCTTCTTGCCGTCAGCGTTACCCGCCTCCAACGGATCACGCGGTTCCAGGAACGATTCCCGGTAGGCCTTCGCGGCCGCATTAATTTCTTCCGGGTGGGTCAGCGGACGTTCAGCCACTCTGGTAGGGGTGATCACCCACAGATAGGAACTTTGCCGCCCCAGCCAGTAGTTCGCCGATACGCCCTCTTCGAGCGCTTGCGCCCGGCTCAAATCCGCAACCCGAAGCGCGTCCACTGGCCGCTTCTGGTCAATCAGGAAATTAATGTACGCGTCGTAGAACCGAATGGCGCTCGACAGAAATGAAATGCGGAAATCTTCGTGCTGAAGTGCAGTGTGAGCTTTGCTTATTGTTCTAATGGATTCGGCAAACTCGCGCTCAGCGACTTCCGCCTTGCCCTGGACAACATGAACCTGCGCGAGACCGGCTTGTGCTTCCCAGCGAACGGAACTCGGGCAATTGGGGTCCGCAAGGATCCGCGAGTAAGAAATCTCAGATTCCGAAATGTTCCCTGTCTTTGCTTCCAGGTTGGCGGATATGAGGCGGGTGTAAAGTTCCCTTTGATGGTCTGGCGCCGAGCGTTCAAATTCAAGCGCCTCGTCGAGATGCGTTTTCGCCTTCTTGAATTCGTTCTTGGCAAGCGCAACAAGCGCAAGATTCTGCAGGCACTCAATCGTGGACCCTTCGTCTCTGAGGCTTCGGGTCAGCTGGAGTGCTTTCCGCGCCGATGATTCTGCCGCAGGATATTCCGCGAGGTCATATTGGACTCCGGCCGCGCTATTGAGCCAATACACTCGATCGGCAACGAGACCGGCGCGATCGGCGTCACGTTCCGCATTTTCGAATTGCGAGAGAGCGTTGGCGTAATCGCCCAACTCGTGGTAACTCCAACCTGTATTCCCTTCAATCTTTGAAACCGAACGCAGATCGCCAATCGTTTGCGACAGTCGCAGGGCTCGATCGTTCCAATCGATGGCCTCATCATAGTGTTCGAGCCGAGTCGACGCGACGGCGAGGCTGCCAAGAGCGGCAACCTCTAAATATTCGTTCTTATTATCGTGAGCGACTTGGAGTGCTGTTCGATATGCGGTGCGGGCGGCGAGCGTATCTCCTCGATGAAAATACAATGTGCCTTGCCGGAGTGCGCATTCGTCCAGCAACGCGGGATGCGCATTTTGGGCAAGTGCCTGTGCTTCGCGCAAAAGGTTCGCGGCCTCGTCAAAACGGCCGAGTCGCGCACATGCTGCGCCCTGTGTTAGCTTTTGCCAGACGACCACATCGCTTTGCGCGAAAGTTGCGGGAACGGCCTGAGCAAGAAACGAAAGCGCGTCCTCATAGTGCCCTTGGAGCATAAGGATTTCGCCCTTAAGAGCCCAGAAGCGCCAATGCCATTCGGAATGAGGATCGGAGAATTGTTTAGTTGCGCGGTCAACGGCCACGGCAGCCGCAGTCAGATCGCCTCGATGGATGTCGATCCATATCGCCCGATAAGGCGATTCCGGCGGCAGCTGCTTGCGATTGCATCCAGCCAGGACAAGAAATGCAGAACAGAAAGCGAGGACTACGGCCAGGTTCGACCATTCGAAAATGCCTGCGCGCCGGAGCCTGTTCCGCTGACCGCTGAACCAAGTTCCAGCCTCAACATTGTCAGCGTGCGTTCCGCGTGCTTGATCAGAACTTCGCCCAGAAAAATGGTGCCAAAGCCCTTCACGTGAAAAGCGTGACCTTTGCGGGTGACACCCGGACACTCTGCTTCCATCTCTTTCACACAAGAGCAAAGAAACACTCCCTGCTCCCCTTGTTCCTTTAGGGGCGTCCCGGTCTGCAGCGGATCTGATGCTATTTTCCGGAATTTGCCATTCTTATCAAAGGCATTCTTTGCGTCCTTAAACGTCGGAATTTCCGCGAACAAGTCAAAGTCCAGTTCGATGTGTACCGGGCAGCCGGCAATACGCAAATTTTCGAATTTACTGCCCACCAGCGTGAACTCCCCTTCACCCGCTCCTTTGGCAGCCTTCGAATAGAGGCGCGCGACGATGCGGTCCGCGGTCAACACATCCATGACGTTCAAACCCTCAAGCGTTGCCGTAACCAAGGTGTTGTTACTGTCGTCGTCTTCCTGATGCGCGCCAGAAACATGGGTATATCCATGCTTAAACGTAACAAATTCCCGGAACTGGAAATTCGAGACACGAGAGTTTCCATGTCCGCCGATAATCGGCAAGGCCGTTGCGGCTTGCACTTCGATCAAATCGTGAAATGGACGCGTGAACTGGCCACTAAATGCGTGCGCGCAAGCATGATAATGAAATGTCGAGAAATCTGCTTCCTTTGGGTCGGTCTTCGGCCTGGGGCTCTTTTTCGGCATCGGGACATTCCTCGTGAGTCGTAGGA
>WNGG01012253.1_pt1 | contig 12733 bp, 12 predicted proteins | sample 5400661 | NCBI WGS metagenome assembly WNGG01 (sample SAMN13153372, study PRJNA577476) | soil metagenome | isolation source: 100 cm soil or saprolite under Garry oak tree replicate 1 | place: USA:California | collected 2016-06-15 | reverse complement strand
TGGACATCGTCACCGACGGGACGCGGCTCAAGTTCAACTACACCGGGAACCCGGGGATGACGGTGGGCGGGACGGGGGATGTCCTTTGCGGCCTGACCGCGGGGCTCATCGCGAAGGGGATGGCGCCGTATGACGCGGCGCGGCTCGCGGCCTTCACGAACGGAGCCGCGGGAGACCTCGCTTTCGAGGAGAAGAGTTATGGCCTCACCTCCGTGGACGTCGCGAACCAACTCGGACGGGTCCTCGCGAAGTTCCTGTGACCCTCGCCGAAATCTCCGTCCGCACAATTATTAAGCGGACCCCTCCCTTCGAGCGACCGTGGACCTCGAACCGATCCCGGACGAGCCCGTCCTCATGGCGGACGATGCGCTCGTGGTCGCTGACCTCCATATCGGACTCGAGGAAGAACTGCGTGAAAAGGGCGTCCACATTCCGAGCCGAGCGGAGGCGATGGGACGGAAACTCGCCGAGATTGCATCTCGCCGCGGTGCGAGTCGCATCATTATCCTTGGCGATGTGAAGCATCTGGTCCCGAAGATGGCGTCCCGCGAGAGGCGGGACGTGTACGTGTTCTTCCGGGACCTCGCGTCCACGTTCCGCGAGATCTACATCGCGCAGGGGAACCATGACGGGATGCTGAAACACATCGTGCCCCGCAACGTCCGGTTCAAGCCCGCCTACGGATTCCGCCTCGACGACACCGGCTTCTGTCACGGCCACGCGTGGCCGTACAAGAAAGTCATGGAGGCGAAGGTCCTCGTCATGGGACACAATCATCCGGCGGCCGCGTTCCGAGATGCGATGGGCCACCGACAGATCGTCCCGTGCTGGATGCGGGTCCCGTTTCTGCGGAAACACAAGCGGTATCCGAAACTCCCGAAAGAGGCGATCGTCGTGCCAGCCTTCAACGAGCTCTGCGGCGGCATGCCCGTGAACGACATCCGAGCGCGCTTCCTGGGCCCGTTGTTCGACGAGGAGCTCGTCCGGGTCGACGACGCCGCCGTCCATCTACTCGACGGAACCCACCTGGGCCGTCTCCGTGACATCCGAGTCGATTTGGGATTCCGCCCCGAAGACTATCGGCAGTGAGGCCGCGGATGCGCTGGAAGTGGAAGCTCGGATTGCTGCTCGTCGTGGCGATGGAAAGTCCCATCCTTGCCTGGGGAGGCCTCTTCCTACATCTTCCGGCAGAAGGCGTCGGATACCTGGCGGCGATCCTGACGGCCCTCTTGTTCGGGATGCTCGTCCTTCGCCCGACCCTGTTTGCGCTCGCGGGCCTCTGGCTCGTCGGTATCGCGGGGTCCGGGCTGTACTTCACGCGGTATCTGCCCCCGACCCTGGCCCTCGGCCTCGGCTCGATCCTCTCGACGTTGGCGTGCTCGGTCGGTCTGCCGCTGTACCGTCGCGCCCTCGGTTTCGTGCTCAGACGTCACGTCTAGCCGGGACCCGTACGGCAGACCATGGGCCCGGTCGGAATCGAACCGACGATCTCGACTTTGTAAGAGTCGCGTCATAGCCACTAGACCACGGGCCCGCACACGCCAACGAGCAAAGACGCAATAAGGTTCCCGGAGGAATCAGCCGAGATCTTTCGCGGCCGCCTGCGTGAACCGTTCCACAGCCGCGTCGAGTTCGGAGAGGCGACGCTCCGGAGGGACGACGAGCACGAGCATCGCGCGACGTCCTACTTCCTGGATGAGGAAGGTCGCGTCCTCCGACTCGAGCAGGATGCGATGAGGGGCCGCATGTCGCAGTTCCGTCGCGGCTGTCATGCCGGCTCCGAGAATAGCGGCGCACATGATCGAGAAAGTCTCCTGGGAGACGCCGTTCGGCAGTTCCGTCGCGACAATGGCGCCATCGCGATTGATGATCGCAACCGCCTCCGCCTTCGTCACGGCGCGAAGCGCGTGCACCATCTCCTGCAGAACGGTCACGCGCCTGCCTCCCGCTCGAACACGCATTCCCGGGAGCCGGTGCTCACGCACTCGACCTCGGCCAAGCGCACCCGATGCTTCGTCTTCGCCTCCAGCAGCTTCGAAAGGATGCCGCGTAGCCGGTGGCACGTCTCCATGTCGGACCCGGGCATCGCCTCGATCGATCCGTGGACCCGCGCACCCGTGTCCGTGAAGAGCACGTCTTCCGCCCAGCCGCGCTCCAGGATCACCTGCTTCCCGGCCTCGAGCGGATCCTCCCCGAGCGGCAGGTTGCGAGTCACGTCTTCGGCCAAGACCATTCCCTCGCGAAAGAACAGTCCGTGGCAGGCATACGACATCACGCTCTCGTACAATTTCCGGATCGAGTCGAGCTCCTGCTGCGAGACCTTCACGGAGCGGGGCACTGGGTCGCACGAACCTGGGAACGGACTATAAAGGTTCCGCGCTGGTTATTTTCGACCATCCGCCGCCGAGCGCAATCATCCGCCGCGGCACTCCGGACACGCGAGCAGGTTCCGGTCCCACATCAGGTTCGTCGAATACACGCCGCACGCTTCGCAGTGGCCCTCGATCCCCTTAGCGAATTGCGTCTCGAAACCGGCCCGGTCAAATTCCCGGGTGACTTCGATGAGCGTCGGCCAGATCCGGATGATATCGTTCTCCGTCACCATGCCGACGAGCTTTCCCTCTTCGACGACGGGTAGCCGACGGATCTTGCGCTGGGACATCAGCTTCGCGGCTTCCGCGACCTCCTCGTGCGGAGGGACCGCGACCACGGGCGATGTCATGATGTCTTTCACGAAGACCCGGCTCGGTTGCAAGTCCAAGGCGGCCACCTTGGTCACGAGGTCCCGTTCCGTGACGATGCCCGTCGGGGTACCGCGATCGACGACGACGAGGCTCCCGATGTTCTTTTCGCGCATCACCTTCGCAGCTTCAACGACCGAGGCTCCGGCCGCGATGGTGACCGGCTTGTGCGTCATGATCTCGAGGACCGGGATGCGCGCCCGCATGGGATCCGCGCTAATGAGGGGTCAAATCCGATAAAGGTTTGTGTCACGACGCCGCAACGAAGAGAACGGCGCCGACAAAGTTAAGGCGCGTTCGTTGGTTCTCGACGCAATGCGCTACGCCGACTCGGAAGGCGAACTCGCGGTGCAAATCGCGTGCGCGGCGATCGAAGCCCGTCTGCTCGGCCGCCCGATGCGGGCCTTTGAGGTGCCCGCTCAATTCCAGGAAAAGGCCGGCGCATTTGTGACGCTGAGCGGTCATCCCGACGGCGAGCTACGTGGATGCATCGGCTATCCGCAACCGTTCTTCCCCCTGGCGAAGACGATCGAGAAGGCGGCCGAAGCCGCCGCGACGGACGATCCGCGGTTCCCGCCGATGCACGCGGACGAATGGGACCGAGTCACCGTCGAAGTGAGCATCCTCACACCGCCGCGACTCATCGAAGTGAAGAAGCCGAAGGAGATGCCGGCTCACGTCACGATCGGGGTGGATGGCCTGAGCATCGCCCAAGGAGCGTATCGAGGGATCCTGCTCCCACAGGTCGCGATGGAAGAACACTTCGACGCGGCGGACTTCCTCTCCCAAGCCTGCATGAAGGCGGGCTTGCTCGCGGACGCGTGGCTCGATTCCGCCACGCGGGTCTACACGTTCCAGGCCGAGGTCTTCGCCGAAGTCGGTCCGCGCGGGCCCGTGGTGCGCCGGAAGTTGGAGGCGGCGCGTGCGGGTCATTAGAGGCCGCGTGTTCTTCCGAGGCCGGCTGGAGGCATTGAGCCTTGGGATCGGCGAGGACGGCAAGATCGCCGCCGTCAAGAAGGCCCTCCGAGGGGACGAGGAAGTTGATCACGGCGACGCACTCATCCTGCCCGGCTGCGTGGATGTCCACGTCCACATGAGGGATCCGGGCCTCACGCAGAAGGAGGACTTGCCGAGCGGGACGAGATCCGCGGCGATCGGTGGCGTGACCACGATCGCAGAGATGCCGAATACGATACCGCCGGTCACGTCCCAAACCGTCTACGAGCGCAAGGTTGAAACCTTCCGCGGACGCAGTGCGATCGACTACGTGCTGTACGCGGCGCCGAAGTCAGAGGACGCGGTCAATCGACTGCGTGAAGCGGCCGTGTTCAAGGCGTACATGGCCGAGTCGACCGGGGCGCTCCAAATTGGACCGAAAGAACTCCAAGGGATCCTCCGCGGAGCGGCCGTGACAGGGAAGCTCATCGTCGTCCACGCGGAGGATCCCCGTCAACTTGCGAACGTGAAGGTCAATGGCCTCGAGGACCATTCTGCGGCGCGACCGAAGTCCGCGGAGTCGAGCGCGCTCCGGTGGCTCGCTTCCAATCGGGGGGAGGCGAAGGTCCACGTCGCCCACGTGACGTGTGTCGAAGCCCTCGACGCGGTTCCGTCGGGAGCCACCTGCGAAGTGACTCCGCACCATCTCTTCCTCGATACGTCGAAGCCCCTGGGGGCACGCGGAAAGGTAAATCCTCCGCTCCGGTCGCCCGCGGATCGCGAGGCCTTGTGGAACGCGTTCCGTAGTGGCCGGATCGATGCCATCGCCAGCGACCACGCGCCCCACACGCCGGACGAGAAGAGCGTACCGTTCAACGAAGCTCCGGCGGGGCTCCCCGGCGTCGCGACTTCTTTCCCTCTCCTGATGCGCCGGACCCGCGCGGGAGAGATCGACCTGGAACGCCTCGTCGGAGCAACGGCCTCCCGGCCCGCCGAAATCCTGGGCATCCCGAAAGGCGTCATCGAAGTCGGGCGGGACGCCGACCTCATCGTCGTGGATCCGAGGGCCGCGCAGCGAATCCGCGCGAAACGCCTTCGGTACAAATGCGGGTGGACACCCTTCGAAGATATGGAAGCCTGCTTCCCGCACACGGTATACCTCCGCGGTGAGCCGGTCATCGACGATGGCGAGCCGGCCGCAGAAGGCCAAGGGCGTCTCGTGGCGACCGGATAATCACGGCCTACGAGGCCTTCACCGCTTCTTCGATCGCGTAGTAGTACTCGCCCGCCGACTTCTGTTCGCGGTCCAAGCGAGAATCGAGCTTGTTGATCCGCGGGCGGTTCGTGTCCGCGTCGCGCCGGAACGTGATGCCAACCATCCGCAGGAATCGGTTCATCCCATCGCGCATCGGGAACGGTCCCTCGCCGACACCGCGGCGGCCCGGTTCACCGGAGAACACCATGAGGCTATCGGAGACCATGTCCAGGAAATACACATCGTGATCGACGATCAACCCGGTCCGGGACTCCTTCTCCATGACCCGACGGATCGTCCGCGCCGCCTCCATGCGTTGGTTCGAATCAAGATAGGCCGACGGCTCGTCGAGCAAGTAAATGTCTGCGTCGCGACCGAGGCAGAGGGCGATCGCCACGCGTTGCAGTTCGCCACCGGACAGCGTCGACACGTCGCGCTCCAGCATTCCCTTCACTTTCAGCGGCTGGAGGATCTCTGTCTCGAAGTATCCGGTGTCCGCTTTCTTGCCGACCGCTCCACGAAGCAAGTCGCCGACGGTCCCCTCGTAGACCGCTTCGAGGTACTGAGGCTTGTACGACACCTGCCATTTCCCTTGGACAGCCCCGGTCGTCGGGGTCTCCTGCCCAGCGAGCATCTTCACGAACGTGGTCTTCCCGGTTGCGTTCGGTCCGACGACGCCGACGACTTCGCCCTTGCGGAGACGACCGGGATGGACCACGAGCTCGAAGCCCTCGTACCGTTTCGTGAGCTCGTCGAAGGCGAGCAGGACGTCAGCGGTCCACGCCGCCCTGGGCGGTCGGACATCAAATCGTATCTCCCGATCCCGGAACCGGATGTTCTCCTCCTTTAGATATCCGCCGAGATACACGTTGACCGCCGTCCGTACGGGGCGGGGTTGCGCGATGATCCCGTAGGCACCCTCTTCGCCGTACATCAGAAAGACGGTGTCCGCGAGGAAATCCAACACGGCGAGGTCGTGCTCCACCACGACGACGTACTTCTCCTTGGAGAGGGACTGGATCACCTTCGCGACCTGCAACCGCTGATAGATGTCCAAATAGGACGACGGCTCGTCGAAGAAGTACACATCCGCGTCCTTGAGCATCGTCGCCGCGATTGCGAGACGCTGGAGTTCGCCTCCGGACAGCTGGGCGATGTCGCGATCAAGGAACGATCCGAGTTCCAAGGAGGCAGTCAGTTCGTCGAGCTTTCCTTGGCGGTCGGTCTTGCGAAGGAGGTCCCGTACCTTCCCCGAATAGATCTTGCTTAGCTTGTCGACGTACTGCGGTTTGATCGCGGTCGTCAGTTCCTTGTTCGCGATCCTCTCAAGATAGCCGTGGACCTCGGTCCCTGCGAAGTATTCGAGCACATCGTCCCAGTGCGGCTTCTTCCGACGATAGTGACCGAGGTTCGGCGCGATCTCGCCGCTCAGCATGCTCACGCACGTGGTCTTCCCAATACCGTTCGGACCGAGTAGGCCGATGACTTCCCCTTTCTTCGGGACCGGGATGCGGAATAGCCGGAAAGCGTTCTTCCCGTATTGGTGGACGAGATCTTCCTTGAGCGCTTCCGGAAGGCCGATGATCCGAATCGCGTCAAATGGACATTTGCGGACGCAATTGTGGACGGCGTGGCCCGCGGCTAGATAGGTCTCATCTTCGTCCACCTCCAGGTTGAAAACAGGAAGAGCATGGACGGCTTTCGTCTTGATCTTCCGGATCGGTGCGTAACTGAACTCATCATCGATGATGTAGTGACTCGCCGTCCGGTTACGTTTCTCGGAAAACGGGAGTCCCAGGAGCCGGGCCATCGGGGAAACGAATTCACCGGTCACCTCGAGGGTGTATGCCCGTCGCTTTCCGTTCGGACGAGTGCTCCTGACTCCCGCAACAATGCCGAGGCTGGCCAGTAGTTCCTGCGTCTGATAGGCCAGATGAGGCGACGTCGTGCTGATGCTGAAATAGCTCCGGTCCGGATCCCGATAGCCGTCCCCTCGCCAGAGGCCACGGACCAACTGCGCCCTGACCTCGCGACGGGACGTCATGATCTCCCCCGGAATCCGTTTCTCGTCGCATCGGTGACCTAACGAACCGAATACTCGCGCCAAGAGGTACGAGTTGAAGCGAGCATTGCGTCCCTGTCCGGTGTTGCGTTCCTCCGTTCCGAGAACTCCGAAGTATTTGTGGGCAATCGTTCGAACGTCGTCGCGATAGGCCTGCTCTCGGACGTGAAACGAGAATACCAAACGACGATCGTCGGCCGATCCCTCAGCGAGATAGTAGCCAATCAGTCGCCCGACTTCTGGAGTCAAAGGCACCTGGACGAGTTGTTCCAACCAAATCGATTGGCGGTTCTTTCCGCGAGAGCTGACAGGAATCGGGACCTCCCAAATGCTTTCTGTTTCGGGAGCAACAATTCGGGGCTTCACCAGATAGTCGCCGACCTTCAGAGTCGAGGGCAGTACCCAGCGGAGAACACCGAAGCCTTTCAGCAATCGTCTTCCCCCCTTGATTGGAGGACGAATCACCGCAAGGATGGGGTGATCTTCGGTGACTTCGAGAGGGTCGGGCTGTCCGGTCGTCGTAATCCGATATAGAGGACCGGTATACTCCCGATGCAAGAGGCCCTTCACCGCGCGATATTGCCCCGTGTGCGTGAGGACGCGGTCTCCGACCCTCACCTCTTCGATGGGGACCACGCCTTGCAAACCCGAGATCGGAACACCGGCAGGGAGACAAATCCCGCAGGAAATGCACGTTTCCTCGCTGATCGCCGCCTTCGTGGTTTCCGGATCGATCCAGATGACCTCGGTTCCGGTACGCTGGGGAGGGCAGAACGCGATGCATTCGAGATGGCAGCGCTTCGGCTGACATCGGTCCTTGAACACGACCGCGACGCGCACGGCAATTCCATGAGGCGAGAGCTATTTAAACGTATGACGGTCGGCGCGGTAAGCGCAGAACCTTTATCCGATTCCCATCCATCCGTCGCATGTGATGCGATGATCCCGGGCGGACGCGCGAATCCGAGGCAGATGCGGCAGGCGATGAAACGCCTCGGCATCGAACAGGAACAATTGGATGATGTCGAGGAAGTGATCATCCGCACCGCGACGAAGGAGTACGTGATCCGCGACGCGAACGTGACGGCCATGACCGCCCAAGGACAAAAGATCTGGACCGTCGTCGGAGAACCGATCGTGCGGGACCGGGCCGGCGCGAAGAAAGCGGAAGGGGCGACCGCCCTCACGATCCCGGACGAAGACGTGAAGCTCGTCGCAGAGAAGGCCGGTGTTTCCGAGGAAGAGGCCCTCAAAGCCCTCGAGGACGCGGGCGGCGAACCGGCCGAGGCCATCATCCGTCTGATGAGCCGATGAATCTGGAACGGGTCCGTTCCGTCCTCGGCGTGTGGGCGCCGATGGCGATCGGTCTTTTCATCATCGTCACCTCGCTTAGTTTCTACTTCACCGCGACCCTGACGGGCAACGTGCTCACGGGCGACCTCGAGCCTTGGCGCCTCATCTGTTCGGCGGGCGCGTTCTTCGTCGGCGGGCTGCTGATCTTTTCGACGTACGGTCGGTACACGAAGACAAAGGAGTGGCGCCGGAAGGGATCTCCCGAAACGTCACTCCTTCCGGCGGCGCCGACTCGCGACGAGAAGCCCGATCACCAGGGCGATCCCGAGGATGAGAAGGATTAGTCCCAGCACGGTGCCGGACAGTCCGCCGAGGACCGTCGCCGTCGTCCAGTTGGCCCGCACCGTCGTTGGGCCCGTCATCGTCACGGTGACGCTCGCGTCGGCGGACGTGACACCGCCCGACCATCCGGAGAACCGGTACGTCTGACCCGCCGACGTCGCTTCGGTCGACGCGTGGAGCTGCACCGACGTCCCTTCACGATACCATCCGCTCCCGTCGATCGTCCCGATGTCGGAATCCACCTGGAGGAAGTACTCCTTCGACCACTGAGCGTGCGCCGTCCGGGGACCGGACATGAGGATCGGACTCGAACCGTACGCGGCGTCGCCGGCCGCGTCCCCGGTCCAGCCCGCGAAGACGACCCGTTCCCCCGCGGCCGTCCCGATCAGGCTCGCGTTCACGGAGGCCGTCGCCGAGGACCCGGCCTGATACCAGCTCGTATTCCGTGCGCCACATCGTACCCACCGTTCGCGGACCGTTCATCGGGACGGGCCGTGAGCCCGCCGGATCCGTCCCGCTCGCGTCCCCGTTCCAGGAGACGAAGACGGAACGAGTTCCCGTCGCGCCCGGAACGATGCCGGAGGCGAGGGAGGCGACCGCGGTCGCGCCCGCATCGTACCAACCGGCCGTTGTGGCCGTGCCGGGGCCTGCTTGGATCGTGAGCGAGTACTGGGTGTGCCACACCGCCGTCGCGATCTTCGACCGATCCATCACGATCCCGTTCGATGTGACATCGGTCCCGGCCGCATCGCCGGACCAGCCCACGAAGAGCTCTCGAGTCCCCGGATTGACGTCGACCTCACCCGACGCGACAACGGCCTGAGCGACTGCGCCCTGGTCGTACCAGCGTGCTCCGGACACACTACCGTAGGCGCTCGAGACATCGAGGTAGAACTGGGTCCCGTATTCGGCGACCGCCATCTTTGGGCCGTCCATGAGGATCGGATCTGACGTCAGGTTGGTGCCTGTCGCATCCCCCGACCAACGTTGGAACGCGAATCGCTCACCCGGACCCTGCGCGTAATACTGATTCGACACCGTCGCACTGACGGTCGCGCCCGCCGGATACCAGCCGCTGCCTCCGGCACCGGAAACCAGGGACGTAACATTGAGATAGTATTCCGCGGAGAACGTCGCTTCGAGCGAGAGCGCGCCCGTGAAGTGGACCACATGGGTCGCGGCGCCGCCGTCGCTCCAATTTTGGAACTGGTATCGTGTCCCGGGGATGCCGGTCTGCGGCGAGACGACGGAAACGGTGTGATACGAGTCACGGGAGAACCAGAATGCGGTCGCCGAGGAATACATCGTGCCGTCCACCGCGAAGGAAGCGCCGGAGGGCGCCGTGGACACGCGCATCGCTTCTTCTTCCGTGAACGTCGCGGTGAGTGCGAGCGCGCTTGTCGCGTTGACCGAGTGGACCGCCGAGCCTCCGTCGCTCCATGCGAACCAGATGTACCGCACGTCCGTGGACACCGTCTGGGGCGTCGGCGCCTCCACCTGGTGAACGGAGCCGTCATCCCACCAGAAGGAGGCCGTCGCGGTGTATGGCACCGAATCGACCAACACGCTCAGCCCGAATCCGGTCGGATCGAGGGACACGCGACTCTGATATTGTTTCGTGAAGGACGCGGTGATTATGATGTCATCCGCACCGACGACGATCGAATGGGAAATGGCACCGCCATCGCTCCAGTCGGACCACACATAGCGGGCGTTCGGCCCGAGAGAGATCGTTGACGCGACGCTCACGGTGTGTGATGATCCGACCAACCACGCGGTCGCGACCGGAGCCGTCGACGTTACGCCGTCCACAGTCACGGGCAAGCCGCCAGGGTTCGTTGTCACGGTGACCGCGGACGTCGGGAAGCCCGGACTCCTCGCGTAGTAGATGTCGAAATCGGTTCCTCGCCCGTCGGTCCAGACGACGTAGATCTTGTTGTCCGGGCCCGCTTCAATTGCAAAGTAGTCGCCGGGCCGGTTGTACGATAGGGGCGTGTCCTCGGATGACACGCGGATGTTCGCGGCCCATGTGTTCCCGCCGTCGGTGGAATTGGAGTAGAAAATGTTCCAGGCGCCCTTCCGGTTGTCCTCCCACGCCGCGTGAACGACGCTCGCGTTGTCCACGGCGATATCGACCATCCACTGCGTGTTGCTCCCGGAGTCATCGTTCAGCTTGTGATTCGCGGACCATGTGATCCCGCCGTCGGTCGAAGCGGACGCAAAGATATCGAGATTCCCGTTTCGACTGTCGGGCCATGCGACATAGATCGCCCCTGAGACTGGATCGACTGCCATTGCGGGGATCGCGAGCTGCCATCCACCTCCGCCGGGCGCAGAACCAGTCACGTCATTGATTCGCGTGTCCGTGTGCCATGTCGTCCCGTCGGCCGACCAGTCAAAGAAAATGTTGTTCGATCCGAAGTCCCACCAGGTGAGGTATACGATCCCGGCTGCGGAGGTTGTGATCACGGCGCCGAGCACACCTCCGGGGATGTCGTCCGGAAAGTGGAAAGGAGCCCAGGTCGAGCCGCCGTCATCGGACCACGTGACAATCATGACATTCCCCTCGTCCCAGGCGGCGTAGATTCGACCGGAGGGCGCGACGGTGATCGAGTCCTTGTCCGTGAGACCGCCGCCACCGAGCTGGTAATGGACGGTTCCCCAGTCTTGGCCATTCGTCGTATTCGAGAGATCGAGTCCTGAGTTGCAGGGAGGCAAGGTTCCACCGCTAGGATCATATTCCAAGTATGCAAAGTGGACGCGATCGTTCGGATCGACGGCCATCCAAGGGTCCGAGTTACGGCATCCCAGGTTGGGGTGGGACTGATTCATCAGGATGTTTGGCGCCCACGTGAGTCCTTGGTCCGTTGAATACGACGCCCCGACGCGGATTCCCGCACTCTCCGCGCCCGACGTTTCTTTCCACCCAACGAAAATCGTCCCGGAGTTGTTCACGACCATCGTAGGCTCGACCTGCCACGCGTAGGGCGAAGATCCGTCCGTGATCTTCACGTTCGGATAGAACGGAGCGACAGCCGTCGTCGGAGCAGGACTCGCGGGATGCATTCCCGCTGTCCGCCCAGCCGAAGCGGCAACGGACCCATTCGAAACGACGAACAACGATGCGACGACGAGCATAACCAAAAGCGATGGGACTAGCCTCAACCCTCTCCCCCGACTGATGGGATTAGGATGGTCATGCATAATCATTTGGCCCCGGACGAAGCGGCCGCGAAGGGTTAAATAGGGTCCCAATGTTGAGAACGACGCTAGGCTTGACCGGGGGGCTGGGCGTCCCCTTGTAGACCCAAATCGTCCTCATGGGGCGGTGACAGTCGGGAGCGGTGCTCCCAGCTTGGCGCTGGTCCGGATGCCGACGTTGAGGTTCTGTCCCGCGGGGCTGGAGGCGACAGGGAACGCAGCTGGAGAGCGGCGGTCCCCGTCCCGATCGTGGGGAACGGGTCAGGCACGGAAGTGAGCAGCCTCACCGCGGACTACCAACGCTCGCGGGGGTGCGGGACCGAGGAAGCATCCGGGTCACCCGGCGTCGGGTTGCGCATCCATCCCGATGGCCTAGCTCCTTTCAACGCTCCGTCAGCTTCGTCTGCTTCGTCTCGAGGACCATGCCGCCCATTCCGAAGCGCTGGATGATTAGGTCGTATAAGATATCGTCCCGGACCTCGCTCTTCCGTTCCGGCACTCCGTAGGCGGGCTCGTTCGTCGGCAGCTGGAGGCCCAGTTTCACGAGGCCTCGACGCGCCTCCTCCCGTTCCTCCCTCGGCGCCTGCGGCACGTCGACCGCGGCGGAGAATCCGCATTCGCGGATCTCCCGCAGGAAGATCGGGCGGCGGAACAATTTCTGCAGGACCCCGACCGCGAGGCGCACCTGATCCGCCTCGTCCTTCGCGGCCTCGCGGCACCGCGACCCGACGAGCTCATAGAGGTTCGGCTCCCGATGGGCCGAGGTCGTGTACACCTTCGCGGGCGGAATGTCCTTTTCTCGGAGCATGCCCACGTCCGCGAGGGCTTTCAGGTAGCCGGTGACGAAGAGACGATGAAACGAATATCCGTCCTGCTTCAGTTGTTTCGTGAGCGAGCTGATGG
>WNGG01028347.1_pt1 | contig 12735 bp, 11 predicted proteins | sample 5400661 | NCBI WGS metagenome assembly WNGG01 (sample SAMN13153372, study PRJNA577476) | soil metagenome | isolation source: 100 cm soil or saprolite under Garry oak tree replicate 1 | place: USA:California | collected 2016-06-15 | reverse complement strand
GCCTATCGCACGCGCTGCGCGGCGGCCCTGGCCGTGGCGCTGGACCGCGGCGTGCGCAAGATTACCAACGGCTTGGCGGCGCTTGCCATAGAGCACGTGGACGAAGAGGCCTGGAAAAAGTTTGATTCCAGCGGGATGCTATTCAAGAATATGAACACGCCGGAGGACTACGAAGAAGTGCGGGCGGCATGGGAGACGCGGAAACCGTGAGCGAGCATTACATCGAGTTTCGCGGCGTGTCGAAAGCGTTTGACGAGCACGTTGTGCTCGACGACGTCAGCTTCTTCGTGAATCACGGCGAGACCGTCGTGATCATGGGCCGCAGCGGCGTGGGCAAGTCGGTGGCGCTCAAACACATCATGGGCTTCCTGAAGCCTGACTCCGGCCGCGTGATCGTCGCCGGCGAAGACATCACGGACTGGAACGAATTGCAACTCGCGGAAATCCGCCGCAAAGTGACGATGGTGTTTCAGTCCGGAGCGCTGTTTGATTCGCTCACGGTCCGGGAAAATATCGCGTTTCCGCTGCAAACGCGGGAGGAAATCACCGGCGAGCAAATTGACGCGCGCGTTGCCGAGCTTGCCGAGATGCTCGAAGTCGCCGATGTTTTGGACAAGGTTCCGTCGGAAATCTCCACGGGAACAAAACGTGCCGTGGCGATTGCGCGGGCGCTGGCTCAGGACCCTGAAGCGATTCTCTACGATGAGCCGACGACGATGGTGGACCCTTTGATGGCCGCGCACACCAGCGACTTGATTCTTAAGCTGAAAGAAACACTGCACAAGACCTCCATTGTCGTGACGCACGACACGCACCTCGGGAAGAAGCTCGCCGATCGCCTGGTCTTTCTTCATGAAGGCAAGGTTGCGTTTTTCGGGCCGTGGCTGGAATTCGAGTCATCGCAGGAGTCTTTCCTTCGCAACTTCCGGTTGCAGGATGAGCTGATCCCCGCGCTGGACGTGACCACGTGAGCCAGACGGCCGCGCGTTCAGCGGACCCCAAGAAACAGCTTCGCCGCGTGATGGGTTTCTGGGACGTGTTGCTGTTCAACATTGCCACCATCCTCGGGCCGCGCTGGATTGCCGCGGCAGCGCACAACGGAACCTCTTCGATCAGTCTCTGGATTCTCGCGGCTGTCGGCTTCTTTGTCCCGACGGCGCTGGTGATCGTTGAGCTCTCGACGCGCTTCCCGAAAGAGGGAGGGCTATATGTCTGGTCGAAAGAAGCATTCGGTGACTTCCACGGCTTCGTGGCCGGCTGGACCTATTGGATCTACACCTTCTTCTATTTTCCGGGGCTTCTGCTTGCGAGCGTGGCCATGAGCGCATACGTAGGCGGCGCGGGAGCCGGTTTGCTGACGCAAAACCGCACATTTCTGTTGATTGGTTCATTGGTGTTGTTGTTCGTGGCGGTCTTTCTAAACATTGTCGGGCTCAACATCGGCAAGTGGCTGCAGAATGCGGGCGGGGTCGGCACGTATGTTCCGTTATTAATGCTCACGGGAGTAGCGAGCATCCTTTGGTGGAAGCAAGGATCGGTTACGCACTTTACTTGGGCAAATATTCTGCCGCAATGGAACTGGGACACGGTGAATTTCTGGTCGCAGATTGCGTTTGCTTTCACGGGGCTCGAGTTGGTGTCGGCGATGAGCGAAGAAATCCGCGACCCGCATCGCACGCTGCCGCGCGCTGCGCTCGGTTCCGGCGTGTTGATTGCGGCGATCTACATCATCGGAACATTCGCGGTGTTGTCTCTAATTCCCGGCGACCAAGTGGACCCGAAGAGCGGCGTCTTCCAGGCGATCACGCATGGTTCAACAGCGTTGCGAGTCGGATTCTTCGGAGTCCTGGCAGCGCTGCTGGTTTCCGTGGGAAATGCGGGAGGAGTGGGCAGTACTGTCGCGGGAATTGCGCGCGTTCCCTTTGCTGTGGGGATCGACCGCTATTTACCGCAGGCATTCGGGAAGATTCATCCGCGCTGGAAGACGCCGTACGTAGCAATTCTGGTTCAGGCGGTCATCTCGGGAGCGATTTTGCTGGTGATTCAGATCAACGAGACTGCGAACGGTGCCTACCAGATCCTCGTGGACGCAGGGATCATTCTGAACTTTATTCCGTTTCTCTACATGTATGCAGCGGCAATCAAGTTGTCAGGAAGAAGGGATCGCCGGGAGAACGGCTCGGCCATCCTGATCCCTGGCGGAAAGTTCGGCGTGTGCGTCGCCGCAGGGCTGGGGTTTGCAGTCGTTGGCGTAGGGATCGCGCTGTCATTCTTTCCCCCCGGAGAGAGCACCAACAAGATTCTTTTCGACGCAAAATTGATTGTTTGCACCGGTGTCGCTGTCTTGGTAGGGCTGGTGTTGTATTACCGCGGGGCCCGGGAGAAGGCGGTCGTGGAGACGACACAAGGACGATAGCTACCGTCAGTCGTGGGCTGTGTTTGACGGTGCCGAATCTTATTGTTCATAGGCTATTGCGCTCTAATAGATGGGCCAGAGGCCGGGCGTGCCAAGCTCGACGAGGTTGTCGTCAGGATCGCGGAAATAAATGCTGATGCCGCCCCTGGGCCAATGGACGCGGCTCTCGATGGCGATGCCTTTGCCAGCCAAGTAATCTTTCCAGGGATTCAGCTCTGACGCGGAAATCGCAAAGGCCAAATGATTGCGGCCCACGCCGTCATGTGGAGGAATGATTCCACCAGGCGTTTCGATTGGCTGCGTCGTTTCGCCCCGCTTGAAGAGCAGCAAGACGTCGCGCTCGGCGACATTGAGCGCGGCGAAACGGCTATCGCCATGCATTTTCGGGAAGCCGAGCAGATCTTCATAGAAACGCTCCGAACGGGCGAGGTCATCCACGTAAAGGCAGGTTTCCAAAATGCCGTTCACCTTCGGCATAGCGGACCTCCTTAGAAGCCTTCTCGGATCAGGCGTTCCATCGAGACACGGGATGCAGCGGGCTCATGTCTTGCGTCGAGAAGGCGCTCTACGTACTTCGCTAGAATGTCGCATTCGAGATTGACGGCGTCACCGGTGGTGCGGTCGCGCAAGTTCGTGCGCGCGTAGGTGAAGGGAATGATGGCCATCTCAGCAATGCCGTCGCGCCACGCCGCGACCGTTAGGCTGACGCCGTCCACGGCGATCGAGCCTTTCATAGCGATGTAGCGCCCGATATCATCCGGGACGCGGACGGCGAGCCACCAGTTTTCGCCTTCGGGCCTCAAGTGGGCCACGCGGCCGATGCCATCCACATGACCCTGGACAAAGTGTCCGCCGAATTCTTTGCCCGCTGTGACGGGACGTTCGAGGTTGAGGATGGCACCGGATTTGAGTTCGCCAAACGAGGTTCGGCGGAGGGTTTCGCCGGAAAGGTCGGCGCTGAAAGTATCGTCGTTGAGCGCCGCGACGGTAAGACAGCAGCCATTGGCGGCGATGCCGTTGGAAACGGCAAGAAACGGCGCGACTCCAGCGGCACGGACGGTAAGGCGGCCGCCTTCAACCCCGCTCTCGAGTGATTTCACGAAGCCCAGATGCTCAATGATTCCCGTAAACATTGGTCAGGTATCCCTCGATTGCGAAGTCCGGGCCGAAGCGGTGAACGGAAATATTTTCCAGAGCGCCGAGCGCGAGGCGATTTGCAAGCGCAAAGGGCACGTCCGGGCGTCCAGCGACTTTTGCCGCATAAAAAAGGAAGAGCTTGTCCACCACGCCGGATGCAAGGGCGGCGCCGTTCAGAGCGCTCCCCGCTTCGAGAATCACGCTGAGGATATCGCGTTTTCCCAATTCGCGAAGGACCGCTTTCAAATCCGGCCGCCCGCCTTGGCCGCGGGTCTGAAAGATTTCGATGCCGGCCTTTTGCAGGGCGCGCGCGCGGGAATTCTTCGGCGCTTGCGTGGTCATCACCAGCACGTCTTCATCCGCCGTTTTCGCGAGCTTCGATTTCAGCGGAAGGCGGAGGCGCGAATCGAGAATCACACGAAGCAGTTTTCGGCGGCGGGAGAGGCCGCTGCGGTCGGTGAGGAGCGGGTCGTCGGCGAGGATGGTGCCAATGCCGGTCAGAAGCGCGTCCGAAGCGTGGCGCATGCGATGAACTTCGGCGCGGGACTCCTCGGAAGTGATCCCCGTTGCGCTCTTACGCTTGCCGGATTGCGGCAGCGCGAGCTGGCCGTCGAGGGTCAGCGCGGACTTGAGCGTGAGGAATGGGCGCTTCTGCGTGATCCAGCATGCGAAACCCTCGTTCAATCGGTGAGCCTCAGCTTCGCAAACACCGCTTTCAACGGCGAGACCGGCGCCACGGAGTTGCGCGAGGGCCCGCCCGGCGACGGCAGGGTTTGGGTCAGGCATCGCGGCGACGACGCGGTGAATTTTGGCGCGGAGGATTGCATCGGTGCACGGCCCCGTGCGTCCCGTAGTGCAGCATGGCTCAAAGCTGACATAGAGCGCGGCGCCCTGCGCGTTTCGGCCCGCGGATTTCAGAGCGACGATTTCGGCGTGGTCGCGCCAGTCGTATTGATGAAATCCTTCGCCAATCACCTGCCCATCTTTCACGAGGACTGCGCCGACCGTTGGATTCGGGCTCGCGAGGCCGATGCCTGTGCGCGCCAGCTCCAGCGCGCGATTCATGTAGGCGATGTCGTGCGTTTCCATGTTGTCCGGGGGCGTCAATCGAAAAGGGAATTGACGAAAGTCTGCGGATCGAAGGGAACCAGATCGCCGATTTGCTCGCCCGTGCCCACGAAGCGGATAGGCAGACCCAGCTCGCGCGCGATGGCGATGACGATGCCGCCTTTGGCGGTGCCGTCAAGCTTGGTCAAGATGATTCCTGTGACGCCGACGGAGTTGGTGAATTCGCGAGCTTGCGACAGTCCGTTCTGTCCCGTGGTGGCGTCCATCACCAGTAAAACGTCATGGGGTGCGCCCGGGACGACCTTCGCCGCGGTGCGCTTCATTTTTTCGAGCTCAGCCATCAGGTTGGATTTGGTGTGCAGGCGGCCGGCAGTATCCACGATGACGGCGTCGGCTGAGCGGGCGCGGCCCGCGGCGACAGCGTCGTAGACGACGGCGGCGGGATCGGCACCGGGCCGCTGCTTGACGAGTTCAACGCCGTTGCGTTTGGCCCAGACTTCAAGCTGTTCGACGGCGGCGGCGCGGAAGGTGTCTGCGGCGCAAAGAATCACACTCCGCCCCTCCCGGCGAAGGCGGTTGGCGAGCTTGCCGATGCTCGTGGTTTTTCCAGTGCCGTTGACGCCGACGACGAAGATGACGCGAGGGTCCGCGCCGTTCTCGGCGACTTCCTCACCACGGACGGGCGGAGTTGCGGGAGCTGCGCCGTCGGAAGCTGACAGAATACTCATGAGTTGCGCCTTGATTTCCTGCTTGAGATGGGCGGCGTCGGAGAGGACGTGACGCTCAACCTTATCGCGCACGGCGGCGAGGACGTCGCGCGTGGTGCGCACACCCAGATCCGCGGCCAGAAGCACGTTCTCGAGCTTGGAGAGAACGACAGGTTCTATCTTCTTCTCGCCTTTGAAAATTTCTTCGACGCGCGCGGAAAGCTCTGAACGTGTCTTGCCCACCGACTGCTTGAGGCGTTCGAGCAGCGAGGGTTCGGATTTTCCAAACAGTGTAATCATGCGTGAAACGGCCGATGTATAGCTGAAGCATTCATTCTAACAGAAGAGTTACGTGGGAGCCTATTTGCGGCGGCGAATGCGGAGACAGAAGAGTTACGTGGGAGCCGATTTGCGGGGGCGAATGCGCAAACTCAGAGAAGGGTACTGTGCGACGGCGAAGCGCCGCCCCGGCGTTCTCCAGAGGGAGTGTTTTTCGGTCCATGCGGGATGGCGCGGAGTATCACAGGCGCTTGAGGACAGCCCGCGCCAGCGTTTTCGATTCTTCGATACGCGCAGATTCTGCGCGAACGCCGCCGACACTGATGCGCAGGAAGGTCTCACCTTGGAGCACGTAGAGCGCGCCGGCGACGGGGTTACCCACCCAGTAGGCTTCCTCGCCGAGGCCGTGGATGAGGCGCGGTTTGCTCTCGACGCTTTCGGGTTCCGACTTGTTTGTGGCATTGTCGTCAGCGCGCATTTCTTTTTCCCTCAGGCCAGGAGGATGAAATTGCTGCCGCCAAAATTGACGCGGTCTGAGCGCAGAGGGCCCGGCCGGATCGGTTGTGGCCAACGTCAAGGTGACCGATTTCGCAGGCGTGGCCGTAAGGAAGAAGCATTGCGACATCAATATGCCGCCGCTCGGCTGGACGCCCGGCTTAGTTTCTTTTACCGGCTCACCCTGGACGGCTTCGATTTCCGCGCTGGTGAGCAGCGCGCAGACGTCAATCTTCGGTTTTGCCAGGGCGGAGCCGGTGCCAGCTTTCGTCTTCTGCGGCAAGCCAATGAGCCCGCGGCCTGCGGGCAATGGGATTGCGGAGAAGAGTAGGGCACAAGACAAAACACGGATTGCTAAAGTGTGAGTCATATGTCTTCTGCTCAGGAGAAGGCCGCTCGACCGGCCTAGGCTGAGGCTTAGACTCACGCGTGTCAAGACGATGGCGCGGACGCCCCGCCCTCATAGGCCAAAGGCCGAACAACCTGCGCTACCGATAGGGCGGCGCAATCGCCCGATTTTTGATATGGGAGGAAGCCCGCGACCTAGCTAAAGGCCACGCGGGCGGCCATCGCACTGGCGCTCGGGGGCGCTGCGCACACTGCGGTTTCAATTTTGATTATGCACGTTGCAGTTCGGGTCGCCGGTGACTCCCGTGGCGGGGTCGCCAAAGCACAGCTTGCCACCGCCCTCGATGTTGCCGGTGTTTGTACCAAACTGCGTCCCATCGAAGGATGCCAAGAGGCCGCGACCGCCCACTTGCCGGGCGATGGTGGCCAGGGCATCTTGCGCGCTGGCCGGGCCGGTCGAGGCATTCTGCGTGGAGTCGGTCACGCAACTGTCGGTGCAGCCGTCGGCGTAACCGACCAGCACGCGCCCGAACTTGTCCACAGTGATGTCATTGAAGTCGAGCAGATTGCGGCACGGATTGCTGCCGCCCTGGTTCCATATGCAGCCACGCTGGACCGGGTCGGAGGGCGTGGCGTCAACGGTTGTCCAGGTGTGGCCAGTGTTGTAAGTGAACGCGACCAAGAGATGCCAGACGCCGAGGAAGTCGGCTGATTGGGTATCGCCGGAGGTCTGCGTGCCGAGGAAGGCAAAGGCCGCGCGGTTGTCGTCGCCGACGATCACCTCAGCGAACTCGGCATTCTGGATTCCGAACGGAGTGCCAGCGTCCTTGGACTTCGACCAACTCAGTCCGCGGTCATGCGAGACGGCGATCTTGGCGTGGCCATCCACATTGACGTAACCGAAATAGATGGTGTTGTTCGTGCCGGCGGCCACAGAGGGATCGGTGCCAGGGTTGATGCTTCTGGCGTCAGGCACGGTGCGCACCGTCCAGGTCAGACCGTTGTCCGTGGACACAGCCACGCCGACCGGACGGTCAACGCCGTTGATCGTGGTGAAAGTGTAGATGGGCACGCCCGGCCCGAAGGTAAGACTGCCGCCATCGCTGCGTGAGCAGAAGGCGGTGGCGATGTCCTGTGAGCAGTAGTAGATCGCATGCGGATACGTATGCACGAGCGGCGCCGGAGCAGCGTAGGGGCCGCCACCCACCGTCTGATGGTCCACTCCCGCGGGCTGTCCAGAACCCTGAGTTGGCGCCCAGTTGTTGCCGTCGTCGTCAGTGAAAGAGAGTTCGCTGGTGACAAGGTTGAGCTGCGATGAGAAGACCCGATTGGGGCCACCGAAATGACCGTCGTCAGCAAACATGATGGGATCAAGGCTCAGGCGCGCAAAGGGCGAACGCTGGTCTTCCCAAAAGGCAGTGGCGGGCGTCAGCGTATCGTCGAACGTCACCCGCAGAGTGTGGTTCCCGGCCTCGATAAAAGCCTTGCCTGTGTTCCAGTCAGTGCCGATGGAAGGCTCGCCTGCGCCATGTTCTCCGGCGGTCGTTGAACCGAGCGCCGGCTGGATGCAACTGGGGGGTTGCGCCGCCCCGGTGCAGTCCGGTGGCGCGGGATAATTCACGAAAGCTGGCGCCCCTGGAGTTGGAGGAGGTGGCGGCGGCGTGGTAGGCCGCGGTGCGACTGTCATAGTGACCACAGCGTGGGCGGCTATGGGTACCGGCGCCAGCGAAGCGACCGAGCGGATGTGCCAGACCCCGTCAACGGGGTCGGTGAGGGTCAAGACCTCCTCGCCCGGCCCGGTCGAGGTGTCGTCGGGCGAACCTGGGCCATGATCGGCGGCATTAGGGCTGATGGCAAAGATGTCCAGATCGGTCGGCAGAGTGCTGGTCCAAGTGTAATCGATGGTCACCTTGGCGGTCATGGTCTGGTAGAAGGTGATCGCCGGCGCAGGAAGAACGATGGTCAAGTCATGGTCGTCGCACAGTCCCGGCGGACAGATGTCCTGAATGCCCACATTGATCACAGTTCCCCCGCCGACCGGACCGAAGTCCCACGACACTGGACCCGAGGTGCTGCTAATCGAACTGCTAGGAGGCGTTCCCACCTGAGCAGAGACAGAGGGCGCGCCCTGGAAAAGCAACACTAAGGGCGAGGCAACAAATAAGCAGACAACCGTAATCCACGCAAAGAATCGAAGCAGTCGCATGAGCTGACCTCCGCAGTAGTTTTTCTCCGAAGGAAGAATTGCCACTGTTTCTCCACAGCCTGGGGTCTTGAGCCGCCGAGACAAACCAGTCGTAGCGCGCACGTATTCGGCAACGATACAGAAGCGGGCGAGAATGGGAATCAGGTGAATCCTTGAATTCGCCGTTAGGTGAAATACTGTAGAGCCTTGCTCGGCAAAAACCGGCAGAGGCAACAACTGAGGCGTCATTGGAGCGGTGAACGGTGCGCCCCCCTTCCGGCCCGCCGAAAGACCTCGACGTGTGAGCGGATTTCGGCTGGAGCAAAGCAATTACTCGCCGCAGAGGGGGGAACGAATCAGACGGGAACTTCGACGGCGGCCAAACGAAGCTTGCCGGCCTTTACGACCAGTTCCAAGGCATCCACAACATCGGGGTCAAACTTAGTTCCCACGAGGGCGCGGATTTTCCCGAGGGCGTAGTCAATCTCCATCGCTGATTGGTAGGGGCGGTTGGTGGTCATGGCGTCGAGGGTGTCCGCGACGGCAATGATGCGCGCCATCAGTGGAATATCGGCCGATTTCTTGCCGTACGGATAGCCGCGGCCGTCCATGTGCTCGTGGTGCAGCTCAATGCCGGGAATCATTTCCTTGAGCTGCGCGACCGGGCGCATGATGTTGGCGCCTTTGACGGTGTGCTGCTTCATCAAGTCGAACTCTTCCGGAGTCAGAGCGCCGGGCTTTTTGAGGACGCGGTCGTCCACGCCGATCTTGCCGACATCGTGCAGGAGCGCGGCGATGCGGATTTTGTCGAGCTCCTCGGTGGAAAGGCCGAGTTGCTGGGCAATGAGGAGAGAGTACTTGGCCACGCGCCCCGAATGGCCTCGCGTGTAGGGATCCTTTTCGTCGATCGCCGCGGCGAGCATGCGGATGGAGCCGAGGAAGAGCTCATGGTTTTCTTCGGCGGCTTCCTTGAGCTGCTCGATCTTTTCCTCGATGTCGCCGGCCATCTTGTTGAAGGTCTGCGCGAGATCGCTGATTTCGGCGGCCCCGCGGACCGGCGCGCGCTCGTGGAAATCGCCACGGCTGATGGCACGCGTGGAATTCGCCAGGCCGCGGATTGGCGTGCTGATGCCGACTGCAAAGAAATAACCCAAGAACAAAGCGACCATGGTGGCGACCGAGACGAAAGCAAATGCCTGCGTATTGAGTTCGGTGACGCCAGCATCTTCGCGGGCTTGCTCGAGACTCCGCTGGGCGATCACCGCCCAGTTGACCTCGGGAAACGTGGTATAGGTGCCGACCATTTCAATCGTGCGGTTGTTGTCGGGCAGCTCAAATTGCGTCGTTTCCGTGGCGCGGAACTCCGGGGAGAGCGAACGAATCTTGGCCACGACCGGCGAGGCGGAATCGTCGGTGCCGGGAACAATCCGCGTGTCGTGGTGCGCGACGATATGACCATAGTGGTCCACGACGTAAACCGACCGGCCGCGCACGCTGGTTTCCACCAGTCGCCTCACAATGGCTTTAAGGGAAACTACCGCCGCGAGCATGCCGGTGAATTGATCGTCCGATTTGAGCGGGACCGCGATGATGAATGCCGGGCGGTTGTCCGGCGCCAGCGCCAGGGGATCGCTGCGGAATTTCAGGGACTGCGCCTGCACGCATGTCGCAAAGGCGCGTTGCAAGGCTTTGCTGACGAAGGGGTCCTGTTCAGCACGAAAATCGGGCCGAGAGGCCGCCGTGCCCTTTGCCTTTATTCCCACGGCCGTCAGGTAAAGGATGTCAGGGTTGCTGTCGACAAAGTTCTCGAGCAGCCGGGTGACCTTCGGTTCGCGCACGGGGTCATCCACGTCCTGAATCAAATCCGACAGCGCCATGATCTGGCGCTCGGCGAGGAGCTGCTGGGTAAGGTTCGATTCAAAAAGCTGGATTTCGCCGGCCAGAGAGCGAGTCAACTCGGTCTGCTGGACGCGCTCGGTGTCCACCAGCTTTTCCTGGCTGAGCTTCAGAACCTGGCGGTGATACAAGCTGATCGGCACGACGCTGACGAGCAGGAGGGCGCCCAGCACTATCCAGAGGATGCGCGGACGACCAGAGAGGGCCGGGATGAATCGGTCTGTGCGCACGGGTCGCTCAGTCCATTCTACGGAAGCGGGGCTGCCGGAAGGAAGGGAGTCGAAGAAACCGGTTAGCCGATGTGTTAAGGGGAGGAAGGCTGAAAAGGCTCCCCGGTGATAGCCGCGCTATTCCTGCTTGAGGCGGCGCTCCATCATTTCGCGGATGGCATCGCGAGGGGGGCGTCCTTCGTGGAGGACGGCGTTCATCTGTTCTGTAATGGGCATTTCGACCTCGGCGGCGCGGGCTAATTCGAGCGTTGCGGCCGTCGTGCCGACCCCTTCCGCGACCATGCGCATACCTGAAAGGATTTCGGCCAACGGGCGACCCTTGGCGAGTTCAATTCCCACGGAGCGGTTCCGGCTGAGTGCGCCGGTGCAGGTCAGGACCAAATCGCCCATTCCGGCGAGGCCTGCGAGGGTTTCCGGGCGCGCTCCCAGGGTAATCGCCAGGCGCGCCATCTCTGCCAAGCCGCGCGTGATGAGGGCCGCGAGGGTATTGTGGCCGAGACCAAGACCGTGGCAAATCCCGGCCGCCAGCGCGATAACATTCTTCACGGCGCCGCCCAGTTCGACGCCGAGGAGGTCGTCGTTGGTGTAGAGCCGGAATGTCGGGCCGGAAAACTCTTCCTGAATCGAGGAGGCAAGCTGGCCGTCGCGCGAGGCGATGACAATGGCTGTGGGGTCTCCCCGCGCGACTTCCAGCGCAAACGAAGGGCCGGAGAGCGCGGCAACGCGCGGGAGGAATTTCGCGGAAATAACCTGGTGCAGAACTTCGCTCATGCGCGCGTGAGTGCGGGGCTCGAGTCCCTTGGTGGCGCTGACGAACACCATTTCCGGAGTGAAGTACGGAAGCATTTCGGTGTAGACGGCGCGGGCGTTAGCGGAGGGCATCACTCCGACGACGACGGCGGCGCCATGGAGTGCGGCGGAGGCTTGATGCGTTACCTCAGTATCCGGGGGGAGCGGAAAACCCGGGAGGTAGGTTTCGTTGATGCGGGTGGTCCGGATTTTTTCGTAGACGGCTGGGTCGTGAACCCACAGCACGAGGCGATGCGGCATACGGCTGCGTGATAGAACAATCGCGAGGGCTGTGCCCCAGCTTCCCCCGCCAAGGATGGCGATCTTTTTCATGGGCGTCGGCGAAAGGTCAGCGGGGGTTCTGTCCCAGTGAGCAGCCGCTCAATGTTGCGGCGATGGCGGAAGATAATCAGGATGGAGGCAAGCGCGACGCCGATGGAAACCACGTGCGGGGGAGCGTGACGCGGCGCATATACGAGATACATCAAGAATGGCAGAGATGCGGCCGCGGCGATCGAGCCCAACGAGATGTAACGCCAGAACGCGACGACCGCAACAAAGATTGCCAGGGCCGCCAAAACCGCAGGAACGGAAATCATCAGGAACCCGCCGGCGGCCGTGGCCACCCCTTTTCCGCCTCGAAACTTGAGCCACACCGGAAACAGATGGCCGGCGATGGCTGCCAGCGCCGCCACCATCATCCAATCAATCCGAGAAGGATTAAACGGGCTGAGGGAAATGGAATCGCGGATGAAGTGTGCGGGGAGCCAGACGCCAAGATAACCCTTTCCGGCGTCGAGAAGCAGCGTCATCGCACCTCCGCCGAGGCCCACGGCGCGCGTGACGTTCGCGGCCCCGATGTTTCCGCTGCCAACGGCGCGGATATCGCCTCGGCCGCCCAGTTTCGTAATGAGGAGGCCGAACGGGACTGAGCCAAGAAGATACGCGGTCAGGGGCACCCAGGCGAGTGCAAGCAAATCATCGTGGTTCATCGCGCGATCATTTCTCCGGGCCCGTAAACGCGAAAGTGGCGAGCCGTTCGTATTCAGCGCCGTCGGGCTTCAATTTGCTTTGGTACAAATGGAATTCGCTGATACGCGCCGCCCCAAATTCCCGGGCGCACAGTTCGCGCATTGCTTCTGCGAGGCGCGGTTGGCTTTGGGGTTGCTTGAACCGTGCGAGGGT
>WNGG01021922.1_pt1 | contig 12735 bp, 9 predicted proteins | sample 5400661 | NCBI WGS metagenome assembly WNGG01 (sample SAMN13153372, study PRJNA577476) | soil metagenome | isolation source: 100 cm soil or saprolite under Garry oak tree replicate 1 | place: USA:California | collected 2016-06-15 | reverse complement strand
GGGCCATTCTGGGCCACCGCGGCCTTCACGAGCGCCTTGAAAGCGCCCGCGTCGACCTTCTCCCCTTCGCGGATATCGATCGCCCTTCGTGTGTTGCCTTCCAAGCTGGAATTGAAGAGGCGCGATGGGTCTGGGATCCTGGCCCCCCGGGCGAACGTGAGCTTCACGACCTTCGTATACGCCTCCCCGGTGCAGACAATCCCGTGGTGCGACCAGACCGGAGTGCCCATCCACTTCCACTCCTCGGTCATCTCGGGGTCGGCTTCCAGGATCAGCGCCCGCATGCGGGCCAGGGTCTCCCCGCGCCAGCCCCCCAGGTCGCGGATCCGCTGGTCGATGAGCCGCGAAGCGCGTTTCCCGGTCGCTCGCTCAAGATCACTCCTCTTTGGTTTTATCGCCACGGTTCATTCTCCAACTTATTGTGATGCCCAACGGCAGTATACAGCGGGGCCGGCCTGTGACAATGGGAGTAATCGAAGCCTCCGTTGGCCGGCCTCCGCTGCATCGCGTGTTGTTAGACGCGCGGTGATTTACAGATCCTGCTCTGTCAGGCCGGCGAGCTTTATGAGGTGCTTGAGTAAACCGGTCTTTAGCGTCTGATTGCCATGCACCGGCACGGATTAGTCGCACATTGCTGCCCGGCTTCCCGTAGATGTGGTGGCTACTCTGAATCCGCAGTAACGCCCATCCGTGCTTTTCCAGTACTTTCGCCAGCTCTTTACCGGATATGGATTTCATACCGCGATTTCTAATACCCGGTCGTTTTCAGAGACCTGTGATGCTGAGACATCGACTGCCAGACACCCCTCAACATGCGGCTGCTCGAATGAGCGCCGCACCGACATCACATAGGCACGGCGGACAGCGGCTCGTCATTTCGATCCGGGCAGATGGCTCATAACGTTAAGTATCGTTCCATTGGGATCAACGACGAAGAAGCGGCGAACGCCCCATGGCTCGTCAGTGAGCGGGTAGACGATCTCGAGGCCGCGCTCAATGGCGCGTTTGTGGATTTGATCAACGTCCGCCACCTCGACGCTCACATCGGGAAGCAGCTTTGAACCACCGTCATCGCGCACGACGCTGATCTGGGCTGTCGGATTGCTTGGCGATACAAACGTCATTACAAAACCCATGTCCATCGCAATCTCGAAGCCCAGGAAATCAACGTAAAATGCACGGCTTTCCGCGAGATGCTGAGACTTGATGTCCGGTACAACTCGTCTGATGCTCATCAAGAGACTCCTTTGTTCCAATACTGGGTTTCACAAGGCCAGCCGTCATTGTTCATCGCGCTTGGGCCGTCCGTCACCGCAATCCTGAATTCGTCCGTATAACGTCAGAGTTGACCGGGCGGCGCGAATTCATTCAACCTTCGCCGCACCATTCATCTTGAGAAACACGCTCCCGCCGCTCCGGTCCAACGATTTGTTGAACTAAGCGCTACGCGCAGAGCCGAACTTGCCTGAGAATAACTCGATCATTCCCAATCCAAAAGTCTGATTCGCTACACTGAGTTTGACCAAAACTCTTATCAATGGAGGTGTAGCAATGACCGAACTTCGAAAAAGAATGATCGAGTCTCTTCAGCTCCAAGGCTACTCGGAGCGAACCCAGGAGTGCTACGTGCGAACCGTCCGCCAACTCGCCCAATATTATCACAAGTCTCCTGACCTCATCAGTGAGGAAGAACTCCGACAGTATTTCCTCTACCTCAAGAATGTCAAGAAGTACTCGCGGGCCGCCTCAACAATCGCCATCTGTGGCGCCCGGAGGCAGTACGGGGAGCGTAAGCGACTCATCAAGTTCTTCTTCGAGAAAACGCTCAACCGGAAATTTACCACTCTCGCGCTTGTCCGCGCGCCACGTGAGAAGAAGCTGCCGGTCATCCTGAGCATCGAGGAAGTCGCACCCCGGCGGGGTGCAATATATATAGACCAGAGCGCAGGCACAAACCGCACCCCAGCGGGGTGCAATGTTATCGTCGCGCTCTGCCAAACTAACAAGTAGGGCCACACACATAGCACCCCTCTCGGGTGCGAATCGCCTCGCAGTCCAGTTCTATAACATTGACCTCCTAACAGAGGTGCACGCACGATGGAGCAGCCGAACACTGAAGCTGGAAGATGGCCGAGTGACTTTCAAGTACAAAGACTCGGCCACTGATCGAGAGAGATTCTGCACGGTGAGCGCTGTAGAATTCATCCGTCGATTCCTGCAGCACGTGCTTCCCGACAGGTTCGTGAAGGTCAGGTATTACGGGTTACTGAGCCCTGGTAATCGTCAACTGCTTGACCGGTCGAGACAGTTGTTGAGGCCAAGTCGGCGCCAAACCTCGGAGCAGTCAGCCGTTGCTCTGACTTCTGACCTCCGATCTGGGACTTCTGATCTTCGATGTCCCACCTGCGGAAGCGAGAAGACCCCGGTCGGAACACTCAAACCGAGAGGACGACAACCACCGTGAGGAACCACGCATCGCCCACAGTCGAGTTCTATCAGTCACAGGCGGGCCCCGGAGCGCTGCGAAAGGGAGGGGCACGCTCGGAGATGGAAACGGCTTGCCCACAGCAGCCCGTTACAAGGCTTGCTGATAGCGAGATCCTCGCGAGCGACAAAGACATCGTTGAGAGGGTCTTATCAGTTTCGTGCGGGAAAAGCTCCTCGTCTGGATTTCTGGGGTGAAGCCCAACCGTAAATTCTGGAAACTGAAAATCGATGTGACCTGACGGCCAATCGTCAGCACGCGGGAGCACGTAAGGAAAATAGAATTGAAAAACTACTATCGCTTTCATTTCGACTGAGAGTATATAACCCTCTTCAGTTGATTTCTTAGACGTTGTACATGACCTATTTTATCTGGCTTTGAATTCAGCCGCCTGATGCCCGAATTAACCGGGCGGCGCGAATCCACACAACTTTGAAGGATGATTCCATCATGAAACACATTCAATCGCCGCTCCGGTTGAATGACTTGTTGGGCTTCGCGTTGATTTCAAAACGAATCTATAAAATCCCTGACAACCAATGCATAATGTTGAGTGCCAGTTGCCGATTATCAATTCCTTGCACCTTCATTCCATAAGGCTTCTTTGTCTTTCCATCAATTTGCGCCGTCAGCATTGTCCGCTTCACCGAGAATTACAACGCGCCCTTTGTCAAACTGCAAAGCAACTGCCTGGGCAAAGCCTGTTGCCGGTGACGGTTCGCCGTAGTTTATTTTCACTTTAGTATCGCCACCGGACTTTTCGACCTCAATTTTCGCGGCTCGATTTTGAGCTGTATCTCCAAGTTTCAGAAACGCCCTGCCGTTTTCTGGCGCTTTCAAGGATTGTCCCGTAAAAGTCATTACCCGGTTTATCTTCTCGCTCGCATCACGACCCTGCGTAATCGGGTGTTCGAGAAGTAGACCGTTTTCCCGCGTGAAGACAAGTTGGCTCGTATCGCCCGAAGCAGTGTCATAAGTTTTAGCGTCTTCGGTCATTCCTTTGCTCATCTCCACACCGAAGCGTTTAGCTAAATTTTCCGCCGCCGCGCCGGTCGGGGCATGGTCGGTAATCAGCAGCAACGAGCCGCCCGACTGCACCCAATCGCGGACGGCATCGCACTCTTCGTCGGTGAAAGCGGAATTGTCGTTTGCCTCGTTCGCCCCTAAAGCGTTGGAGATTACCAAAACTTTGTAACCGTCCAGTATCTTCAGGGAGAAATTTTCTTTATTCGGCACAACTTGATAACCGTCGCTGACAATGAGACTCGCAAATGGTTGATAAAGACCTGCCGACGTATGAATGTTTTTATGCGCTTCGTCAAAGAGTGCTTTCGGATGTTCGTTTGTGAAAGCCGGACGAGCAACTTTGGTGTCAAAATTCGAGTCCGCCGTTTGTCGTGGAGATCCGCACGAAGAATCAAGCGCGGCCAAAATCACCGCGCCTAAAACCAGGATAGACAAATGTCCGAAAGTGTTTTTCATGAGCACACTCTACGCTTTGCCGCGAGCAAAAGAAAAAAGCCCAACGCCCGGCATCACCCGAACGCCCAAGAGATTACTGATAAAAGCTACGCTGTTGCGGGTCGGGTGCATGCCGTTGTCGCACGAATTCTTAGTTGTTGCACGAATTCTTAGTTGTTGCGTGGCGGACACAGAAACGAAAAGTTCCCGGTATGCGTCAGGGCATTCTCTCGAAGACCCAGAAGCCGCCGGCGAAAAGATGTGTGATCTTCCCTGTCTGGTCAGCGCGAAACGCAACCTTCCCGCCGCCATCTTCGCGAATAAAGAGTAGTGGCGCGATTTCTATCCAGCGCTTACCAGTGCTAGACAGTGACAGCGTGCTGTCTGAATTGCTGGTTACTTTCACACTCTGACCTGGAGGGATTGGGCGCGGGCCGCAAGTCAGACAGTACACGTTCCACCTGTACGTTCCGACGAAGAAAGCGGCGCGCTCTTTGAAGTCTGGCGGCGGTTGAGGGACACGCGGCGGATTCTGCGGCGGATAATAGTGCTCCAGCAGCGCCCACTTGATCGTGTCACGCAGATTACTGTTTTCGTGATGGTTAACCATGAAAAAGCCTGCATTGCGATCAGGTAGAAGAACCATCTGTGCACTGAAGCCTGCCATGTTACCGCCGTGTTCCAGAATGCGTAATCCTTGATAATTATCTTCAAAGAATCCGTAGGCGACTCCCGGCATCTGTGGGTGCCCTGTTGCATGCTGCCTATGCATGTCGCGTGCGGCGCGCTCACTCATGATACGCGATTTTCCGTAGCGTCCATTTTTCAGATTCATGATCATAAAGCGCGCCATGTCCATCGCCGTGCTGTTGATAGAGGAAGCCGGTTTCGTGTGGTACCACTCATAACCTTGTGGCTGGTTGGTGCCGTTCACATATTCGTAGCCCAGGGCCAGATCGCTCATTAACGGAGCGGGCACACTGATCATCGTTCGTCGCATATTTAGAGGTTGCCAGATGTTCTTCGCCTCGTATGCCTCGAAAGACATCCGAGAGACTTCCTCCACGAGAAGACCTGCCAGTGTAATGCCGTAAGTCGAGTACGCGATGGTCTGGCCGGGTGGCCGGATACGTATGAGTCGCGTCCGCAGAAAGTCCGCAAGAGGCAACACACTCTCTGCGCTAGGTCCCTGCGTTCCGGGCCGGATCTCATCGAATCCAGCCGTGTGCGTGAGCAGATGCGCGGCCGTCACAGGCTGCGGGTAAGTCGCAGAAACTTTTAGTTTTGTGAGATAGCGATTGACGTCTGTGTCGAGATTGATGCGCCCACGATCGGCCAATTGCACGATGGCAGTAGCCGTAAAGACTTTGCTGATTGAGCCGATGCGGAAGATTGTCTGCTCGGGCACGACACGCTGTTGTCGTTCCAGATTGGCAAACCCATACCCCTTACTAAAGAACACTCTGCCGTCTTCGACAAAAAAGAATACCGCCCCTGGAATGCGTTGTTTCTCCATCTGCTCGGTAAACAAACGGTCGAGAAATCTTTCTAGCTCTTTCGCGTCCGTTGGTCCGTCAGCGGGTTTATACAGGCCGTAAACAGGGAGGTGCGACGTGATCAGCGCTAACCATAACAGAAACATCTTTGCAGGGCGTAGCTTCACGAAAGTATTTGAACGGGCCTTCATTTGGATTCTCCGCGAGCAAAAAATCGAAGGGCCTTGACGGCTAGATTTCAACACACTGACGTCGTTATTTCTTGTATGGATTTAAGTGTTTTTGTCAGCGGTTAAGTTAATCGAGAAAATCAGCGCGGAAGCGCCCGGGGGAGAAACCCGTAAGTTGCTTGAATGTCTTCGAGAAGTGGCTTTGGTCGGAAAAGCCAACGGCCAAAGCGACCTCGACGAGCGGTGTGTCGGACCGGGAAAGCAGGTGACAGGCATGTTCGACGCGCAACTGGCGTGTATACTCGCCAATCGTACAATGGTAATGCTTACGGAACGCCGTCGCCAGATAGACCGGATGTACGTCAATCATTTCGGCTATCCCCGCAATAGTCAGCCTGTCGGAAAAGCTTGCGTTAAGAATCTCCTTCACGCGTCTTAGCCAGCCCGGGCCGCGGCCAGCTTCCACTTTCATAGAACGTCGCGAGGCTGCGGCCAGCATTTCGAGGAAGAGTCCTTCAATCGCCAGCGGCGAGGCTTTGTCCATGTCGCGAACTTCCCTATATATCCTAAGCGCCAGCCAGGCTAACTCGCCTCCCACTAATTCAGTTGACTGATCGAGTCTTAACGAATGCTCACGAACGCGCTCCAAGTTGCTGGTCTCTACCTCGATGCTAAAAAGACGCGCCCCAGTGCGATGAAAGTGAACGGAGTGCGGTTCGTCTGGTGGACGAAAGACTGCATAGAATGGCCGGCCCTAGAGTCTTGCCATACATGTCGACGGTGGGAAGCTTTGGCTCCATTCTGAACTCCTGATAAGTGCACCTTAGCAATTTTCACTATCTACAATGCGCCGCTTGTGTTAGTTGATGCTACTTTCGTTATCAACGCTCACGTCTTAACTTCGTTGCAAAGATTCCTCTGACTCAGCCACCCAACGCTGCGCATCAGTGGGCGCGGCGCGTAGCACTGATAGAACAATACGAAACTGGTTAAGAGCTTCATCGGCTTCATTGATACGTTGAAGAGCGGTGATGCGTACTTCCTCAATAAGCATCTCAATATCGAGGGGAATACCTTTTTTTTACGATAAGCCTCGATAGTTCGCACGACCGTATCCGTGAGGCTGATCCCAGCTGCTGCCGACATCAGCACGTCGTCAATTCCAAAAGCCATTTAGGGCCTCCTTCAGTTCGCGATTCATTCCACTCGATAAGCACCCCAACGAATAAGGTTCTTTGCGTGGTTTCGCCGCCGCCGAGTAGTGGATCAACCGCCAACAATCATCGGCGGCGAAAACCACGCAAGGAACCCGTTGGACTAAACCGCGGCCGCCTCTACGAAGATCGCCGCCCTAGCGAGATCGCCGGCGCACGAGAGACCGCGGGCCGATTATATGGGCTTTGAATCCGGTTTACAATCCCGCCAGAAGTGATCCAGGTCGCTTGAGAGTCACGTCAGGCAGTGAGAGTCGAGCAGAACAAAGGGGCTCGCGTGCCGGCAAGAGGCTTTGCGTTGATTGAACGCAGTGCGGCCGACGGACGGTCGAGCGTCTTGTTAGGCTGCGGGTGGTCCACCTGTTTCCTTCGGCTTATCTATAGCTTGTTTTCTTTTTTTCTCATCCCTCCAGAGCTAAGAAGGATTGGGCCTGCATTCCTGGAGCGAAGCAAGATGTTGGCCGCACACGCTCGCAAGCTCCAACCTTCAGGTTGCCAATCACATCAATCACCTGAAGAACACCAGTTCATTGATGCCCTCAAAGACTCCAATCAGACATATCAACCTGGTAGGCATCACGAAAAAATGCACACTGATAAGCTGAGTGCCATTGATACAACAGATGGCAGCACCCTGTTGAGTCTTGCAGGTGCGGTTTGCTTCAAACAGCAGAGCCGCGCGTTGCGAACAGATGCAGTCCTCCAGAGACTTGAAGGCCGGATTACATTGCGCACCAGTCGTAGCAGCAGGCGGCACTGGAAATTCCCCTGTTTCCTTTATCACGCTTCCACCTGTAGCGATGTCTGTGACTTGAAGCGTTAGCTCATTGCCTGTTTTGATGGCCTCCGTTTTGTACGTCTTTGAAGTGTTGGCCTTTTTGTCTTTCACTCTTGTATATCTGAGGACCAGGGTGGCATCGCTGTCTAATTTTATGGCGTCAGCGATAATGCCGTTAGTCAGCGAAGCGATTTCCTGCGTATCATCATCCCGTGTCTCAAAGTAGAAGCCTTCTAGATTTGCGCCTTTCAGCGAACCAAGAAGCTCCTCCTTGGGATCGGGCCTCGCATCTTTGCACGAGACAAACCCGAGAGAAAGACACAGAATCAGCGAGCAAAATACAAATCTCGATCGGTTGTGTCCCCTCTGTGGATCAGTTCTGATTGCTTCTTTGTACAGCCTCACTGCTGCATTTAAATCCTTATTCTCATAGCCCAACGCTTGATTGTGATGCTCTTTAGATTTTCTTGCTTTTTCATCCATGGATTTCTCCTTTTCGAGCGGCGGCCAGCGACGTTGATTTCTGATACCGCGCCCAACCGCCGCTCCGGTTGAGCGATTTGTTCTATGAAAGGACTGTCAAGAGGAAAACTACTCCCAAGCGGGGCGGCTGAGATTCTCTTTTGACAGTCAGCCCCGTTTCTAATCCCCCTTGTGCTTGAAGCACGTGTCATCAACTCGAGAGCTCGACTAAAACAACGCGGACCTCCGCGACCTGACAGCCAGTAACCAAATTCCCGAATGGGAGCCGAGTTTGCTCACGAATTCGACACAGTGGACTTCTCCACGAACTTGGCTACGTCCGCTGTTCATTACTACAACTCCAAAGGCCGAGAGTCAATCGAGTGGTGCTGTCCGATCGTCGCCTTCAAACACCGTCGCAAACTTCGCCGCTTGGTCCAGCTGCCGCTTAGTTAAATCGGTGGTCGTCAACATACCGACCATAGTTCTATCTGAGACTCAGAGGTCTACGACTATTTCAGGTCGAGCGCGGGCGGCATATAGTTAGGCACGATCCATCGCGTTGGCGAGGACCACAAATCGTTTTGGTACTCGCCCGCGAAAGCGAAAGACCACAAGCGCATTTGATACTCGCCCGCGACCTTGAAGCGCGTGGAGAAAGCAGCCTGCGAATGTAGAATCAGCAGTTGATCGGCTACTCCACTACTTCAAGTTTGTGCAGTCAATTTCAACTCATCATATGCTTCTCCCTTCTTCCAAACAGCAAGTGCTAGCGTGGAAAACTTCCGAGCAAGCGTGAGCCTGGCCAGCTCGCTACGAGTGCCTCTGTTGGTGAGGCGGCCCGCCCCGCATGTACTAACGCAGCGTCAAAGCTGAATGCCGAGGTGCTGTGCGACCTCCTTGATTTCCCCGAGAGTTGGGTTGAGATCGTGCCGACGTGCATACGCTTCGGCCTGTCGCAAACCCTGCACGAACTCTGGCGATTCGACTTGAACAGGACGAGTAGTCAAATCGCGGAGAGCTGTCACGCTCGCGCGAAGTTGATCTTCGAGGAGATGTGACGCTTTTGTGGGTTGATTCTCGTCAAGCACTTGGAGGGTAGCTGCGTACGTCGACAGGCAAGTTAGTTCCCGGGAGGTCAGAACCTGGTGCTGACTCGTGTGCACGCCACCGCCGAAGTAATAGCCGAGAACGTAACCCACGACAAGTGCCGTCGCCGCGCTTGCCAGGATTCGTGTTCGAGTCGTCATGATTGAATTCCTCTGCATGAGTTCTGAAGCTGATTGTGGGTCATCGCTAATATGCCGAGCGCCGCCGAACGAATAAGGTTCTTTGCGTGGTTTCGCCGCCGCCCAGCAGTGGATCAACCGCCAACAATCATCGGCGGCGAACACCACGCAAAGAACCCGTTGGACTAAACCGCGGCCCCGATTATATGGGCATTGAATTCGGTTCGCAATCTGGCTGAATGTGATCTTCAGCCAGGAGTGGTAATGTCAAAACATTCTCAAGCTGTGTGCGCTGATCCGGGCAGTGCGCGGGACTCCAAGCTTGATTGTCCGAACTTCTTCAGGTAGCAAAGTGACGGCTCCCGAGCACATCTGTGCCGCGCCGGCTTACATAGATACGTGAGCGACGTTACAAGAGAGGCGAGCGAACAATCAAGCGGAATGCAACCCTTTTAAGCTTGATCAATCGGCGCTCGCTACCGCCCGCGGTACTGAAAGCCGTCGAGACTTATCGAACACGCCGATACTGATTGCTGTGCCAGATCAGCCGAGCCGCTCGACCATCCGGCCCCATCTCGAACGTGATTAATTCGCCAAGCGATTCGTCACTCCGTATCCGCCGAAACGTGTGCTCGCCCACCTTCTTCAACTTAGTGAGACCTCGCATCGGGTTGGCAGTTGGCAACGAGAGAGCCGCCAAGCCATCCTCCCACTCCACGATCGCAGTTTCACCCGCAAACCCCGTTTCGTAGCTTCCCGTGTAGCGGCTTGTGTCGAAGGCGGGTTGCTTTGCGGGACTTGAACTCTTAATCGCTTCCTTGATCGCAGGCCCTACGATGTCGTATATGCGTTGAGCGAAATCGCCGGCGTTCACCCCTTGAGCGTTTGTCATGAAAATCGTAGCGACATTCTCATCCGTCTTGAGCAACAGATGCGTGCGAAAACCTGGGCAAGACCCTCCGTGACCGACAAAAGTTTTTCCCTCATTGCGCCATACCGAAAACCCAAGCCCCCAGGTCGTCTCAAAGTCGGGATCAACCCAATGCACTCGCTGCATTTCACGCAACGTGTTTGACTTGAGAACTTCTTCTCCGCCTTTTCGTCCGAGCACTCGGAGTTGCCACGAGGCAAACCGTGCCAGGTCCTCCGCCGAAGAAGCGTAGCCGGCGGCTGGAGCTATTCCACGCGCCTCGAAAAACGTAACGGGCACGCGGCCACCTACCCGCCTGAGCGCGCTGTAACCCGTAGCCAGCTTGTGGCCACGCTCTTGCTCGGGCATCTCCGGAGCGGTGCTTCGCAGGCCGATTGGGTCAAGGATGTGCTGGCGAACGTATGTCGCATATGGCTGGCCTGAAGCTGCGGCGACCACTTCGCCCGCGAGGGTGAGGCCGAGGTTGGAGTACTGAAAATAGGTTTCCGCCGGATAGAGTGTTTCCTGTTTGGAGAGTTGTTCAATCACTTGTTCACGCGAAGGAAACTTGAAGTCAGGCCCAGTCCAGTAAGGGAAATCAGACTCGCGCGGCAGGCCTGATGCGTGCGTAAGTAGTCCCTCAATGGTGATTTCGGCCGACTGCGGGTCACTGCGCTTGATCGTGAACCAGGAAAGGTGTCTTCCTACGGGGTCATCGAGCCTGAGCTTGCCCGCGTCACGCAACTGCATGACGGCGATGCTTGTGAAGAGCTTCGAGATTGAACAAATGCTGTAAAGCGTCTGAGCGGTAGCTGGTGTCTTGTGCTCGACGTCCGCAAAGCCGAAGCCTCCACTCCAAATCAAATCCTGATTGTGCACCACGGCGGCTGAGAGGCCGGGAATTTGGTCATAGTCGCGCTGCGCGTCCAGCCAAACTTTTAGAAGATTCAAAGCCTGCTTCACGCGTGGATGCTGAGAGACGGTCTGCCCTGATGCTGAAGATGCAGCAGCGAATAGGACAATGACAACTACCAATTTGACTAGACGTTTCATAAGCATGCCTTTCTCAATGGTCTTCTGTCGCCCTCCGGGGCTCGAGCGGTTGCACCTTGCCGACCGAGGGCTCACGCCCTGGGCTATATGCTTTCGCCCCTGCGGAGCTCGTTCAACTCCATCCATCATATCCAGTGACTGACTATTTCTGAGGTTCACGCTTGATACACCGTGGCGCCCCCGACAACGGTGCGAACAATCTGAATATCCTTGATCTTCTCTTGCCTAACCGTGTGAGGGTCATCCGCCAGCACGACGAAGTCCGCCAGCTTGCCGGCGGTAATAGACCCTTTGAGTGATTCTTCTCGCGAGGCGTACGCGCCGTTGATCGTGTTCACCTTGATCGCCTCATCCACGGTGATGCGTTGATTCGCGCCCCACGTCGTTCCGTCCCATCCGGTGCGAGTCACCATTCCCTGGATGCCCATTAGCGGCGCAAACGGCCCCGGGCTGAAGTCCGAGCCCGCCGCCGCATGAATCCCGGCGTCGAGCAACGTGCGAAACGCCATGCACCGTTTCATCAACTCCTCGCCATAAAACGGGAACTTGTCGCTGTTGTAGTAGGCGTAGGTGGTGAACATCGCCGGGACGGCGCCTAGCGCCTTCATGCGACGCACCAGATCATTGTTGATCAGCGTGCAGTGCGTGATCTTGGGACGCGCGTCGGCGCGCGGGAACGACTTCTGGGCGCGCTCGAAGGCAGTGAGATACATATCGATGGCGACATCCCCGTTTGCGTGGCAGTTCACTTGAATGCCTGCGCGGTGCACTCGCTCGACCCAGGCGTTGAGTTCCTCCTGCGTTTCCGTGACGTTGCCTTTGTACGGCGGCTGGACGCCCGGATATGGAATGCTTAATGCCATCGTGCGCTCTGAGAACGATCCGTCGACGGTGTGCTCGGACGTCGCGCCGAGTTTGATCCACTCATCGCCAAAGCCGGTCATGATGCCGCTTGAAATCATTGAGTCAAGCACTCGGCCGCTGACCTCGTAGCTCACGCGGTGATGAAGGTTCCCGCGGGCGCGCACTTCCTGAAGCGCAGCCAGGTCGCCGCCCTCGTGGTGCACGCTGGTCAGGCCGTAGCGGACAAACTGTTTCGAGATGTGCGCGAGGCCATCGCGTTCGCGCCGATCGCGCTGCTCGGCAGTAAACGACGGCCTCTGCCCAACGCCGTTGAATACGTTGCGCGCTCGATCAGTCACTCGACCGTTAAGCTGGCCGTTCGCATCGCGATCGAAGGTGCCGCCCGGTGGATCCGGTGTGTCCTTGTTTACCCGCGCCAGCTCGAGCGCCTTGCTGTTATAGAAAGACGTGTGGCCGCCGCGATGTCGGACGACAACCGGGTGCTCGGTGGACACCTGGTCGAGGTCGTGCACGTTGAGCGGGCGTTTGTCCTTGAGTTTGGTGTCGTCGTGAAAGTAGCCCTCCACCCAGAAGCCTGGCGGAGTCTGACGCGCTTTTTCGCGGAGCTTCTCGA
>WNGG01007604.1_pt1 | contig 12735 bp, 16 predicted proteins | sample 5400661 | NCBI WGS metagenome assembly WNGG01 (sample SAMN13153372, study PRJNA577476) | soil metagenome | isolation source: 100 cm soil or saprolite under Garry oak tree replicate 1 | place: USA:California | collected 2016-06-15 | reverse complement strand
TTGGTGTTCCCCAGGAACTCCACTTTGATGTGGCTCTTTCCTTCGGCTATCCTCTCCACAGCCATGAACAACCTCAAGCACCTAAACCAGGTGGGCGCAAGCCGTTCGATGAGTTGGTTTTCTGGGAGCGTTGGGCGAACACAGCAAGTGGAAAAGCCGGTTTGTGAATCCAACCCTCTTCAAGAACCGAATCTTTTGAACGACTGCATCCTCGTTATGATATCCAGGCCAATTACCCATTGCAGGGTCTCATAGATCATGCGCTGGTTAACTTGACGAACTGACTTATCCCGGCGAAGTGCAACGCCAATCTCCAGGCAGGTGGGAACAAAGGACTCGCTCTTTGGTTTCTTATCCTAGCATGGGAAAGCAAGAAAGGCCAGAAAAGTTTCCTAACAGCGTCAGACCGTCCGAGAGCCACATATCCTGGCGGTTGCTGTACGGTTGCTGTACAGACAATAGCAACGCCACTGCAAATTGTCTCAAGCCGCTTGTCGCGCCAGTTGAGATAGAAGGGGGTGCGAAGATTTTATGTGATAGCGCATACGGGATACGCCTGGGCTTGTTCGCCGGTGTTCGCACGTGTTCTCCTCGCGCTTCTTTCCTTGCTTCATTGTTCACTGCGAACCGCTCTCTCTTACTGATATTCGTCGGCGTTGCTGTACGGGTTGCTGTACAGCCAGGCTCCTGGTACACCCCCGCGACTCCGCACAGTCCGGCCACGGGTAGCCATGGTCATCACATTGATGAACTCAGGCTCCGTACAAGCTGATTTCCTTCTGCCGAGCATACCGTTGGATTTCATGCACATCCGTTATGCCCTTGATGATGGCCTCCTGAATCCATTCGTACATCTCGTATTTATTTTGATAGAGCCGATTACAGCAAAAGATGTTACGGCGAGCAAAAGGTGGCGGGGTCGTTCTCCGCGTGTGTTGTCGGATTGCAGGATCGTTCGCACGTTGGGTATACCACCAGGGAGTATCCAGGATATAGGAGGAGTCGTATACCCACTCTGGGCAAGGCTGGTGATGGATGACGCATAGGTATTCAACAGATGCGGCGCAAAAAGCTCCCCAACGCCGGGTAGCTTCGGTTTCATGTTCTGGCCTGATCAAGGGGTCCTTTACCAGGTCGGGTCGGATATGCTTGGCGTAGCCAAACCAGGCGTTGGAAAAATCTCCCAGGGCTGTCCAGGGGTCTTCTCCCTGGCAGATCCGTTGGTAGGCGCACGCCATCGTATCGACCGTGGTAGGCAGCGGCGGCGGTTCTTTGTGCCGTTCAGCGTAATCTTGTGCCATGAGACGCAGGGTTTCAAATTTCATAGTCAGGCTTCTCTCCCAAAGAGTTGGTTTAGCGCGTTGTCGATACTTTCGGCATTCCTCTGCTGGCCACCTGGTGAGATATACCGATCCAAGAGCTGTTGAGCCTGTTGGCGTGTCCGGATCTTTGTTTTCGGTAGTAGTATAGCACAATCCTCCAGGTCTTTCTGGCGTCCCGCGGTGATTTTGAGGGCCAGGATGTACTCGACTTCTGGGACGCAGACATGAAACGGTCCAAATCGTTTCCACAGCTTGCCATCAGGCACGACCACTTCATCGTACAGAAGCATCTGAGCAAGATAGTTCAACCAGTCAGCATCGAGGTCGTGTTTTTGTTTGATCACCTGGACGCTCTCACGCAGTGGAGCATACGCTCGTTGAAATCCATCTTCGTCGAGCCAGAAGATGTCGATGTCTTTGGTGGAACGGGGTGCATTGGCGAATAGGAGCATGTATGCGCCTCCTATCAGAAGAACGCGAACCCGCTTCTTGAGTCCTCGGTTTTTTAGTTCGGCTCCCAGCTCAGCAAGGTAACGCTCTATGTCTTCTGCTTCCATCTTTGCCTCCCGGATTATTAGTTTTAGAGATAGATTGGGCTTACTATACACCAAAGCGAGCCAGGATGCCACTGGCCTGAAGCCAGGTGTGATCATGGAGAGTCCTTGTTTTGGGCGCAAGGTTTTGTGGTTCTACCCAAAATCTGGGGTTGGGTTGGGGAAAAGCACAGCCGCAGCCGATGCTCAGCGGTCCCGAGCCGGGTAAAGGCGGTTCTCACTTCCTTGCCGCCGCCGTTTGCGGCAAGGAAACAGGCCCCATTTCCCCTTTTGCCAGCCACGTGCGGAATGTGAGGAGGGAGACCCATTACGACGCGAAGGAGGAAGACAACAGCATGCTCCCCCTCGAAACGAACGCCGACACGTACAAACACACGAAACTGGACTACCACGCGACGGTGCGCGAAATGCCCAGCCATGAGCGCCCGCGCGAACGGCTCCAGCACTTCGGCCCCCAGGCGCTCTCGCTGGCCGAGCTGCTGGCCATCATCCTGCGCACCGGCACCCGCGGCGATAACGCCCTCGAACTGGCCAACAAGCTGCTCACCAGGTACGGGGGGCTCCCCGGCTTGGTGCGCGCGGACTTCCGCGAGCTGTGCGCCGAGCACGGCATGGGCGAGGCCAAGTCGGCGCAGGTCAAGGCGGCCCTGGAGATCGGGCGCAGGCTGGGCACGCTGCACGTGGACGCCCGCTACAAGATCAGCACCCCCGCGGACGCGGCCAACCTGGTGATGCTGGACCTGGCCTACCTGGACACCGAGCAGATGCGCATCCTGCTCCTGGACGGCAAGGGCCAGCTGGTCGAGAAGTCCAACCTCTACCAGGGCACCGCCAACAGCACGGCCCTGCGCGCCGCCGAGGTCTTCCGGCCGGCCATCATCCGCAACTGCCCGGGCCTCATCCTCTGCCACAACCACCCCAGCGGCGACCCGACTCCGTCACCGGAGGACATCGAAGCGACCTTGCAGCTGGTGGAGGCCGGCCGCATTCTCGACATCGAGCTGGTCGACCACATCATCATCGGCCACCAGCGCTTCGTGAGCCTGAAAGGACATTTGAAGTGGGAGTAGGTCGCGGCCGCCGCGACCCGGCGTACTGGCACCTGGTTCGCAGCGGGCACTCCTGGCAGCGCGGTCGCCTGGCCTGGCACACGAGCGCCCCGAAATCGAGCACGGCCCAGTTGACCTCGAGACTGCGCTTGCCGCTCACCAGACGAAGAGCGAGCGCGTGCAGCGAACGTCTGGGCCCCTCCGTAGTCGGCTCAAGTGATCCAAAGAACCGCCAAAGGCACCTGGCCATGTTCACATCAAGGAGCGGTTCGGCTCGCCCGTACACGATGGCCAGGACCGCGCTCGCTGTGTAGGGGCCGATCCCCGGCAGGCGCTCCAACTCCGCGCGCGTGCGGGGAACGAGCCCCCCATATTCCTCGATCGACTGCGCGAGGTGCTTGAACGCCAGCCCCTTTTGCCGCCAGAGCCCGAGGGGTCTGATCGCGTTCTCGAGCCCCTCCAATGGCGCTTGCGCGAGAGCGTCCCAAGAGGGATAGCGCTCGACGAACCCGGCGTAGACCCGCGCAACCCCGACCGCGGTCGTCCTCTGCAACAGGATTTCCGCGACAACCACCTCGTAGGGTGTCCTCTCTGGGTCGCGCCAGGGGAAGGGCCGGCCGCTCTGCTTGAACCAGGAGAGGAGCCGCCTGCGCAACCAGGGGATGCGCTCGACCGCCCACAATGGGAGTTCAGATGGTGTGTACCCTGGCCGTCGCATCACGCTCGCTGCTTTCTCAAATGTAGTAAAACGTGTTTACAGCATCGTCGTACCTGCTTCACCGCAGACCGTTTCACCCATTGCTGGGCCAGAGCGTTCCGCTCCACAGGCGATTTTACGTTCCGGCGAAGCCACTGCCGGAACGTCCGGAACCTTCCGGAGAGCTTCACTTTCGACCATGATGGCGGCGTTCAAATCGCGGTCATGAACGGTACCGCACTGTGCGCACACCCAGACACGGTCGGCAAGCGTTAAATCTTCCTTGACCCAGCCACAGGAGTGACAGGTCTTCGATGAGGGAAACCATCGGTCGACCAGTTGCACAGAGCTGCCGTACTGCTCAGACTTGTAGAAAAGCTGACGCTTGACCTCAAAGAAACTGGCATCGCTTACTGCTTGCGCTAAGCAATGGTTAGCCAGCATGCCTTTCACGTTGAGGTTTTCCAGGCCAATAAGCGCACGATAGTGTTTTTGGTTCTCAAACTTCTCACCGTCGCTTAAGGTTGCCAGCGTCTTAATGCCCAGGTCTATCCCAACAGTTCCGCCGTGATGAGGTGGCATCTCACATTCCACCTCAACCGCGATAGCAACGAACCACCAGCCCGCCCGATAGGAAATAGTGGCACTCATGATCTTGCCTTGAAACCGGAGCGCTTCAGTCATGTTGACAGCGCCCAACTTTGGAACGTGGAGCGTATGCCCATCGACCGAGAACTTATCGTTGGCAAGGTAGAAGCTCAATCGATCATGCTTTTTGCTTTTGAAGTGCGGGAAGCCTGCCTCTTCGCCATCCTTCCGTGGATGTTTGAGCTTGGGCTGGGTTGCTTCCTCTTTCATGCGCCAGTAGTTGGCGAAGGCTTGCCCAAGATCAGCAAATGCCTGCTCTGGAGCGCATTTCGTCACTTCGTAGACCCAGGGAAATTGCTCACCCTTGATTTGGTTGTACTCGCGCTTGAGGTCTTTCATCTTGACCCGCTCACCTTTCGCAACGCGGCGTCTTTGAACACTTTCCGATAGGAGCGCAAGCCGTGCCATCGAGCCGAGAAAACGGTAACGATGGCTATCAAGTCCCGAACGAACTCTTGCTCAGGTGACATGGCCTCACCGTTGATTACCACCAGTTCAGTATGGTGTCGCTCACAGAAGGCTTCAAAGTAGTCATAGCCAAAGCGTACCAACCGATCACGGTGGGCAATGAGAAGGCGTCTTAACTGACCGAGTTCAATCATTTCCATACGCTGGTTAAACTGCTTGCGCTTGTAGTTGAGCCCACTAGCGATATCTGACATCCACTCATCGACCCGGGTGCCTTGCTGCTGGCAGTAGGTTTCAAGCGCCTTGATCTGATGAGCCAGGTCAGGTTTTTGGGCCTGGCCTGCTACCCTGGTAGAGGCAATCGTCAAGCCTTGTTCTGGCGCTACAAACCCTCGATACTGTCAACCGTTTGCCATCCCCTTCCCAGGCAGGAAGCCGCCCCACCGTCATCCCGGGCTGGGCCCCTTGTGCGTTGGTCTGCTCCTTGGTCAGAAGCCCTCCTCCACGGATATTCGGACACCAGGGCGGAGATCTGCTGACGCACAAGCGGCTTCGTCACGACCTGCTGCGCACCCGCCAGGCGGGCTTTCAAGCGGACCAGGACTCCGTCGTGCTCACCAAGGAGGGCGACGAAAGCCATCGAGCGGAAACGCGGCTTGCCTCTCAGGCGCCTCAGCACCTCGAAGCCATCCATCTTAGGGAGATCCAGGCCGAGGAAGAGCAGGTCGGCAGGGCCCTGCCGACAGAGAAAGCGCAGCGCCGCCAGCGGATCATCGAAACACGCGACCTGATGGCCCTCGCGACGGAGGATGACCTCGAGGATCTTGCGCGAGGTCGGTGAGGCGTCCAGCACCATGATCCGCAGTTGCCGCTGCAAGCTCTTCCCTCCTTCTCAGCTGCTCCGATTAATGGAGTAAAACGTATGCGAGCATAGCTCTACTGCATCTTTCGTTGTTGCTGATTCATCCGTAGGAGCCTCAATGCGGCAGGCGCATTTTCGGTCTTACCCCGCGTCCACAGCCAAGTTAACGTCTTCGTCCGAGCCAGTACCGGAGACGACTTGATCAATCAGCCCGATCAAGCGCAGGGCTTCAGACAGGATACACAAGGAAAGAAGCGCCCCACCTTGATGATCTGCCCACCGCTCTGCTCCACCTTCACCTCGAGCAGGTTCAACAGCTTGCCAAGGGCGGCATCTGAGAACGCGCGCGACAAGCGCCGATTCTTGAGCAGCCCTTTGAGGTTGAGGTCTTCAATGCCAATGATCCCGTAACAGGTGGCGAGCCTAGTGGTCAGCTTGTGGAGCATATCATCGCGCATACAGGTGATGCGGTAGTGCAGGCGGGCCACCTGTTTGCGGGCTTTCTCCCGATTGTTTGATCCAAGCTTTCTGCGATGCAGTCGTTTGTTCGCCTGACGAAGTTTCTTGAGGGCGGTTTTGAGGAAGGCTTGGTTCTCGACTCCCTCTCCCGTACTCAAGGTGGCCAGTCGGTTCAGTCCCACATCGATGCCGCAAGCTTCGGGTTTGTTCACCCGAACCGCATCAGGGATTTCGACCTGGATGGACACAAACCACCAGTCCGCCGTTTTGGTGATCCGTGCGCCCATCACCTTGCCTTTGAAACGCAGATTCTCTGCCATGTTGACCCATCCCAGCTTGGGTATCCAGATGCGATGATCGCCCAACTCACATTGATCGTTGGCCAGATAGAAGCTCGGTTTACTTCGCTTCTTGCTTTTAAAGCGTGGGCGGCGGGCACGGCCCTCAAAAAACGCCGTAAACGCTTTGCCCAGGTCCAGAATCGGCTGATCAGAAGCATTCTTCGTCACATTCCAGGTCCAGGGAAAGTGTTCCCGCCTGATCTCATTGAATTGCTTCTTGAGACCCAGTGCGGTGGACTTCCCGCCGGCTTCATATTGCCGATTCCACTCAGCCAACGCCCAATTCCACACAAATCGTGCGGTCCCTGCGGCTTTGGCAAAGTAGCTGGCTTGCTCAGGCGTGGGCTGGAGTCTGATCTTGTGTGCCTTGATCATCCTTGATTTCCTTTCCCAGAGCCCCTGCTCGAATCAGGTGTTTGTGGGAACGCAGGCCAGGAAGCCGCGCTGAGAACACGGTCACAATGGCGATCAAATCCCGGACCAGTTCTTCTTGTGGAGAGAATGTCTCGCCACCCGTGACGGTGATCTGAGTTCCATGCCGTTCAAGACTCTTTTTGCTCCCGCCGCCATTCCCGGTCTCCACACCTACCATAGCATGCTTCCCTCATGCGCTCCTCATCAGCGTTCACCAGGCGCACACGCCTGCTCACGACGCCCTCACGGCGTTTGGCCAGGAGGGGATACGCGCACTCTCCGTGACCGGTGAAGTGATGTGCGTAGAAGGTTCCTTTCCACTCTTCGGCAGGCCGGAAAGAATAAGCCAGAGATGGGGAGGGAGCACAGACGGGCGGGGAACGAGAGCAGGAGCTTCGCTTCACGAACAGCTCACGAAGAATCACGGCTTTCTCGTTCAGCCCACGGGAGCTTGTGCTATAATCGGCGGACGGGGAGAGAATAGCCTGTGCCTGCCGGTCAGGGTCTCACTGGCGGGTGCTGCACGCGCCTTGCAGGTCGAGGCAAGGCGCGTGGGAGAGGAGGTATACAGGTGATGTACAGCAGAGCTGAGCACGACCATACAGAGCCTCCGCTGATGCGGATCACCACGCTGGGGGAATTCGCCCTCGAGCGGCTGGTTCGTACTCCCTCGCAGCCACAGGACGAGCCGCCGTGTTACGCGCGCGTGGCTCGGAGCGAGTGGAGCAATCGGGGACCGGCGGTGGCCCTGCTGAAGGTGATCTTGTGCCGGGCGAACCGCCGGGCAGCGCGCGATGAACTCATCGAGGCCATCTGGCCCGACCATGAGACGATCAACGCCGCTCACGCGCTCGACTCGGCGGCGTCCGTCCTCCGCCGGCACATCCTGCGCACGGGCGAGGTGGGAAGCCTACTGCTCACCCTGCGCAGCGGCGGGGAGACGATCTTCAAACTGGCCGGCCAGCAGCGCCTGTGGGTCGACGCCGACGCGTTGCTCTCACTTGTGTCGCAGGCGCTGCGGGCGGAGTGCCAGGGGCAGAACCCGCTCCCCCTGCTGGAGGAGGCGCATGCCCTCCTCAGGGGCGAGTTTCTCGAGGACGACCTGTATGCTGCATGGGCGCAGCCACGAAGGTACACGATCAACGGCGCGCGGCACCGCGTGCTCTTCAAGCTGGCCGACCTCTACCGCAAAGACGAGCGGGTGAGCCTGGCCGAGGAGCTGCTCTTCGCCGCGCTGGAGGAGGACCCGGCCGACGAGGACGCCTTGTGCCGCCTGATGATCCTGCTGGTGGAGCAAGAGAGGCGGCAGGAGGCGCTCCAGCTCTACCAGTACACCCAGGATGTGCTCCAGCAGGAGCAGGCGGAGCCCGCCATCTACACCCGCGAGCTCGCGCGACGCATCCGGCAGGGACTCGTCTTGCGGGAGCGGAGAGAGCGCTACAGCGCTCCGGGGAGAGTAGGGACGCTGTCACTGTCATGGCAGGATGCCCTGTCGAGAGACCACGGGGACGGTTTCGGCGTGAAACGAGTTCGGCTGACCACCACCGCTGCTCTCTCGCACGGAGGCCAAACGCCATCCTCCTACCGGTACCACCCGCCCCGCCGCCGATCCCGGGGACAGTCAGTGCGCCGCGCGGGATGAACCAGGCACAGGTCCCAGGGTGAAGAGCATCCAGCACAACAAACGCCTGGCTCCCGCCTTCATTATGAGGGCGTTTCTGCTACCGTGGCTCCGCACCTGGTAAGGCGATCTCACGCGTCTGCTCATCCAGCGACCAATCCGTGGGGGGCTTGAAGGCAATCGCGTAGGTGAGGGCCTTTTCCGGCCAGCTTTCCTCGCTCGGTTTGCTGACGACATGATAGAGGGCGCGCATGGTCGGCACAAACAGCTCCGCCGTTTCCTGCATCAGCAGCGTTTCCCGCGCTCTCGTGAGGCGGCACTGGGTCAGTGGCTGCGAGGGAGCGACGCTGCCAGCGTGGACGTCCTCGATGCCTGAGCCGTTACGCCAGTGCTCATCGAGGATGCCATTGGCCAGGGCGCGTGTGGGATTGACACTAAGGCGCGCTTTCTCCCGTTCCAACCACTGCGGGCCGAAGTCTCGCGCAAAAGCCTCCATCAGGGAGCGCCTTCCAGTGACAGAATGAATGGCGCTCAACGCCCGGAAGCGGGGGTAGTACGTCGACCCGTCGAGCTGCGTGATGGGGAAAGGGAGGAGTTGGACGGCGGCCTTGACCAGCTTGCGGAAGTGCTGCTGGTCTGCCCGCATGAGGTCGATCCAGTCGGAGAGGGCCGCAGATGCTTCGATGTTGATGCGGGCCATCTCCCCGTCGCTGATGCAGCTGACCTCTGGGTCGTACGCGGCCCCCCACTGGGGCAGGTTATGATCGGCTAGCACGGCGAAGTACGATCCCCAGCGGATACATACTGCGACGGTCGCGATCGCTACTTCACCAAAGTGTACCTGAAACTTAGGTGGAACTTTCTGGCCTCGGGTTGCTTCCTCCAAATATGACAAGGACTGCTGGTACATCGTGATTCGGGGGGACGAGACAGGCCGATAGGGCATTTGATCCTCTTCAGCGCACTCCTGCCAGTACCCCGCGTCAATGGTGAACCGATTGTTGACATTGATCGTTAAGGAATGCTGCCCTTGCATCTGTTCGTTGCCTCTCCTTTCGCTCATTTCCGCTTGTATCCGATTCGGAAGCCATTGGCTCAAACAGCTTATTCATACTATTCCTTGCCGCGCAGCTTTTTGATCTCCTCTTCCGCCTTGATTCTCGATGCGAACAGCGGGACAAACTGAGCGTAGGAAGTATTCCTTCCTATCCGCACCAGCTTCCAGCCCTCCTCGACATCCCGATACAGGAGCAGATAGAAGCCGTTCCAGTTGGGGTAGTGCCCGGCCTTGCGCTTGTAGGGACGGCGAGCGAAAAAAGAAGCGGCGATGTGAGGGAGAGGTGCCATGATCCTTGAATCCATGCGGCAAAAATTGATCCCTCCCACGCCCTCCCGGTCATCCACCAGCAGGCCTTCCCCTTCGATCCAGGTAGAGAGGAGGGCGAGGGCCTCGGCCGGGACGTCCTCGTGGGCGAGAGCGACTTTCGTCAGTTCGTATTCTTCGCGCGTCAAGTCAGTATGCTCTCTCATGTATTTCTTCCTCCCCGTTTCCGCCTTTTCTTGCCCCGCGCCCTACCGCTTCCCGGCAGGATCACTCTCACGTGCGCGCCCTTGGGCAGGGAAGCCCGATGCGGCTTCATCGCGGCGGCTGTTTGCGCAGCCATGGCGTCCTCTTGCTGCTGCGTGCGGGAGAGCCAGTCATTGCGTTCCGGAGGAACCGGGCACCAGCCCCCCTCCTCGCTAATGCCATAGGGGGCGAGGATATCCAGGAGCTCTTTCCAGCGCCCCAACACAAGCATGTCCACGTCTTGCCCTCTTGCCCCGCTGGAAAGACTATACACGGGAGCGTCCGGGTCCTTGCCCTCGAAGCCGGTGACGAGGAACCAATTCTCTCCCCGCTCGATGTAGGCGCCCGCGAAAGGACTCTGCGCGATAGCATCGAGGAGCGCGCTCCTCGCTTGCTCGTATTCCCCTTGCGGAGAAAGGCTGCGAAACTGCGCCTCGTCCTCTTCATCGCGCAGATCATAGACCAGGTCGTGGCTGTGGTCGCCAATGAGGACCTCGTGTTGCTTGACGGCCTGGATGAACGCCTCCATCCAGCCCGGCGCCGTCTCAATCGCCAGGCAGGCGGCGTCAGGCGTCAGAATCACCCCGATCTCACCTTTTTGCACATCCTGAAGCAATCGGGAAAACGTCTCTCGGCACTCGCCAAGTCCCTCGAGATAGACGAAATTCCTCACTTTGCTGTCGTGCTGCGCCGCATACATCGCTGCCTTGCGGTCGTGTGCCACTTGCTCTAAAAAGGCCAAACTTTTCATCGTGTATTCCTCCTCATCGCTCCTCCGGTTCCAAGCACGGAAGGTGTGCTAGGCGTGCTCGTCGCGCGTCCCTTGCGTGTGCTCGCCCAGGCCTTCCCGACGAGCCGTTCTGAGGACTCAAACTACGTGATGCGGCAGCCACACTCACGTCTTACTTGTGGTGCCTCTTTTTCCGTTTCTTTTTTCCCCGCCGCTGCGGTTTAGGTGTGCCGGGCGCGCCGTAACCGAACGTGCTCCCTGGGGGCGCTAACCCAACCTCCTCTGCCGTCACGATGTCGCCGTTGAGCACGTCCAGCAGCTGCCTGAGCCATCCCTCCGCCCCCATGTTGCGTATCTGCATAACGTTGACATCGACCCACATCTCCCGTTCGATGAGAGGGGGATGCTCGGCGGCGAAAACCGGGTCGATGTTGACGGCCTGGGACGGATTGATCGGCTGCTCTGGAGCGCCAACCTTGCCCTCCAGCATGTCCAGCAGTTGCCTAAGCCACCGCTCGCTTCCCATCTCCCTCATCAGAGAGGCATTGGCCTGCACCCACTCGGCCTCGCTCGTGGCTGGCTCATGCTCCTTGGTCAACTGAGGGGCAACGGTGATGGCGTAGTACGGATTGATAATGATCCGCTGCAAGTTGTCTTCCGTGAAGTGCGGCATGCCTCTCTGCTTCCTAAAATGTAGTAAAACGCGTTTACAACACCGTCGTACCTGCTTCATTGCACAAAGTTTCACCCTCGACGCATCCAGAGCCAGCGCTTTGCGCTCCACAGGCGAATTTGTGTCCCGATGAAGCCACAATCGGGACAGATCTGACTAAACGAAGGGCCTCATCTCGGATATTGAGAGAGGCATTGAAATCACGATCAAGAACCCCCTACATTGCTCACAGATGAAGACCCGATCAGCAAGCGTGAGGTCCTCCTTGATCCAGCCACACGCATGACAGGTTTTGCTGGAGGGATACCACTGGCTCACCAGTTGCACGTATCCCCCATGCTGTTCGGATTTGTAGAGCAATTGCCGTTGGACCTCAAAGAAACTGGCATCACTGACCCCCTGTGCTAAGCAATGGTTAGCGAGCATTCCTTTCGTATTGAGATCTTCCAAGCCAATAAGCGCGTAGGTTCGAGCCAAGTGGGTGGTCATCTTGTGGAGTGTATCTTGCCGTTGACAAGCTACCGTTCTCAAACGCTATCCCATCGCTACAAGTCGCAAGCCGCTTGAGACCCAGGTCAATCCCAACCGTGCCACCATCATGACGTGGCATCTCATGCTCGACCTCGACAGAAAATTTGTCATTGGCCAGATAGAAGCTCAGACGGTCCCGTTTCTTGCTTTTGAAGTGGGGGAAACCGCCTTCTTCTCCATCCTTGCGTGGATGCTTGAGCTTGGGGAGTGCCCCCTTTTCCTTCATACGGCAGTAGCCCTCAAAAGCTTGCTCAAGATGACTGAATTCCTGCTCAGGAGCGCATTTGGTGACCTCATAGCACCAAGGGAATTGTTTTTTCTTGATCTGGTTATATTCGCGCTTGAGGTCCTTCATCTTGGCCCATTGGCCCTGGGCTCGGTACTCTTTCCAACGAGCTAGCGCCCAGTTATAGGCGTGGCGTGCTACCCCGCAGGCTTTGCAGAAATAGATTTCCTGCTCTGCTCTTGGATTGAGCCGGATGAGATGCGCTCGATTCATGGCTCCTGGTCCTCTTCTTTGTGCAGGGCGGCCTCTTTGAGCACTTTTTTGTAGCTCCTTCCGTTCGGGAGTACTGTTCAGCTCAACTATCTTCCACAGCGCTATTCTCTGGCAAGGCGTGAAAAAGGGAAACCAGACTTTCGCCCCGCCCTCTGCAGCAATAATAGCAGACCGAACTCAGCCCTGGCTCACGAAATTTCACGAGATCCTCACGTTACGACGGACGTCGCAGAATGTTCGTGAGAATACCGTGAAAGCTCGTGAGGTGAGGAAGAGGCCCGCCTGCTATCATAGGCTGAGAAAGGCGCATGCGTGGCGATGCGCTCAAACAGTTCGGTACGGTTGCGACATGCTCCAGGC
>WNGG01011549.1_pt1 | contig 12738 bp, 13 predicted proteins | sample 5400661 | NCBI WGS metagenome assembly WNGG01 (sample SAMN13153372, study PRJNA577476) | soil metagenome | isolation source: 100 cm soil or saprolite under Garry oak tree replicate 1 | place: USA:California | collected 2016-06-15 | reverse complement strand
TCAATCATTATCCTGACTGGACACGCAGTGAATCAGAGGGAGCTTAGCGAGCTCGAGAGCACCACTCGGGCCGTGTGCAAGTTTCTCCCTCATGGAGCGAGCCTAACCTTCACCGGGTTATGCCGGCCGAACTTCACCGGTACGATTCTTCGAGAGATGATCGAAAAACACAGCGGCCACACAATTGGCAGAGATATTCAGCTGAGCTACGTCCCATTGTTTTGGGGGGGTGAAACTCTTCAGAAATTCAGAGAGAAGCCGAAACTTGTCGCAGGAATCGGGGCAGGGGCACCGTCGTCAGCTCAGGAAATATTTCTCTCGATATTCCCTTCTATTAGCACTAGCGCAAAGCTCGGCGCCGCCGAGGCAGCCGGCCTCTTCGGCCCAATATATCGAGACGTCCTGCGAGCTTTGGAATTCGAACTAGCGAGCCTGTGTGAAGCTGACGACGTGGACTACTCCGAGGCACTCGATCTATGCCGACAATCCGGAACCGACAACCTGGGAATACCCAACATCTTCGTGGCTAGAGATGCGATTGCAAGCAACATCGCGATCAGCGGCACAGGTGGACGAGGAAGCATGAGCGTAGTCAGAGCAGCGCGACGGATCAACGAGGCCGGAGAACAAAAAGTACTCGATTTGGTCAAGAATGCCCTGTCTCTTTGCGGAAAACGCTTTCGCCATTCTAGAATCGCCATCTTAGGGTTCAATGGGCTGGACTCTCCTCGAGATTCAAAACCTAGTCCACCGCCAATCATCCAAACGCTTGAGAGGAGAGGTGCAATACTTTCGGTCTATCCAGGTCGGGACAATAGGTGGTTCGAGGCCGGGGTCCTAAGCGACGGCGTTAGAGTCGAGAACACGCCGTTGAGAGCTGCTTCGAAGTCGAGTTGCGCTTTGGTAGCTTTGGACAGGTCAGATTTTGGCGAGATTAGTCCGCAGAAGTTGGCCTCGGAAATGAGCCGCCCAGGGGCAATTTGCGATCTGTCAAGGGTTCTGGAAGCTTCAAATGTGGAGCGAGCGGGCCTCTTCTATACTTCGATTGGAAGAGGCAACTCGGGGACATGAAACGTGTCGGCGCTGGCGTTGTAGGAACCGGATTCTGGGGCGAGAACCAAGTACGGGTTCTTCGCCAAAGTCCGAAGTGCAATCTTATCGGAATTTGCGACTCTAATCGCGAACGCGCAAGACAGGTCGGGTCGAAATATTCTGTTCCATGGTATACGGACCTAAGAGAGTTTCTGCGGATTCCCGAAATAGAAGCCGTAACTGTTGCAACCCCTACTCATACACACTTCAGAGTTGGAATGCAAATCCTAGAAGCAGGAAAGAATCTCTTGGTGGAAAAACCAATGACTGGCAACCAGGAACAAGCCGGAAAACTCCTCACCGCCGCTTCAAAAACAGGAGTGAAGCTAATGGTCGGGTTCATAGAGCGTTTTAATCCAGGTGTTCGATATGTCAAAAAGCTGCTGGACCAGAAAGCCGCTGGAGAAGTGATCATTGCTACCGGCCGCAGGGTAGCGCGTTGGCCAGTTAGAATCGGTGACGTGGGAGTGATCAAAGATACCGCAATCCATGATATTGACATTATGCGGTTCCTCCTCGAAGACAAGGTCTCCGTAGTCTACGCTCAGACCGGATCTTTGAAACATTCCTTTGAGGACTACGCAGAAATCATGCTACGGTTCAGTCGAGGTGTTACAGGTTTCCTAGACGCAAACTGGTTGACTCCTCGCAAAGTTCGCACTCTCATAATTACCGGTAGCGAGGCGACAGTAAACCTTGATTACATAACTCAAGAAATAACAATTGAAAATTCGAAAACAATGACCAAACCCTACATTCGGTGGGATGAACCGTTACGCTTGGAACTTGAATACTTCATGAAGTCCGTGAGTGACGACCTGGACCCTGTCCCGTCGGGGAAGGATGCGATAGAAGCAATCCGGGTATGTGATACTGCCCTGAAATCGGGCAAGGCAAGAACCGCCTGCAGGAACTGAATGGATTGTCCCCGGGGGGGCAACCGCCTAAACTCTCGGCGTCGAAATCTTCGACGATTCCTCTAATCCCAATACTAGTCGAGAGGATTGCACCGTTTAGTTGTCTAATCTCGGTCATTTTGCCTCTTTCTATGTCTTGGAGCATTGAAGACTTGTTGGCCCCCGTTGATAGCAGGATCGTCCCCCAGAGTTTTCTAGGGTCTCCTACTAGGCTGATGCGCGCGGCGTGACCAACCGATATCCCCTCGTTCATCACTCTAAAAGCGATCTCTCGGATCGCTGCGTTCTTAGCAAGTGCACCGTTGGGTAGTCTAGTTAGAGCTGAGAGCGGATTTATTGCAGCGTTGACTATGGCTTTTGTCCACAGTACTCCTCGAATGTTCGAACTGATCTTCGTCCGGAACCCCGCGTCGTTGAATGCAATCTTGTTGCGGGGGCCGCTTCCTGAGTTTCCTCCATGAAGGTCTCCAATAACGGTCAATCCTTTTCCTGAATGTATCACAGAGCCTGGGCCCCTTAACAACGCCCCTTCCGTAGTCGATCCTGCAAGAATGTGGTTTCTGAAAATAGATTGTAGCGTCTCAACATTGCCCAACCCGTTTTGAAGGCTCAAGATCGTCGTTTCAGGGGATAATATCCCGCGATAGCTTAGCGCCACCGCCTTTGTGTCGTAGGCTTTCACAGTCACGATGAGAATCTGGATTCCAGGCAGCGGGACTGGGCCCCTTCGAACGCGTACATGAACCCTTCTGAATTCTCCATCTATCTCATGAAGGCCTACGCCGTTCTTCTGGATTGCTCGGACAATAGACGGGTCTCGATGTATCAGTGTGACATCGTGGCCAGCTAGCCTCAGTCTTGCACCGAATAGACAGCCAATTGCCCCTGCACCCACAATGCCGAAGTGCAAGTTTCAGGACTTCTGGCGCAAATCCAGCTTATCTCGCTCAGCATCGTCCATTTTGGAAACGTTTTTTTCTTCTGGAAAAGCGCCCCGACGGACTTCTGATGCATATTCCGTAACAGCTTCTTTTATCGTCGAGGTAAGGTCCGTGTATCGCTTCGCGAATTTTGGCACGAACCTTGGATAGAGCCCCAGAATGTCGTGCAAGACCAAAACCTGACCATCGCAGTATCTCCCTGACCCAATGCCAATGGTTGGAACCGAGACTGTCTTCGTGATCATTCGGGCCCTCTTCCTCCTTCGATCTTGACGGCCTCCATTCTTCCTTCTTTGACGAAACGCCCCGCGTTTCTTATCGCATCTTCTTCCGAGACTTGGAAGCTTAGGAACGGCATATCGCCGATCAGTAGTGAATGGCTCGCGCCTCTTTTGACAGCCTGGCATACTGGAAGAAGTTCTTCTATCGTTACGGGAATAGTCGTGTCGTATCCAAGAACCACCATGCCATAAGAGTCTCCGACAAGGATCGAGTCAACGCCAACTTCATCCGCGATAATTGATGTCGGGTAGTCATATGATGTTACCATCACGATACGCTGATTGTGGCTTTTCATTTTCGAAAAGTCAGCGACGGTTACCTTCTTTCTCTCCCCGCTGGAGGTTCCGCTCAACTCTGTGCCCATCCTTGCATGTAACGGATCATATCCTTCATCACTCTTCTAAGATTCCTCTCATTGTCAAATTTAGCTACTGTTGCACTCAGTCTGGATCTTGAAAGGGATTTCATTTTCATAGTGACCCGGACCAATTCCGGAACAGCCCTGATTATATTGTCGACAATGGTTATAGTCGCAGCCCGAGCTGTACGCGACATCGGATTGAGGTCTATCGCTATCACCATCTTGCCGGCTCTTCTAAGTGCTTCCGCTCGGTCACCGTCTTCCAACGGGACCAACACGACATCAGCATCCCCAATTCCCCTGGCATCGACAATACGCCTTGCGCTTGCAACCCCTGGTATGCTAAATCTGGTGCTTGGGTTCACCCCAAACACATGGCTTGCGCCGTTCCGCTTGAGCAAAGACGCGATTCCTCGCTCTCGTACCACACTTCCATGAAACAGGTTCACCTCGAGCCCCGCATGGACTGAATGCGCGAGCCTGACCATATCTCGAGGCACAAGGGCAGCAGTGTTGCCGTTAATGGATATGACCGGGTTTCTCGCGCTTAACAGAAGCGCTGCGGCAGCTTTTGCTGCCGCCTGAGAGGATTTCGGAGTGATCTCACCAAACAAGTAATCGAACGCCTCTCCACGCCCGTGGGCGATCAACCCTTGAGGGGCCACAATTCCGGCCTGAAATCCTCGGACCAGGCGTTGTCTGGTCTCAAGCGATCTGAACCGCGGGTGATTGGGTGATATTCTCATAATAGCACAGCGCCATGTTCAGCGATTTTGCTGACAATCGGAGCGAGACCTGCTAGCTTGATAGTCGACTTTGCTTCCGGGACTAGCTCTTTACGAACTACTGTGAAGAGCGATTCTCCAATCATCATCATACTGGACTTGATCCGTCTTCGTTGCATTCTTGAAATGGCTTCACGCAGGCGCGGAGAGATAAGTCCGAGGCAATCTGCGAACCTTCGCGATAATCTGACGAAGGTGTCCGTCTCGGGACTCTTGACCTGAAGAGAGACGAGGCCCTTTGAGCATAGGTTGATTCGTTTTTTCAAGCCAATGTCGGATAGAACGCCCGCTGTTGATATCGGTCCGAACGCTCCCGAAACAACTCTCATCGAAGACGAGGGAATGATCCTTTTGACCTGTGCGAATCCAGGTGCTCCTGGCCGTGTCCGGATCACGAGTCCTCCATAGAAGCCGGACGTAACGGTTCCGAGGCCGGTCCTGTGTTTTACTTCAGCTCTGTGAGCGATCTGTGCAGCCTCGACATTGCTTAGGTTGGAACCGAGCGCCTCGTCGAGAGCGAGTGACAGGCTTAGCGCTCCCGCCCCGCTGGTCCCATAACCGCAACCCATGGGCAGAATGCTTCTGTGAGAGACGGTCACTCGTAATATTTCTGACGATCTTCCCAGGTGCTCAGTAACAACCTCCCGAGATACCACTGGTCGAGCTAGCGGCTTACCATTGAACGAGATCGCAACTTTTGTTCGCGAGGCGGGGCTGATCCTGACCGAAGTCGTTACTCCCTGTTGAAGGTTCACTCCAGCCCCGGTCGATCCGATTTTCAACGGATCTCGAGTGGCGTCGCGTATTCGAAAGAATCCAGTAATCTGGCAGGGAGAGAACGCGTTTCCGGTCCTGACCATCCCAATCGACCTTCCAACTTAACGATCGACTGCTTCACTTGAACATCGGTAGTTCCAAACTATTCTGTGTCCGGCTCTAAAGACAATATAGGGGACTAACCAAGTGAAAGCTCAACAGGTTGTAGCGGATATAGTTGAGAGGTTTGATACTTGCAGGAGGTTTCGCGACAAGGTTGCGGCCTCTCAGTTGCTCTAAACCTAAGTTGTTATTTCCTATTGTTGGGGTATCCCTCGTTGAATGGATGGCTCGCTGGCTCAGCTCAGGTGGAGTCAACGAGATCATCTTGGCAGTCAATCATCTGTCAGACAAGTTGAAGGTAGAGGTCGGTCACAGTCTAGGAGATGTGACCGTGGCGTTTTCCGTCGAGGAGAAGCCCTTGGGAACTGCAGGTCCCATTCGGCTCGCGGCAAATCTTCTGAGTAAGGACGACCCTTTCTTCGTGATAAACGGTGACATTGTAAGCGATATCGACATTAGAAGCATGTTAGAGGTGCACAAAGAGAAGAAGGCGGCCGCGACAATCGCTTTGGTCTCTGTTCCTGACCCTTCTCCCTATGGCTCGGTCTTGACCGATTCCGACGGAGTGGTGAGGAAGTTCGCGGAAAAATCTGGAACTATCTCATCTACGAATCTAGTAAACGCAGGCGTCTACGTGATTAGTCCGAGTGTTGTTGGTCATATCCCAATAGGCCGCCCCGCCAGCCTGGAGAGGGACGTTTTCCCTAGGTTGGCTGAGAATGGAGGGATGCAAGCATGGATCCATAATGGATTCTGGTACGACATTGGGAGAGTTTCAGAATTTGTACGGACCAACAAAGAGCTCTTGGAGAAAGAAGCGCCTGAGGGTGGTCCTACCGTACCTGGTGAGCAGGTCGGGGTGCACATTCTCCGTCCGGCATATGTGGGAGCAAAGTCGCGCCTAGGAGTCGGTGCGAAGGTGGGCCCTTTCACAATTCTAAGCCACAATGTGACTGTCGGAGATGAAGCCATCGTACGGAACTCGATAGTCTTTGAAGAGACCGCAATTGGTGAGAAAACGATTGTCGAAGACGCCGTGATCGGTGAAAGGGTGGTGATCGGTCGAGGGTCGAGAATCGGGCGAGGATCAATAATTGCTGGGCAGTTAAGTATCCCGGAAGGATCGATTGTGCCTCCGGACTCGGTTATCCTGTGCTAGGACTGCAAAGAATGGTGGTTGGCAAATGTTGATGGTACCAAGGCTTTTCGGAACCAACGGGATTAGGGGAATAGCTGGCACAGAGATAAATTCTGACCTTGCCTTCCGTGTCGGTTCAGCCCTTGGAACCCTCTTTCCTAAACAGAAAGTGCTGATAGGTAGAGATGGTCGCCTTTCTAGTCCGATGCTTCTCGAAGGAGTAGCGGCAGGCCTGCTCGCCCGAGGAAACGATGTCGATGATCGTGGTTTGATCACGACCCCCGCATTGGAATTCACGGTGAAAGATACCCCACATTCCGCCGGGATAATGATAACCGCGAGTCACAACCCGCCCGAATATAACGGATTCAAAGTCGTCGATTCTGACGGGATCGAGATCGATCGAGCGAAAGAAGAGGAAATTGAACTGCTAATCCATCGCGACAGATGGCGGGCAAGTTACCCGCCTGGTCGGCGGATTATCAACGAGGGACGAATAGAGTCATATTTCGAGAAACTAGAGGGTCAAGTCCTTGCGAGAGATGCCATCCAGAGTCTGAAGATAGTCATCGATACAGGAAACGGCGTCGCCGCACTCACGACTCCCGCGTTGCTCAGAAAGCTAGGAGCGCGCGTAATTGGTATTAATGATGCGATTGATGGCGACTTCCCGGGTCGAAATTCGGAGCCCCGGCCCGAAAACTTAGGCGCCCTCTCGAAGATCGTGAGAGAGGAAGCGGCCGATTTAGGAATCGCTCACGATGGGGATGGCGACAGAGCGATCTTTGTCGACGAGACAGGTATCGTCCAGCCTGGGGATCGGACTCTCGCACTCGTTGAGGACGAATTGCTAAGAAATCATCCTGGCGCAAAGATTGTAACGCCCATCAACACTTCGATGGTAGTATCGGAGATAGCTAAGAAAAGAAAGGGCAAACTGATCCTCACTAAGGTGGGCAGTATAGAAGTTTCAAGAACGGTCGTAAAGGTGGGGGCATTACTGGGAGGAGAGGAGAACGGTGGGATCTTCTATGCCCCTCATCATCCGGTCAGGGACGGAACGATGGCAGCGGTCCTTGTTGTGAACGCTATCATTAGGAATGGCAGACCATTTTCCAAGTTATTGGATAAGCTTCCAAGGTTTCACATGGCCAAAGAGAAAATCCCGTGCAAGGAAGAAGCAAAGGATCATGCGATCAACATGCTCAAAGCTAGCCTCAAAGGCAGAATATCCAACACTCTTGATGGCATTCGGGTAGATGTTGAGGGACGCGGATGGATTCTAGTTCGGGCCAGCGGCACCGAGCCTTTGATCAGGCTCTACGCTGAAGCGACAACGGAGGATCAGCTTCGAGAGATACTGGACGAGTTTCGACCGCTAGTCCTGAACGCGGTTAAATGATCAAAATCGCTCATTTTCCGCCCTGAATTCGATTCTGAACCAGCCACAAAATCTCGCCTGAGAATCGTTCGGGAATCGCCGGATAAAGCAAGATAACGACTGTACCATGGAAGCCCAAACCATGCCCTGATTAGCCTGTCTCGCCCATTATCGCTGCCAGACAGAAAATGCCCAGGGAAAAAAGGGGGGTATGTTTCAGCGGTTTTGCATGGCACGAGCGGTCTCCGCGGACTCCTCTGAAAGTACTCCCACGTAAGAGGCCGATGCTCTCTTTCGAACCAAGAGACCGTTCCGACTCAACGCCGGGCAGCGGGTAGTTCGTGCAGAAAACGTGCACCTGACGAGGGCCAGTCGGAGAATTCTATATTGGGCTTGCGTCAGACCAGCGTTTGTCAAACGCGTCGGCAAAGACCCGTATCATCCCATTGTTCTTGGTAAAATGCGGCCTGAAGAACTTTGGGCGTCGACCGTCTCTCTCGTTTGTCGCCCATATGAGGAACACGAGTTCTTTATCGTCTGACAAGGTGCCTCTGACAGGGTACCAGTCTTCCTTGGGTTGTCGAACCTGTATGCCCAACCCCTTTGCTTCCCGGGCTCGAGAGACTGCGTCGGGATCCTTGGCTGTCATAAGAAGCCTGAATTTCACTCCTCTTTCAATCGCTCGGTAGATTTCTTCCTTGACTTTGCCGAACCAGCTAAAAGTCTCTGCCGAGATCGAGACGTTTTTTGTAGCGTCAGCGATGACTCTTACCGTCCGAACCTCCATTTCTTCAAGCGTTGGCAAGGGTTCTAGAAGGTCTTCCGGTTTGACCCCGAGTCGCAACTCCCAATACTGCGGCTCCAGCAGCGATAGTAATCGTGTGCTCTTGGCGTTGAGAGTGTCAAGATCCCTGGACATCTCGATCCTCTTTATGTCCTGAATTCTTGCCACGAACTGTTTGGGCTCCGCCGCCTCGAGCTTGTTGCTGCTGACCCGGACAATACCTTTCTCAACAAGCTCTTTCACTGCTCTTTCAGCCTCTCGCGATGAAAAGCTCGAGTGAGCCAGAATCTGTTCGATGGTCTCGCCCGACGGCTTTTCTAAAAGGGAGAAGTAGATTGAGCATCCTTCTCTGGAGAACCCGAGCTCTTCCATCAGTTTCTGGGCTTCAGCGTTCAATCAGCGAAACCCCTCCGCTGACGATCCACAACTCTTAGGCGGAAGTGGACAGAGGAAAACCTCTACAATCCACCTTTCCCTTCACGCGCCGAATAAAGTTGGGACAGGCGAAGCACTGTGCGAACGAGACGGTCTTCGCGAGTACTGGGCAGTCTACTGCTTCCTTCTTCATCCTGGCGAGCTGTTTACCGCCGACGACTCCCTTCAGATCTTGAAGGTACGTCTTCGGAGTCGCGGGGCTTTTTTCGGGAACAGTGACTTCCACAACATATTTTGCTAGAGGAAGGTCTTCGCTCATCTGCTTCCAGTCGTCCGCTCCCGTTCGGACTGCTAATTATCCCTTGTTACTAGGGAGTGTCCCTTTGACGGTTTCTACTCACCTTTCTTGACCCTCATTCATCGATCTGCGATCGCGAAGGCGATTGGTCTATCTTCAGCTTATCCTTCGGCAAACCAACTGAGGCGCCGGCCAACAACTTGTTTGCTCGTTCTAGAACTTGCCTAGAACTCCTTTTGCCCTTCCAAAGTAATCGCGTGCTGTTGTTTCATTACCTTTGCGAGCCCTTTTTGCTGGGAGCATCATCAAGGGGAGGAAAACCTCGCGTTCTTCGCCTGGGACAGCCTTGTACAGATATTGGTTGGACTCAGTGAGTACCGAAGCCTTCGCGGAATATGCTCCTGTCCGTTTCAGATGGAGGAGTCCGGCGTAGACACTAATGGGACCTATTATTGGTAGTGCGATAATTCCGAAGATGTACAATTGAAGAAACTAATCGTGAATTTGAGCGACATCTTACAAGGCGAGCTCATATATCACGATCATCGTGCTGACAAAGCCTGGTGGAAACGCCGCGTAAGTTCCATATCCTATTCGGAAGTAGTACCAGCTTCCAAAGATCAATCGTCTAGACCGTCTGAGATTCAATTTTGTTCGGCCTGTGGTCGTTCCTAACGTTTATATGAAATATCTGTCTGCGAACGGCTTGAGAGAACTCTTGGAGAAACGACTCTTTTTACTTCCCTTAGCCTGGGTTGTTTTCGGCCTCGGAGAGGTTTTCAGTCTCCGTTTCTTGCTCGGGCCTATAGTGAACATAGCTCCCACCATTCCCAACGACAAGCCTATTGGTGGCTCGATTTTTCCCGTACTCTTCTTCAACGTTGCAGCCGTGCTGGGTGTCCTAGCGGTGAGCCTCTATTCTCTTGGAGTATGGAATATAGACTGGTCAAGAAGAAAGGACAAAGCCGATCTCGGAGCACTTCTCGTATTGGTGATAGGAGGTCTTTTGCTTTGGTACGTGCCCCTTTCCTTCTTCTTCGTTGTTGCCGCTATAGTGTATTTGCTCGCCGTGAACATCGAGTAGTTTCCTTTTGCCCGTCGACGTGACGGTACTGATCTGCGCCCACAACGAGGAATCCTATATTCAGAAATCGCTCGAAGGAATTCTACGACAATCCATTCCGCCCGCACGGATCATCCTTGTTGCGGACAGATGCACTGACGGGACAGTTGCTGCGTCAAAGAGCATGCTTCCAAGGAATTCGATTGTCATAGAGAAACGGATAACGCTGTGGAAAAATAGCTATGCCGAAAATCTGGAAATTGGAAGAAAGAACGCGGTAGGCGAGGTTCTTGCGATTGTTGACGCAGACATACTCGTGCCCCCTTCATTCTTAGAGAAAACCTCCGCTTCTTGCCCGGAATGGGCCTCCGTGTCCGCCTTGGTCCGGACTGATCCGAGCCAGGGATTGATGAATTATCTTGTTTCTTTCTGGGAAAGAAGCTATTTGTTTACACCATTTGGTCGAGAAGCCCGCGGAGGCGCCAGGAGCATCTCAATGAGAGCCCTCGCAGGGGTCGCAGGGTTTCGCGACGTGATAGCTCCCGACACCGATCTTGACATCCGACTCAAGAGATACGGAGAGAAGGTGAAGATGGACACGAATCTCGTCGCCCTGCATCTTCGCAGGATGAGTCTAATGCGGTCCGTGTTCTACCAGATCAAGGCAGGTGAAGCTCGAAGCCAACTTAGAGTCTCCCCTTTACGGACTCTCCTTCACTCGATCGTGCGGCTTCGTCCATTCGTTCTGTATGGTTATCTCAAGAGCCACGTAGGCAAAGACAAGCCGCGTCAGCTATCAAACCTTTGGAGAGAAAGAAGGCTTGAACAGTAGATCGGTGTTAGTCACGGGAGGAGGAGGATTCATTGGGAAACACTTGGTTAGTGAGCTTCTCCGAAAGGGGTTTGAGGTCGAGGCCTTAGACAAGATCCCAAGGCCAAAGATTCTCCCCCGCTCCACGAGACTGGAATATTACCAAGGCGATGTGAATAGTACTAGTTCAAGGTGGCGAAGCAAGCAGGGCACGAGAATAGTGCATTTGGCGGCGAACACTTCCGTTCAGGAGTCCGTCCAACGACCGCTACTTTCTGTCCGAGCAAACATAGAAGCCACTTGTCGAATGCTTGATTTCGCTCGGAAGATAGATAGTGAGCGATTCCTCTTCGCATCTACAGCCGCGATCTATGGCAACAAAAGAGCGAGTTGCCGAGAGACTGACGCCCCGGCGCCCGCCTCGCCTTACGCGGCCTCCAAGCTCTCCTCCGAGTACTATTGTAGGGTCTACGCGAGTTTGTACGGTATTCCTACTGTTGTTCTTAGGTACTTCAATGTCTATGGCCCCGGACAATCAGACCGCTATGCGGGAGTCATTAGTCGTTTCGTGAGGGAAGCCCTACGCGGGAAACCTCCGGTGATTTTCGGTGATGGGAAGCAAGCCAGGGACTTCGTCTTCATAGAGGACGTGACAAGAGCAACCGTCGCTTCATTGACCCAGCGAGTTCCCAGTGGGACGATTTTGAACATCGGAACGGGAAGAGCAACTAGCATCATGTCTCTTGCACGACAGGTCCTCCAACTTTTTGATCTGAATAATCTTCGACCTCTTCATGCTCCTTGTCGAGTGGGGGAGGTCAGACACAGTCAAGCTAACATCTCGGCGGCTACAATGAAGATCCGATTTCGCCCCCGGTACCACCTTGCTGAAGGATTGCCTCCCACGATTGAGTGGTTGAAAACTCTGGCAAGCCCTTCCTGAGTCTTGCGCGAAACGGAACGTCAAAAATTCCACTGTTGAGGTACTGAATTGTTCCGGACGACCGAAACCTTACTTATTCATCGGACCGAACCCGTGTCCGGCTGCCAAACATGAGATCGCTGCTCCATCTGAAACGAAGGACATTGGGTCAATCGAATGAGAACTCCTAAGACGGCCGTAATCCTCTCGGGCGGAGAAGGCCTACGACTAAGGCCTATTACTCACGATATTCCAAAGGGATTGGTTAGAGTTGGCGGGAAACCTCTCCTAGAATGGGTCGTAGAATGGCTCCAGCAGAACAGAGTAACAGACTTGGTGATAGGAGTAGCCTACCTGAAAGAAAAGATAATGCGCCACTTTGGTAGCGGGGGAAAATTTGGAGTAGACATACAGTACAGCGTTCACACTGTGGAAGGCGGAACAAGCGAAGGATTTCGTCTTGCCATTTCCCGTTATGTAGATTCCCCCTCGTTTTTCGCGCTCAACGGAGACCAAATAACGGATCTCAGACTAGACAAAATCTACAACAACCATCGGGAGACTGAGTGCCTGGCATCAATCGCGGTCGTACATCCTAGGTTGCCTTTTGGCCTCGTCGAGATTAACCAGAAGGGATTTTGTGAGGGCTTCGTGGAGAAACCAGTTCTGAGCAATGTCTTCATTTCGATGGGAGCATACGTTTTCGACC
>WNGG01011404.1_pt1 | contig 12742 bp, 24 predicted proteins | sample 5400661 | NCBI WGS metagenome assembly WNGG01 (sample SAMN13153372, study PRJNA577476) | soil metagenome | isolation source: 100 cm soil or saprolite under Garry oak tree replicate 1 | place: USA:California | collected 2016-06-15 | reverse complement strand
GTCATCTCCACGTGAACGGAATGCCCGTTCACGTCAAAATCAATTCCCACGTGGTCTAACGACCTGAACACGTGCGCCCCTACGGGGCGCGTACACGTGGTTCACGTCGCCCTAGACGGTTTTCCCGCAACGACTTGAGGTGAACAAACTACGTGTACACGTGGGCACGTCTTTGCTCACGTCGATTTCACACCCCCGTGCATTAGTCGCGGAGCGACCGCCCGGGTGCTGCCGTCGGTACCTGTGCCGCATGGGGGTCAACCCCGATGACTGGCCCGTGGACCGTCGGCCCCGATCCCCGCGCGCATGGACAAGCGCGTGGCATCACCCAGCTGTACCGGGTTGACGATAACAAAGACAAGGGCTTAGAACGTTCAGCCGTGGCAACGTTTCCCGCGCCTCCGCCCGCCGCACGACATACGCGGGCGATCGCGCAGGACGTCCCGCACCGGACCGTGGACCAAGGCCGGAGGAGGACGACCCAGCGGGGGCAAAGGACGAAAACCCAGCCGGGCACCAACCCCGGATTTTTTCCGGGACCCCTTTGGCGGTTTCATGGACCTCGAACTTTGGACGGAGGAAACGGATGGACGCGTCAGACGCGCTTGAAACCGTGCCCGGTTTGACCCGGGACGGCACTGTCCCCGCCGGGACGCGTTCCCGTGGCCCGGACCGCGCCAGTGCCCCCCGTGGGATCGTGAACCTGGCCGGTCAGAGGTCCGGCCGGTGGACCGTGACCGGAGAAAGGCGGCGGGTCGGCCGCGTCACGCGGTGGCTGTGCCGCTGCGACTGCGGGGCGGAGAAGTGGGTCAGGCTCGACAACCTGCGAAGGGGGCGCTCGCGGTCGTGCGGCTGCCTCCATCGCGAGGCGGCGGCCGGGTTGAACCTCGCGCACGGCCACACGCGGGGCTACGGAAGATCGCGCGAGTACGTCACGTGGCAGGGCATGAAGGATCGCTGCGGGAACTCGCGCCAAGAGACTTACGCCTGGTACGGCGCCCGGGGCATCAAGGTGTGCGACCGTTGGCTCCATTCCTTCGAGACCTTCCTCGCCGACATGGGCCCGCGGCCGGACGGCATGACGCTCGACCGCATCGACAACGACGGGGACTACGAGCCCGGCAACTGCCGGTGGGCGACGTGGGACCAGCAGGCAAACAACCGACGGAGGGCGGCATGATCGACGAGGCCAGGCGCTGCGTCGGCAAGACGAAGGCCGGCGTAAAGTGCAACATCATCATGACGGTCGACACGCCGGAGGGGCCGCTTTGCAGATACCACAGGGACCTCGGCCCCGGCCGCGTGCGGTCGCCGGTCCGCTCGATCAAGAGCGTGGCCGACATCGCCCGGTTGACGAGCTGGGCCGCCGTGGCCTGCGCGGAGGGTCGCCTGTCCTCGAGTCAGGCGATCGCCATCAAGTCGATGTGCGCCGAGTGGCGACTTGCCGACGGGTCCGGCAAGACGGCCGAGCAGACGGTCCGCTTCGCCGAGCTCGCCGGCGCGGTCATGCGCGTCCCGGAGCTGGCCGAGGCCGTGATGCGGTCGGACGACAACGCGGTGAGGGCCGCCCGCCTGGCGCTCCGCGCGGCGATCGGGTTGGACAAGTGACCCCCGGGACCGACGCCCTCCTCCGCGCGCTGGACCGCCTGTGGACCCACTTCGCCAAGCGCGCCTACGGGACGCGGGGCGCGCTGAAACGCGCCCGCCTCCGGCGCCTGGCCCGGATGCTCGACGCGCTGCTGGGGCCGTATGGACTCTGACCGCGTGCTGTCCGAGCTCGCGCCCGCCGTGCGCGACTGGTACGCCGCCGAGCCCGGCCTCTTGGATGACAAGGTCGGCCGCGCCGTGGCGGTCCGCGTCGGCCGCCGCCTGCTCGCCTCCCAAGGCGAGTCGGGATGGAATGGGACGCGGCACGCGCTCATGCTCTCGTCCGCGTCCCCTGCCGTCGCCTGGTGCGCCGCCGCCCTCGGCTGCGATGGGAAGAGGTGGACGCGTAAGACCGTCGCCCTCGTCCTCGCCGAGTTCTTCGGCCTGTTCGACGGTTGGCGTAACCTGTGGGACCGCCTACCGCGGGTTTAGGGACGGAGTGGTGCGTCTATGCACTCTGGCCCACGGCAGACCCGGGACGCGCTATCCTGAGTGCTCGTTATTCCAACCATCAAACAAGGACGGACAGATGGTACACGATGAGTTGTTGTTCGAGCGGAGCGGATTCAGGGTAACCGGCAAGGACGACGGCGCGATCATCTTCTCGACGGTCGGCACGGTCGGGCTCGACGCCGCCGCCGCCGCGGAGCTTTCCAGCGTTCTCGCCGCTTGGCTTTCCGCTTGAACAATCTGACGGGGCAACGCTTCGGGCGGTGGCTCGTGACGGACGCATGGCGTCCGGGCGGGGCCGGCCATTGTAGGCGGTGGCTCTGTCGGTGCGACTGCGGCGTCGAGAAGTGGGTCGACTCCGGTCACCTGCGGAGCGGCAGCACGCGATCATGTGGGTGTTTCCAACGCGAATGGGCGGCGCGCGGGACGGCGTACTTCACCGCGATCGGCCGGATGAACGTCAAACACGGACATACGCGCAACGGCCGAGCGTCGCCCGAGTTTTGCTCGTGGAAGAGCATGAAGGAACGTTGCGCAAAATCCTGGTACGCGGGGGTACGCCGACTACGGCGGCCGCGGCATCAGCGTGTGCGACCGGTGGCTCCATTCCTTCGAGAACTTCCTCGCGGATATGGGCGAACGGCCGGCTAGTACGACGCTCGACCGGATCAATAACGACAAGGGGTACTTCCCCGGCAACTGTCGTTGGGCGGACGCGAAGACGCAGGCCAACAATCGAAGGCAAAGGAGGGCAGCATGAGTAAGCCTTTAGGCGTTTCGGACAAGGCGGCGGCGCATCCGCTGCACAACCTGGACGTGAAGGACGCGACGCAGCCGATCAATGGCGCCGAGCGCGCGAACGCACCAGAAAATCATACGGCCGGCCCCGCGCCGGTTGAGCGGAAGCCAGGTGAGGGTCTCGTCGCTTGGAATAAGCGCAGGGGCGGCGCATGACCGCCCCGTACATCCCGCTTCCCGTCGTCGAGTCGAGGCCCGACCCCGGGCCGTTCGCCGACGTGTTGTTCGTGGGCCCGGGCATCAAGCTGACGACCGACGTGCAAGGTTTCCTGCTCCACGCGAACGGTGCGATGCGCCACCTGGACTTGTCCGTTGCGCGTGAACTCGCCGAGGCGATCCTCGCCGCCATACCCGAAGGAGAAGACGCACATGCCTGAGCACATCAACGCGACCATGGACCGCGCGACGCTCGAGTCCAACGAGGTCTCCATGCCGCCGCTCGACGCGGCGCCGTGGCCCGAGCACCTGGAAGAGGCCGTCGGCGCGTACGTCACGCAGCAGGCGACGATCGCCACCAAGGAGCTCGACGGCTCGGACCCCTTGCTGCATCCGATCCGCTCGAAGGTCCGTGCATCCGTGGAGCCGCTGCTCGGCGCGTTCGATGCGCAGCTGGCCCGCGCCGAGAACCAGCACGGGAAACCGGGGCCGACCCAGTGGGAGCAGGCCGAGCTGAACAACGGCCGGCTTCAGGGCGGCGACTCGGAGATACACCCGTACCACGACGAGTGGCTCGCGCTCGACGCGCAAATACGCGAGCGCGGGACGATGACGGACAAGGGTTATGCCGATGCCAAGCGCAACATCGCCACGAACCGGCGGGGCGCGATCGACGCGGCGCTCAAGTCGCTCCATGAAGAGATCGCCGCGGCCGAGGCGAAGGTCCGCACGCAGCGCGACGCGACCCGCGTGGCGCCGAAGCCCGCGGACGTGCAGGCGGCCGTCGACGTCATGCTCCAGCTTGAGCGGACGACCCCGACGCACGGGGCGCCGATCCTCGCGGAGTACATCGCCGACGTGGCGCAGGCGAAGGACCCGGCCAAGGCGGCCGCGATCCTGCCAATGCTCAAGAGCCTCTACGAGGCCGGTGACCTGTGGCGCGGCTCGGCGGAGCTCAGGGGGCTTATCGAGACGGCGGAGAAGTTGACCGGCACGTGGGAGCAGACCGTGACCGCCGCGCGCCTCGAGCGGATCGCGCGCACGCGCTGGGAGTTAAACGAATACGCGAGGGCCGTCACGCTCGACCCCGCGGACCGGGAGAGCGCGTTCTCCGGGCTGGTCGACGGCGAGGGCAATCCGCGCCTCTTCCCGGACGAACCCGCGCCGACCCGGAGCGGGGACGTCTCCGCACCGCCCAAGTCGAAGCCGAAGGCCGTCCGGATTCTGAGAAGCAAGGGCAATTAAATGCCCGGCGCCCCAGGCGGGTCCTCGCCGAACGCCGTCGGCCAGTTCTACGTGCCGCCGACTGCGCCGTCCTGGTCGCCCATCACGTTTCAGCAGCCCGTGAATGCGGTGACGACAACGACGCCAGCCGTCGCCACGCAGAAGACGAAACTCGTCGCGATCGCGGCCGTCACGTCCGTCGCCGCGTCGCTCGCGACGGCGCTCGCCGCGGCCGTCAAGGCCATGGGCATCGCCGCTGGCCGCATCTGGGGCGTCATGCCCAAGCCGGGGCGCAGGCCCGCGAAGACATGGCTCGTGTTCCGGGCCGCCCTGACGGTTCCCGACGCGCCGCAGACGTTGGCGCGCGGCAGGAGGGCGCCGCCGATCATGTCGTCGCTCGTGACCCTGCGCGGGGTCTCGCTGCGGGTTCCGCATCCGCCGGCGCCGGACGCGCCGACGGCCGGGCTGGACCTCGAGGACGACGCGCAACTGGTCGCGCTGCTTGAGGCCTTAGGCCTCCTGGAGGATTAGATGGGCGAAACACTCTTCAGGGTCGGCCCGAAGGACGTCAAGCCGGCCACGCCTGGCGCCGTGGTCCTCCCCTATCCGTGCCACTGTGGCGGCACGGAATGGGTGCAGGATCGGACGTGGGACTGGAAAAGCGACGGGGCCAAAATTGAGCGGGGCGCGCTGACGTGGAAGTGCGTCGGCTGCGGCTGGCATCGGAGGGCCGCATGACCGCCGCCGACCTGGCCCGCTGGGAGATGGCGCTCCGCCGCCTCCACGACGGGCTGACGGCCGAGGCGGACAAGCTCGAGGGCGACATCCGCGGGGCCGCCTCGCGCAGGCTCCATGCCCTGCACTACGACCTCAGCGTGCTGCGTACCCGGATGCTCGGTCTCATCGGAGACACGTCGCGGGTGCTGGCGGAGGTGAACCCCTCGTGGCCCAGGTCCATACCCGGATTATTTCAGGAGGAAGACGCATGAGCATCACGGTGTTGTTCGCGAACGCCCCGCCCGGCTGGGACAAGCCGCTGACGTTCGAACGTGCGCTCGACGTCCGGGTCATGATGCGGAAACTCGGCCCCGCGTTCCTCGCGCGGCATGCGGGCCTCCATCGCGAGCTCCTGGAGGCGTGGTGGACGATCGCGAAACAGGAGAGGGAGCGCGCATGACCGACGTGACGGTCACGCTGCGGGAAAATGTCACGCCGATGCTGCGGAAGGTCACGGCGGAGCTGGCCAGGCAAGTGCCGGCCGCGACGGGGCCGCTCGTCGACTCGGTCCGCGACCTCTTTCGCATGCGGTTTGAGTCGCAGGGCGCCTACGGCGGCGCGCGGTGGCCCGATCTTTCCCCGGCGACCCTGCGCAAGCGCGCCGTCCAGGGCCTCGGGAACGCCGTCCTCGACCGCTGGGGCACGCTCGAGGCCAGCTTCACGCAGGAGGGGAGCCTCGGCCTGACCGTCGGCGGGAAGTCGTCGAGCCGCGCGCTCGGCTACGCCGTCCTCGAGTCGGACGGCCTGCACGTCGGGTCGAACGACCCCGTTCTCAAGCTCACGGAACACGGCACGCGGAACATGCCGGCCCGCCCCGTGCTCCCCGACGAGATACCGGCGGACTTCCTGGATCGTTGGGCCGACATCGTCGCGAGCGGGCTCGGGATCGACACATGAGCGGAACCCTTCTCTACGACGGGCACACCTTCAAGAAACTCGCCCTGACCAGCGGGATGCTGTCGCAGTCCGGCCTCACGACGTTCAACGCCGCCGCCTGCGTGGACAGCATCGCGTTCACGGAACTCGCATTCTACACGGCCTCATGAACCGGCAAGAGATGGCAACATGGCAGTCAGTCTCGTGAAGCGCTTGTACGTGACGGGCCCTGACGGGCAGGGCAACGTCTCGTTTTCGGAGAACCCGGCCGACGCGCTGCTCTTTGCGGACGCGGCATCAGCCGCCGAGTTCAGCGCCGGCAAGAAGCTCGTGGGCGCCGTCCAAGCGACGCTCACGGATGACGAGCTCGCGGCGACCGAGGCGCTCCGTGCCGTGGTGAACGCATGAGCTGGCTCGGCAAGCAGCAAGCGCCGGGGCTCGTCGCGATGCCTACGCTCGACTGGATGTGGACCGGGACGGTCACCTCGCTCCGCGACCTCGAACTGCCGCCCGGGAGTGAGGTCAGCCTGACGTCCAACTCGACCGCCCTCGTCGCCAAGCGCAACGCCCTCGTGGACCGGTTCCTGGCCAGGCCGAAGCTCGCGTGGCTGTTGTTCCTCGACGCGGACATGGTGTTTCCCTCCCATACCTTGCGTCGCCTGTTGAACTGGAACGTCGACGTCGTCTCGGGCCTCTACTCCTACAAGGGCGGCGGGCCGCACGGGTATGAGCCCGTCGTCGAGTGGGAGGGCGATGGCGCGGACCGTGCAATCGGCGACATGCGCGGATTGGCGGAGGTCAAGGGCGTCGGCGCCGGCTGTCTGCTGATCCGCCGCCGCGTGGTCGAGAAGATCGTCGCGCGCCCGTGGTTCGAGGCGAACGCCGAGGACATCCGCGAGGATGTCGCCTTCTGTGAGAAGGTCCGCGCGGCGGGCTTGAAGGTCCACGTCGACACGGGCCTCGTCATCGGGCACATCACGCCGGTCGCCGTGACACCGGACTTCGGGTACGGCCAGCAGATCGGCCGCGAGATAGCGCGCGCCCGCGCGACCGGGGAGGCCTCCCTGACCGTGCAGCTGAGGGACTAAGGATGCCACGGAGAGAGAAGCCCCGGCTCGCCCGCCGGGGCTTTCTCGTTTCCTCCGTCTCAGTCCTCCTTCTTGCCGTTGGGCGCCTGCTTCAGGCAGAAGGCGCGCGCGACCTGAGTGGCCCGCGTGATCTGCGCCGGATTGATGGCGATCACGCCGCCGGGCCGCGCCTGGAGCCAGTCTGAGAGCTTGATCGCGCGGCTCGGGTTCTTGTCCTCGACGCCGAGCGTGTCGAGCACGGCCTTCGCCTGGGCCTGCGTCGGGGTGCCGAGCTTCGCGGCCCGGAACCACAATGCCAGCATCGTCGCGGCGAGCGCCATCGGGCTGACCGCGCCGCGCCCGCGCGCCGGCGTGTTCCTCTTCAGCGCCTCCCAGCTGCGCGTGTCGAGGTTCAGGTACGGCGCCTCGGTGCGCGGGTCGCAGGCGCCCCTCAGCTGCGCGGGCTCAACCCCGATTTCCTGCGTGAATTGCACGACGAACACGTCCCCGTCCAGCCCCGGCGCCTCGGGCTGCGGCCCTGCGAGAGGCGCGACCGTCTGCCCGCCGTTCACGGCCACGAGCACCTTCTGCCACAGCCCTGCATCTTCCGACTCGGCGACGACCGTGTCGTCGGCCATCAGCACGAGCCGGAGTGCTGCTTTGACTACCATAAAGACTCCCAGTTAGTGGACGGCAAGGAGTCTATGTCGCCACTTGCCGGGCGTCAAGAGAGCCTACGCGAGCGCCCGCGCGACCGCGCGCATGAGCGCCTCCGCCATGGGCGGCGGGACGGCGTTCCCTATCTGGCGCATCTGCTCCTCCTCCGGGCCGGCGAACGGCCAGCCCTCGGGGAACGCCTGGAGCGCCGCGAGCTCGGGGATCGTGAGGTAGCGGAGCCCGCAGCCGCCGTCCGTCCGCAAGAGTTTGTTGTTCCACTTCGTCGCCGTGACCGTCCACGCCGGCACGTCCGGCTCGTGCACCTCCACGATGCCCTTCTCGTGCCTGAGCTCGAACCCCGTGGAGGCGCCTGGCGCGACGACGTCGCGCACCGTGCGCCAGCGCGGGAGCGGCGGCGGGCGCATACGGCCCACGTGCTCCACGAGCTCTACGGGCTCCCCGCGCGCGGGCAGGCCGTGCTCTTTCCAGTACGACCCGTCCACGTACTGCGCGGCGAGCAGGACGTCCTTGGAGTGCGTCGGCTTCGGCCATTCCCATTGCACTCCGAGGCCCTTCTTGAACCCCACCGTGATTACGCGTTCGCGCGCCTGCGGCACGCCGTAGTCGGCCGCGTTCAGCGGTGGCTTCGACATGCGCACGTCGTACCCGAGCCGCCGAAGCGGCCCGAGGATCACGTCGCGCCGATAGGCGGCGAACTTCCCTGCGAGCAGGCCCTTCACGTTCTCGAACAGGAAGGCGCGCGGCCGGATCGCCCGCACCGCCCGCACCGCGTGCCGCCACATGTCCCGCGGGTCCTCCTCGCCCTCCTGCTCGCCAGCGGTCGAGAACGGTTGGCACGGCGGGCCGCCCACGACGACGTCGGCCTCGCCCTTGAGCGCGTCGAACAGGTCGTACATGTGCCGGACGTTGCCCGCCGGCCCGGGCCCGCGGACCGGCCAGTCGGGTCGGTTGAGCCTGAGCGTCGCGCACGCGTCGGCGTCCCACTCCACGAGCGCGGCGTGCGTGAGGCCCGCGGCCTCGGCGCCGAGCGCGAACCCGCCGGCGCCGGCGAACAGTTCGACGACGCGGAGGGCCGTCACCCGTTCTCAGCCCGCTTCCGCTCGACGAACCGCGCCCAGGCCTCGGCCCCCTCCTCGTCCTTGAACTCCAGCAGCGCCTCGATCGCCTCAGGCCTGACGGAAAGATCGAGCTCGCGCCTGACCTCGTCGAGGGGGTCGTTGAGGTCGATCGGGAGCTCGTCGCCACTACTGGGCCGGTTGTCGTCCTCCTCCGGCTCGGGCAGCGCGTCGAGTCGCGCGATGTCGAACACCCCGCGCACCGTGCCGCGCCTGAGCATTTCGCGGGCGCGGTTGACGTTGATCTCCCTGTCCGTCCCCGCCGCGTCCTTCACCCGCGCGTAGAGCGCCGGCGCTCGCCGGTCGAGTAGTATCAGGAACTGGACGTACGTCTGCGCCGCGCCGGTCACGTCGCACGCCGCCGTGATGGCGGGCCCGCGCTCGCGCTCCTCGTCCTCGGTGAGCGGCGCCCCGCGCGCCATGCGCTGTCCGGCGCGGGCGGCGAAGGCGGGCAGGACGGTCTCCTTCGTGTAGAACGCTTTCTCCGTCGCAGTCCAGTCACGGCTCGACGCCTCCGAGGCCGTGTAGACCTCGACGTCCTCGGCCGTCCGGAGTTCGCTGTCGGGCGGCCGGATCTTCCATTCCGACTCAGGGACGCCGAGGTCTCGGAGGGCGAGGAGCGTGTGCCAGCCCTTGACCACGTAGACAGTCCCCGGGACCACCTCGATCGCGTGCCGCTGCCTCTTCTCCCTAAAGCCCTTCTTGAGCGTCTCGAACTTGGGGCGATCCCTGCGATTCCGGCTCCGGCATCGTCGGCGCTCCTTTCCCGGGGCCCAAGATACGGCGCCCCAAGGCGCCGGTCAGCGGGCACGCGTGTAAGGTCGCATGGCGCCACGGGTTGCGGCAGGGGGTGGGGGTGTCGGATTGTTAGTGGATAGTTTACCTTTAACGGGTCGAGCATGACGCCGGCCACGCGCTCAGGGAGGCCCTGAGCCGGCGACAACCTGGGGAACCCCTCCAAAGCCCCGAGCCCCGAGCCGAGAACGCATCGGCGGGCCCGGGGCTTCGTGCGTTCCGGTGCGGCCGGGAGGCCGCGGTGGCGAAGGGACGAGGGAAGGAGCCCTGGCGGGTCGAGGCGGTCGAGGCGGACGAGCCCGCCGACGTCGGGGCGTTCCTCGAGGCGCTGGCACTCGAGGCGTTGCGCCAAGACCGGATCGAGGAACCGCGATGACGCCGGGCTTCGCGGGTGGGTTCGGGTACGACCTGCCGGGCTACACCATCGCCGACGAGCTCGCGGGACTCATGGCGCTATCCGAAACCCCGTACGACCAAGTCAAGCCGCACATCAAGGCCGTCCTGAAGTACCTCGTCGGCTTCTGTCAGGCGTGTGGCGAGGAGTACGACGACACATCGCGCCTCATGCTCCATCACGACCACGGGACCGGCGCATGCGTCGCGACTGGTGGGCGCGCACTGTGGTATTCGCTGTCGGCGTGTGGTTCTCATGGATGGGGCGGCGATTTTGGGTGACCGGCGGACTACCAATCCTGGAGCCGCGGAAGGTCGCGAAGTTAGGGCGCGACTACTCCAAGCCCTCCCTTGATGGCGCATAAGCCCTTGCGCCCCAAGGGCCGGAAAACCGTTGCAGAGCGGGTGGCTACGGTTCGGCCCCGCGCCGGGCACGCTTACGGTTACGCGGCATCGTCGCCGCGCAACCGAAAGAAGAGAGGCCATATGAAGCGGAAGGCAAAGAAGGTCCCGACCAAGGCGCCCGCGGCGAAGGGCACGATCCGGTACGTCACCGAGCGCGAGATCATGAAGGGGAAGGGGACCGACGCGGTGATCGCGGCAGTCAAGCGCGCGTTCCCCCGCTCCAAGACGTCGCCGGCCTGCGTCGCCTACTACCGACATTTTTTGCGCGTCGCCGGCGCGAACATCCCGGGGGACGCATGAGGCCCCCCCACGTGCCGGACCGTCGGCTGAGCTTGGTCACGCTCGACGCGCTCCCACCCGAATCGGCCGCCGACTTCGTGCGGAACGCCCTCCAGATGCTCGTCGCGCATGAGGCCGAGCATCCGGCAGTCTGGGAGTTTTCTCCCCAATTGCGGCGGGTCGAATCCTTACTTTTCAAGTCGTTGTTCATGCTCGACGCGGAGGCCACATGACCGCGCTCGCCACCGTTTACGCATCAGAAAAGAGGGACCAATGACCGCCCGTGCTCTGATGAATCTCGCCATTCCCGCCGGGTTCCCCGCCGGCGCGCAGTGCGTCTCGTACCTTCGCGTATCGAGCAAGCGCCAGGCGGGCGAGGACGCCGTCTCGCTGCCCGTCCAACGCAGGGCCTGCGAGGCGCTCGCCGCCAGGTACGGCCTCGCCGTCGACTTTGAGTGGATGGACCCCGGCGAGCACGGGGACGACCCCGGGCGGCTCGTGCGCCTCGTCAAGGCATGTGCGGCGCACCGCCTTCCCCCTGGGACGCGTGGCCTCGTCGTATGCCACAGCGTGGACCGTTGGGGCCGGTTCGAGCGCCCCGGCTACGACCGGATGTTCCGTGAACAGCTGCACATGATCGGGTGGGATGTCCGCATCGGCGGCGAGCCGGATGACGAGACGGCGAACCTCTATGCCAGCATCGGCGGCGCCGACGCGGCCGGGAGGTACCTCAAGCAGTTAAAGGAGAACATCCGGTCGAAGATGCCCGAGGTCGCCCGCAAGGGATTCTGGCTCGGCCGCCCACCGTTCGGGTATGCGCTTGAGAAGGTAGGGGCACGGCGTGTGCGGCTCGTCGTGGCTGAGACGACCGTCGGCACCGTGCGGCGCATCTTTCGCCTCTTTGCGGGCGGGGCGTCCTTCCAGGCGATCGCCGCCGAACTCGAGCGCGACGACGTGGCGGGGCCGTTCGACACGTACCAGACGAAGCGACATTCACGCCTGTGCTGGACGCCGGGGTCCATCCGCGCCATCCTCTCGAATCCCGCCTACCTCGGCCGCGTCGTCTGGAAGCAGCGGCACCCAGGAACGGCCGGCGCCCGCCAGCACCACAAGCGCGGACACGTCCCCGAATCCGCGTGGGTCGTGGCCGACGAGCGGCAGGACTGGTGGCATTCGCCGACGCAGCCTCATGCGCCCATCGTCGACGCGCGCACATGGGACGCGGTAGCGCGGTCCCTCGCCGCCACGAAGCCGCGGCATCGTGCACAGGCGCGAGAACCGTTCTTTCTCTCCGGGCTTCTGACATGCGCCACGTGCGGGTCGCCGATCGTCGGCGGGGGCGGATCGCGTGCGAAGGCGGACGACCCGGGAGTCACGATGTTCTACCGCTGCCGCGCGGGGAACGGCTTCAAGGCGACGTGTGCTCATCCCGCGTTGACGGTCGGAAAGCGGTGGCTCGAGGCTGAGGTGGTCGGCCGGATATCGGCGGCCGTGGTCGCGCTCGCCGCGTCAGGCAAGCTGGCGGCAGCGCTCGACCGGGCGCTCGGGACGGGGCGGGACGAGCGGCGAGCGCGGGCAAACCTCGAGGCGGAGCAGGGGCGCCTCGCGGCCCAGCGCACGGCGATCGTGCGGAAGATCGCGAGCAAGCTTATCACAGATGACGATGCGGCAGAGGCGCTGGCCGAAATCAAGGCCGGGCTCGCGCGCGCCGACGCGGACCTCCACCAGCTGCGCCTCGAACCCAAGCGCACCGACGTGAAGGCGGAACGCGACCGCGTGCTCAAGTTGGCGGCCGATTTCCCGGCGGTCCTCCGGCGCGCCGACCCGGCCCGGGCGCGCGAACTGCTGGGCCACTGGGTTGAGGGCGGGACGCTCGACAAGGCCACGCGGACGGCGGTGATTCGGGTCCGCCGCCTCCCCGTGTCGGCTTACATTCCAACGTCAGCCGGCTCCACCGCGTGACGCAATGGATGTCACACTGCACCACCTTTCGGCGTAGCTCGAGCAGCTCGGCGTACGTCAGCGTAAATGGCCGGTCCACCAACCCGGAGACCTCGAAGGTCCAGGTGCTCGTGTCCACCT
>WNGG01020425.1_pt1 | contig 12744 bp, 13 predicted proteins | sample 5400661 | NCBI WGS metagenome assembly WNGG01 (sample SAMN13153372, study PRJNA577476) | soil metagenome | isolation source: 100 cm soil or saprolite under Garry oak tree replicate 1 | place: USA:California | collected 2016-06-15 | reverse complement strand
CGCCGCGATCAGGCAGGCCAGCCAGGATGGCCTGCGGGAACTCCGCTCGGTGCTGCGCATCCTGCGCCAGGGCGGCGAGCCCGCCCCGCACGCCCCGCCACCGGCGCTGGCCCGGCTGGGCGACCTGGTCAACCACGCCGCCGCGGCCGGGCTGCAGGTCCACGCGGAAACCGGCGGCACGGTACGCGAGCTGCCCTTCGGGGTTGACCAGGCGGCCTTCCGGATCGTGCAGGAAGCACTGACCAACGTGACCCGGCACGCGGAGACGGATACCGCCACCGTGCGCGTCCGCTATGGCCAGCATGACCTCACCGTGCAGGTCGACGACGACGGCCAGGGGCGCAACGACGGCCTGCCTCCCCCCGGCGGCAGCGGGATCGCCGGCATGCGGGAGCGGGCGGCCGCGCTCGGCGGCGAGCTGCACGCCGGGCCCCGCCCCGGGGGCGGATTCCGGGTCACCGCCACGCTTCCCCTGGACGGCAGCGAATGATCCGGGTGCTGGTCGCCGACGACCAGGCCCTGGTCCGGGCCGGGTTCCGCGCCTTGCTCGACGCTCAGGGCGACATCGAGGTGGCGGGCGAGGCCAGCGACGGGGAACAGGCCGTCAGCCTGGCCCGGCAGGTCGTGCCGGACGTGGTACTCATGGACATCCGGATGCCGCGAACCGACGGGCTGGCCGCCACCCGCCAGATCGCCGCCGACGAACGGCTGGCCGGCGTCCGGGTGGTGATCCTGACCACCTTCGAGCTGGACGAGTACGTGTTCGAGGCGATCCGCTCCGGGGCCGCCGGGTTCCTGGTCAAAGACACCGACCCGGACCAGCTCGTGCAGGCCGTCCGGGTGGTCGCCGACGGAGGCGCCCTGCTCTCCCCCGGGGTCACCCGGCGGCTGATTGGCGAGTTCGCCTTCCGCGCGAAGCCGCCTCAGCCCGCGGGCGTCCTCAGCGAGCTGACCGACCGGGAACGCGAGGTGCTCGCCCTGGTCGGGGAAGGACTGTCCAACGCCGAGATCGCCGGACGACTCTATGTCAGCCCGGCCACCGCCAAGACCCACGTCAGCCGCGCCATGGTGAAGCTCGGGGCAAGAGACCGGGCACAGCTGGTGGTCATCGCCTACGAGTCCGGGCTCGTACGGCCGGGCTGGCACGGCGGGGCTTCCCCCGGGCAGGCCTAGGAGCACCCTGAATAAGCCGATGCCGCGAGTGGCGTCCCGGCGAGCTGACTGGCTTGTTGCCGGGCAATTTCGCCTGTGCTGGCCGCCGCTGTCGCGGCAAGCGGCCGCAGTTGGCCTTGCGGGCGCCGCCACGGCGCGCCTGGCAGCGGCCGGAGCGCCCGTCGGCCCGGTCCTGGCCGGTCAGGCCAGGACCCAGGCCCCGCCGCGGCGGCCCAGCCCGGCCTTGAGCAGGGTCCGCAGGTTGATCGCGGCGCACCGGGTGTGCAGCCAGGCGTCGTTCTTGGCGGTGCCGATGTAGCGGAGCCTGATGCGGCGCCCGTTCTGGGTCGCGGTCCAGGCGATGGTCCGCTCGATCGAGGACCGGGCGGGGTAGGCCTGCTTGAACTCCGGTGTGCGGGCCTGGGCGCGGGCGGCGCGCAGCAGGCCGTCGTGCGGGTGGATGGTCATCGACCGGCCGCCGGCCGCGGTGGTGCACCGGTCCCGCAGCGGGCAGGCGGCGCAGGCCGCGCCGAAGGTGACGGCCCGGGCCGGGCTCATCAGCCGGACCTGCCCGGCCGGGCAGGTAACCGTGCCCTCGTCCTCGTTCACGGCGAAGTCTTCGACGGTGAACCCGCCGGGCACCGCCGGGCGCAGCGGCCCGGGCTTGATCACGGTGTCGTGTCCGGCGTCACGGTAGGCAGCGCGGGCCTCACCGCTGCCGTAGGCAGAGTCGCCGTACACCTCCAGTCCGGCGCCGTTGTCGCGCGCGTCCTGCGGCTCGCCGCCGCCCGGTACGCATGCCTGCGGCTGAGCGCCGCCGGCGGGGCCGCTGGAGTCCGCGGCCGGCTGCGCGCCGGCCGGCTCGGCGCCGTCCGCCGGCCCGGCGTCATGCTGTGCCCGCGCGCCCGTCGGCTCAGGGCCGGCAGCTGCGGCGTCCGGGGCGGGCCAGAACCGGTCGCGGCCGGCCATCTTCACCCCGTTCTCCGCATCGCTGCTGCCCGGCCCGGCGGCCATCGTCATCTCACAATCGGTGATCAGCCCGGTGTCCGGCTCGGCGGCCACGTGCCCGCGGAACCCGTCGCGGCGCTTGGACTTGCACTTGCGGGTGTGCCGGGCCTCACGGTCGACAGTGCTGATCACCCGGTCGGGGGCGACTCTCCGGGCGATCCGCCACCGCCCGTCCGTCCCGTCGCTTCCCTCCGCCGGCTCCACGTCCTGCCCGGCCACCAGCGCCAGCAGCCCCAGCGCGTCCGCCTCCGCCGCGTCCCGCTCCGGCGCATCCGGGCCGGCCAGGACCGCCAGCACCGCCAGCGCGTCATTCACCAGATCCGACACCAGCTGTTCTTTCGCCTGCGGGTCGTCCCAGTCGATGTCAGGCTTGCCCGGCCGGGAGTAATCCAGCCCGCACACCGCCGCGATCACCTCGCCCGCGCCGGGCACCACCCGCGCCACCTTCCGCATCGCGGCGACCAGCTGGCACACGGTGTCCATCGTGGCCACCGCGTCGTCGAACACAGTCGAGTCCACGCACCGCTTGCGCCGCCCCCGCAAGATCCCGGTCTGCGCGATCACCTCGGCGACCGCGTCGAACACCCGGTCCGGGCGCTCGGAGGCGGCGATCCGCCGCCGCCAGTACACCAGCGCCGACGGGTCAAAGCTGACCTGCAGCAGCGACCGGCCGCACGCCACCTTCCACCGGATGTCGAACTTCAGCGCGTCCGCGGTCTGGGTATCGGACAGGTCATACAGCTCCTTGAGCACCAGCACCGCCCCGACCAGGTCCGCCGGCAGCGACGGGCGGCCGGTCCGCGAGGGGAACAGGTCCGCGGTGAAGCTGCCGGGGAACAGCTCGCGGCGGTGCCCGGCCAGGAACGCGAACACGCTGCCCGGCGGGACCAGGTGCCCGGTCACATCGCCGGCGTCCCACAGATCACGATCGGTCTTCGAGATCCCTTGCATGAGCAAATCATCTCAGGGAGTCGAACACAGCGCCGGCAGAAACGCTGATCTGGGGCACACAGGTTATTCAGTGCCGTCCTAGCACGCCGACGGGGAGAACCACCAACGGCGGGTCGGCGAGCGGTTATCAACCCGCGCTTCGCGTAGTTGGCCGCCTGGCAGTCGCGGTTACGGGCCAACGGACGAGCGACCCACCGACCGTATATTTATGCATCGGCGCTCTTGGAGCGAATGTCCGCATCTGCCGCGTTGAATGACGTCCCATGCCGCGACGTGGCATCGATGACTTCAGCTACCATCTGAGCTTGGTCACGCTTCGTGGTCATCCAGTCGCGGGAACAGTGCGTTGTTGTCCAGGCAGTCTTTTGCGTCACCGCGCAGGTCGTAGGCGAATTGTTGCCACGCCTGAGCGCTGAACATCAAGGCCGAGCCCCCTGGAGCTTTGCTGTCGCGGACGACTACGGTCGTCCTTCGGCCCCTCAAGGCGGCGATCTCGACGCAGTTGGCTTGTCCGTTGCTGTAGCTGCTCTTCCGCCACAGCACGCCGGAAAGATCGGTGCGGTTCATTTCTTGAGCTCCTCCGCAGCGTGATGGATGAGGTCCCGGGACGCGGCCTCGTCCAGGCATGCGTCCCAGATGCCGCCGAACGCCTGCGCGTACCGCTCGACCTCCCCGCCCTTGTCCAGGTACAGGGCGCCGGTGAACAGGTCCATGTACACGGTGGCCGGTTCGCTTTCCCGCCCGTCGCCGTTGAGCGGGAACCGCAGGATCACGAACGGCCCCGACATCAGCCCCGGGTGCAGTCCCGCGCTGAACGGCACCACCCGCAGCGACACGTTCGCCAGCTCCGACACCTCGGCCAGCCGCCCCAGCTGATCAGACATGATCGCCGGGCCGCCCACAGGCCGGCGCAGGATCCCTTGGCTGAGGGCGACGTGCAGGTGCAGGGGAGCGGTGGCCCGGCGGATGAGCGGCTGGCGTGCCATCCGGACGTGGACGCGGCGGCTGATCTCCTCCGCGTCCACGCCGGGGTTGTCGGCCTGGATCAGGGTGCGGGCGTAGTCCTCGGTCTGCAGCAGCCCGGGGACCAGCTCGGATTCGTACCAGGCCAGCTGCGAGGCTGCTTCCTCGAGCCCGATGTAGACGTCGAAGCCCTCGGGGATGACGTCGCCGTAGGCGTGCCACCAGCCGCGTGCCTTGGTTTCCCTGGCCAGGCCCATGAGGGCCTCGGTCAGGCCGGCGGGGGCGGCGTAGATCTTGCACATGGCCTCGACGTCGAGGCTGCGCAGGCTGGTCTGGCCGGTCTCGATGCGCCAGATCTTGGCTTCGGACCATTCGAGCTTCTCCGCCGCGACCTTGACCGTCAGCCGTTCCCGGTTGCGCAGTTCGCGCAGGTACCGGCCGAGCTGCCGGCGCGGCACGGTCGATCCGGTGGTTTCTGCCGCCATGGCCGCCGTCCTTTCACAGCGAGGGTATCGCGCACCCGGAATGAAAGCATCTCACCGCACGATCCGAAGTGTGGTTCTCACGATGATTATTCACCCTGAGGATTCGTTTTTGAAAGCTTGCAGATTTCCCGGCGGCTGTGCTTGACTCGATCCACAGCGGCTTAGCCGCGCCGAGCGTCGCAAGGGAACGGCGCGCTCCCATACATCCGCGTTGGTGACCGACCATCAAGGGACCCAGGCATGTGTGAGAGAGCAGTCCTCGCCCCCGACCCTGCGCACGCACCAGATCACGCCGGACCCCCTGCCCTAGGACCGGGTACCGTCTGCCGGACCCGGCCCGCGGGCAGCACGTCGTGAGGAACGCGGAACCCCTGGCACAGCTGTTCCGGCTGGCGCGGTTCCGCGCGCAGCACCCCAGGGTGATCATCACGCAGCACGCCAGCTTCGGCTACTGGCAAGCCTGGATACCGGCGAGCAACGGCGGATCCGTCTTCACCCGCTACGTACTGAGCGACCTGCTCGACACGCTCGACGAGCTCGCGGCATCGGAGCGCGGTCGTGGCGCCGGAGACCCCGGTGCCGCGCCCCCCGGCCTCCCGCACGGCCGCGATCACCAGGGGGATGCCCGGTGACCGGCACCACCACGCCGGGCCGCACGCCCCCTCCCCAGTCCGGCGACGACCTGACCGCTCGCATCTTCCGGGCTCTGTACGCCGGCTTCGACCTGCGGACCGTCGACGGCGTGCATGTCGCTGTCCCCAGGGGCGCAGCCTGCTTCACCGGGCGCAGCCTCGGGGAGATCGCCCGCCAGATCAGCGACCGCGAAAATCCGCAGGAGGACATGGCGCCGGACAGCCACAAGGCCGCGGCCCCCTGCCAGGGCTCTGATCCGTGTGGTGTTACTGCGGCCTTGGTCCCACGTAGGTCCCGCGGTGAGGGACGGTGAACACGATGCCCTCCTCGCGGAGCAGGGCTATGGTGCGGCGGACGGTGTCCCGGCTGACGCCGTAGGCCTGGCCGAGCGAGCTTTCCGACGGCACCGGGTCCAGGTGCTTCAGCTGGCCGCTTTGGATCATCCGGCGCACGATGCCCGCTAGCTGGACGTACAGGGGCTCGTCCGCGTACGGGTTGATGGCCTCATCCGGCATGGAAGCAAGGTAGCGGATGTTGATCATGTCCTGATCAGCACGTATGTACCTAACGTTACTAACGTATGTAACGTAGGCTATGATGATGTCGGTCCGCAGCCGGTAACGGGCACTCGCCTGCGCCAGTGCCGGCCATGTCCCGCAGCTGGTCTCCGCAAGCTCCCCGGCAGAGCCGTCAGCGCCCCTGGGCGCTCGTTCCCCGGCTCTGCCGGGGTTTTTCATGTGAGCTTCCCGGCTGAGTCAATTCGCCGTCTATCACACCGTCTATAACACGGTGTTATTGGTTCTCGCTTTCCTGCGCCCTACCGTCACGGTCACCAGGTTTCCCCCGGCCCCCGGAAAGGGACTGCCCCGTGACGCACTACGCCACATCAGATGACGGAAACGGCGCGCGCTAATGGCCTCCACCGTCGTCCTGTTCGTTATCGCCGCGTTCTTGTCCGGCGCGGTAACCGCGGTATTCACGATGCTCGTCGCCGGCGTCCATGCCGGTGACCGGCCCCGCCACCTGACCGCCGCACCACCACGCGGCCAGCTGGAAGCCCTCACCCGCACCGTCCTGGGCGTCGGCGTGCGCACCGGCGATAACCCGGAGGACTGACCGATGCGCCCGCCGATCTCTTTCCCGGCCCGCGCTGCCAATTCGGTCAGGATCCCGCTGCCCGCAACCCCAATGCCACTCGTCTTTCCCGCCCGAAGGAATGGTCACGCCATGACAGAAATCATGCACCCGGCATCCCTCATCTGGATCGGCCATAAGCCCGGCGGCCATTCCGCGGTGCCCTGCATTCCGCTCGCGCTGACCGGTCCGGCCGGACCGTCTGTCCCGCGAGTCCGCGGCACCGGCACTGTCTCCGGTGCCGGGCCCGGATGGGCCGGTCGCGGCCAGGACCGTTCGGGCCGGTGGCTGCGCAACGCCGCCGCCGGGCTGTGCGTGCTGGCCGCGGCCGCCGCGGCGGTCAGCTTCACCGCCCAGTACCGGATGGCCGAGGCCGCCCGCGACCTGCCCGCCATCGCCGCGCTCGAGGCGGCGATCCCTGACGCCGCCGCCCTGGTCTTCGCCTGCCTGGGCATCGCGCTCGCCTTGCACGGCCGCCGCGCGCTGCGCGCCCGGGCGCTGAACCTGGCCTCGGTCGGCACGAGCGTGTTCATGAACGCGATCGCGGCCGCGCCGGGCTGGCGGAACCTGGCCATCTGGATCCTGCCCCCGGTCGCCTACGCCCTGGCCAGCGACACCTTGATCGGCGTCGTCCGCGCCCAGGCCCTGGCCCGCCACCTCCGGCCCGGCGCCGCGCTGGCCGCCGACGCGGCCACCCCGCTGACTGTCCTCGGCGGCCTGGCCCTGTGGCTGCTGCGCCTGGCGCTGGCCCCGGCCTCCACCCTGGCCGGGTTCCGCACCTGGGTGCTGGCCGAGTGCCCGGTCGCCCCCGGCCGCCGCGCCCCGGCACCGGGGCCGGCGCCCGCGCCGCCCCCGCGGACGGTGACCAAGACGGCCCGGTTCCTGGCCCTGGCCGCCGAACGGCACGGGTCGCTCGCCTCCATCCCGCTCGACGCCGTCGCCGCGATCAGCGCCGACCTCGCCCCCCAGGCCGGCCTGCACCCCGGCACCGCCCGCGCCGCCCTGCGCAAAGCCGTTCTGGCCGCGAGGAACGGAGCCCCCCGATGATCATCAAGCTCGCCATCGCCCTGGCCGTCGTGCTCATCGTGGCGGCGTTCGCCGCCTGGGCGGTCCTGCCCGCCCGGCATCTCCCCGGCAACCGCGCCCGCCACCTAAGGGTCCGGCTGCACCTGCGGCTGCACCCCGGCAAGGGCTTCGCCCAGGCCTTCAGCCTGCACCTGCGCTGGTCCCGCTTCGCGGCCCTGCGCCGCTCCGCCCGGATCCGCCCTTCGCTGCCGCTCCGCTACCGGGTCCTGGACCCGCGCGAGCACTCGGTCTTCCTCGGCCGGGCCCACTACCGGCACGGGCTGCGCGTCCCGCTCGAAGAGCACCTGCTCGCGATGGCGCCGCCGAGGACGTTCAAGACGGCGTTCCTGGCCGACGTCATCCTGCGCTACCCCGGCCCGGTCATCGCCACCAGCACCAAGCCGGACGTGCACGCGCTGACCAGCGCGGTCCGCGCGCAGCTCGGCCCGGTGCACGTGTTCAACCCGCAGCACATCGGCGGCGTGCCGTCCAGCTTCTGCTGGTCCCCCGTCGACGGCTGCCAGGACCCGGCCACCGCGATCCGCCGGGCCGACGCGTTCGCGTTCGCGGTCTCCCAGAAAGGCGTCGAAGACGGCACCTTCTGGTCCGCCAAAGCCTCGGACTACCTGCGCGGCTACTTCCACGCCGCCGCCCTGGCCCGCTACGACCTGCGCGCCGTCGCCGCCTGGGTCTCCGGCCACGACCCAATGCCTCGGGGTTTAGCGTGAACTGGCGCGAGGGTTGGGCCTGTTCTTGGTCACCAAGGGTGAATATCCGCTGGCAGGAGGCGTATTTAGCGGGTTTCCTGTGGGATGGGTGAGGCTCCTGCTAGAAGAGGGATTGTCTAGGTCACTCTTCACCGCAAGGAGCCTCTCGTGCATTCCTACCCTGCTGTCCCGCGTTCTGTCAGCGTTTCCGCAGATGAGGCAGGTCTTCCGGCGGGGGTGACGGTCGGGGTGCGGCTGTGCGACCTGGTCTCCCCGCTGAAGAACGGGGCGCCGCTGGCGGCCGGGGGACGGTCGGCGCTCGTCGTCGCGGGCACGCGGGTGGTCCGTGCGGGCGAGCCGGTCGTGTTCTTGAAGGTCGTGGCGGTCGCGCCGGCGGTCCTGGCCAGGAAAGGGGAGGTCCGGGCGGCGGGCAGCCCGTGCGCGCACGCGACGCTCGGGCCGCTGGAGGCGTGGCTGGACGCGAAGGCCGGGCCGGGCCTGATAGACCGGATCGCGGGGAACGCGGTCCTGGACGGCAGGCTCGTGAAGGGCGAGCGGGAGCGGCTGCTGTCGGCGGCGTTCATGATCCGGGTGATCGTGCTGTTGACGCTGATGCCGGGCGCGCAGCCCAGCGACGTGATCACGGCGCTGGCCGGGGACCTGGCCCTGGTGCCGTGGTCACGGCAGTGGCGGCCGGCGTCGGAGCGGGCCTGCCTGGACTGGCGCAAGGCGCTGGGCCCGGCGCCGCTGGAGGAACTGCAGGCCGCCGTGCTGAAGGCAGCGGACGGCGAGCACGCCGGGCGGGACGGACTGTCCCTGGCGGCCGGCCGGGACAGGCCGCTGGCGGTGCACTCGATGGACGGGTCGCTGGCCCGGGTGCCGGACACGCCGGCGAACCGGGCCGCGTTCGGGTCCGTGGGCACGGCGGACGGCTCATCGGCCTGGCCGTCCGTGCGGCTGTTCCCGCTGAACAACTGCCTGACCCGGTCGCTGCTGGCCATGCCGTGGGGGCCGGCCGGGACGGACAAGGCCGCCGCCGAGCAGGGCCTGCTGGACACGGTGGTCACCCGGTTCCCGCACGTGCTCACCAAGGACCGGATCTGGCTGCTGGACCGGCTCTGGCACGGCGTCCGCCGGATAAAGGCGCTGGCCGCGCTCACGCACGTCCTGGTCCGCGTCAAGAGCGACATCCCGCTGAAGAAGGTCTCGGAGATCCTGCCCGACGGCTCGTACCGGGCGGAGATCTCCGGCGACGGCGTCACCATGACCGTCCGCGTCATCGAGTACTTCGTCGATATCGAGGGCCAGGCGGTGCCGGAGATGTTCTGCCTGATCACCGACCTCCTCGACGAGGAGGAGTATCCCGCCCTCGAACTCGCCGGCCTCTATAAATGGCGGTGGGACGGGTCCGAGACCGGGCTGCGGGAGGCGAAGGCGCCCCTGCACGGGGCCGGGCCGGGGACCGGGGCGATGCTCCGCTCCGGCAGCCCGGAACTCATCGCCCAGGAGATCGCGGCCTGGGCCGCCGCGACCGAGATGACCCGCGGCGTCACCCGCGACGCCGCCCTCGCCGCGCAGCCCGCCCGGAAAGGACGCCGCGCCGGGCAGCCCGTCCGCTGCCGCGACCTGTCCCTGACCAGGTCCCGCCGCCTCATTCTCGCCGCGATCCGCGCCGGACGGGCCAGCTACAAGGCGCTGACCAGCCAGATCGCGAAATACCGGACCGCCGCCGACCGGGACCGGCACCGCTCCCGCAAGTCCAAGTCCCCCAGCACGTTCCCGCACGCCGGCCCGAAAGACACGATCACCCGCACCGCCCCGGCCGTGATCACCCTGGCCAACACGCCCGCCTGACCAGCGAGGATATCCAGCCCGCCCGACGGAAACCCGTCAAACCACCGTAAACACCCCAGCCGGCCCGTGGAACCGGCCCGTCACCGGCACGGCACGCCCCAGCCGGCCCGTGGAACCGGCCCGTCACCGGCACGGCACGCCGGCTACCGCCATGCACGGAAAACGAAAACTACGCAACGTAACCAAAAAGAAAAACCACTCATCACGGCCTAAACACCTAAACCCCGAGGCATTGGGATAACCCTCGCGCGGGCATTGGGCTCCGAAACGGTGATCATCGCCGTGTCGGATTCCTCGCCGCACGGCCCGGTGATCCGCAAGGCGCCGGCCGGCCGTGAGCGCGGCCTGGGACTCCAGATCGTGGAATCGCTTTCCGTTCACTGGGGCTGGCACCCTGAACCCGGCGGGAAAGCCGTCTTCGCGATACTCGCCGGGAGGACGAGCGCATGACGGCGGGACGGCGCCACCGCACCGGTCAGCTCCCGGAAGCCAAGGCCGCCATCGTCGCGGTGAACATCCGCACGCTGCGCCAGCGCAACGGGTGGACCCAGCGCGGCGGACGGCAAAGGGGCTTCACCGCCAGGGAAGTCCGGCAACTGGCCGCCATTTTCGGCGTATCCTCCGGGCAGCTCACGGCACAGTGCGCAAACTGCAACGGCCAGCCGCCCGAAGGGTTCGCCTGCCTGGCATGCGGAGCCGCTGATCACGGTGGATGCGGAGACAGGTGCTAGGCGTGGCCTTCGGGTCAGATAACCGTTCCAGCAAGGCATGCGCACACGAAGATCTCCAACCAGGCCATCTTTAGCAAGCTCATTCAAAAGCACGCCAACGACACTCATGCAGATGCGTGCGTTGCCGGTGCGTGAATACGACGCATATTTATGCCGTTAGTACTCCAACCGGACTTCGTGACCTGCGGTGAACGGACACTGGACGCGGAACGGCCACCGCTTGATGATCATGGTTTGTGAGGACTCATGATGATCCGGCAGTGGCCGCTGGCTTCAGCGTAGACCCTGGCCGGTGGCTGGGACAGTTCGAGGAGCTGATGGGGCGGATCGCGGGCCGGTTCGCCCGGGTGGAGCCGCGGCGGCGGGCGCGGGCGTTCGTGCTGGGGTTACTGTCGGAGTTGCGGCGCAAGAACTGCTGGACGATCGCCGAGCAGGCGGGGGACGCCACCCCGGATGGGATGCAGCACCTGCTGGCGGGTGCCCGGTGGGACGCCGACGCGGTCCGCGACGATGTGCGCGGGTATGTGGTGGAGCATCTGGGCAGCCCGGATGCGGTGCTGGTGGTCGATGAGACCGGCGACCTCAAGAAGGGCACCGCTAGTGCGGGCGTGCAGCGGCAGTACACCGGCACCGCCGGGCGGGTGGAGAACTGCCAGGTCGCGGTGTTCCTCAGCTATGCGGCCCGGGGCGGGCACGCGCTGATCGACCGGGACCTTTATCTTCCGAAGTCGTGGACTGCTGATCCGGCCCGGTGCGCCGCCGCGGGCATCCCGGAGGGGACGGCGTTCGCGACCAAGCCGAAGCTGGCCCGCCGCATGATCAGCCGCGCGCTGGATGCGGGCGTGCCGGCGAGCTGGGTCACCGCCGATGAGGTGTATGGCGCCGACCCGGGCCTGCGCGCTGACCTGGAGCGCCGCCAGCTCGGTTACGTGCTGGCGGTGGCCGCCACCCACCGGGTGACCACCGGGGCGGGCACCTGCCAGGCCCGCCAGATCGCCGCGCGCTTGCCTCGCCGGGCGTGGCAGCGGTACTCCGCCGGCGAGGGCGCCAAGGGGCACCGCTACTACGACTGGGCCTGGGTGGCCATCGACCCGGGCAAGCCCGGCTGCCGCTGGCTGCTGATCCGCCGCAACCGCCGCACCAGGGAACTTGCGTTCTACCGCTGCTACAGCCCCCGTCAGGTCCCCCTCCCCATCCTGGTCAAGGTCGCCGGGATCCGGTGGACGACGGAGGAAAATTTCCAGGCCGGCAAGGGATTGACCGGGCTGGATGAGCATCAGGTCCGGCGCTGGGACTCCTGGTACCGGTGGACCACCTTGGCCATGCTCGCTCTTGCATTCCTCACCATCGTCGGCGCCACCGAGCACACCCGCCCGCCACCGGCTGGGCAGATCCCGCTGACCCGCAACGAGATCGCCGCGCTCTTCGGCTCGCTGATCATCGAGCCGACCCGAGATACCAGGCACCGCCTGCGATGGTCTGCCTGGCGGCGCCGCCGCCAGCACCGCGCTAAAACCTGCCACTACCAGCGGCAAGCCAGCCAACCATGAAGGTCACGAAGTCCGGTTGGAGTATTAAGACACTCCCATCGTCCCAGTTCAGAGGGCACCTTTCACGTTGACACGCCCCGAAACACCCCTAATTGACCGGTGGATCGAGGCTTAGGTCTCCCTGGTCACGTTGGAATGCGAGATTTCGAAATTTATCCGTAGCCGTCCAGCCTCACCTTCGACGATTGGCGGAGTTGCACGTTTATGCCGCGGTAGCTCATGCGGTAATACGATGCTGGATAGAGCCGATATTCAATGCGGATGGGTTGATCGCAATTGCAGTTCCGAGCGACCTGGAAAGTCTGCTTAACCCTCTGCGTAATCATTGAGTAAACGAATTGCGATCACTTTCGTAAATCCGTGTCGTCACGCACTCACATCGGCAGATGTGCATAGTTATGGTACGGTCGCGGTGGCTATGACGCGGCGGACCAGGTCAAAGGTTTCCAGGACGCGGACGCCCTCGTCGTGGAATGAGTCCAGTGCCGGGTCGCTGCCGGGATCGAGTGCT
>WNGG01006760.1_pt1 | contig 12744 bp, 11 predicted proteins | sample 5400661 | NCBI WGS metagenome assembly WNGG01 (sample SAMN13153372, study PRJNA577476) | soil metagenome | isolation source: 100 cm soil or saprolite under Garry oak tree replicate 1 | place: USA:California | collected 2016-06-15 | reverse complement strand
CGACGATGGCGTCGTACGGCTCGTTCACACCGCCCACGTCCGGCCGATCTCTGCGAGGGGCACGCATCCATCGAAGCGGCCCGGGACCGGGGCGTGGCGTAGCTCGCGCGTCGCCCCGATCTCGGAAGTGTAGTACCCGACGAGCGTCAGCTCCTTCATCGTGCGAAAGAACGGCGCCTCGTCGGGGCCGGGCGTCGTGGCAAACGCCTCCCGATCCAGGTGCACGAGCAGCGCGCGCTGGTCTGTCGTCGCGCATTGCAGGAAGGCGCGGCCACAGGTCCGTCGGGCGCGTGCGTCTACGTCCGCCAGACCTGCCAGGAAGCGCTCTCGGTCCTCGGCCGGGTAGGACTCCGCGAGCATGGCATCGATGAACCGATGCACCCCCACGGCGCGGGCACCCGGCGTGTCGGTCTCGGGGAGAATGTGGTCGGCGATGGTCGCTACCAGGTTCGCCTGGTCTGGGGTCAGCGCGCGAGGCTTCCACGCGCCGTCGGGAACGCGCCGCGCCTCGCACCCGGCGAGCACTCCGGCGACCGTGGGGGCGGCGAGGGCGCCCCCCAACAGCAGGGCGGCCCGCCGCAGCGCCTCGCGCCGATCGATCACGGATTACGCGTGTTGCGCGCGGCTCGAGGTCTGCGCCATAGGGGGCCCGCCCGCCGTCGCTTGCGAGGAGGCATTGGCAAAACGTGCGCCAGCGAAGGCCGGTGTCAAGGACCTGCGCGACTTGAAAGATAAGGAGAGTCAGTGCATCCTCGGCGAGGGCGCCGTGCCTCTACCCGAGGTCCAGCATTCCACGATTCGCCGGAGGTGAGACATGTCGGAGCAGAAGATGCCACGCCGCGAGTTCTTGAAGGACGCCGCCGCCGGCGTCGCCGGGATCGCCGTCACCTCGCTGCCGGCGGCGAGCTACGCCAGGATCCTCGGCGCGAACGACCGCGTGCGGGTCGGGATCGTGGGATTCTCCGACCGCTTCCGCCAGGCGCTGCTCCCCGCGTTCGGCAAGGTCGCCAAGGAGTTCGACTTCGAGATTGTCGCCGTCTCGGACATCTGGAGCCGGCGGCGCGACGAGGGCGTGGCCGAGATCGAGAAGGTCACGGGAGCGAGGCCTCGCGCGTTCCGCAACAACGAGGAGATGTATGAGGCGCGGGTGAGCGACGCGGTGATGATCTCGACGGCCGATTTCCAGCACGCCTACCACGGCGTCGAGGCGATGCAGGCGGGGCAGGATGCCTACATCGAGAAGCCGCTCGCCCACCGGATGGAAGACGCCATCGCGATCCGCGACGCCGTGAAGAAATCGGACCGGATCGTGCAGATCGGCACGCAGCGCCGCAGCGCCGCCAACTACCAGATGGCCAACGAGTACCTCCGGTCGGGGAAGTTCGGCGACATCGTCATGGCCGAGATGACGTGGAACGTCAACCAGCCGGGCCGGTGGCGCCGCCCGCAGCTCGTCGCCGCGCTCAAGGAGGAGGACACGGACTGGAAGCGGTTCCTCATCAACCTGCCCTCCGAGCCGTGGGACCCGCGCAAGTACCTCGAGTATCGCCTCTTCTGGCCGTACTCGTCGGGCATCCCGGACCAGTGGATGGTGCACCAGATCGATACGGTGCACTGGTTCACCGGCCTGCCCCGCCCGCGCAGCGTCGTCGCGAATGGCGGCGTCTACCTCTGGAATGATGGCCGCAAGAACTGGGACACCGCCACGATCGTGTTCGACTATGGGCCGCTCGACGATCCCTCGAAAGGCTTCCAGGTCGTGTACTCGTCCCGCATGACCAACTCCGCCGGGGGCACCAAGGAGCTGTACTACTCGAACGCCGGGATGTTGAACCTCGACACCAACGAGATCACGCCGACGGGCGGGCTCACGGAGCGCTTCGCGGCGCAGATGGGCATGAAAGCGAATGAGCTGCCCGCGATGAAGCTCTCGGAGGCCGCGGGGACGGAGACCGCGGCGGACACGGGCGCGGATTCGTCCACGACGGCCAACGTCCGGAACTGGATGGACTGCGTGCGCTCGCGCAAGCAGCCGAATGCGGCAATAGAGGCCGGCTACAGCCACGCCGTGGCGCTGTGCATGACCGTCGCGGCGATGCACAGCGGCAGGAAGGTCACGTTCGACGACGGCAAGCAGGACATCGTCATGAACTGAGGAGCCGAACGAGCATGCGGAAGGCTTGGCTGCTGTTGGGACTTGGGTCAGCGGTCTTCGGGTCCTCACCCCCTGACCCCCTCTCCGTTCCGGAGAGGGGGGACGTTCTGAGTTCCCCCTCTCCCGAAGGGAGAGGGGGACAGGGGGTGAGGACTCAAGGGGGTCAGGGGGCCAGGACACCCCGCGTCGAGGTCGTGCCGCACGAAGCCGAGCGCCGGGTAGACGTCCTGGTCGACGGAAAGCCGTTCACGTCGTACATCTATCCGACTACGCTCAAGAAGCCGACTCTGTACCCCCTGCGCACGGCGTCGGGAGCGGTGGTGACGCGCGGCTGGCCGCTCGAGCCCGGACCGGGCGAGCGCGTGGACCACCCGCACCAGGTCGGACTGTGGTTCGACTACGGAGACGTGAACGGGCTCGACTTCTGGAACAACTCGGACGCGATCCCCGCGGCGCGCGCGCCCAAGATGGGCACGATCCTGCACCGCGCGGTGCGCCGCGCGGAAAGCGGACAGGGCGAGGGCGTGCTCGAGGTGACGGCCGAGTGGGTCGACTTCCAGGGGAAGCCGTTGTTGCGCGAGGACACGCGGTTCGTGTTCCGCGCCGCCGACGGCCTGCGCGCGGTCGACCGGCTCACGACGCTTACCGCGCTCGGTCAAGCGGTGACCTTTACCGATAATAAGGAAGGGCTGATCGGGATGCGGGTGGCGCGGGCGCTCGAGCAGCCCTCCACGACGCCGGAGGTCTTCACCGACGCCGGGGGGCATGCGACGACCGTCCCGGTCCTGAACAACGACGGCGTCACCGGGCGCTACCGGAGCTCCGAGGGGCTCGTGGGAGACTCCGTGTGGGGCACGCGCGGTCGCTGGACGATGTTGTCCGGCGCCGTCCAGGGAGAGGCGGTCACGATCGCCATCCTGGACCACCCGCGGAACGTCGGCTTCCCGACCTTCTGGCACGCGCGCGGCTACGGTTTGTTCGCCGCCAACCCGCTGGGGCGGAAAGCGTTCACGAGCGGGAAGGAGGAGCTGAACTTCCGGCTCGCCCCGCGAGAGTCCACGACCTTCCGCTACCGCGTCCTGATCCTGTCCGGCGCCGTCACGCCCGAGCAGATCGAGACCTACTACCGGGACTTCGCTCGGTGACCCGACCACCGCAGGCGGTCAAAATCCATGCGGCGGACAACGTCGCGGTGGCGGTTGGTGCGCTCGCCGCGGGGAGCGGCGTCGTGGTCGAGGGCGAGTGCGTCGTGCTCCGCGAGGACATTCCCGCGGGCCACAAGATCTCGCTTCGGACGCTCGAGCCGGGCGAGCCGGTCGTGAAATACGGCTTCCCGATCGGGGAGGTGACCGCGCCTATCGCGCCCGGTGCCTGGGTGCACACTCACAATCTGAAAACGCGCCTCGAGGGGTTGGTGGAATATCGGTATGAGCCGTCCGCAACCGTCTCCCCGTTGGGGTCCTCACCCCCTGGGGGACCGACGTTCATGGGCTACCGCCGGCGGAACGGGCGCGTCGGCACGCGCAACGAGGTGTGGATCCTCAACACGGTCGGCTGCGTCAACCACGCGGCCGAGCGGATTGCGCGGGAGGGAGCGGAGCGGTTCGCCGGGCGGGGAGGGGCGGGACCGATCGACGGGGTCTACGGTTTCTCGCATCCCTACGGCTGCGGCCAGCTCGGCGACGATCTCCGGAACACGCAGCGCGCCCTCGCCGGCCTGATGCGCCATCCCAACGCGGGCGGCGTGCTGGTGCTCGGGCTCGGCTGCGAAAATAATCAGATGGATGGCCTGCTCCGGCTCGCCGGAGACGTCGATCGCGCGCGGCTCAGGTTCTTCAATAGCCAGGAGGTCACGGACGAGGTCGATGCAGGGCTCGAAGCCGTGGCGCAGCTTGCGGCGGCGATGGAGCGCGATGCGCGGGTGGAGTGCCCCGCCTCCGATCTCGTGCTCGGCCACAAATGCGGCGGCTCGGACGGCTTGAGCGGGATCACTGCCAACCCGCTCGTCGGGCGCATCGCCGACCGGTTGACGGCGCTCGGCGGAGGGGTGATCCTCACCGAGGTGCCGGAGATTTTCGGCGCGGAGCAGCTCTTGATGCGTCGAGCGGTCGATGAAGCGGTCTTCAGGGACATCGTAGCGCTGGTCAACGATTTCAAGGAATATTTCCTGCGGCACGGACAGCCCATCTACGAGAACCCGTCGCCGGGCAACGTCGCGGGCGGCCTGACGACGCTCGAGGAGAAATCGCTGGGCGCAGTCCAGAAAGGGGGGCGGACCGCGGTGACGCGCGTGCTGCGCTACGGCGAGCCGGCCGCGCCGGGCGGTCTGTCCCTGCTGGAGGCGCCGGGCAACGACGGGGTGTCGTCCACGGCCCTGGTCGCGAGCGGCGCGACACTGCTCCTCTTCACCACCGGGCGCGGCACGCCGCTCGGCTTCCCGGTGCCGACGCTCAAGATCTCGTCCAATACGGCCATCGCCGAGAAAAAGCCGCACTGGATCGACCTGAACGCAGGGGCGTTGCTCGACGGCACTGCCACGATGGACCAGCTCGAGAACGACCTGTTCGCGCTGGTTCTCGACGTGGCCTCCGGACGAGAGCTCGCCAACAACGAGAAGCACGGTTATCGCGAGATCGCGATCTGGAAGGAAGGGGTTACGCTGTGATGGCGAACGGTGTCGTCGTCGCGGCCCTCGCGGCCGTCCTGCAGACCATGCCGCCCGCCGCCGCGCGACCCAACGAGCTGACGGCCGCTGAGCGGGCCACCGGATGGCGGTTGCTGTTCGACGGGCGGACGCTCATCGGCTGGCGGGGCCTCGGCTACGACAGCGTGCCGACCGCTCACTGGAAGGTCGCCGACGGCGCGATCGAGAAGATCGCGAGTGGCAACGTCCCCAAGCTGGCCGACGGCCAGCCCGCGCACGGCGGCGATCTCATGACCGTGGACAGCTTCGGCGACTTCGAGCTGGCGTTCGAGTGGAAGGTTGCGCCCGGCGCGAACAGCGGCGTCAAGTACAACGTCTCAGAGCGGCTTTCGATGTCCCAGGCGCCGAATCACGCCGCCCTCGGCTTCGAGTACCAGATTCTGGACGACGACCGGCACGAGGACGGCAAGTTGCCGAGCCACCGCGCCGGCGCCTTGTACGACCTCATCGCGCCCAACGCGCGGAAGCACGTGCGCCCGGTCGGCGAGTGGAACCGATCCAGGATCGTGTTCCGCGGCCGGCACGGCGAGCACTGGCTGAACGGCGAGAAGATCGTCGAGTTCGACCTCGGGACCCCCCGCATGGATTCGCTCATCGCGGCGAGCAAGTACCACTCGATCCCGGGGTTCGCCGACCGGCGCGAGGGGGGGGGGCACATCGTGCTGCAGGACCACGGCGACGAGGCGTATTTCCGCAGCATCAAGGTGAGGGAACGATGAAACGCCGCCGGTTTTTGAAGACCGCCTCAGCCACCGGGCTGGGACTGGTGACGGCGCGCGCGCCGCTCCTCGCGTTCAGCGGCTCGCCGAGCGACAGGGTCGTCGTCGCCATCATGGGTCTGAACGGCCGCGGGACCGTGCTCGGGCGGACGTTCGCGCGGACGCCCGGCGCCGAGGTGGCGTACGTCTGCGACGTGGACGCGCAGGTGCTGGCGAAGGGCGTCGCCAAAGTGGCCGAGGTACAGCCGAAGGCCCCGGAGGGGCTGGGCGACTTCCGGCGGGCGCTCGAGAGCAAGAGCGTCGACGCGCTGGTGATCGCCGCGCCCGACCACTGGCATGCGCCGGCCACGATCCTCGCCCTCCAGGCGGGGAAGCACGTCTATCTGGAGAAGCCGTGCGGGCACAATCCCCACGAAGGCGAGCTGCTCCTCGAGGCCCAGCGCAAGTACCGCCGCCTGATACAGATGGGGACCCAGCGACGCTCGAGCCCCCTCGCCATCGAGGGGATGCAGGCCATCCAGGAAGGCGTGATCGGGCGCCCGTATTTCGCGCGAGCTTGGTATGCCAACACTCGGGCCTCTATCGGGCGCGGCAAAGAGGCGCCGGTTCCGGCCGAGCTCGACTACGAGCTGTGGCAGGGCCCCGCGCCGCGCGCTCCTTACCGCGACAACCTCATCCACTACAACTGGCACTGGTTCCGGCGCTGGGGGACGGGCGAGATCTGCAACAACGGGACGCACGAGATCGACGTCGCCCGCTGGGCGCTGGGCGTGGACTACCCCACCCGCGTCACCTCGGCCGGCGGCCGCTACCACTTCGACGACGACTGGGAGTTCACGGACACTCAGGAGGCCGGATTCGAGTTCGAGGGGCAGAAGACGATCGTGTGGCAGGGATTCTCCTGCAACGGCTTCCCGACCCAGAACCGCTCGCGCGGCACGAGCATCCAGGGCACCGCGGGCAGCGTGGTACTCGACCAGGACGGCTACACCGTATACGATCTCCAGAACAAGGTCGTCAAGCAAGCGGTGACCCAGGCGAGCAGCGACCCGCTTGCCACGAGCGGCGACGACCGGCTCACGGCGCTGCACGTCGCGAACTTCGTCGAGGCGGTCCGCACCGGGACCGCGCTCCACCAGCCCATCGAGGAGGGCGTGAAGAGCGTGCTGCTGTGCCACCTCGGCAACATCGCGCAGTGGACGGGCTATGCGCTGCGCATCGATCCACGCTCGGGCCGGATCCTGGGCGACGAGGAGGCGATGGCCTACTGGCAGCGGGAGTACGCCCCGGGTTGGGCGCCGGTCGTCTAGTGGCGGACGCGCTCGTCCTTCACGAAGACCGCTGCTTCGATCCCGATCCCGCGACCCGGCGCGCGGCGCGCTCGCTGTACGAGGAGACCCGGCACCTCCCCATCGTGGCTCCGCACGGGCACGTCGATCCGCGGGTCCTCGCCGAGAACGCGCCCTTTGCCGAGCCCGCGGCGCTGATCGTTCAGCCCGACCACTACATCTTGCGGATGCTGTACGCCCGGGGAGTTCCCCTCGAGGCGCTCGGCATCCCGCGGCGGGACGGCCAACCCGTCGAGTCGGATCCGCGGAAAGTCTGGCAGCTCTTCGCCGAGCACTACTTCCTGTTCCGCGGCACGCCCACGGGCGCCTGGCTCGAGCACGAGCTCCACGAGGTGTTCGGGATCCGGCGCCGGCTGACGGAGGAGACGGCCGGGCCCATCTACGATGAGATCGTCGAAAAGCTCGGCTCACCCGAGTTCCGGCCGCGCGCGCTGTTCGAGCGGTTCAACATCGAGGTGCTCGCCACCACCGACAAGGCGAGCGATACGCTCGACTGCCACCGCGCGATCCGGGATTCGGGGTGGAGAGGGAAGGTCATCCCGTGCTTCCGTCCCGATGCCGTCTTCAAGATTGCGGCGCCCGGCTGGCCGGCCGAGCTCGACGCACTGGGCCGGGAGCACGGCGCGCCGCTCGTGGACTACGCCGAGTTCGTTCGCGCCCTTGAGGATCGCCGCACGTTCTTCAAGCGTCTGGGTGCCACCGCCACCGATCACGCCGTGCTCGAGCCGTACACGACGTGGCTCTCCCCGGACGACGCCGAGGTGCTGTTTCAGCAGGCGCGCCAGGGGGAGGCGAGTCGCGCCGACGAGCGGCGCTTCGAGGCGCACCTCCTGATGGAGATGGCGCGGATGTCCCTCGAAGACGGGCTCGTGATGCAGATCCACCCGGGGGCGTTCAGGGATCACAATCGGTCGTTCTCCGAGCAGTTCGGCCCCGACCGTGGGGGAGACATCCCCGTCGCGACGGAGTTCACGCGCAACCTGCGCCCGTTGCTCAACGCGTACGGCAACGACCCGAGATTGACGCTCGTGCTGTTCACGTTGGACGAGTCGACGTACAGCCGCGAGCTGGCCCCGCTCGCGGGCCACTATCCGGCGGTGCGGCTCGGACCGCCGTGGTGGTTCCACGATTCCATGCTCGGCATGATGCGGTTCCGCGAGCGCACCACCGAGACGGCGGGGATCTACAAGACCGCGGGCTTCAACGACGACACTCGGGCGTTCTGCTCCATCCCGGCTCGCCACGATCTGGCGCGCCGCATGGACGCGAATTTTTTCGGGGACCTGGTCGCGCGGCACGTCATCGAGATGGATGACGCCCGCCGCATGGCGCGGGCGCTCGCGTACGAGCTGGCGAAGGAGACGTACAAGCTGTAACTCGCGGCACGACCACTCGGTGCCGGGAGGTGGTACGGTGTGCCCCGGGGCGGTGCCCCGGGGTTTAGGGTGAGTAAGGCCGGTAGCGGGTCCTCGCACACGGGCGGGCGCGCGGAGTGAGACAGCGTGGACGCGCCGGGTGGGTTGTCCGCGGCTCAAGCCGCGACTCGGCTTCTCCCCGCTGAAGCGGGGCATCGCGCTGCAACCGGCCAGGCCGGTTTACCGGCCCGAGGCCGAGCCGCGAGTTTACTCGCGGGTGAGAGGCAAGGGCCCACCCTGGCGCACCGCCGGGCCGGGCCGTACTATCAAAATCCCGGCGCACACGGTGCATGGCAGATGGACATCGTCCGCGATATCCTCGCCCGGAAGGGCAGCGAGATCGTTTCCGTCGCCCCCACGGACACGGTTCTCAAAGCGGCCCGCCTGATGAACGACCGCGGGATCGGCAGCGTCCTCGTCCTCGAGGGCGGGAAGCTCGCCGGGATCTTCACCGAGCGGGACGTGCTGCGTCGCGTCGTCGCCGAGCAACGCGATCCCTCCACCGCCGTCATCCGCGACGTCATGACGACTTCCCTCATCACCTGCCAGCCGGAAACGCCCATAGAGGAATGCGCCGCGGTGATGACCGGTCGGCGCATCCGGCACCTGCCGGTGCTGGGGCCGGATGGACTGTGCGGCGTGGTCACGAGCGGCGACGTGCTGGCCTACCAGCTGGCCGACCGCGAGGCCACGATCAAGTATTTGAACAGCTACATCTACGACGTACGCTAGGCGGTGGGGTCGCGACAGCTCGCATTGACCTGCGCGGGGCCCCTGCGCTAAGTTGTTGTTCGATGCCGACCTACGAATATAAGTGCCCGGCCGGGCACGTGTTTGAGAAGTTCTTCTCCACGATGAACGACGACCGCTGGCAGAAATGCCCCAACTGCGGGCAGCGGGCCGAGCGGCTGATCTCCGGCGGGGCGGCCCTGGTCTTCCGGGGCTCCGGCTTCTACTCCACCGACTACAAGCGGGGGGGGGAGGAGAAGAAGGAAAGCCAGAAAAAGGAAAGCGAGAAAAAGGAAAGCGAGAAAAAGGAGCCGCAACAAGGCGAGTCCAAGCCCTCCGACAGCCCGAAGAAGCACACAGACTCTGGCGACAAGTGAAGGCGCACGACACCATCCGCGCGGCGCTCGTGCAGGCTGCGGCGCGGCTGGGCGTGTCGGTGACCGCGTCCGCGGTCGAGCTGGAGCGGCCGCGCGATCCGGCTCACGGGGATGTGGCGACGAACCTCGCGCTCGCGCTGGCCAAATCACTGAAGCAGCCGCCCCGCGCCGTAGCCGAGCGCCTCGTCGCGGCGCTGGAGCTGCCGCCGGGCCCGGTGCGCAAGGTTGAGATCGCGGGCCCCGGGTTCATCAACTTTTTCCTCGCCGAAGCCCAGCTTGCCTCGGTGCTCGAGGCGATTCTCGCCGCCGGAGAGCGCTACGGCCGGAGCGATCCGGGCAATGGCGTCCGGGTGAACGTCGAGTTCGTCTCCGCCAACCCCACCGGGCCCCTGCACGTGGGCCATGGCCGCGGCGCGGCCCTCGGCGACGCGATCGCCGCGCTGCTCGAGGGGACCGGGCACGCCGTGGTCCGGGAGTTCTATGTCAACGATGCGGGCACCCAGATCGACAAGCTCGCGCGCTCGCTGTGGGCCCGCGTGCAACAGCGCGTCGGGCGCGACGTTCAGGTTCCCGAGGGCGGCTATCACGGCGACTACCTCATCGAGCTCGCGGAGGGAATCCTGGCCCGCGAAGGCCGCGCCTTCGCCGACCTCCCGCAGGAAGAGGGGATCGGCCGCTGTCGCTCGATCGGCGTGCTGTCGCAGCGCGCCGAGCAGGACGAAGACCTGCGGGAGTTCGGCGTCAAGTTCGACGTGATCTGCTTCGAATCGGAGCTGTATCGCGACCAGCTCATCGAGCGGACCCTCGCGGACCTCACCCGGCGCGGCGACACCTACGAGCAGGACGGTGCGCTGTGGCTGCGGACGACGGCGTTCGGCGACGATAAGGACAGGGTGCTGCGCAAGTCGGACGGCACGTACACGTATCTCCTGCCGGACATCGCCTACCACCGCCACAAGCGGGAGCGGGGCTTCGCCCGGGCGATCGACGTATGGGGTGCGGACCACCACGGCTATGTGCCGCGGCTCCAGGCCGGTATGAAGGCTCTGGGCTACCCCGAGGACTTCTTCCACGCCGAGATCGTCCAATTGGTGCGGGTGATGCGGGGCGGGGAAGAGGTGCGCTTCTCCAAGCGGACCGGGGACTTCGTCATGCTGCGAGATCTGTTCGAGGAGACGGGCGTGGACGCCGCGCGCTATTTCTTCTTGATGCGCCGGGGCGATTCGCAGTTCGTGTTCGACGTGGACCTGGCGAAGAGCCAGACCGAGGAGAACCCGGTCTTCTACGTGCAGATGGCGCACGCCCGCATGAGCGGCATCTTCCGAGTCGCGGCGCGCGACCCCGCCGCGGTGCAGGCCGACGGCACGGACCTGAGCGTGCTCGATGCGCCGGAGGAAGTGGACCTGATGAAGGAGCTCGCCGAGTTCCCCCGGGTGGTGGAGGGGGCCGCGCGGACGCTCGAGCCGCACCGGATCACGGGCTACCTGGAAGGGCTGGGCCGGCTGGTGCACGCGTGGTATCACAAGTACCGCGTGCTGGGCGAGCCCGAGGAAGCGGCGCGCCTCGTCCTCGCCGCCGGGGCGCGGCAGGTGCTCGCCAACGGTCTGCGCCTGCTCGGGATCTCGGCGCCGGACCGCATGTGAGCGCGGGCCTGCTGGTGGTGGGCTCCATCGCCCTCGATTCCGTCGCGACGCCGTTCGGGCAGACGGCGGACGCGCCGGGAGGCTCCGCGGTGTTCTTCAGCGCCGCGGGCGCGATCCTGCATCCGGTTCAGGTAGTCGGCGTCGTCGGGACCGACTTCCCGCTGGACGCCCTCAAAACCCTCGAAGCCCGCGGCGTCGATCTCTCGGGCGTGGAGCGGGCGCCCGGCGAGTCGTTCCGTTGGAAGGCGAAGTACTCCTACGACCTCTCGAGCCGCGAGACGCTCGAGACCCGGCTCGGCGTGTTCGCCGACTTTCGGCCGAAGCTCCCGCCCAGGTTCCAGGACTCGCGCTACGTGTTCCTCGGGAACATCGACCCCGAGCTGCAGCTCGGGGTGCTGGACCAGGTGAAGAGTCCGGAGCTCGTGGCCTGCGACACCATGAACTACTGGATCCACTCGAAGCGCGACGTGCTGCTCGAGTTGCTGCGCCACACCGACATCCTGATGGTGAACGACTCGGAGGCCCGCGAGCTGTCGGGCGACTGGAACATTTATCGCGCGGCGCGCTGGATCCTCGGGCACGGACCGAGGATGACCGTGCTCAAGCAGGGGGAGCACGGCGCCCTGCTCGTCAGCAGCGACGCCACGTTCAAGGTCCCCGCCTACCCGCTCCAGGAGGTCTTCGACCCGACCGGGGCGGGGGACGCGTTCGCCGGCGGCTTCATGGCCTACCTCGCCGCCACCGACGACCTCTCGCCCGGCAACCTGCGGCGCGCCATGGTCTACGGCGCGGCCATGGGCTCCTTCGCGGTGGAGAAGTTCGGCATCCAGGGACTCGCGGGCGTGACCCTCGCCGACGTGCGCGCCCGCGTGCGCGTCTTCAAGGACCTGGTGCACTTCGAGGTGGACGAGGAGAGGGGCGCGTGACCGACCGCTACGGCGCCGCCGGCGTCCACCTCGGCGTCGCGGACGAGACGAAGCGGCGCATCGCGGAGCTGGTGCGCGGCGCGCGTACCGAGCTCGCGCTCGGCCCGATCGGCGCGTTCGGCGGCATGGTGCGGGTCCCGGACGGCTACGAGCGCCCCGTCCTCGTGCTCTCCACCGACGGCGTCGGGACCAAGGTCCTCGTCGCCGCGCGCGCCGGCGTGCATGACACCGTGGGCGAGGATCTCGTGAACCACTGCGTCAACGACATCCTCGTCCACGGTGCGCGGCCGCTCGCGTTCCTCGACTACCTCGCGACGGCGACCCTCGAGCCCGACGTCGCCGCCGCGATCGTCGCGGGGATCGCACGCGGCTGCCGCGGCCACGACATGACGCTCGCCGGGGGCGAGACGGCAGAGCTCCCCGACCTGTACCAGCCGGGGTACTACGATCTCGCGGGCACCATCGTCGGCGTGGTGGATGAGCCTGCGGCGCTGCACGGCGATCGCGTCCGGGCCGGCGATGTACTGATCGGGTACGCCTCGAACGGCCTGCACACCAACGGCTACACGCTCGCCCGCCGGGTCGTGTTCGACACGCTGCGGCTCGATCTCGACGACGAGTTTCCCGAGACCGGCAGGTCGGTGGCTCAGGTCTTGCTCGACGTGCACCGCAGTTATGCCGGGGCGGTCACACCCGTCCTCCCCCTTGTCCACGCGCTCGCCCATAT
>WNGG01019948.1_pt1 | contig 12745 bp, 13 predicted proteins | sample 5400661 | NCBI WGS metagenome assembly WNGG01 (sample SAMN13153372, study PRJNA577476) | soil metagenome | isolation source: 100 cm soil or saprolite under Garry oak tree replicate 1 | place: USA:California | collected 2016-06-15 | reverse complement strand
GGCTTCCCTTCAGCCGAGGACCGTTGTCTACGCAAGAGGGAGGACGAGCGCCACGGCGACCTCGACCGAGACTGGAGACACTCTCCGATCTGATCTACGGATTGTCCCTCTCGATCGGCGCAATCAGCCTTGTCATAACGGTTAGCCAATCGTCAACTGTAGACGAGATCAACAAGAACATTCTCCAATTTCTCTTTGTGTTCTTGATCCTCATCACAAGCTGGATAATCTACACCAGCGACATGTCGGTTCTCCCGATCGAGACCCGTCTCATAACATTCCTCAACATCGTGCTACTAGTCCTCGTTGCCTTAACCCCATACCTCTTCGACCAAGTCGTGTCTACTTTCAACTCTCTCAGCGTTCAGGAATATGCGTCGATCCTATTCACGGTCGACCTAGCAGCCAGCCTATTGATCCTGGCCGCCTTTGCCCACATTATCGCGCAGGAAGAGGAGCACCTTGTCGATGGTTACGTTATGATAAGGATGAGGAGAGTTCGAAACAGACTAAGCATCCTGACGGGGATAGTGCTGATAGCACTTGTCGCTCCTTGGGACTGGGTTTTTCTCGGAGTACACATCAGGCTCTTGATCTGGTCCGTCCCTATTATCTCGTTCTGGATTAACCGGATGAGACGCTCCCCGTTTGGATTGCCGAGAGATGCTCGGAACCCGTAGACCCAATCAAGCGTGGACTGGAACCTGCTAAATATGTCGGAAGTGAGCCCCCGTCATGCCTGACAGTGTTCTTCCACTGGTCGAGCCTGATCTAGTCGGGATCTGGAAGAAGAATGTCTGGTGGTTTGGCCTGCGATGGCCCTTCAGCTTTGTGCTATTCTCATGGGTCACAGTGGCATCAACCCTAGCTCCCGAGTTCCATTTGGACCGTTACTTGTTTACGATGCTCGCCGGATTTTTTGGCCTGGTTATTGGAGCACACTACATCGACATCGCGGGAAGCAGCGACAAGTACCTTCCATACTTTCCAAGAATGAATCGAGCCGCAATTAGGGCCGTTGGGGTCTTGGCGGTTCTGGCCGGGGTTGGTGTTGGAGTCTACATGTCGCTGATCTACTCGATATGGTTTCTAGTGTTCGTTGCACTAGGAGGATTCTTCGCCTTGTTCTACCCCATTGAGAAGCCGAAGTGGCTGCACTCGTATACCGGATTTGGAGTAGCCTGGGGCTTCATGCCGGTCCTCGCCAGCTACTACATCCAAGCGCTACGGATCGACCTCGTCGGACTCGGCTTAGCAGTCTTTTTCGGAATCACCGTGGTCGAGATGCACCACATGGCAGTCTTGACCAATGAGAAGGAGTATGCGCCAGAGACTAACAGGAATGCACGACTGTTGTTGAAGATTCACAGGGCCGCTGCCTACGCGATCGGACTGATACTCCTGATATCGCGACTAATCTAGGAGACTCTCTGATTCGGACCGCGCTGTCCTTCTCGCGCGATACTTGGCGTAAACAAGACCTAGCCCATATCCGACGAACGTATAGAATAGTACGTTCAGTCCAAAATTTAGCCAGTCATAGCCGATCGCTAGCAAGCACGATGCGGAAATTTCGATACCGGGCGGTGGGCACCCTCCAGTCTTCCACGCCAATGGGAAGCCGTACCCGCTAGTCCAGTTGCCGACGAATACCGTGGCCAGAGTAAACACTGCCCCTATTAGAATGAGACTAGGCCAGCGAATGATCAGCTGCGTCATGGTTAGGCTGTTAACGTCTTGAGCAAAGTATTTTCGCCTGTTCGACGAAGGGGTCGAGTATCATGATAGCCAAGAGGCTACGGAGCCTGCTGGTCTTCGCCCTGCTCACGCTGAGCCTGGCTCCGACCGTTCTCGCCCATGCGGGTTCTCCCCCTACCTACACATCTGTCGCAGGTCAACCTGACTTCAGCCTGAACGCCTTTCCAGGTAATACTCTGACCATACCCGCTAACGGTGATAGATACCTAGAGGATGTCGGCATCAACAGCATATACGGTTTCTCGGGAAACGTCTCGATGTTCGCAACATCAAATTCGACCGTGCTGTATGCTCAGCTGGGTCTTGAGGTTGCGAAAGTTGCTCCCGGGTCGGGCGTCTACGTCAACATAACGTTCAGTTCCGTCACAGTCGGAGCATACAGTGTCAACGTGACCGGGACGAGCGGCTCGCTAGTTCACTCATTCATGTTTCAGATCTTTGTGATGACTCCCTCTGTCGGAGACTTCGCCCTGACTGCTGGTCAACAGTCCCTGTCGATGCTGCCGGGCAACAGCACAACCGTGAGCGTATCGATAACAAGCCTCGACAACTTTTCTGGGCTTGTCTATGTCAACGCGTTCGTTTACGCGAGCGACACCTACACGCTAAATGATCCGTTCGCGCTCCAAGCCACGCTGAACACGAACCAGTTCTCAATGCTCAAGAACCAAACCATCGTGGACACTCTCACACTCGAAACTCCGAATTTACCAATTCACGGAATCTACACGGTCAAACTTGACTCTACCGGCGGACTCCCTACTTTGTATCATTCTCTGAACCTGACCGTTAGTGTCTTGAACGTTGATTTTACTCTCAAAGTGAATCCAGATTTCCTATCGACCGCCTCCGGAGCTGAAACGAATTCAACCGTCACAGTCAGAAGCTACGGATTCATTGGCACAGTCGAGTTCGCGGTCTCAGTCTCTCCCGCTGGGATCAAGTGTACTCTCAGCAAGCCAAGCACTCCAGTAGGAGCAGGATACGGACCCTCCGGAAACTCGACACTCTCATGTCGAGGCTCTCCCGGAATCTACACAGTCACGATAACGGGGAAGAGCGGCTCCCTCAGCCACTCAACTGCCGTGATAATGGCGGTAACAGGGTCCACGCCTAAACCTCAGACGGGCGGTTTCACTCTCTTCGGACTCTCATCGATCGAGTCCTACGGAATTGTTGCGGGACTCATTGCGCTTCTCGGCCTCAGTGGCCTTGGCATCTACTCTTGGCGAAAAACAATTTCGGCCCCAAAGACTTGATCGACATCAAGTAGGATTGTCTTGCGACTCGTTGATCGGGACAGATCAGATTCTCGCCGTGTCGGGAATTGTCTCGTCTCTTAATAGCTAGACTTGCCGATCTAGTATTGGTCCTTGGTTAGAGTCTTCAAGCCCGGTCTACTGTCACCTATGAGCGTGCGCGTGGTTGCTGATGCAGTTCGAAGGTCTACTTCTTCGAAGACTGTTTTGCGTAGTCCGTTAAGCCTTGAAAATCGACCACGACAACCGGCTCATTTCCAACGACCCACGCATCATGACCGGGAGGCACGAGCGATATTTCTCCGGGGCCGACATCCTTCGCGGAACCGTCATTCATCACGATATGAAGAACGCCGGAGACGTGGTATTGAAAGTGGGGAGCTTCGCAGCTGTCGGTCTTCGCTATCGGTTTTACATGCTTCGACCATCTCCATCCGGGCTCGAACTTGGCTCGGCCTATCGTGCCTCCGCCCATTTTTACAAGCTCGATCTTTCCATTCTCGAACTTGCGAACCTCGTCGGGAGAATTGAGATGTTTAACTTCCATCTTAGATGAAGGCATGGACCCGCCGCTCCCGCTCCACGCTATAAGACTTGGTGGACCATGGGACTCCGCCGACCACTCAAACGGAATGTAGCATTATGCGAGAATGAGGAATTGAAAAAAAGAAGGGGGGTTTTCTGGGAGATGTTATTCTCTCAGAATGATCCTGTTGCGGTAGCTATGTCTTGCTGGTGTACAGTGGTGGGTACGAACTGGAAGCCGTACCACCAGACGACTGTCTGCACGTTGTTCGTGTCGCACCATACGGCGTGGAAGTTGTTGTTGGAATCCACTGCTAGGTCTGTGTAGTCGCCGATGAAGCCTCCGCCGAAGTGGTACCGCGTGTTGATGGGGTGTGTGGTGACTGTCTGAGTTGTGCTGGTTGTTAGGTCTGTGACCACGTAGTCGAGTCGTGCGTTGTTGATGTAATTGTCGAGGGCTAGACAGTTGATTCGTCCAACGGCTGTCGGGCTGGCGGGTTGAGCGCATCTCTGCCAGGGAGAGACTACGTCAGCAGCGTAGCTGGATACGTAGACGTTGCCGTTGGGGCCAATGGCTACAGCAGGGAAGAAGGTGTCGACTCGTTGGGCTGCGGGGGCGTTTAGTGTGCCGCCGCTGGGCTGGGCTTGTGGGTAGCCGATGGCCGTCCGAGAAGATGCGTCGAGAGCTGCGAAGGCGAGTTGGGGTGTTGACCAGCTGGCTCCGGCGTTGGTCGATTTGCTCCAGTAGACAGCTGCGTGGCAGACGGTATTGCTCGAAAAGCAGGTAGCGTCAACGCCGTAAGAGGTGGCCGTGTTTAGGGCTTCGGTTGACCAAGCTGCGTATACATCGCCGTTCGGGGCGACTGCGCCCGCGGGGAAGCTGTTGACTCTGAAGACTGAGTTTTGTGGTGAGTGAATGTCGACTAGGGGTGCGACGGCTACTGGCTGGGTCCAAGTGTCTCCACCGTCAGTTGATTTGGTCACCCATGTGCTATCAAAGGATCCGAGGCGGGTGTCGCCGTCCCAGAAGACGTAGACTGTGCCGTCAGGTCCAACCACTAGGTTGCTGCCTTGACTGTAGAGAACGTTGCCGGCGATTAGTTCCGATGTGCTGAAGGTCTGGCCGCCGTCAGTCGAGTAGGTGAAGATTATGGGCGACTGGACATAGGAGCCTGTTTGCGGGTTGAAGATGAAACGTGTCCAGCTAACATAGATTCGGCCGTAGAATGGACTGGTCGGGTTGTTGTCTATGGCGCTCCATGGTTTGTCATTCAGGGTTGAGGGTGCTGTTGTCGGGTCGATGAACGTGGGTGATCCCCAGTGTAGGTTGCCGCTTGTGTCGAAGGTGCCTTTGCTAAGAGTAACTGTGTTGGGCGGTGTGGTCCTGTCGAAGCCTAGGCCTGTAAAGTAGACGTTGCCATGATTGTCGAAGAAGACGGTGGAGTCGCCACCTGCATCGTAAATCCCGCCGGTTAAACGTTCTACTCCTGGGATGAGCGTTCCCAAATGTGATGGGTCTGTGGCTACGCAGCACCATGTCTGGCCGCCATCGTTTGAATAGTGTGTTCCGGAGTAGCCGTCGCCGAGAGCGCTGCACGGAGTGCCTCCGACAGTGCACGACCATGTTCGCGTAACATAGTCGTTTGATCCCGCGACAATCCTGTTCGCATTGTTCGGATCCACAGCTATAGTCGGTTCATTCTGACTGGCAGCGAGACTGTCCTGGTTGACGGTCACGTCAGGAGCTGTGACGGTCGTGCCGTCGAGGTTGCTGTTGAGGACGTATGTCGGCGTGATGGCAGTGTTAGGAGTTGGGTTCGCGGCATAATCGCTCATGTCAGCTTCCTGCTGTAGGAAGCTGGAGAGTGTGACGAGGAGGCCGGGTGTGCTCTGTACCGAGGCGAGCTTGCCTGCTAGCGTATTGATGTTGAAGCGGGTACTGTCAACTCTTAGGGCTGGAGAGGCTACTGCGCCTTGCATTCCGCTTATGGTTATGGCGAGTGTTAGTGCTATGATGAGGGATGCTACAATTTTCATAATCGGATGTCTGCGCGAGTTCCGAATTTAAGAATACCGGTATGTCTAGGGATTGCGCCTCATAGCTCGCGGAAGACTATTGCGTACGGACTCGTATCGGAGACACTTCTAGATTACTGAGATGGTTGGTTCTGACTATAGCGACGGCTACGCCGATGAGCACGGTTAGCGGAAGGGTGCCAGTTCCCGATGGGATAGATCCTACGGTTACCTCGACGGTTGTGGAATGGGTCAAGGTCCCGTTGGTCACGGTCACGGTGACCGGGTAGCTGCCCGTTGCCGTTGGATAGGTTCCTCCCGCAGCCGACACCGTCATGTTTGATGTCACCGTTCCTCCTGATGCTAGTGTGACTGATGCGGGGCTGAATGTTACGGTCGGCCCAGGTTGAGAAACGGTTCCTGTGAGTGTTAGTGTGCCTTTGAATCCGCTGAGACTTGTGAGGGTGATTGTTGTGGTTGCTGTAGATCCTTGAGCTACGCTCAAGGAGGGAAGGCTGGCCTTAATGTTGAAATCTGGGATGGTGACGGTAATGTTGACTGTTGTCATGTTTGTAGCTGAACCGCTCGTACCGTTGATTGTAGCGGTGTAGAATCCGGGTGGTGTTGTAGAAGTTGATACAGTCATTGTCGATGTTCCGCTTCCTCCTGACGAGATTGTGACGGATGCAGGATTGAAGGATAGGTTCAGTCCTGCTTGAGAGACTGTCGAACCTAGCGTGATCGCGCCCGAGAATCCGTTGAGACTTGTGAGAGTTATCGTGCTGCTGTTAGAGGATACGCCCTGAATCACGCTGAGTGAGGCGGGACTAGAGGTTATGCTGAAGTCGGGAACAGTGACTGTTACCAAGACTGTTGTCGTGTTTGTGGTTGAGCCGCTCGTACCGTTGACTGTCACAGTATAAGTCCCACCGGGCGTTGAGGCGCTCGTGGAGACGATTACTGTGGACGTCGCGGTTGATCCGGGAGAGACGATGACGCTCATCGGCATTAGAGATGCGGTGGGTCCCGTCGGCGAGACCGATGCGCCAAGATTGATTGTTCCAGTGAACCCATGCTCGCTGCTGAGGGTTATGGCTGAAGTGCTTGATGAGCCCTGTAAGATGGTGAGCGAGGATGGATTTGGTGCCATCGAGAAGCCGGGTGGTTGAACAATGAACATTCCCTTCATGCTCCCAGGGTGGAACGTGCAGTAGTAGGTGAAACTTCCAGCCGTGCTAGCCGTGAAAGTAACCGTTCCTCCTGTCGCGGTTGTGCCTGTGCAAGGGTCTGCGGTCGGGGAACAATCTGACACATCCCCGTAACCGTCCTTGTCGATGTCAAGTAGGAACTGATGATACATAGTATCTCCGTTTGACCAGACTATCGTGACGCTGTCTCCCTGCTGAACGGTTATCGTCGGGTTGGGATTTGTTGTTCCATTCCATCCCGAAGCGTAGTATGCTACCAGATGGTTCGTCACGGTTGAGGCGTGCGCAGTTTGAAATATTGTTCCGGGAGGAAGGAGGAGTATGGCGAGTGCAAGAATGAACGTGGCCGAGGTGGCCTGCAGAAGGTGTGCGCGCTTTGCCAAGGCGAAGCTTCTACATTCATAGTACATTAATAGAGATATCTGTCACTGAGAACCTGATACAGGCGATAAAGACGTAGCCTACAGCTATTTGAGACGAGTCGAGAAGGAGATTTTCTCGTCGGAGGCTGGCTTATTCAATGTGAATTCGTTGATACAGTCGTATGCTCAGAACCGATGTTCCTCTTCGCAACCACACGCTCAGTCTTCACAATCACCTTCTTGACTATTTCCAAATAATTGAGCGCTTCATGAATTCCAGCCGCCACAAAACCGACGCCCTGAGCGACCTCCCGGTTGGAATACTTCTTCGACGTACGACTCAGATCCTTCTCCACACCCTCCAGATACCGCTTAAACTCCTTCATAGCCAGCAAGGTCTCTTCCGCTTTCTGACTCGGAGTCTGCACAGTTCCCTTGCCCAACCGACTTACCCTCAAGGGCTTCGAGAGAACGGCGATAAGAGGATGGTTCAACCTAGCAGCCGAGAAACCGGTGACATTCACCGCAACTTGAGCATCGCCGTAGGTGGTCGAGAATCAGAACTAGATTTTTGCAAGCTTTTCTAGGAGTTCGAGGTCTCTACGGAGGTTCTTCTCGGCGATCCTCCTGAACTCCTTGTCGATGTTGGGCTTTTCGACGCCCTTCTTCTTCCTTGGTTGCTGTGTCATGATTCTGCCATAGATCTTCGCTTTTTCTTGGCTAAATTCGTTGCTATCCAATCCTCAACCTGCGCCTCTGACGCCTTGCCAGCTCCCAGATCGGAAAGAACACGGTAGATCTCGTCAGTCTTGGCCCGGAGAACGTATCCGTTCAGTTCTAGAAAAGCGTCTACGACTTCGAAGGCTGTCCTCTTGTTTCCGTTGATGAACGGATGGTGAGTCACGAGACTGTGAAGTAGAAAGGCAGCCTTCTTCACGACAGCTTTCTCCCTATCCAGTCCCTCTCCAACTCCCTTCACCCGCTCAAGAACGAACTCAAGATTGGCCTTGGCCAAATCGCCTCGTTCTCCTCCTGTCAATTCAAGGATTCTATCATGAAACCATTCTGTCTCCTCAATTGACAGATACCTGATTTTCTTCATGAATTGTCTCCGGATGGATTCTCATTTTTCATGGAGTTCGTGGTACGATTCAACAGCTTCCCTCGCCACGAACGCGAGTATGACTCCAGTCGCCAGGTAGTCAGCCCACCAGAGTCCAAGGAAATATTCCCCGAGTAGGCCTCCGAGAAGAGCCAGGGCCATGAAGAGACAGGTCACAGACTCTATGGCGTCGATAGAGAGAGGAAGAGACCGGATCTCCCTACCAATCCTCTTCTTCTGAATGTACAGATACGGCATCACGATGACTGCGCCGATTGCGAGGGCGATTCCGAGCGGCGACGCCTCAGGCTTCAACCCGGTGATGTAGGAGTAGGCTGTGCCTAGTCCGATTACTGGAATGAGACCGAAGAGCAACCCGCTTGTGAATTTTTCGACTCTCTTGTTATGCTCTTCACTGACCCTACTAGGCGAGGATTCCTTGCGTAAGCCCGTCAAGACCGCGATCCCCGAAATCAGTTCTATCAGACTATCGCCACCGAACGCCAGTAGGGCGAAGCTTCCAGCAATCAATCCGAACCCGATAGATCCAAACACCTCAATCAGCATCCAGGCAGAACTGAGATACTCGACTCTGATGCCCCTTCCAATTCGTGCATGTCTCCACGACTGATGCGCAGAAGCGCAACAACACGAAAAACAGTCAGAACAATCTTGAGGGGACCGGCACTCCTCACAAGATCTCTCTTCACAACCACAAATCTCGCACGATGACGATGAAGAAGACAGTCCAAAAGCCAACGAGAAACCTGTTCCTTACTGCTTACCGCTGTTCATCATAAGAGTTTAGCTTCTTCACGCAGATTCTATGTCAATTTGTAGCGGGTCCAGCCGCAATCATCATCCCGATACTCCTGCTCTCCAGCGCAAAGAAGCTCACGTCCTTCTATGAAGGAGAATGGCCGTCTCGCGCAAGATGAGATGGGCTTTGTACGAACCCTTCGAGATGTGACGCGAGACTGACAATTTCCCGTGACCCTAAGTTGCCTATGGGAGTCCGGGTGATTGTTCCGAAGTACTCTGCTGACTCATCGTTTCGAAGGCATGCCGAGCATGTGCGCGAACAGCTTGCGTTCTGCCTTCCTTCTATGGATGACCAGAGTCGGCTCACGGATACCCAGTTTCCTGGCAAGCGCCTCAGAACCTATCTTACGGGGAAAGTCATAGTATCCGTTTTTGAAAGCATCGATGATGACAGTCTTCTGCTTCTCCGTCAGGAGCCCAAGGGGCGAATTGAGCGAGAAGACTGCATCAGCTAGAAGAACGATCTTGGGGTGTAGTCCCACCTTTTGAAGGGTCTTGAGGAAGATCCTAAGACTCCTAGTATTCCCCAACAGTGTGATTCTGAGCCGTCCATCTCTAACTTCATACGGAGTGGAAAGGTATCCTCCAGGAACAGACGACACAATGCTGAGAAGGCGGCGTATCGGGCGTTTTCTGTAGAAGCAGACGTAAGTGTCAGCGGCCTCCTGCTGCAGGACACTTACCTCTTCGGATGGGTGGGTAAAAACGTCCGTGATGCTTGCTGCTGGATCGTTGAGCTGAACTCTGCAGATCTCAACGATCTCATTAGGAGTGCTCTTGAGAAACGTTAGGACCTCTAAAGACCTGATATGGTCGTCGAATCTGTGGGATTTCCCCAATGCCTTGGTAATGTCTGCGGCGGTTAGTTCGACTGTTATCCTGCGCATCGGAAGCTGGAATGCTGTCCGGGTATACGGGCTTTGCCCCTGAGGCTATCGTAATAGCCTTAACGCTAATCCGTCCACAACGGGACGTTTCACGTGTGGCCGCCGTTCGACGGGCTATAGAACGGATCATCGAATCCGACCCGACAATTAGGACCGGCCTCCAACGAGGCATAATCAATTCGAGAGCACTTTCCAGATACATTCTGGAGAATTGCGCCGTGGATTCGACGCCTGATGCGGTCCTTGGGATTCTCAGACGCTATCCGCTAGACGGCTGGAGAGAGCAAGGCAATCGACTAGTCCTCAAGGATTGCAATATCTCGATGCGGAGTGGAATGGCCTACTTGACGGTTGAGAACGGCCCGGATATCATGAAGAGGGTAGCCGAGTTCACAAGCACGATTAGGTCGATGAGGGGCGAAATTTTCAGAGTCATAGTTGGTTCAGATTCGGTTCGAGTGATAGCCGGCCAAGAAGCTCTCAACAATTTTAGACAGAGTTTTCGGCCTAGAGAGATTATCAGCTATTCCCCCGAACTCGCCGAGATTTGTCTTCTGCTTCCCTTCGGGACGGAGAGACTGGGAGAGATTGCTACCGCGATGACTGCTCAGTTGACGCTGAATAGGATCAGTCTTGTTGGGATCCTGGTCTGTCCACCAGAAGACATTATCATAGTCTCGGAGATTGACGCATCTCGAGCCTTCGAATCTCTGCAGCATCTGCTTAGAGAGGAGGCTCAGAACCATAGTCGCAAGGCCCGGGCATTGAAGAATGGCTTCCCGAGGCCAGACAAGCTTCGAGAGATTCTGCGACTTGATGATTCCATCATGAGTCCAATCTTGGCGGCCTGAGCGAAGTCTGACCGCTCTATGCGCACAAGTCGATCCGAATCTGGAACGCTTGCGGACTTTTGTGCTATCCCTTGGCCAGCTGACGCTCTGGTTGTCGGAAGGTGCCGGGAATGACCCTCCTTCTTACGGTTCGCGAAGAGCGATGAGAAGCCTGCCCGACCCGCACCAGTAGAGTAGCCGCTGATAAGAGATCCCAAAGAGTGGTCTTGTGTCGCGAGAAGGATTTTTTTTTGGTAAATCATGGTACGTGATCCTATTTCTTGTCTGAAACCGTTTCTCCAAGAGATTCCTTGGATTGTAGCTCAGAATAGCCGAATTAGCAATTGTCAATGTGCGTAGTGGCGGCATCATCCCGGCGTAAACTCGGGATGATATGGAACACCCTCCCAGATCCCGGATCAGGGCTTATTGTGCGCCCGTCTCGTTTGAAGGGATTTAGCAACTCTTTTTGCCCAAACAGGTCCTCCTAGGATCTTGTTCGCTTGTCAAAACCGTTAGAGGTCCACCCAGCAATACTTGTCTTGCTAGCAGTGTTTTTCGTCTCACTAATGCTAAGCTTGTGGCGCGGAGGACTGATTCCGATCTTTACAACAATAATCTTGTTTGTGCTCGTCGGGACAGCAGGTATCTTCCTAATTCTGTATGCGCTAGTCTGGCTTGCTCGAACAATCTACGCCCGGCGCCATCTTCCTGCTCCACCGAGGACGTAAGTCTAATAGTCCTTGCTCGGGCGTTTCCTCAAGTTCAAGAAATCGTCGCGGAAACTTACAATCAAGACTGACGATGATTCCCCGTGGCTGATTGTGGAAACTCTCTCCGGTAGATCCTTCGCGATCACGTGTCTACTGATACTGGTCCTGCCTTGGTCAGCTTGACCGTTCGAGCCTTCTTTACAGCTGAAGAGAATGGTCAAAGAGGAAGTCGAGAACTTGCCCTACAGCGCTAGGAATTGCCGGGTGCACGTCTACAATGAGTATTCTTGCCCGGGGGTTGGGATGCAGCTTCAAGAAGTCAGAGTCAAGCGTGATAATGATCTCGCCCGAACGCGACGCCTCTTCCACGATCCGTCCATTGTGCTCGATCCTGGTCCGAAGGCTTGAATCACGGTTCTGGCTTCGAACTGTTTCTTTCTTAGAAGTTCGATGATTGACGATGGGACGTTCTCGTCCAGTAGGAAGCGTTCTGCCAATCCTAGGATTCCGTCGCCGACTTCAGCCTTTCGTATCTAATAGTCTCATGGGCCTTCCTGGCGACCTGAAGGACCATGAGAACATCCTCGCGCTTGAGATGCGGATATTCTCTGAGGATATCGTCCACGCTGAGACCAGCGTCTACGAGCTCTAGGAGCAGATCTACTGGAATCCTGGTGCCTTGTATGACGGGCTTCCCGCCGAGAATCCCAGCGTGCGCCTCTATAGCCAAGGGCGAGCGATCACCGCCCTAACTAGTACTGATCCGCTAATAAACCGTGTCGATTTCACAAGCCTCCAGGTTCTCAGCCAGAGAGAAGACATGGCTGGACCCTACGCCAATGGCCTATGTCCAACATTACCGAAAGAATCCTGAACCTAACGGACGAATGACCACTTTTCGCAACGCCTGTCTAAGCCTAGTCCCGCATGCAATAGTCCCAGATCAGAGAGTCCTACTGTGACATGGCCAACACATAATGGCGCAGTTGTCCAACTTGTCAGAGCCGCCGCTACTCTCCGGGACTATATGATGCGCCTCCCAACCACCCTCACCCTCCCCTCGACGACTAGCCAGACGAAGCGCGACTCCGCAAGGAACAGCATGCTGATGATCAGCCAATCTACACTCACAAGCCGCCATTGATCTTACTCATGCTTCGCTCAAAACTTTCGGCGAGAAGGCCAACTATCGTCTCAAGAATATTCAACGAGACGTTCGCATTTATCGTTTGTTCGGCCACAAGTTAGCGAGATTACCGCTTG
>WNGG01007915.1_pt1 | contig 12746 bp, 12 predicted proteins | sample 5400661 | NCBI WGS metagenome assembly WNGG01 (sample SAMN13153372, study PRJNA577476) | soil metagenome | isolation source: 100 cm soil or saprolite under Garry oak tree replicate 1 | place: USA:California | collected 2016-06-15 | reverse complement strand
GCTGGAAGCTCAACACCACCATGAACCTGGAAAGCAGCCAGCCGTGGCTCGTGGACGACACGGGGAACGATTTCATCGGGACCGGAGAATCCACGGATCGCTGGAATTTCTTGGGCAATCCCGCCGACTTCAAGTCCGGCTCCAGTTCCTTTCCCTACTGCGTGTTCCCAAACGCTCCGCCTAACGGTGTAACTTTTGCCAACTTAGGAGCAGCTTCATGCACGGAGCAATCCGGGATTAGCGGCCTCGTGACCTCTCTTCCCGCGTCACTCGGTGCGAAGTGCACAGCGGTTGCCTCCGACGCTGGTAATCTGGCTACTGGTGGCTGCTTCGTGGTCGGCAACTCGGTCATGACCCCTCCGGCCCAAGGCACGTATGGCAACATGGCCAGGAACATCTTCCGGGACGGCGGCTTCAAGAACGTGGACTTCTCCCTATTCAAGACCTTCAAGTTCACGGAGCGGTACACAGCCGAGTTCCGCGTCGAGTTGTTTAACCTGTTCAATAACCCCCTCATCGCCAATCCCTACGGCGCAGCGAATGGTTCGGGCCTAGGTACTGATCCTTCGGGCCCCGGCACGTTCGGCTGCGGGTGCGCGACTCCCGACGTCGCCGCCGGCAATCCGTTGGTTGGTTCGGGAAGCAGCCGCGTGATGCAACTCGGGTTGAAGCTCGCGTTCTAAATCCTTCCGGCTGGTGCGAGGGCAGAATGTGCCCTCGCACCGGCCGCTGACGTAGAAAGAACTTCTTCCCTTTGGCCGGGCCAACCTGGAGGTAGCCCAAACAACTGGGCTGAAGCCAAATGGCCAAACACCGCACAAAAGAAGAAAAACTTCAACGAATCCGGCTCGGCTCACGCTACGTCGGCTTAGACCTCGGCCAATTCTATTGGGAGTGCCTGAAACTGGCGGCCGCTTCGGAAGAGCTAACGGAGACCGACATCCTGCGCCGCATCATAAGATCGTGGAGCGAGACGCTACCACCTGCGATTCAAGAGAAGGCCCATCATAAGATCGTGGAGCGAGACGCTACCACCTGCGATTCAAGAGAAGGCCCGGGCTGAGACTACCCGGGTGGAAGCTTGGAAAGCCCAGGAACTACGCGCCCGAGAGCATGCCAAACTTCAGGCTAAACAGGCCAAGCTGAATGCACGTCGAGCCAAATTACAGGGCAAAGGACCTCCAGAGCCACTAGGACCGTTTCTCCGGCGCCGAGAAAGGATTTCAGCGAGTAGTTGAGTCTCAATCCGAGCTAAGCGGTCGCTCATCTGGATATTTTTAGACCAGACGGGGCGGCCAGACCCACTCTACAAAAAGAATGGTTATCGGGGAGTACAAGGCGCGCTGGACCCCACTCCTATAAAAAGAATGGTTAGCAGACGGCGGATCGCCAGCGCCGTTGGTCTATTTACATCACTTTGATTGCGAAATCGGAACTCCCGAGGCGCCCTTGGCCTTCTCTTCCGCAGCCTTCTCGGTAGCGCGGGCACCCGCCATGATATTAACGACGTCCATATTACTCTCGCTGCAGGCGTATTCGAAAAAGGGCCCTTGGGTGGCTTGCAGCGGAACAATGGCCGTCCAGGGTTTCGTCCACGTGGAGGGATCGTCAATCGTAAAACTGTACTCAATCCGGTCCGCGGCCACTCGCTTGAAGTGTTCGGTAATCTTCAGAGTTTTGGGGTTGGCGTTACGGAAGGTAGCTTCGGGCCTGAAATTGGTGGTTTCCACGACCAGTGTGTTGCCTTCCCAATGGCCGCGACCATCCCCATGCCACTGGCGGATATTCGCTCCGGCATGCGGACGCGCATCCAGCGGAATGATACGCAGCTCGGTTCCGTACTCGGCTTGAAGCACCACGTATTCCGGATTCTGCAGAATGTACACACCATTGTTGTAGCCGCCAGGAAATATGGGTGGTCCACCACTCATGGATAGACAGTTGGTGAGCACCCCTAAATCCCTTGCAGTATCGGCGTGCACCACTCCCCCTCCAGGACCGCCAGCCTCGATATTTTCGTTGTCACCTGTCGCCCTCTCTCTTGGCTTCGCCTCTGGCGTCAGGGGAGGAATTCTGCCATCGAGCGGATCCACCACCAATGACGTCCGGTTGTTTGGCACGAAGCCTTGCTGAAAAGGGGTGAGCCCGAAGGCAGTCGAGTCGTAATGCGGCTCCCCCGCTCCCGCAGGGTCCGTTTGCGTTCTGCGCTGTAGGCCAGCCTTTTGGACTGCCTCCGCCTCCTGGGCGGTCAAAAACTCTCTCCCGTTGTATTTGGCGGGACGTTCCAAGGGAGTAAAGCTCGTACTTATCCAATATCCGTGCAAGTCCGGCTTGCCATCCGGAGTACGAGGCGTGGTCCAGGCCTTTGTACTTGCCGCCGCCTTTGTGTCCGTTCTGGCGGTCGTCTTCGCGCCTGCGCCCGATTGTGTCTGGGCCGCAGTAAATGTCGGAGCCCACAGAACCGCCGCCATCACCACCGCCCAAGCGCTCAATGAGAACCAAAGCCGATTTCTCATTTGCACCTCCGATTACCTAGATTTCACTCTTTCGCGGGTGTCCCTTTCCCGAGTATATGGCTGACGTCTTGGTTATTCTCGATACAGAAGTACTCCATGATTTCGGTGTTCTGGAGCAAGGGTGACTGTCCGTACATCGTGAAAGGCCGGATATAAGCGCCGGGGTCGTCAATGGTGACCTCGAACTCCAGGTGCGCGGAATCGGGACGACGGTAGCGCTCGATTACATGCAGCTTCTCGGTATGCGGGTGGCCGATGCCATCAAACCAAAACTTGTCGTTGAATCCCACCGTGTCTACGACCAGGGTGTCTCCCTGCCACGTACCCCTGGAATCGCCGAACCAGGTGGGATCCAGGTCCTTGGGATGGCTGCTCCCGTCCACGAAGATCTGCCGGTAGGTGTGCACGTTCCCCTCAATCAGGAAGACGATCAGCTTGGGGGTCTGGATAATCTTATACGGAAACGGAGCCATGCGTGGGATGCCAGAGGGCATGCAGCTCGCATTCGGATCGTCTTTCGACAGCCGCTCCCTGGTGAGCTTGATGGCCCAAGGCTGTAAAGGGAGCTTCTCGCCCGGTTTGAGGGCGTTCGAAATATCACCCATAAACTTGGGCTCCGGCCCCCAGAGTCCGGACAGGTCTGGTCTGCCATCGGCGGTGCGCGGCGCCGGTCCGGCCGCCTTGGCCTTGAGGCGTTCCAGGCTGCGCATGGGCACGCCTCCGCCTGCGGGATTAACCCCTGGCGGTTCGGGCTGACCCTGCGCGGACGCGGAAGTCGCGAAGAGGGCCAAAAGGGCCGCCAGGGAGAGCGCAGTCACGATGGAACAAGCAAGATCCCTTCTCATTGAGTGCCTCCTTGCTCGGCTGCTATTCCGGCCACCATCTTCCGGCCGTCGGCCAGCGTAACCGTTCTGGCATTGGCCATTTTGGCGCCGTCTTTAGCAGGAGCGACGAACACGCTGACCTGATCGCCCGCTTTGAGAATATCCCTGGTCCAGCCCAGCCGGCGAAGCGCGTTGGGGCTGGCGAGTTCCAGGTTCCAATTGGTCACGTTTCCGCTCTTGTCCTTTACGTCGACATAAAACCGGGCGTGAGGATTGGTCCACTCGACCTTGGTCACCACGCCTTGCAGCGTGGTCGATTTGCTGGCGTCGTACTGAGCGACGAACGCATGATGCGCGACCGCCGGGAGCACCGCGACGAGCAAGCCGACACCGCCAACCAGCACACGCAACTTACTTTTTCTCATGGCACGCCTCCGGCCTCAGATTAGATCAAAGCAGAAGCTTCAGCGCGAATTGGATTGCCGAGGTTCTTTTTGATCTAGAAAATTACTCCGGGACTTCGATCTTTGATTCTTGGGGCCCACTCTCTTACACGGTTATTACGATTTTCAGAGGCGGTTGTCAAGAATTTTGCCCGGCCTGCCCTTCCAAGGGAGTTACAGAATTCAGCAGCCCGCCCGCTGGACGTTGTGGCGCGCCATTTCTAGGTTGAAATGGTTGTGTTCGATGCTTACCAGCCGGCCTTTACCTCGGCGCGAGCACCTGAGCCGTCAACGTGGTTCGTGGCGGAGAGGAGCCAGGCTACTTTTTGCCTTTCGGCCACAAGGCGCCTTGGTCCTCTTTTGTGACCGGCCCGAGACCTTTGTAAACGAATTTCTGCACGCGCTGTCCGTGATAGGTCTCCGTGGTGAAGATATTGCCTTTCGAATCGGTGGCGATGCTGTGCACGCCATAGAATTCGCCCGGCTGGCGTCCGCCCTCGCCGAAGGTAGTGAGAACTTGAAGCGTATCGCGCAAAATGATGTGCACCCTGTCGTTCTCACCGTCGGCAAGATAGATATAGGTTTGCTGAGGATCCTTCGAGAAGGCGATGTCCCAGGCCGACCCGGAACCGAGCGTCCTTTTCTCGACGAATGCTTCCTTGACGAACGTGCCATCGGTCTTGAACACCTGAATGCGGTCGTTCGTACGGTCGCAGACGTACAACAAGCGGTCGTTCGAGAGTTCAGAGCAGTGCACCGGATTGCGGAACTGCTGCGCGGGTGGCGCGTCGGGGTTGTAAGCGCCCAGGTCGGTGTCCTCGGGTTTGTGGCCGTAGGCGCCCCAATGCCGCTTGTACTTGCCGGTCTCCGCGTCGTACACGATCACACGATGGTTGCCGTAACCATCGGCGACAAAGACTTCGTTGGTCGCCTTGTCGATAAATGTTTTAGCAGGCAATCGGAGGTTCTCCACGTCGTTGCTGCCTTTGCTCTTGTTCGGATGACCGATTTGCATCAGGAACGTGCCGTCCTGCGTGAACTTCAGGACCATGTTGTCGTTGAAGCTGCCTCCTCCGGCCACCTGCGTCTCGTCGGCGGCCCCTTGCGCGCCCCGGCCGTTGCCGCCAATCCACACGTTGCCCTTATAGTCGACGGTGATCCCGTGGTTTGAGTTCGGCCAATCATAACCTTTGCCAGGGCCGCCCCAGTGCCCGATGAGATTTCCTGCCTGATCGAACTCTAGAACGGGTGGCGCCGCAGCACAGCACTGCGCGATGGGTGGGTTCGTGGTGGCGTGCAGTTCACCGCGTTCCAACGAGCCTTGCCGATGAATGATCCAGATATGGTCCTGGCCGTCGACCGAAACTCCGATGGTCATACCGAGGAGCCAGTGGTTCGGCAATGGCTTGGGCCATAGCGGGTCCACTTCAAACATCGGCGCCTGAAGTCCGGCGGCCGCAACAGCAGCCCTCTTCTGTAGTACAGAGGATCCGATCCCGAGCAGGCCGATGATCACGAGAAAAGTTGCGCCCTTATAGAGATCGCGCCTCATACCGTTCCTCCTCCATTTCACTTGCAGCTACCTTTTCACCACACTTTGGATTGGAAATGCCGCAGCCAATTTTGCGCAGCCAACGCGCGCCACTATACACGATTGGATGGACCGCGGTGCGTTATTTTCGCTTCCCACTGGCTAGTCAAGTATATTATTGCCCTAATTTACGGTGGTATGCGGCTCCGCCAGCACAAAAGGCGCAATCTCGATGTCAAAATGCTCCTCACGCTCGTTAATCATCTGGTAGGTGCCGTGCATCGAGCCGAAGGGTACCGTCAGCGGGCAACCTGAGGTGTACTCAAAGCTCTGGCCCGAAGCCAGGATCGGTTGATTCCCGACGACGCCCGGACCTCGAACCTCCTGCACCTTTCCCATGGCGTCGGTAATCACCCAATGGCGACTGATGAGCCGTACCGTGTCCGCACCTTCATTCGTAATGCGGACGGTGTAGAGAAAGAACCACTGGTTCTGATGAGGACTAGAGCGGCCCGGATCATATTCGGCTTTGACCTGGACCCGGATATTTCTTGTAGTGGCCTCGGATGAAGACATTCGATTAACCGTCGTATTGGGCTAAATCTGCAACGAGTATAATCAGGCCATAATTACGCGTCGAGAGACAGTTTGCTGGGGCTATCGCCTTGCCCCCGGAATGGACCGCTGCAGATGCCCAGACACGCCACGGAATACGCGCAGCAATCCGCCACCGGGCAGCGCGGCCCACATTTCCGTTCAGTGCTGCCGAAGTTCTCGAATCCCGTAGTGTGCCCAATTTGCGGCGACTCTCTCCAAGTGCTCCGTGGGCGGCACGGCAGGCGAGGGATAAGGGAATTTACGGGTGGCGTCGATACCGATCTTGGAACTCACCTGCTCCGAGGGAGCCACTTTTTTGCCCTCTTTCAGGGGTTGCGAAGGATCCAGTGCCATGGGGTCGGTGTTTCGCACGATATGGATATCTTCAGCCGGCTGCATGCGAAAGCTGAGTGCCCACTCAACCTGAAAGGGATCGCGGATGTCGATGTCCTCATCCACTACGATCGTAATCTTGCCGACTCCGATAGCTAGCGACCACGCACCCATCATGGCCTTGAGTGGCTGAAACCGATTCTGCTTGCGCATGGAAATCAACAAAATGGCCGTGGCGCCGCTGCTTTCCGTAATGCATACATCGTGCACTGGAAGGCCCAAATTATTCTTGAGGTGGCGGCGAACTTCCATCTCGCGGCCAAAGCTCTTGATACAGCTTGACTCGCTCGGAGGCATCTGACTGAGAAAAGCCTGATAGATCGGGTTGTGCCGGTGCGTGATGCAGGTGACCTCAAACACAGGATGGATTCCGCCTTCTCCCATGTAGCCGGCATATTCGCCAAAAGGTCCTTCTTGTTCTCGAGCTTGCAATGGAATCTTGCCTTCCACCACGATTTCCGCCGTAGCGGGAACCTCGAGATCCACGGTAAGGCAGCGGACCACATCGACGGGCTCGCCGCGGATGGCTCCTGCCGCGGCCAATTCGTCCACGCCATAAGGAAAGGGACTCACGGCGGTTAGGCCGATTACCGGATCAGTGCCGAACACGATGGCCGCTTCGGTGGCGCAGCCGCGGCATTCGTTTTTTCGGATGTGCTGGTTCATGTTGCGCGGCGGGTAAATCATGAGCCCTGTTTTTCGGGGCCCTTTAACCTGCACCCGATAAACGCCCACGTTGGGGATTCGCGTTTCCGGATCGCGCGAGATAACAAACGGAGAGGTGTGGTAGGGGCCGGGGTCCTGCCCCACTGTCCACACCGCGGCAGGCAGCTTCTCGATATTGGCCTGTTCTCCCATATGTACTACATCCTGGCATGGCCCACTCTTTACCAGCCGAGGTGGCACCGGATTCTTGCTTCGCTCCCACTTTTCCCAGACGCCATCGAGGTCCGTTTCTAAGGCCGTAGCGTAAATCCGCCGGGAACCACCCAGGATTCCGACGACGAAGGGCATGGCGCTCCCCTTGATTTTGTCGAACATCAGCGCGGGGCGCCGTTGCTCTGGGATGGTCCGAAACGTATGCCGGCAAACCGCGCTGATTTCCCAATCTTTGTCCACCTCGGCGGTGATGTGGCAAAGGAGCCCTCTTTCCTCCAAAACCTGTAGATATTCTCGAAGATCGCGATACGCCATTCGTAACCCCCTCCTCGCCTGCGACCGCAGCGCCACTCCGATCCATGTTCGCAAAGCGCCGCCGGAGGCGGGAGGCTGCTTTTTTACCACACGCCCTCTCGAATTGAATAGCGCGAAACGCTCGGCCAGTAGAAGAAGGCATGAAGCAGGCGGGCATGCAGGGAGTAGCCCTTGTCATTAGCGCCGGATTGAGCCGTTTGAGGCCGGTATTCAGAAAGAGTATCGAACTGAAAATATGGCGCGATGATTGTACGTATGAAACCGCGTGGCCGCAATTTGCATTCCACCAGCGGTGGAGAACCGCAGAGCCCGCCAAAGGCGCACTCTGCCGAAGCCCAGTCCAGGCGTGAAGAACATCTGCGTCTCACCGGCATTCTTGCCGGCGACGAAGAATGTGGAATTGATTTCGACCTCCGGCCAAAACCTCCGGAACATGCGGTACTGGAAAGCCGTGTTGGAGAGCAGTTGCCTCCCCAGCGTGGTCGTGTCACCGCTGGGCAGGTTCGCCCCCAGCGTGGACTGTACATCGAATTTCCCCCACCCTTTACCGAAAGCGATTGCCGGAGAAAGGACCGCATCGCGCATTGCGTTTGAGCCGCCGGGGACCGTGGCGCTTAGGAGCAGTGTCACTAGGTAATCGCCTTCTCTTGGTCCCGACGCGGCTAATCGGAACTTCAGCATCACCGGGATGTCCCCGAAACCATCGGCTGTCGCGGCGCCGATATGCGCTACGTACGACGGAGGTCCGACCATCAGTTGGATACGCGGAGCAATGATGAATTCCAGTCCTTTTCCGCCTCCGAAGTTGTAATCCGTCCCGCCGAGTGATGCGGGTTGCCGCCACACGTCATAACGAAATTCCTGTTTCAGGCGCCCGGATGTCGTTGCTATTGGGGAAAGCCAGTCCGGCTGTTCTGCTTGAATACGTTCTCCCATCCTGAACCAGCTCCGGAAGAGACTGGAAGCACCGCCCCGTTCTCCTGATCCGGAGGCGGATTGTGAGACCTGAGCCGTGGGCGCCACGTCCGCGGAATCCGACGAGCCATTCGCTGCCGACTGAGCGCACGAGCAGGTGTCAGCAAATTTGGATTCATCCGCCTGAACCAGTGGTGTTCCCCAACTGATGGCGTATAACCATCCCGCGAGGAAGACTATCGGCAGAGATTTCACGGTGCTTCTCCTTGGCGTACTTGGTCTGAAAACAAAAACGGCCACCGCCCGAAATAACTTTGGCGAGTGGCCGCTTGCGATCTTTTCAGAAGTATTCTTCTACTTCATTCGCCTCCACGCGCCCAGAAGTGGCTGCGGACAGCGACAGCGATATCCCAGCGCCGGCTGCAACTGAGCTTCGATTTGTTTAGCGCGAATCAGAACATCACTCTGGGCGGCATTATGCCTCGGCTTGCCGCTCGAAAAACGAGTGCCAATCGTACTCGCCGATTGCGGCCGCGTCAATGCGCTGGTTATGGATTAACGCTCGGCGGGATATTTTTGCCGCTGAGATAAAGATCGCGGCATTCTCGAGGTGTTGAGTCGCCAGATTTTTGCTACACGCAGTGCGGCATTACGTTACCTACTTCTGTTCGGGAACGACGACATCCCCAATATCCTTGTTATAGGCGGCCATCTCTGATGGCGAGCAGAGCAGCTCCGGGATATCGAAATCGGCTGGTTGCAAGTGGAGAGGGAACTTGTTGAGTGCCAGCCACGGTTCCGTATACATCTTGGGGTCGTTGATCGTCACGCTTAGCTGCATATTGTCGTGATCCACCCGGTGAAATCGTTCCTCCACCCGCAAATCTTCGCTATGCGGACGACCCGCATGATCGAGCCAGCTTTTTGAATTCAGCCCGACGGTCTCGACGACGAAGGTGTAGTCATCCACCCATTTGCCCACCGAGTACCCGTTCCAGCGCGGCTCTGGGTCCTTGGGGAATGGCCGCCCATCTGTCCAGATGACGCGGTAATTGCCATAAAACGGACTCAATAGAATCACCTGTTTTGCGGTTTGAACGAGGTTGAGGGTCCTCAATTCATAAAGCTCCATGTACGGGAACCCGAGCGGATCACAACGGTCCGCCGGGTCATTCGCAAGCGTGGAGGGGACTTGCCTGACTCCCGGTCCCGAGGGCTTATTGGCCTTGAGTGCTGCTAAACCCAGAGGCGTGTAAGGCACGGGATGCACGATACCTGTTTCGTCGGTGTAGCCTCCCTCGGAACCCTCTCCGGTCCGGTCGCGTCGTCCTCCTTCCTCGTTTCCCAGTCTCAAGAGTGCCGGGTGTTCTAATGCGCCGCTTACCTGGCGTCCTCCATCCTCCGCCGGCGCATCCCAGATGCCAGAAATGTCACGGTGCGGAGCCGGGCCTGGCTTTTTCCCGGCGTATGCGGATTTGGGCGGCGGGACATTATTCCATTTCTCTCGCTGCACCTTATTTCCTGGCGCTTTGGGCGCAATGGTTTGGGGGCGCAGAATGAGTGAGAACGACAATCCTGCAATCGGAACTGCAATCAGGGCCAACATCGAGAACGCCACGCGCTTGGACATGTCCGAAATTCCTCCCGCAGCTTCTTCGGTTCCGATCTTTCGAATCTGCCTGCGATCAAAGCACGCAAAACGACATCACGAACTCTCGCCGCTAGTGCCGTTCCAACTAGATTGGCCAAACGCGCGAACGTTTCCGAGAGATCGCCGTAATCAAGAGCCGAACGAAATCGATTCATCTGGCCGGCTGCCGTTGAGGGGACGAAAAGTCGATTCGTTCGGCTCAAGACGAAAGACGATTTGCTCAAACAAGTTGGAACGGCGCTAGTCGTTACGGCACCGATTCTCAGCGCCCCTGGCCCTCACCCCGGCGATTCCTCATGGCTTGAACTGTTTGCCATTGATGATGATCCGGGTGGTGTAACCGATACTTCCGACTGGCCTGCCGTTTTTCGCCGGCTTGGCTTCAATTTCGACTTCATCCCCGGGTTTAAATGTATTCTTGGTCCAACCTACTTCGGTCTCGGAAATTGGATTTTGAGCCTCTAGAACCCAACGCGTCGTATTGCCACTGTCGTCCTTGGCGTCGACCTTCACGTAAACGTGGGGATTGGCCCAAACGTACTCCGTCACCGTTCCCTTCACCGTGACCGTTTTGGAGGTGTCGTACACAGCCGTCCCGTGGTGTGCGGCGAGCGGAACGCAAACCGCCAACAGGCCAAGAACAACGAGGGGAATGGTCCTGAGTCTGTTTCTCATAGCACTCCTTCATAGCTCCTTGCATGGAACGGCACCCCGGTCTTGCACGGCCGTCCGCTTTCCGAAGGGGGCAGGAGCGATTCTAAACCTAGTTGCCCATAGAAAGAACGCCTTTGAGCCGCCGCGGAAGGGGAGACGTCCTCGGCCCTCGCAAACATCCGCTCTTCATCCCCTGGGCCTCGCGCTGAGTTATACTCTCGACTTCCATAACGGAAGCACCTATCAGGAAAGCCAGACTTGAAGGAGGTTACATGGCCTCTGAGGAGAATTCGCGGGGAAAGGGAATCAGCCGTCGTGAAGCGATGGTGCGCGCAGCTTGCACGGGCCTGGGGGTTGCCGCTGCGGCGGCGAACCTTGGCGCATTGGAATCGCTTTGGGGCCAAGCTCAACCAAGAGTAGACGAGTCGTCGGAGCGCATAGGGTGGCCAGCCGTTAAGCCGCTGCCGCCGCTCGATTCACGCTATCCCACAATGCCCACCTGGAAGACCCAACTGCGGCAACTGGCGCCCAATGTCTACGTCTACCAGCAACAAGGTGGCACCGGCCTCTTGAACGCGGGAATTTCCAATGCGGGCCTGTTTGTCGGAGACGATTCGCTCGTCGCTTTTGACGCTTTGGGATTTCCCATTCAGACCAAATCTTTTATTGCCGCGGCCAAGAAGGTTGGTGGTGGCAAGCCTTTCGCGCAGCTAATCAACAGCCATCACCATGGCGATCATGTGGCCGGCAACCAGTTTTTTGTTCCGGCGCAGATTCTAAGCCATCCGTACTGCCGGCAAGAGGTGGTCAAGGCTGTGCCCACAACTCCGCCATCTTGGCCAAAGCAAGAGGGCTTGGCGGACGGCACCGAAGTACGCAAATTAGTGCCGCCGAGCGTAACTTTTGAAGATCACTTGACCTACTACGTCGGCGGCAATGTCGTGGAATTTCATTTCGCGGGGCCGGCACACACTTGGGGCGACATCATGGCTTACTTGCCGCAGCACAAGATTCTCTTCGCGGCCGATCTCGCGTTTTTCCACCTGGTGCCGTACGCGCATAACGGCTACATCACCAAGTGGCTCGAGGCCGTCGACAAAATCATGAAGATGGACGTGGATGTAATCGTGCCGGGCCATGGGCCGGTGGGCGGAAAGAAAGAACTCACCGACATGGCTGAATACTTCCGGGTCCTCAAGGCCGAGGCCAAGAAGCGTTATGATGCCGGCATGAGCGCCGGAAAAGCCGCGGCGGATATCAACATGGGGGAATTTGTTAACTGGATGGGACCGGAACGGATCGTCATGAACACGGTGCGCCTGTACGACGAATTCAAGGGCACCCTTACTCCGGATCTCGATAAAGAGGGCACGAAGCAAGCGATCGAGGAATACGACTCCATCAAATCCGGCGGCAAGAAAGCCGCCCTTCGCGTGCCCGAGATCTTTGATCCTCTCGGCGGCTAAACTCGATCCGCCTCAGCCTCGGAGCCCCGTTCTTCACTACAAATTGAATGTGGTGGGCGGTCAGCGATTTGAACGCTGGACCTTCCGGGTGTAAATCAGTCCAGAGCAGTCCACATGTGCCGCGCGGAAAAGGGCTTAGCGCGTAGCTCCCTTTGACTTCAACAAAAGCTGTCATCAGGAGTCGGCAGGAGATGTCACGAAAATTCAGGAAGGCACAAACGCAACTGTTACTCCAACTGCTACGGTAAACTACCGCGTTTCTACCAGCCACCCGACATACGGGGAATACTGTAGATCTTGCTTGAAACTGTAGGGAAATTGATGTATGAAGCCCACGCCAAAGCTTTTGAGAGTCGGATATGGATACTCGCACAGGAGTGGAAAATGCGCGCTCACAGGGGAATGGTAGTTTGCCTATGGGTTGGCTGTCTAGTTGCCAGTTCATGCGTTGCCCGGGCACAGATGATCGACAACACCCAAGCTCTCAATCCAATCAACGCAGGGATAAACAAATCGTTGAGTCAGGAGATTGGAGCCAGCCGAGGAGACATCAACACTCCGG